>Ga0209181_10003626_pt1 | contig 23615 bp, 18 predicted proteins | sample MAT05_FD_187208 | JGI IMG/M metagenome (GOLD analysis project Ga0209181, IMG submission 187208) | Freshwater microbial communities from Lake Fryxell liftoff mats and glacier meltwater in Antarctica - MAT-05 (SPAdes) (version 2) | ecosystem: Environmental > Aquatic > Freshwater > Ice > Liftoff...
TGAATTGTTATTTTCCGAGAATATTCGAGGCTATTTGGAAAGTTTAAGTAAAAAAAAGGAGCAGATAGGAGCAGATTTTCTTCTCTGTTCATCCGATATAATTGAAAGTTATTTTGGTAAATTTAAACAAAAAATTTCTCCAAATAGTCCGCATAAATTAACGGAATTTATTTTTACAATCGCTAATTTTTCAAAAAATTTTAGTATTCAGGAAGTCCGAAATGCTTTGGAAAAAATAAAAATAAAAGACCTGAAAAACCTCAGAAAAACAACATGATTTTGACCCGAACTTTTGAGCCAAGTATTGACAGCCTATCCTTGTCATCAAGCGCCCAGGTTTTGCCCGATCACCGCTGTACACAGCCAGCCGCTTCGTCACCGTCCGCTCAACGTTCCGCAGCGCCACTAAGTACAAGTTGCTCCGCCAGCCAGGAGCCGCAGCGCGCAAAATAGAATGATAAATTGTTCTGTCAACAAGCCAACGAGCGGGGCCATATCTGGCACACGGTGGAGTCGATCTCGGCGATCTGGTTGTTGATTTGCAGCCCGGTGATCTTGGCGACGGGCGGCGCGGCGTTGACTGCCAGCGCATAAGGACACCGCACGGGGTTGCCCGATGTAAGTAGGTGTATTGAAATAAACGCGGTTGTGAATTTATAAGTAGTCTACAATCAATAGTAGGCAGTCCACAGTCTCACAAACCATTGATAATAACGTAATTAATGAAATTAAAAACTATGATTATTGCTATTTACCTACTTACAAGAATCAAATAAACAAATAGTTGTGGAACTACCAGCCAGTAACTATTAACCGCTTACCGACGAAATTCAGCTTGCCGTCCAAGTCTTTGGCCGCCGTGTTGGCCGCCGCTTAGTAGTTTGGTACACATAAGTTTTGATAAAATTTTTGTGCAAAGTTGGGGTGTAATGCTATTTTAACCAAATGAATGATCTCGGTTCACCTGCCCTCGTCTTCATCATCGTCGCAGTGATAATGTTGCTTGGGGGCAGAAGGGCGCTCGGAGCCACCACCGGGATTGTCTTTTTTGGCAGCCAGCATTTTCTGGATGATGCGGTTGCGTTCGGCGGCTACCCACTCGCTGCGTCGGGCATCTTCCGTGCGGTCAAAAAACAGGATACCATCCACCCAGGTTTTTTCAGCGCGGGCGTAAATAGACAGGGGGTTGTCATTCCACAACACCACATCCGCGTCTTTCCCGGTTTTGACACTGCCCGTGCGATTGTCCACGTGGAGTAGCTTGGCCGGGTTGATCGTCACCATCTTCCAGGCATCTTCCTCTTTCATATTGGCATATTGCACCGATTTGGCGGCTTCCTGATTGAGGCGGCGGGCCATTTCTGCGTCATCGGAATTGATGGCCACTGTAACACCGCGATCCTGCATCATTTTTGCATTTTGCGGAATGGCCTCATACACTTCGTATTTATAGGCCCACCAATCACTGAACGTGCTGCCCCCCGCGCCGTGTTTGGCCATTTTTTCGGCCACTTTATACCCCTCTAAGATGTGGGTAAAGGTATTGAGGGTAAACCCAAATTGCTCGGCTACCCGCATCATCATCGTGATTTCGCTTTGCACGTAGGAGTGACAGGTAATGAAACGTTTTTTCTCCAAAATTTCGAGCAGCGCTTCGAGGTCTAAATCTTTGTGGAAGGGTTTGCCGGAGGCTTTCAGTTGCCCGTACTCGCGGGCGCGGGTGAAATAATCCACGTAGGTTTGCTCCACGCCCATGCGTGTTTGTGGGTAGCGACCAGTGGCGGATGCCCCCCAATTGCTTTGTTTTACGTTTTCACCAAGGGCAAATTTGATGAAACCCGGCCAGTTTTCAAATTTCAGGCTTTCCGGTGCGTAGCCCCAGCGCAATTTGAGCAATTGTGTTTGTCCGCCAATGGGGTTGGCGGAACCGTGGAGGATATGACTGGAAGTGACCCCTCCGGCCAATTGCCGATAAATGTCTATGTCTTCGGAGTCAATGACATCGCCAACACGGACTTCGGCGGAGGACTCCTGCGTGCCTTCGTTGATGGAACGGGTGGCCGCAATGTGTGAGTGTTCGTCAATAATGCCCGCTGTCAGGTGTTTACCCGTGCCATCTACCACCACGGCATTGTCCTGAACAGGCAGTTTTTTGCCAATTTTTTGTATTTTCCCGTTGGAAATGAGCACATCGGTGTTGGGTAAAATACCTTCTTTTTCACTCGTCCAAACGGTCGCATTTTGTATCAATATCGTTTGGCTTTTGGGTTTTTCCTGCCAGCCAAAAGCGGTAAAGGGATAAATAACCGCGCCCAATTCAGGTTTGGCGGCGGCTTCAGCCGCTTTTTTCGGGCGTTCTTTTTCCGCAGGTGTCACATTGGAGCGCACCGCCCGCCAATCCGTCCATTTCCCGTCGGTGAGGGTGCCGCGCCCGCCCCATTCTTTGTCTGAAAAAGTACCTGCCAGCACTATTGATACCTTTTTAGCGGTGTCGGGCTGGAATTGGAGGGTTACTAAGCCATTGGTTTGAAGGGTCAGGCTGGCTTTTATTTTGCTGCTGTCTGCCCGCGTCACTTGCGCTTCCGGGGCATCGGGTTTGCCTTTTACGGTCAGGGTATAGACGGTGCTCCCCACCGTGAGTTGATACACACCGAGGGCAGTGGGTGGCGCCTTTTCGGGGGTCACTTCGATCATTTTTCCGCGCACCCAGCTTTGCCTGATTTTGGTGTCACTTTTGAAAATATTGCCATTGGTGACGATAAAATTGGCAATTTTGCCTTTTTCCAAACTACCGATGGTGGCGTATTGCCCGATCAGCGTGGCCGGCCGGGCAGTGAGTGCCGCCAATGCGGCTTCTTCCGTCAGGCCGTACTCCACGGCTTTGCGGAGGTTGTCCAAAAACTTGGATTTTTCTTTTAATCCGGCAGCGGTCAGCGCAAAATTGATGCCGGCTGCTTCCGTACGAGCAGGATTGGCGGGTGCCAATTCCCAGTGTTTTAGGTCTTTTAGTGGCACATTGAGTGCTTCATAAGGGTCGCTTACCTCGTATGTTTCGGGGTAGAAGAGGGGCAGTATGAGGGAAAAACCCGTGTTTTTAATATCTTCGATCCGTTGATAATCGTCTCCGGCGCTTTTTACAATGTACTTTACGCCAAATTCGGCACCGAGTCGGGCAATGCGCAAGACATCTAATTTTTCGGAAGCGTCAAAAATTTGTGGCAGGGATTGTATGCGGTTCCAGGCTTCCAGCGAGAGATTTTGCTCCTGGCCCGCAGTTTTGTACCATTGACCATCCAAATAGGTCTGCCGCAGCAGGGCAATCACGCCCATCAGGGAGGCGGGGTAACTCTGTGTGCTGGTGCCTTTGCGCAATGACAGGTGGTGGCTGGCTTCCGGTACCAGAATATTTTGATGTTCGCGGCCTTCTCCCAGCAGCACAAAGGCACCGGTACCCCGGGAGATACCGTCGGCGCGGTGGGTCAGCACGGCACCGAAGCCCGCTTTGCGCCATTCTACGGTGGCAGGGTTGAGGGTCTCCGGCGTAGTTGTACTGCTGTTTTCACTGGTGCTGAATTGGTTGGCGGCGCTGTATTCCGGTTTGAGCGCATCATTCCAGGCGAATGCGCCTTTTCGTGCGGCGGCGGGGGTGCCTGATCGTGCTCCGGTGCCGCCTGATGCCGCCGCCGGGGCAGGCAATCCATAATCGGTGGCGTACAGGTCAATAAATGCGGGGTAAATGGTTTTGCCGGTGCAGTCTATCCGCACAGCGCTGGCGGGAATCGTCACGCCCGTGCCGCAGGCTGCTATTTTCCCGTCCCGAATGAGCAGGGTTGCACCTTCTACACGGGTTTTATAGTCGGTATAAACGGTGGCATTGGTGAGCGCATAAAGTCCTTCGCGTGGATCGGAAGCGGCCGGAATGGGGAAGGTGATTTGCGCGGAAAGGGTTTGGGTGGTGAGCAGACAAAACAGGAGCCGGAGGAATTGCATAAAGTTAGGTGTTCGAGTTGATGATTTAGACGGGATTTACAAGATGTGAGGGTACGTGATGTTGATTTCACGGGATTTTCAGGATTTTCAGGATGTGATGGTACGTGATGCTGATTTCACGGGAGGTTGCAGGAGGTTATTATGGTGATTTGAGGTGGTATGGGCTTTCTGTTGCCAGCAAGCATAATTTTTTGCAAAGTTAGAAAAAATAATTATTTGCTACCTAAATGCCTTTATTTTAGTGCTAATAGTGGGCTACGCATTAATTGATGCACCCGCTTCAGATCATCCAGAATATCAAAAAAATATAATCAATAATAAAAATATGTTATTCATTTTTATCTGTAAATGAATTAGTTGGCAGTATTAGTATAAATTTTTTTTGTAAAAAAAATTTATACTAATACTGCCAACTAATTCATTCCCGTGCAACTATTTTGTCTATTTTTGCGTTATTATCGCCGATGCAAAAACTAAAGATATGCCTGATTGCAGGGCTATTGTTGGCAGGAACGCTGCGTGCTGCCGCTCAATCGCTCATTGCGGTGCCCCTTCCGGATATCACGGTTTGGGCGGATAAATGTGTTCAAGGGGATAGGGATATTTATGGTTTGGGTACCTGGTCATGTAGCATAAAAGCAAAAATTGTTCAAAGGCAACTCGTTTTAACTGGTAAAATCATCTTTATTGAAGAGGCGAACGATTTTACGTTGATTGTCGGGCATTTCACAAAAGTGATGAACATAGCACCCTGTCTGCCGGGGGGAGAATGGGCAATAGAGCCGGTTGGAAATATGGCGGGCAGTGTAGCAGGCTTGAATACGGGTGCCAGCGGATTTCATTGGTTTGAAGGCACTGGTTTAATTCAACGTGCCTATCTCATCACCGATACTTTTGGGGAAGATACCGGCAATATTGGCGGCACCTTGAAATTAAAACCTTTGCAGGTGCGGATTTATCCGGTGTATTGCGCGCGCGAGAATAAAGTTATTGGATGGTAGTAGTAAAGTAGCGATTCCAAATTGATTGCAAGTATTTGATTGACTTTTAGTTGAATGCCCCCTACCCCACTCCCTGGAGGAACCGGAGCGTACTCCGCAATATCCACGGTGAAGTATCCCAAAAATGCGCTTTAGAGTGGGTGTTTTGGCAAAACCAATCGCCTCGTTTATCATTTCTCCTTCCTTCCTTACCTGCTTCCTTAGATTTTTTTTGTATTATTGTTAAGATTTCAATAAATTTTGCTTATCTTTGCAATAAATTTCCCTTTTATATTTATCTTCCCCCCTCTTTTTATTCTTCATTTTTTTACTTTTTAAGTACTATGACTAAATTTTACTTTATCGCTTCCTTGGTGTTTTGCTGTTCCATGCAATTGTCCGGGCAGGCTTCTATCACCGAGGCGGGTGTTACGGTGGGTGGCACCACTTATGTTGAACCCGTTTTTTTCACTTTTCAAGGCAGATCTTTTACCGTTACCCAAGGAGGTGATTTGGCTTTTTCATTCGCCTATGTAAAAACAACAAAGGCAAATGGTGCAGATGTGTGCGGCGCCAGTGTGTTCTACAGTGTCTATCCGGCAGCGGGTTCTCCTTCGTTTACCAGCATTAACCTGCCTTATGCATCCGGCAGTAACGATCAGGAATGGAATACCAACCTCGTATCGCCCCTCAATCTGGCGATGGGACTGACGCCGGGAGCGTATAAAATTGCGTTCTACTACACCGCATTGGCCAATCAGACCCAAAGTTGCTCCAACGGCAGCAGCACGCTCTTTTTTAGCAATTCGGGCAATAATTTCGTGGCTGACCTGACCATAACCGCCCCCGCTCCCGTTACTTTGGTCAACTTTAGTACCCGCCGCGATGGAGCACAGGTGCAGATCGAATGGCAAACCGCCACGGAACGCAACAGCCAACGCTTTGAAGTGGAGCATTCTGCCGATATGCAGGATTGGCGGGTAATTGGTACCCGTACGGGTGCAAACAACAGCAGCACACTGCGCCACTACGCCTTCCGGCATGAGCAACCTGCCATCGGAGACAACTACTACCGATTGCGTCAGGTTGATATTGACGGCAAATCCGAGTATTCTCCCATTCGAAAAATCAGCCTTTCCGGTCGCGGCGTGATTGGAGTGGCTCCCAACCCGGTCACGAATGGCACGACCTTCCTGCGCCTCAATGGCCTGAAAGACGATACGGCCAATATTCGCTTGATGGATGCCTTTGGCCGCCTGCTACGCGAATGGAAGGTAGCTACCGAAAACGACTATGCCATGCCCATAGATTTGAGTGATGTACCATCAGGCGTGCTATTTCTGTTCGTGAACGGAGAAACGGTGAGGATTGTGAAAGAATAATTAAAATCTTTATCCATGCACTACCATATCCCGGATATTCCCCCTTTTGAAATCACCAAAGGTTTCACCGCCCAAATGATTCACTCCGAACACCTGACCATTGCCTTCATAGCCGTGGAAGCAGGAGCCACATTGCCGGAGCACAGCCATCCACATGAGCAAGTGACCAATGTATTGGAAGGGACATTTGAATTTGTACTCGATGGTGAAAAGGTGTTACTGAAGACCGGTGATACGGTGGTCATTGCTTCCAACGTCAAACACGCTGGCCGTGCTCTGACCGCTTGTCGGATGTTGGATGTCTTTCACCCCATCCGCGAAGATTTCAGAAGCGGTAAAGTGGCTTATGCTATAAAATGATGGCTTTGAAGCAGTAAGGAACGAGTAAATAATGACTTAACCATTTGATGCGACCCTTTTAGTGCCATAATACCCCTGCGATATGCGTTAAAACATCGTTTTACAAATCCTTTACATTGTTTTACACCTTAAAAACTGCGAGGTGTGGTCAGCCCGTACCTTTGGCCCATTATTTCACCAAACATAAAACATCATGCGTATCTTCGTTTTTCTGCTACTTTGCCTGTCTATAGCCGCCTGACGCGGCCGAACAGCCGCCTTGGCACCGGCATCGGAAAGTACCGCCGCCCCAAAGAAGGCATCGGCAAGCATCCTTTTTCAATCCGACGACGACGGCAAGACGTGGCAGGATATCAGCCGGGGAATACCCAAAAACCGGTATGTCACTTGTGTTTTTGTCCAGGGCAGCGAGGTCTTTTTGGGTACCGAAGACAACAGTATGTACCACAGCCGCAACATAGAAACAGGCACTTGGGAACGGGAGGGTGTCGAAAGGGTTTTCATGAACACTGGCGATATTTTCCCAAACAAAAGAATAACGGGGATTTTTCCCGGACGCTCCGGGCCGTATGCCTGCGTTTATAAGAATGGTTTCTTCCGGAGAATACCGGGCACGAGCAGCTGGCAATCCATGCACGGGGCACTGGAAGACAAGGAGGTACACGCCGTAGTGGAAAGCCCGGACGGTACCATTTTTGTCGGCTGCACCAGCGGTATCTATCAATCCAAAGACGACGGTAAAACCTGGAAACACGTCTTCGCCGAGGGTTGGGTCAATAGCCTTGCTGCGACGGGTGGGGTATTCGTGGGCTGCGGATCCCGGGGCCTCCTGCGCTCTGCCGATGGCGGCGAACACTGGGATTGTGTGCTGCCCGACGAAGGCGGGGTCTACCATACAACAGTTATCGGGGATTATTTTGCTGCCGTCCGTGTGGCGGGACGGCGGCAGTCTGCTAACGACGATATTCCGCAGCGTGCTGCTGTTTCTACCGATGGCGGCAAGGTCTGGCAGCGCGTAGACAAGGATATGTCGCCAAATCAGCGCATTTACGACCTCGAACAAGCGGGCAAATACCTTTTTTGCAGCCACAAGGCTGGTATTTCCCGTTCAGCAGACGGCGGTAAAACCTGGGAACTGGTGCGGCCACTCACCAGTACCAATAAACCGGTACGCCTCGAATTGGTCGTTTCAGGCCAAACAATTTTTGCCATGATCGTGCCGGACGGGTGTTAATAGCACGGGAATGAATTAGTTGATAGTACCCGCATAAATTTTTTTGTAAAAAAATTTATGCGGGTACTATCAACTAATTCATTTACAGAAAAAAATGATTTTGCATCTGGTTGGGTCAGCAAAGTGATAGCATCACAAACACTACTGCTTCTGCTGGAGGTAAAAAAGGTTCTGTTATGCATTTTTTTCATACCTTTGCAAATCTGTTTGTCAATGAAAAGGCTACGGATATTACGCTATTATTAAAAGTCTAAATCTTTATAGGTTGGAACATTTTACTCAATAATCAAAATAAACACAGAATTTTACGTTTTAGAATAAAATAAGTATCTGAGCATAAATAATTTTACTTGAAAATTCGTGTCGTGCGCATGTAGGGTATGAAGGTGAGGTATTTCTTCCATATAATCTATCTGACGAAGTTTTGTTTATTGCCTGTGAAAACAAAGGAATCATCCATTTTTTATCAAGTAATGATACCCTTGGTCAATCAATTGCTGTTATGAAATCCTGTTTTCAAGACGAAGTTGATAAAATGAGAAACCGTGATTTTGTTTTGGCAAGCCGATTGTCCTTTAATCAAGGATACTTAACAGTTGGCGGTGATAACAATCTTACAAAAAAGGATTTCATTGTTATTCTAAATGATCCGTCCTAAATTGCAAATCAAATCAAAGCATCAACAAATCAACACTCCGGCTTCCCCGTCCTTTGTGGTCAAAAGCGCGCAATCGAATGGCTCCTTTTGTCGTAATCGGCTCTTTGTAAAGCGGACTTTTAACCGACGGTTCGGTTCCATCTGTGGTGAACCGAATGTCTAAACCGGGAAATTGGATATTGGCTGCAACGGCCCCATTCACGATTTTAGCCCCAACCGTCGGAATCCTGAAATTTGCGCCACCCTGATAATAATTTAAGACTGGTAACAGTCGTTTCCCCGTGATATTCGCAAATTTGTTCCACGCGTTTTGATACAGCGCTTCACTTTTTGCAACATCTTTTTCCGTAGCCCATTCGGGGTCGGCAGCCCAGGCCCGTTCGGCCAGCGCCAGCATTTTTGGAAAGGCTGAATACTCTAAATCAGCCGCCGAGCGGATATTTTCAGCCCATAAATGCCCCTGAATGCCGATGATATTGGATTTCCCATAATCGGTCAATCGGTCTTTTCCAACCAATGTTTTCGGGTCAACCGGGTTTCCAAAACGATCTACTTTTGTGTTTTTTAGGTAATCGAATGGAATAAAATAGAAAGGTTTATCGGTATCCACAAAACCGCCCCAGTAATAACCGGGTTCGGCAAAGTCTTTTTGGTAAGATAAATCAAAATACAGGTTGGATACGGGACACAATACCACTTTATACCCTCCGTTCGCCAAGCGATACGGCAGGTCTTCCGCACCCCACCCCATGACGGTATTCCAAACGTAGGTGTGGAAATTTTCATTGGCAAAAGCAGGGTTGACAATCAGCTGCCGGTTATTGTCGATCTTTGTTTCCCGCATACCAATTTCCTCCCAGCCGGATACGTACAGGCCCCGCTGCCGGATAATACTATTCACTTTTTGCCAATAATAGAGCCATAAATCGCTCGTTTGTTGGTATTGCTCGGCGGGCAATGTTTTTAATAGCGCCTGACACACGGGAGATTTTTCCCAAACCCCCACCGGTACCTCATCGCCACCCATGTGCAGCGTTTTCAGCGGCATACCTGCTTCCTGGTGCATGGCCAGGAGCGCATCTACCGTGGTTTCTACAAAATGATAGACCGATGGCAGGGCAACACACATCACGTTGTCCGTAAAATACTGGGCTGAAAGGTATTTCGACTGATCGTCCGGGTCAGCCAATAAATACGCAGTTGCTTCCTCCGTTTTGCCTTCGCGCATCAACCGGGCGTGACGGGCGTTCATCGCTTTTATGGCAGCACGAGCATGACCGGGGGTCTCTATCTCCGGAATGACTTCGATGTGCAGGGTTTTGGCAAGTCTTAATATTTCTAGGTAGTCATTGCGGGTATAGAAGCCGCTTTGGGGGTTGTTGATGTCTCCGCCTGAACCATACGTGGCCGGGAGGTGGGTTTTGCTGTCCAACGTATGCCCCCTTGTGGCACCAACCGTGGTGAGTTCGGGCAAATCAGGGATTTCAATGCGCCAGGCTTCGTCATCGCTGAAATGAAAATGCAGGGTATTGAGTTTGTACATCGCCATCCAATTGAGTACCCGCATGACCTCGGCCTTGCTTTGGAAATTCCGGGCTACATCGAGGTGCAAACCCCTGTACCCAAATCGGGGGCTGTCTTTTACTGCTATGTGTGGCACCGAAAACACCGGAACGGGTTGCTTCCACGCCGCCGTGGGAAACAGGCACTTGAGCGACTGAATGCCATAAAACATACCTGCCGGCTCGGCGGCCGACAGCTCAATACCGTTGGTTGAAATATCCAACGTGTACCCTTCGAGGGCGATGGACTTATCCAAACGCAGCCGAATAGTGCCTTGCGGCAAGGATTTCATGCGGGGTTTATTGCCGGTAAGAACACCCAATTCCGTGACTAACCAGGCGGCTTCTTTTTCAAAAAACGGGTCGGCAGCGATAGTAGTGGCGGCGTTTATCGAAAAATTTCCGGTTTTTTCCGTGCATGACACCGGACTTGGAAAAATTTTAGGCAATTGGCTGTTCGGAATATCGGCGATGTTTTTGTTTTGCTCAAACACCATTTCAGGCGTAATCTGATCATTTTTCTGGAGCGCCGAACGTTTAAATTTTTCAAAATCCGACGGTGGCGACGCGGTCACTTTGGTGATAGCATAAATAGTGGCGGGAGCAGCATCCCACACTAAATAAAAACCCGCAGGAGCATCTGAAATATTAAATACCCAGGCACCGGAAATACACTCCAATACGATACTTTCACCGGGATTTAGCCCTTTGAACGCAGCCGTAGGGTAAAGCCGATACAAATCGCCCTGTATCTGCTCTATCTCCATACCATATCCTACCGCTTTTTTTACCACTTCCCGAGTCTGATTAAAATAAATAGTCCAGCCGGCAGCGGGAAGCGGGGCATCTTTGTTGGCATTCGTCAGCCGATAAGTAGCCAAAAACTGGTCTTCTCCCTGATAATTATTGCTGACTAACTGCCAGTCAATTTTGATATTTTCGGGTAAAAAGGGTGCGCTTTTTTGAGCAACAGACAAAAAAGGGAGTAACAGGCAAATTAATATTTTTAATTGCATCATGATGGCGTACCGCTGACCGTAGGCTTTTGGTCGGAACGGCGGCAGCGGCAAAGGTAAGAAACGGTTTCAGCATAAAGTGTCAAACTTAGGTTAAAAAGGATATTTAGATAAACTTATTAGATGGCTTTTAGTTTATGCTAAAAAAATATTATTATGATGAAACTTATCTTTGCTTTGTTCTTTTCTCTTTCCGTCCTTTCGCTCCCCGCTCAACAGGCAGATAGCCCTGAAATAATGGATTGGGTGCAGAAGATATCCGTGCAGATTGATAAAAAACTACAGGATGCGCTGATTATTCACGATTGGGGTCGCTTATTGGTCAATTTGATGGAATCTAACAATGATTTTGAATCCGTCAGTTTGGTCGGTGTCAATTGTGTGGAAGTGCGGATCGCAGCGGAAGAGGGGCGCTCCTACTGCAATTGGATCAACACCTACGATAAGGATAACGACCTCAATGCCTGTATTCTTCGAGCACAGGAAGCCAGAAAGATCGCAATTAAAATGGCAAATGCTGCTCGACGCTGTAAAGATGAAATAACCAAACTGGCCGATTGGAACAATGGCATCATTTTGACCCCGGCAGTAGTGATAGAAGAAGAGGCTTCCCTGTTGGAACAAACGCTGACGGCTGCCTTGGATGCTCCTAATACACATATACGATTGTTGAAATTAGAAGCAGCTTATCGTTTTTTTAATGATGCTGACCGCTTAACGCGTAGTTTGGTCAATTGTGAGGATGCACACCATGATGCTTCCGACGGTGCACACAGCTGCTTGTTGGCCCTTACCTCCCGAACGCCGAAAGATATGGAATATGCTATTCAGGAGGCGCTGGCAGCCGCCAAAAAATTGCGCGAACACGCACGAAATTGTCAATAACTTCAGGCAATTGGTTGACTGGGTAATACCTCAAAAATTGACTGGCAGTCACCCGACCAATAATTTAAATATTCGCAATCGTATGTTTAAAAATCGGAGTTATTACCTTTTTTTGAGTGTTTTCACGATCATATTCGCTTTGTTGCTTCGAAAATTTTGGGCGCAACTGCCTTTTTTCATCAATATCCGGATCGGCGATTTCCTGTGGGCCATGATGCTGTATTGGATGGGTATTTTTTTGTTCCGGCCCGCTCAAAAAGCCCGATTTACTTTTTGCCTTGTGGTGTTTTGTTGGATCGTAGAGGGCAGCCAAACCTGGCATACTCCCTATCTTTCAACATATCTTCACTATCACTTACGTGCTCAAAAGCGTAGTGCATCTTTTCACGGTCAAATTCGCCTTCATTATTGGCCAACCATATTGTTGCTACGCCATTGCCAATAAAATTAGTGATAGCCCGCGCTTCCGACATAAACCTATCCACCCCCAACAGCAAGGCCAAGCCTTCGATCGGAATCACTTTTACCGCCGCCAAAGTAGAGGCTAAAACGATAAAACCACTGCCAGTTACCCCGGCTGCGCCCTTTGAGGTGACCATCAAAATACCGATAATTGTCAACATTTGCGGCAAATCTAACGGTACATTGAATACTTGTGCTAAGAAAATAACCGACATAGATAAATAAATAGTGGTACCATCAAGGTTAAAAGAATAACCCGTTGGCACAACTAACCCAACAACCGATTTTGAACACCCCATCCGTTCCAATTTTTCCATCAAATTGGGCAAAGCGGCTTCTGAACTTGAGGTACCTAAAACAATCAACAACTCCTCACGGATATATTTCAAAAATGAAAAAATACTAATTTTATATTGTCTTAAAATAAACCAAAGGACCACAAAAATGAATAAAGCCATTGTGGTATAAACCGTTATCATCAATTTACCAAGCGGTAACAATGTTTTAATGCCATATTTGCCGATCGTGAAAGCCATGCCGCCAAATGCCCCAATCGGCGCAAAAAGCATCACGGTATGCAAACCTTTGAAAACCCATTTTGAGGCTTTGGTGAAAATATCCACTATCGGTTGCCGGCCCGAATATTTGGACAAGACTACGCCAAGTATCAAAGCCAATATCAAAACTTGTAAGGTAGAATTGTCTTGTAAAAATTTCAACCAACTAAATTCTGTTGCATTTTTGGTGTATTTTGTAATGTCACCCGTTATCCCCTCAACAGTAACACCATCGCCGGGGCGAATAATACTGCCAACAACAATACCGATAATAAGCGCAACCGTTGTCACTACCTCAAAATAAATCAAGGCTTTTGCCCCTAATTTACCCACTTTTTTCAAGTTGCCCATGGACACAATGCCCAATGTAATGGTCAAAAAGATAATAGGATTGATAAAAAGTTTGACGACTGAAATAAACGCACCTCCGAGAAATTCGCTCAAAGTTTTGCCAACTTTTAGTTCTTGTCCTAAAAAATTGGTTTTCCAATCTGCCGCCAATACTTGTTTTAAGGCCATTTCGGGTGCAAAATGTCCGAGCAAAATGCCCATCATGATAGCCGTTAATACCCAAAACGTCAAGTTGGTAAATATTTTTTTCACGCTGCTTTATTTAAATAATTCTGGATAATCAGTAAGTAACTATAAATAATCGTGGTTTAAAATTTCATTAATTACCTTATTATCAAAGGTTTGTGAGACTGTGCACTGCCGACTGTGGACTACCTAAAAAGCGGTGCGTCAATTCATGCGCAGTCCGATAGCGCTACATATCCCGATCTTTAGATGGTTGTCTGACCCAAAAATGGTCAACCTGAAATGACCAACTTATTATTTACTCGCTCTTTGTCGGCTGGATCATCTTTTGGGTTGTCCCAAAATCAAACCGTAATTTTTGCCCGAATATAATACCGATATTTTATCTACAAATTACCGATATATTTATCACTTAACCAAATGATACCCATATTTTATCCATATTTATTTTTCTTATCCCGCAGAACTAAGTAGGTAAATAGCAATAATCGTGGTTTAAAATTTCATTAATTACCTTATTATCAAGGGTTTGTGAGACTTTGGACTGCCGACTATTGACTGTGGACTACTTATAAGGAACAGTGTAATAATAAAGCATCAATCTTAGCCGATTCCTTTTCACTTACATTTTCCAGCTTTTTACTTAAATAGTCCCATTATTGGCGTAAAAAAATGGTTGTCTGACCCAAAAATCATCTACCTCAAATAATCAATTTATTATTTACTCGCTCCTGACATGAACAAAAAGTCAACCATCCTTGTTAATTCGTATATTTACTTTTATCTATGAAAGTTTTACTGTTTTTTTGGGGCTTTTTGCTTTGTTTTTTCTTCGCTTGTACGGAGTCACAGACTATTACATTCAAAACCGCTCCCATTGCATTAGTGGCCTCGGGACCACTCTTTGAAGGTACCAATACGGCTCAGGGAGAATTTTCCCCCAACATCGCAGATTACCTAAAACAACAGGGTCTGGCACCTTCGTCATTACAAAACGCCACCCTCCAAAAGGTTACCCTTACTTTACCGGACAGCCTCCAGTCAGATTTGGTCAGCGAGATCACGCTCCAACTGGCTGCCGATCAGGTAGATATGCAAAAAGTAGCCGTGCTGAATCCGGTGCCGGCGGGGCAAACCCAACTGACGTTAAGCGTAGCGCAGGAACAGAAAAAAATAGCCGATCTGCTCCAACAAAACAAAATACTGTTGGTCGCCGACGTGAACATCAAAAAGGATATGGACGCCGACTGGCAGGCTACGGCGGTACTCGAATTTCTCTTAACTGTAAAAAAATAAATTCGTCATGAAAAATCTCATTTTATTTGCTTTTTTCGCATTTTTTTCCACTATTTCTGCGCTAAGTGCACAAGATGCAGGGGACAAACTCATCGGCCTTTGGGAGCCCAGTAATGGCAAGGTGAGGATAAAAATTGAAAAAATTGCCAATAAGTATTACGGCAAAATTGTGTGGCTTCGCGAGCCAAATGACCCGCAAACGGGTCAACCCAAATTGGACAAAAACAACCCCGATCAATCCATGCGCAGCGTGCCGCTCAAAGGCTACCGGATGCTCAAAGATTTTGTGTATGCCGATGGCGAATGGAATAATGGTACCATTTATGACCCCGAAAGCGGCAGCACGTACAGCGGTGTCATCAAAGCCAAAGACGATAACACCTTAGATCTTCGTGGTTATGTAGGCGTAAAGGCACTCGGCCGTACGGATGTCTGGAAACGTATCCAAGTCAAATAAAGCGATGAAATACACCAACTGCTCCCTTTACAATGCCATAAAACTGTCTGGAACACTCGTTCCCTTGCGTCGTTTGTGCTTATTGCTGGTATTTTTTTGTACGATTACCGTGCTTCAGTCTCAAACACCTGATACCAGCGCAACCCAAGAGGAAGATTACAGCCAATACGAAACGGTCACATTCACCGATGTCAGTGCCCGTCGTTATTGCAGTCCCAAAGTATTTGACCTGAGTCCACAGCGTTTTATTTCGCTTGCCTGGGATGTGCAGGCACCCTATTCAAGCCTTTTTTCCCTGCCGGGTGCTTATTCCCCTGATTTAAAACAAGGCAATGACGGCGAATCGGCTACCGCTGCCTACACTGGCGGCTTTCGCTTTGGAGCCAATATACCGGTGGTGTCACGCAATAATATTTTGTGGCAAGTGGGTGCTAATGTATGGGATACCCGTTACAATTTTAAAGATTTGACCGTGCAGGAAGGCGCGGCGGGGCTTACCCGCATTTTAGACGAACGCGGATTGCGCACCATGGGTCTCAACACCACGGTGTTCAAACCTTTGGGCGAAACTACGTTCTTGTTGTTTCAGGGCAGTGCCGATCTCAACGGTGATTACACGTTGTCAGATTTCCAGTCTTTGCGTTATTTACGCTATTCCGGAGCGGCCGTTTGGGGGCGGCGCCCGCATGATCGTAAGCAGTGGGGGGTGGGTATTTCGCGTACCTATCGGGTGGGTGAAATGAATTACATCCCGGTCTTTTTGTTCAACTATACCGCACCCAGCCGTCGTTGGGGCACCGAAATACTCTTCCCCGCTCGTGCGCACGTACGCCGCACCTTCAACCCGCGCAACCTGCTCTTGGTTGGCTACGAGTTAGAGGGCCAGAGTTATCGCATTGCGCAATTGTCCACCGCCGATCAGAGTTGGGAAATTCGTCGCGGAGAACTCCGTGCCAGAGCCGATTATCAGCGTAAATTATCGGGTTTTGTGTGGCTTTCCGCCCAGGTAGGCTGGCGTTATGACTGGTCTTATAATGTGGATGCGCTGGGAAATGATGGACGCGAGTTCTTTCGCGGCTTCACGGGCAAACAATCCTATACCATGCTGAACCAAATGGGTAGCGCGCTGTATTTCAATATTGGGGTGCATTTGGTCAGTCCGTAAGAGCAAGTACATTATTCCCCCGGTGGTCTGTGGTTGCTCACTTAGTGCCGCGTCCAGTAAATGGGGTGCAGATTGGCGAGACCTATTTTTTGCTCCATTAGGCAGGAGGAGGGCGAAATGCGGGACATTTTAACCGACGAATAACGAAATGGAGCGAGAAATAGGGCCGCAAAACGGTGCGTTATTTACTGGACGCGGCACTAGTACACGACCCTGCATTCGCAGGTATAATCTTTCTTATTTTTTCAATTTATGCCTTTCGTGGATATTTCTGCCCAAATTGTCGCAATAAATCGTGGAGAATGGCTCTTTTTTGGGGTGGATCAATGGTTTCGTCGCTCAGGATTGCATTCAATTCCTCCTCCATGACAGTGTAGTCTGTTATCAGGTGTTCCATCATGGTTTCAAATTGGTCCTGGTCGCGGTTTTGCCAATAGCCCAGTTCGTCCTGACAATCAAATACTTCAAAGTACTTGTCTTTTAAATACCAAAACAATCGGCAGATAGCGCCGTGGGTTACCGCCCCGTCAAATCCTGTCTTGACCCGCGACCACGGGTAGCCGCCTACATTGGATGTCCAAAAAGGGTCATTAAGGGTCATCAGCGAGTGAAGCACGCCGTCAGGGGTAAAGGTCAGCCAAACAATTTCTGATAACGAATGGAGCGTAAAAGTGATCCCTTTTAGTGGCGCATGGCCCTCTGTTTCGAGCGCACCGTCGTCCAATTGAAACTGTACTGAAGACGGTTTAGTCCAATCTTCATCCCATATTCGGCAAGGCCAGCCGTTGGTGTGGCAAATATCTTCGACTTCCTGGGCGAGGACGAGGGCATCATCCGGGCGGTGCAGCCGACCTTGATAGCGTAGTTTGGTGGAGAATTTATCCATACGGTGCTGTTAATGTTAATATTTCTACGGGCAAAGGTACCGAATTTGCATCAACACTATTGCAACAAATTTTTTATCTTTGTCTGTTCTTTATTGGGATACAAACAACCGACGATTTTCATTACAATCTCTCAGAAGGCACCGCTATCTATTTCATTTGTGCCTTTAGCATGGAAGATGATTTGGCGCACCATAGCCGGGTTTTGGTGTTGTTGTGATCACCACCATCGGCTGTCAGGCATTTTTTCTGTTCGCCTGTATGCTTTCAATTTGTTTCAAATGCCTAATGTTATGGTTGATGATAAATTGAAAAGTATCGCCCAATTTTATTTTTATAAAACTTGATATAGACGTTTGAATTTTTACTTTATTGAGGCTAACTTTCCTTGATTGGGTTAACAGGTCAATTAATTTTATTTGCTGATGGATAAATTTGTCAATAACAGTTTTGCCAAGGTTTGCATTTAAAGGGTTTTTGTCTTTAAAGGTTTTCATTTTATTTAGCTGCGCTTTGGGCAACATACTTTTGGCGAAATAATTCCCTAAAAGTCCACTTTTAAATTCAATTTCGTTTTTTGTTTTACTGTTTTTTATTGAATTTTCAATTTGTGGCAAGTAAAAGTCGCCGTACAAATTCAAATGTTCTAAACATTCTAGAATGCACCAAGCAGTTGGGTTTTCTCTCCACGTTAAAAAATGCAAATCATTGGTTTTAAGTTTTTCAACTTGGTTTATGATTTGTCTTGATTGCTCGATAAGCGATTGAATTAAATTTTCTGATTGCATATTGTTTAAAATTTTATGCAAAGGTCGCAAATGTCTTTTTTATAAATATTGATTGAAATCAAGACTTTTTTAATCGTGATAATGTTTCCGCACTCATTCTCAAATAGTTGGCGATGTGTCTATTTGGAATTTCCTGAAAAAGTTGAGGGCTTCTTTTTAAAACTCTTTGGTATCTTTCTTTTGGTGAATTTGTTAAAATATCTATTTCACGTTCAAGTTGTTGCAAAATCAAATTTTCTAAAATTTTAGTCCATAAAACCCTGTTGGCTTCGGTCTGCAAAAAAATGTCAAATTGTTGTTTTGTGATTACTTTTAAAACAGTTTTTTTAATGGCTTGAATGAAAAAAACCGAAGGCTTGTTTGTCAGAAATGCATCCAATGATACAATCAAGTTTTCTTTATAACCAAACCGGATGGTTTGTTCTTCGTAGTCGTCCAATACAAACACTCGCAAGCTTCCACTTTCGACGTAATAAATATTTGTGTCAATGCTTCCCTTGACTTTTAAATATTCATTTCGATCCATCGTAATTGTTTTGTCGGAAAGTTCTATAAGTTCTGTCATTGCTGGTTAGTTTATTTGTTAGCACTGTCGCTGCGTCCGGGTTGCCACTAACGGTTGGGTATTGGCGAAGAAAGGGTTCCGTCAGCCTGCTCTTCGCACAAAAGTACGATAGGTTTTTTTAACGGCACAAACAAAAAAATTTCCCCAATTTTCCACAGTTGTCCCAATGGATTTTCCGGGCAAATTTTCAGGTGTTTTCATCCAAGATGCCACCGTGATCAAGTTGTCGGACGCAACCGCCTCGTTCAGGGCAGGGCCGATTGATGCTAAAAATCAACGCCGTCAGGCATGACAATGAGGGTAGGTTTTTGGCATTAGAGAGGTGTCCAAAGTGCCATAGCCGGGTTTTGGTGTTGTTGTGATCACCACCATCGGCTGTCAGGCATTTTTTCTGTTCGCCTGTATGCTTTCAATTTGTTTCAAATGCCTAATGTTATGGTTGATGATAAATTGAAAAGTATCGCCCAATTTTATTTTTATAAAACTTGATATAGACGTTTGAATTTTTACTTTATTGAGGCTAACTTTCCTTGATTGGGTTAACAGGTCAATTAATTTTATTTGCTGATGGATAAATTTGTCAATAACAGTTTTGCCAAGGTTTGCATTTAAAGGGTTTTTGTCTTTAAAGGTTTTCATTTTATTTAGCTGCGCTTTGGGCAACATACTTTTGGCGAAATAATTCCCTAAAAGTCCACTTTTAAATTCAATTTCGTTTTTTGTTTTACTGTTTTTTATTGAATTTTCAATTTGTGGCAAGTAAAAGTCGCCGTACAAATTCAAATGTTCTAAACATTCTAGAATGCACCAAGCAGTTGGGTTTTCTCTCCACGTTAAAAAATGCAAATCATTGGTTTTAAGTTTTTCAACTTGGTTTATGATTTGTCTTGATTGCTCGATAAGCGATTGAATTAAATTTTCTGATTGCATATTGTTTAAAATTTTATGCAAAGGTCGCAAATGTCTTTTTTATAAATATTGATTGAAATCAAGACTTTTTTAATCGTGATAATGTTTCCGCACTCATTCTCAAATAGTTGGCGATGTGTCTATTTGGAATTTCCTGAAAAAGTTGAGGGCTTCTTTTTAAAACTCTTTGGTATCTTTCTTTTGGTGAATTTGTTAAAATATCTATTTCACGTTCAAGTTGTTGCAAAATCAAATTTTCTAAAATTCATAAGCCCAGTTACAGGTATACACCACTTTTGATTTGTCCTTTATGGCCTCCGCTGAAAAGCCAAATTCCGCTGGTGACTTAAATTGGATAGACCCCTCCGTCAATTCATCGCCGATGTACTCCGCAATGATTGAATTGCGTCCGATGTAGGACTCCTCATTGCTGCCATCTTCCCAATGCGCACTGATATGCGCTTTTGGGTGCCACACTTTGTAGCGATTGTCCTTACAACCGTGCCAACCAAACCACCAATCCCACATTTCGGGCGTGAAGTGGGGCATTTTGGTTAAAACGGCAACGTGAACCGCGTTGTCCAATTCCCTCGTGTAGCCAGTTTCCAAATCCGCATAACCAGCGGCTTGCAACTTGCTGACGGCGGCAATGCACCCGCCGGAAAAGGGGAATCTTGAAACGCCGTTTTTACGGAGGGGGGTACGCTTTGAATCGTTTCATCGTAATATTTCGCGTATTTTGTGGTGTAATCTTGCGCGGTGTAGCCCACTTTTTTCTTTTACATCTTCTTGTAATGTTGAATTTGATGAATAATTTTCATCGGCAAAATTATGGCGCACCGTTCGATAAAGACGTTGAATTTTTGCATCATTTTTATTACTGAATAATGGTCAATAGGTGCTGGGTTTTCGACGCAAAACGTCCCCACCCATGGGCGAAAGCCTTTACAAAGGTAAACATATTATTTATTCCTTCCTTACGGGTCGTTCTCAATTTTTTCAACGTGAACGGGTGGCCCTCCTCAAATGCAGGAGTTTGTTAGCCAAACGGCGAGCACGAACCGCCCCCTCCGCCAAGGGCCCGTGAAAAAAGTAAGGAATAATCAAAAAATCGCCTTACCTTTGCGATGAAAAAAAGACACGAGAAAATCATATCCTTGCACTGAAATGATGCGTTCTACTAAACTGAAATTGATTAAAGCCACCAGACTCGAACAAGTTTATCCGGCGTTCAGCAAAGAGCCGCTTGAACTGCATCAACTCGAGTTTTTTGAGGAAACCTCTCCGGCTCGCGGAAAGAAAATCCGCGCCCGCCTGGCTCGAAAATTTCGCAACACCCCCGAAACAGACGAGCAAATTCTATTTTACGGATACAAAGGCTGCGGAAAAAGCACGGAACTTCGCAAACTCCAAAGCGAAATACAAGACGAGTTTCTCGTCGTCAATTTTTCCGTCGAAGACGAACTTGACCCCGTGCATATCCAGTACATCGAAGTTTTTATCGTTACGATGGAACGCCTGTTTGCCGCCGCCCTCGAAAACGACCTCAATTTGAGCAAGGAATTTCTCAAAAGCATCCAAAACTGGGAGCAAACCAAAGAGATACAAGACCTCAAAGAAAAATATTTCGGTGGCGACGTGGAGGCTGGCTTAGACATGGCTTTTGGTATTCCTTACCTCCAAAAGTTTTTTGCCAAATTTAAAGCCACCGCAAAAAGCAGCATCTCGCTCAAAGAAACCCTCAAACAAGTCATAGAACCCCGATTGAGCGACCTCATCGCCCATTGCAACGCCCTCATCACCGAAATCAGGAACCAAATGCAGCGCAAAGGGCGGAAAGACCTCCTTATCATCGTTGAGGACATGGACAAAGTACCCCTTGACCGCGCCCGCGACCTGTTCATCAATTACGTCGGCCAATTGACCCAACTGCGCTGCAACATCATTTTCACCTTCCCGCTCGCGCTGCGGTTTTCGCCTTATTTCAAATCCATTGAGCCGTATTTTTCCGAACACATCGAATTGCCCATGCTGGAAGTCCGCGACAAACACGGCACTGTTTCCGATATTGGCTTGCAGACCATGCGTCACCTCGCGGCAGCCCGCATGGACCTGAGCCTTTTTGAAGATGTCGCCCTTTTAGACAAGATGATCTTCGACACGGGCGGCTGCTTCCGCGATTTCTTCAACCTCATCAAAGAAGCCGCCGAAAACGCCATGGATGATAACCGCCCACGCATCAACCTCCGCGACTACGAACTGGCTCGGCAAAGCCTCAAACGCGAATACAAAGCCAGCATCGCAGACTACCAGCCCGACGGCAGAAAAGAAAAAATCACCGTCGAACAATTCTACGGGGAACTGGCAAAAATCGCCTCCAACCCCAACAAAGCCATCCCCGACGAAACCGATATCGCGATGATTTTGCGCCAAAATCTCATGGTACTCGGCTACAACGGAGAGGGCTGGTGCGATGTCCACCCCATTGTCCGCGACATCCTCGTGGAGCGAGGGTTATTGCCCAACCCCTAAATTTTTCCATGCAAGAGCCACTTTTTCGGCGCGAGACGCAGCAAAAAATCAACCGCCTGCTCCGCTTTTTCACTCGGCAACACTCGGGCGGCTTCCTCCTCGCCGTCGCCGAAGACCAGCGCATTATCTCCTCCATCAATCGCCAATTAGTGGCCGCAGCCGAGCAACAAGGCCAACACCTCAACCTGTTTTTTTTCGATGAAAAAAGCGACCTGCCCCTGCTCGAACAATTGCGCCGCGCCGCCGATACCCGCTCGCAAGGCATCATTTTTGGCAACATGGATCGCCTTTTTTCCAAAAACAAAAGCCCGGACCAAGACCTCCTCGCCGAACTGAACTTCGGGCGTGAAGCCATCCATCGCCTCGGCAAACCCCTGCTTTTTTGGGTCTCGCCCGCCAATTTCGCGCTGCTCCAACGCCGTGCCGCCGACCTTTTCACCCAACGCGCCGCCAGTACCTTGTTTTTCGATGTGGACGGCTCGGAAACAAACACCGCGCCCGCGCCCCTCAACACTGCACCCGATGCCGGCAAAGTGCTGGATGAAGCCACCGAGCAATCTCTCCTCGACAAGGTCTCCTTGCTCGTTCGCCAACTCCGCGAGGCCGAAAAAACCCAACAGCCCCGCGCCCGAATCGCCCTCAATATCGCCCTGCCGCTGGCCGAAAACCTCGCCGAATTGGACGACCCCGAAGCCCTGCAATTGCTCAACGATTACGCCGCCGACTTTCGTGATCATGACCCCGATGCGCTCGCTCGCCGGGGCAAAGTCTACCTGCTGATGCACCAATTTCAGCAGGCCGAAACCCTGCTGCGGCTCGCCCTCGAACAAATGGAAAATCCCGCTTTTGACTTCCCGCGCACGGTAGCCCTGATAGATTTGGGCGACCTGCTGACCAGAACCGGGCGGCTGCCGGAAGCATTGTCCATCTTTGAAGAAAGCACCACCATCCGGGAAAAATGCTGCGCCACCCAGCCGGACAGCGCAACCTACAAGCATAAGTTAGGGCAAGCCTACTCACGGCTCGGCGAGACGCACGCGGCCTTGGGCGATTTGCCAATGGCTTCGACTTTCTTTGAAAAAGACAACGAACTCTCGAAAGACCTGCACGATGCCTATCCGCAAAATGTGCAATTCAAAAACGGTTTAGCCATTTCGTACGCTAAACTCGGCGAGACGCACACGGACTTGGGCGATTTGCCAAAGGCGTTGACTTTTTTTGAACAATGCAACGCGTTGGCACAAGCACTGCACGAAGCCTATCCGCAAAATGTGCAATTCAAAAACGGTTTGGCCATTTCGTACCAATTTCTTGGCTCCACGCACGCGGACTTGGGCGATTTGCCAAAGGCGTTGACTTTTTTTGAACAATACAACGCGTTGGCACAAGCACTGCA
>Ga0209181_10003627_pt1 | contig 23614 bp, 23 predicted proteins | sample MAT05_FD_187208 | JGI IMG/M metagenome (GOLD analysis project Ga0209181, IMG submission 187208) | Freshwater microbial communities from Lake Fryxell liftoff mats and glacier meltwater in Antarctica - MAT-05 (SPAdes) (version 2) | ecosystem: Environmental > Aquatic > Freshwater > Ice > Liftoff...
GGGGATCGACCCGGACGCGCCGGCGCGGTGACGGGGTGGTGATAGGGTGATGTCGGCGGTACGTTGGTAGGTTATCACAACCGACCCGGGGAACAGCTATGAGCGAGGATCACGCCGGGTTCATTATCCACGTCAAGAACCCCACACGCGATCCGCACCGGTTCGTCGCGTGCTTGTCAATCACCCCGAAGACCCGCGATCGGGTCACGGATGTGGCGTCGAAGGTGGAGAGGAACATCGGTGCGAAAAAGGCAATCCAACTGGCTGCGGACTTCATCGCCCGGTGCGGGGCGTCCGAGGAGTTGATCGCGCAGGTGTTGGCACTTGCGCCAGCGACTTCGGACCCGGAAGACGGCGACTGAGCAGTTCAGGAATTGGAGAGGCGTTCAAACCAATCGAGTGTGAGGCCGCACGATGTCCCAAACGGTCGCCGAACTCCTCGACGCTGCGCTTGCCCTCCCCGAGGACGAGCGGGCGGAGTTGGCCGAACTGCTGACCGCGTCGCTCGACCCGTCGCCGAGTTCGCTCCACCCGGCGTGGAAGGACGAAATCCGCCGACGGGCCGCCGAACTCGATTCCGGGCAGGTGAAGCCGATCCCGTGGGCCGAGGTGCAGCGGAGCGCGCTGGCCCAACTCGAAGGTCGCGACTAACCTCTGGTCTTCGTCGTGCGTGGTTCGCCCCCTCACCCCGCGTGCTTCGCCGCGACCCTCTCCCCCGAGGGGAGAGGGTGGGAGCGCCCGGGCCTCCCCACGGGCGGGTAACCAAGCGCCTGCGTCCGCGGGTCGATGCCCGCCCGTGATGGGGGTCGGCGGCCTCCCACCCTCTCCCCTCGGGGGAGAGGGTCGCGGCGAAGCACGCGGGGTGAGGGGGCGAATCACGCACGACGACGCCCGGTATCACGAACACAACCCGGACAACCTTCGGGTCAATAACCCACCCGGAGCCCCTGCCCATGCGCCCCCTGTTCGCCCCCTGCGCCGTCGCCGCCCTCCTCGCCGCCGCGCCGGCGCCGGCGCAACCGGACGCCGACGCGCTCAAGAAGGCCGTCACCCTCTACGCCTCGTTCGACGAGCACGTCCAGGCCGACATCGCCGGCGGCGGCAAGATGCTCAACACGCGCTTCAACCACCCGTCGCAGCCGGGCACGTTCGTCGTCGAGCCGGGGTTCAACGACAACGTCTTCCGCGTCGCCCGGGGCCGCGGGGTCGCCGGCGGCGGGGCGCTCGAGGCGGCCGACGTGCTGCCCCGCAACGGCCGCGTCTTCTTCCCCGCCAAGGGGAACCTCGCCTACGACCCGAAGGGGTGGGGCGGGGCGCTCTCGGTGTGGTGCCAGACCGACCCGAACAAGTCGCTCAAGACGGCGTTCTGCGACCCCGTCCAGATCACCGAGAAGGGGGCGAACAACGGCGGGCTGTGGTTCGACTTCAACGACGCCAAGCCGCGCGACCTGCGGCACGGCGCGTTCCCGGCCGTCCCCGCCGGGCAGAAGGGAATCGGCGAGGACGACCCGAAGGCGCCGATGGTCCGCGTCCCGCGGGTGGCGTGGGCCGTGAGCGACTGGCACCACGTCGTGCTGTCGTGGTCCGGGTTCGACACCGGCAAGGCGGACGCGGTGTCGCAGCTGTACATCGACGGAAAGTTGATCGGCGAGGTCCGCGATCGGGCCATCGCCATGAACTGGGACGTCGACCGCACCGGCGTCTACGTGGCGGTCAACTACGTCGGCCTGATGGACGAGCTGGCGCTGTTCCGCCGCCCGCTCACCGCCGACGAGGTGAAGCAACTCCACCAGCGCCCGGGCCTGCTGAAATGAGGCGGGAGGGGAGCCGGGGGCTGCCGCCCCCGGCTCGCCGCGCGGTCACGCCTTCGCGTTGTACCCGATCAGGTCCCACCCCGCGCGGTACTGGCGGCGGATCAGCGGCGCGGCCTCCGGCAGGTCCGTCGCCCGGCACGCCTCGCCGTCCCACGTGAACGGCTTGCCGGTGCGGATCGCCACGTTCCCCAACAGGAACGCCGCCGTCAGCAGCCCCGCGTAGTCGAAGTTCGCCAGCGCCAGCGCCGGCCGGCCCGCCCGGATCGCCGCCGCCCACTCGTTCTTCTGCCCCTGGTCGCCCGCCCCGTTCACCGCCAGCCGTTCCGGACGGGTGTCGCCCTTCGTCTCCTTGCCGGTGCTGAAGAACACGTTCGCGCCGTAGTCGTTCGGCGAGTACGCGATGCCGCTCGCCCCGACCAGGATCGAACCGCTGTCCACCAGCCCCTTGCGGGTCGGCGTCAGCGCCGTGGCCCGCGTCACCAGCTCGGCCGGCGGCAGCACCTTCGCGTTGTCCCGCTTCCCCTCGTACCAGTGGAGCGTCACCGCCGGCATCGACCCGCGCGCCGGGAACTCGATCGTCACGTGCGCCCACGCCGGGCACGTCTCGTCGTTCACCCCGCCGGCCTCGGCCGAGACGCGCGTCGGGTGGCCGAGCCGCAGCGCCATGAACGCCATGTTCGCCGTGTGGCAGGCCATGTCGCCGATGGCGCCGGTGCCGAAGTCCCAGAACCCGCGCCAGTTGAAGTCGTGGTACGGCCCGCGCTTCTGGGCCGGGTTGGCGTTGCCGCTGTACGGCCGCTGCGCCGCGACGCCGAGCCACGCCTCCCAGTCGAGGTACGCCGGCACCGGCGCCTCCTTCGGCCGGGCGACCACGCCGGGGGCCTGCGGCCACACCGGGCGGTTCGTCCACACGTGGACCTCGCGCACGTCGCCGATCTCGCCGGCCTGCACCAGCTCGACCGCCCGGCGGAGGCCGTTCTCGGACGTGCCCTGGTTCCCCATCTGCGTGCAGACGCCGTTCTTCTGCGCCTCGGTCCGCAGCAGGTGCGCCTCGAACACGTCGTGGGTCAGCGGCTTCTGGCAGTAGACGTGCTTCTTCGCCCGCATCGCCAGCACGGCCGGCGTGGCGTGGTTGTGGTCGGGCGTGCTGACGGTAAAGGCGTCGGCGTTGCGCATCAGCTCGGCGTCGTCGAAGACGCGGCGGTAGTCGCTGAACTCCTTCGCCATCGGCCACTTCTTCTTCTTGGCCCCGAGGTAGTCGCGGTCCACGTCGCACAGGCCGACGACCTCCATGACGTTGCCGGCCTGGTCGATGTCGCTGGAGCCCTTGCCGCCGACGCCGATGCCGACGACCTTGAGGCGGGCGTTGGCCCCGACCGGCTGCGCGAACGCGGGGGCGGTGTACAGGTAGCCGAGGCTCGCGGCCGACGCGGCCAGGGCGCGGCGGCGGGTGATCCGACGACTCATGGAGAGGGTCTCCGGGGAACGGGAGTGCGGGGGGCGGGACTAGGGGCGTAGTGTATTCGGGGACGGGGCGAAGCCGGAGAATTTTGCCGCACGATGAAGACGAAAGGCGCACGATCCGAACCAAGATTCTTGTTCGGATCGTGCGCCTTTCGTCTTCATCGTGCGGCAAACTCCGGCTCCAGATTTCGGGTTTCGGGCTTATGATGGGGCTATGCTGTTCCTCGCCCCGACCGCCGTCCTCACCGCCGACGTCACCTGCGGGCCGGGCGTGAACGTCTGGTACGGGGCGGCCGTCCGCGGCGACGTGGCCCCGGTCGTCCTCGGCGAGAACGTCAACATTCAGGACTGCGCCGTCGTCCACTGCGACTTCGGGGCGCCGAACGTGCTGGAGCCGGGCGTGGTGGTCGGGCACGCGGCGGTCGTCCACGGGGTCCGCGTCGGGGCCGACACGCTGGTCGGCATGGGCGCGATGCTGCTGGCCGGCAGTGACGTCGGCCCGGAGTGCCTGATCGCGGCGGGGGCGGTGGTGCCGCCGGGGATGGTGGTGCCGCCGCGGTCGGTGGTGATGGGGCTGCCGGGGAAGGTGGTCCGGGCCGCGACCGCCGACGAGATCGCCACCACGCGGCGGATCAACGAGCGGTACCGCGAACTGGCGCGGCGGTACGCGGCGGGCGAGGTGTCGGTGAGAATCGGCGCGGCGAGCCGACCGCCGTCAGGCGGCGGGTGACGTTCCTGACGCGCCTCACCCGCCGCCTGACGGCGGTCGGCTCGCCACGCGGTTCGCCACGCGGCTCGCCACGCGGTTCGCGCCCCTACAATGCGACCCATCATGGAACCGTTCGACTCCGGCGAGCTGAAGCTCGACCTGCATGAGACCGGCACCGTCGTCCCCGGCACCAACGGCGTTCACCACCCGCGGGAGGCCGACCGCCTCGCCGCGCGCCGCGCCGACGTCGACGCCAAGCAGGAGCAGGTGGCCCGGCTGCTGGAGGCGACCGGGTGCGAGGGCGCCCTGCTCCTCATGCCGGCGCACGTCAGCTGGTTCACCGCCGGGATGAACGTCCGCGGGCTCATCGCCGACAGCGAGCGGCCGGGCGTCTTCACCAACGGTCGGCAGCGCTGGCTCCTCGGCTCCAACGCCGACACCCAGCGCCTCTTCGACGAGGAGCTCGACCGCCTCGGCTTCCAGCTCAAGGAGTGGACGTGGGACGGCGGCCGGGCCGACCTGCTGATGAGCGTGACCGCCGGGAAGAAAATCGCCGCCGACCGGCCGTTCCCGAACACGCAGCAACTCGCCGAACGGCTGCGGCCGCTCGTCCGCGTGCTGTCGCCGGCCGAGATGGAAGACTACCGGGCGCTCGGGGCGCGGGTGGCCCACGCCGTCGAGGCCACGGCCCGCACCGTCCAGCGCGGCATGACCGAGGAGGAGGTTGCCGGCCACGTCGGGCACCGGCTCTTGCACCGCGGGGTGGAGCCGGCGTCGATCAGCGTGACGGCCGACGACCGCGGGGCGAAGTTCCGCCGGGCCGGGTTCACGGACGCGGCGGCGAGGCACACGTTCACCATCCAGGCGACGGCGCAGCGCGGCGGGCTGTTCGCCACGGCCGGGCGGGCGGTGAGCTTCGGGCCGGTGCCGGCTGACTACCGGAAGGGGTACGACCGGGCGGCGATCCTGGCGGCGATGTTCCGGGCGTCGTCGGTGCCGGGCGAGACGATGCGGACGGCCCGGGAGACGGTGCCGGAACTGCTGTCCGGCACGACGCACGAGTTCGACGGCCGGCTGTCGCCGCCGGGGTTCGGGACGGGTCGGTTCCCGGCGGAGGAGCTGCGGCGGGCCGGGCACGACGAGCCGTTCGTGGCGGGTCAGCCGCTGGTGTGGCAGCCGCGGATCGGCCCGGCGGCGGTGGTGGACACGGTGGTGGTGACGGCCGCCGACCCCGAGTGCGTGACGCCGCCGACCGACTGGCCGTTCAAGCGCGTGACCGTCGCCGGGGTGACCTACGACATCCCCGACGTGCTGGAGCGCGAGGGGTGAACGGATTTTGGTTTTCAGGCCAACGGCCTGACAGCCCTCAGCCCAGGGCAAGGGCCGAAGGCCCGCCGCCCTGGGTATGCACATCCAACCACCCCGCAGGCTGAAGGCCTGCCAGCCGGCTGGCAGGCCTTCAGCCTGCGGGGTCTTTCGCACCCCGTACCCAGGGCGTTGCCCTGGGCTGAGGGCTGCCAGGCCGTTGGCCTGAAAACCAAGCACCGCCACCACGCGAGTCTTGCGCCGACTTGCTCTGGATCACTCCAGCCGCACGACCAGCCGGTAGCCGAACCCCGCGCCGCCCAGGTCATGCGCGTCGATCAGCGACAGGTAGTACACGCCGTCCCGCGGCAGCGTCACGACGACGGCCGGGTCGCGGCTGTTGTTGGCGTCGTCGTTCGCGGCGACGAAGCGGCGGTTCTCGTCCACCACCGTCAGGAGGCCGTCGAGCGGCGAGCCGTGGCGCGCCGCCTGCACCTCGGCGCGGAGCTTCTGCCCGGCCTTCCCCGCAACGCGGAACACGTCCGGGTTCTTTTCCTGGTGGACGACTCCGACCACGGCGCACGGCGCCGCGACGGGCTGCGCCGCGTCGTACCCGTCGTTCGGTTCCTTCTCGGCGACCGCCGGCAGGTCGTCGGGAACGAGCAGCTGGTACGGCCCCGCCCCGGCGACGGCGAGTGCGACGCCGGGCCTGATGTCCTTCGGCAGCGTCAGCTCGACCTCGACCTCGGTGTCGCCGATCCGCTCCGCGGGGTAGTTGTTGGGCACGCCGACTTTCTTGGAGCCGAGCACCTTCAGGGTGGCGCCGTCGGCGCCGGACACGGTCACGTCCTTGACGGCGTCGAGGTGCTTGCCGCGGAGGGTGAGCTTCTGCTTCGCCCCGGGCGCGGCGACGAGCGGCACGGCGTACAGGACTTTGGGCGTGTCCTGCTTCTTGTCGGGTTCCTTCTTCTGCGCGCCCGCCGGGGACGACGCGACGAGCGGGACCGTGACAAGGAACAGGAGTGCGGCGCGGGGCATGATGTGCCGTGGCTCGGGGCTTCGCCGCTTGCGGCTTCGCGCTGGGCAGCGCGAAGCCGCAAGCGGCGACGGAAGGTGTTACGCGAACAGCTCCCGAACCGCCTCGCCGCCGTCGAGGATTTCCACCGGCCGCCCGTCCGGCGTGTGGAGCTGCTTGTGCGGGTCGATCCCCATCGCGTCCAGGATGGTGAACGCCACGTCCGCGGGGGAAACCGGCCGCTGCGTCGTGAACGCCCCCTGGCGGTCGGTGCGGCCGAGCACGAACCCCGGCTTCACCCCCGCCCCCGCGAACAACAGCGACGCCGCCTGCCCCCAGTGGTCGCGGCCGGCGTCCTTGTTGATCTTCGGCGTCCGCCCGAACTCGCCCATCACCACCAGCAGCGTGTCCTGGAACGTACCGCGGGCGTGCATGTCCTCCACGAGTGCCGACACGGCCGTGTCGAACTCCGGCAGCTTCCGGTCGAGCCCCTCGTAGATGCGGGCGTGGTGGTCCCAGCCGCCGTAGTTCACCGTCACGAAGCGCACCCCGGCCTCGACGAGCCGCCGGGCCAGGAGCATCGACTGACCCGCGGTGTTGCGGCCGTAGCGGTCGCGCAGCTTCTCCGGCTCGGCGTCGATGGCGAACGCCCGCCGGGCCTGCGGCGACAGCACCATCTCCCGGGCGCGGGCGTGGAACTCGTCGTAGGTGGCGATCTGGTCGTTCCCCTCGACGCGCCGGGCCAGCCCGTCCACCGCCGCCAGCAGCGACTCCCGCCGCCCCGCCCGCTCGGGGGCGAGGCCGTTCGTCGTCAGGTCTTGCACCTGGTAGTTCGGCGTGTTGGGGTCGCCGGCCTTGAACGACTCGTAGCGGCCGCCGAGGAACGCGCTCTTGCCGAGCTCCCACGTGAACGACGGGTTCCGCGGCACCGACACGTACGGCGGCAGCGTGCCGCTGAACCCGGCCTCGTGCGCCACCACGGCCCCGATCGCCGGCCAGTCGCCGAACGGGGTGCCGAAGCGGCCCGACAGCACCCAGTTCGTCGCCGTCTCGTGGTGGTCGTTGTTGTGCGCCCCGGAGCGGACCAGCGCCACCTTGTCCATCACCCGCGCCAGGCGGGGCAGCTTCTCGCCCACCATCAGGCCCGGCACGCTGCTCGGGATCGGGCGGTACTTGCCGCGCACGTCCTCGGGGGCGTCGGGCTTCGGGTCGAAGGTGTCGTGGTGGCTGAGGCCGCCGCCGAGGTAGACGAGCACCACCGACTTCGCCCGCGCCCCCGCCGCGACCGCGCCGGCCGCTTCCGCCCGGAGGAGCGTCGGCAGCGCCACCGCGCCGAGCCCGCCGACGCGGAGGAAGTCGCGGCGGCTGGCACCGCGACAGGTGCGCGTCGGCGCGCCGGGGAGGAGTACGTCGAGCATGGGGCCGGGCCTCGGGGTGTGAATCGGGCGGGTGGCGGCTGACGCCGGCGGCGGCGGGGGGGCACGTCCTCACCTTCAGCGTAGCGTCCTGCCGCGGCCCGGTCCACACCTTCCGCGCGGCCGGTCGGCCGTGCCCTCTCCTTCGGCGAGTCCGGTGGGGAAACTCTCGACACGTCGGCAAGCTGGGGGAACTGCGGTGACGCGGCGGGCGCACGAACCGACGGACCGGCACGACCGGCGTTCCGATTACCGCTGGTACTTGGCGGCGCCGAACCCGAGCACGGGGTAGAAGACGAACCCGAACACGGCGAGGCCGAGGCCGAACGACTCGGTGCGGCCGAACCGCCGCGCCACCTCGACGTTGACCAGCAGTGCCGCGATGAGGTTGACGCCGGGGATCAGCAGCAGCACGGCCCACAGGGGGCTGAGCTTGGCGACGTCCACGACGAGGATGAACACGTTGTACACCGGCACGAGCGCCTTCCACCCCCCGAGCCCGGCCTTGCGGAACGCGCCGACCCAGCCGACCACCGCCCCGGGGACGGTGACCGCGAGCCAGACCAGCAGGTAGGGGAGCAGGTCGTCCATGGGTCTCGCCGGTCAGCGCTTCCGAACCGGGAGGCGGTCCGCGACCGGCGGCCCTTCGCACAGCGGCCCTTCGCACAGCGGCACGCTCGCCGACGGCTCCGCCAGCACCTCGGCGAGGGTGGTGCTGCCGAACGCCGCCTCCACGTGCGCCATCGCCTCGTCCAGCCGGCGGTGGAGCGGGCACAGGCGGACGCCGTGCGTCTTCAGCCCGAGCGGGCACGTCGTGATCCGGCGGATCGGCTCGACGGCGTTGACCACGTCGAGGATTGTGAGGTCGGCCGGGTCGCGGCCGAGGGACACGCCACCGCCGACCCCGCGCTGGGTGGTGACGATCCCGCCGCGGGCCAGCCCCTGGAGGATTTTAGCGAGGTAGTCGCGCGGCACCTGCGTGGCGTCGGCGATCTGTGCGGTGGTGCGGGCGGCGGGCGCCTCGTACGCCAGGTGGACGACGGCCCGCAGTGCGTACTCGACCGTCTTCGAGAACATCCGCTCCCCCGCCGCCGTCGGACCCGCGAGTCGATTTTCGACCTTGACCTCTGATTATAGTGGGATACGATTCCGGTGGTAAATCGGAGTTTCTTGTCCGAATTCCGATTCGTCCTCTCCTCTCTCCCGGAGTGTGGCATGACGGCGATCGACGAGCCGCGGCTGGAGTCGGACCTGGGGTATCGGTTCGGGTACGTGGCGGGGTTCATCGGGTTCGGGCCGGACGACGTGGCGGCGGTGCACGGCGCGGCGCCTCTACTGGCGCCGCTGGTGCCGGGGCTGGTGGACGCGGTGTACGACAAGCTGCACGGCTACGACGCGACGTGGCGGCACTTCGTGCCGCGGCAGCACGGCTACGCCGGCGACGTGCCGACCGACGTGGCGTCGCTGACGATGGACCACCCGCAGATCGCCTTCCGCAAGCAGCACCTGGGCCGCTACTTGGTGACGCTGGTGACGAAGCCGTACGACGGGAAGATGGCGGAGTACCTGGACATGGTGGGGAAGATTCACACGCCGAAGGCGGGGAGCGCGGCGCTGGACGTGCCGCTGGTGCAGATGAACGCGCTGCTGGGCTTCGTGGCCGACGCGCTGACGGCGACGATCCTGGGGCTGGGTCTGCCGCGGGAGGAGGAGGCAAAGACGCTGCGGGCGTTCGGGAAGCTGCTGTGGGTGCAGAACGACCTGATCACGCGGCACTACGCCGCGGCGTAACGCGGCTCGGGTCTTCGCCGCTTGCGGCGGTGCACCGCCGCAAGCGGCGAAGACCCGAGCCGGGGAACGGCTACCGCCGCTCAGCGGCCCATCCCGGTGAGGATTTCCAGCGTCACGCGGCCCTTGTCGGAGTCGGTCAGGTAGATGCGCTCGGCCTTGCAGTACTCCTCGACGTACGCCTCGATCACCTTCCGCAGCTCGCCCGTCTCGATGCCGGACAGGTCGAACACGCCCAAAGCCGCCAGCTTGGCGATGAAGCGTTCCGTGATCCGCTGGCGGTGCCGGTCGGTCACCGAGCCGAGCGGCCGCGGCGTCACGTCCCCCGCCGGGCGCACCGCCGGGAACGCGCCGCTCCCCCCCGCCGAGCGCGGCTGCGTGCCACCGCCGTTGGAACTGATCGCCAGGAACGATCCCGACCCGCCCGCACTCACCGGGGGCGTTGCGATCGCCGGCTGGCTGTCGCTCGCGGTCACTTCGGAACGCACGAACGCGGCCAGCAGCGGCGCCCCCGCGGCGGCCGGCGGCACCACCGCCACGACCCGAAAGCCGTTGCCGAGCCGCACGTCCAGCACCGACTCCGGCAACCCCAGGGCCACCGCCTCGCCCTGGGTTCGTACCTTCGCCAGGATTTCCGTCACGTGGTCCTCGTCGCGGAAGCGGACGTGCGACGGCAGCCATACCGAACCGCGGCGGACCAGCACCGCCTGGAACCCCAGCACCGTGATCTCGGCGACGGCGGGGTCGGCGAACAGTTCCTCCAGCGGGCCGAACCCGAACGCCTCCTCGGCGACCTCGCGGGCCATCTTCGCCCGGTCGGCCGGGTTCAGGCGGGCCGTCTCGGTCTCGATCAGCTGGTCGGCCTGCTGGCGGGCGGCCTCGGCGAACAGCGACGCCGGCATCCGCCGGGCCTTCAGCGCCGCGAGCCGCTCGTCCAGCTTGATGAGGAGCCGGACCTTCACGACCTCGTAGCCGCTGACCGTGTACCCGACGCCGGTCGGGCGCGGCGGCGGACGGAGGGTGGAGCCGGACTGGCGCGGGGAAGACATGCGCGGTGTCCTGGGTCGAGGGGGCCGTCCCCGGGAGCCTAGTACACCGACGGGCCGCGTGCGCGCGAATGGAGATGCACCGCCGCGAGCGGCGGCTACCGCGCCGTCACCTCGACCGGCACCAGATGGTTGATGAGGTACGACCGCCGGTCGGCGTCGCGGGTGGGCGGCTGGGTGGCGCCGGCGGCGTCCGTGCAGCGGGCCACCACCCGCGCCGGGCCGCGGGCCGGCGTCCAGTCGAACGACCAGAACACCCACCGGTACGGCTTCGCCTCGGTGTCCAGCCTCGCCGCCTGCCACGTCGTTCCGCCGTCGGTGCTGACCTCCACCTTCGCCACCTTCGACTCGCCGGCCCAGGCGGCGCCGCGGACGGTGAACGGCCGGCCGGCGGGGATCACCTCCTGCGGGCCGAGGTTGGCGACCACCGCCTTCGGCAGCATCTCCGTCAGCGGCACCGTCTCCGGCTCGCCGCCGGGGCCGCGGGCGTAGATCGAATAGTCCATCGTCTGCCAGAAGCCGCGGTAGGTGCGGTCGGTCACGACAATACGGTTGACCCACTTCACGGAGGCACAGCCGAACCACCCGCCGACGACGGCGCGCAGCGGCGCCCCGTGGCTGCGCGGCAGCGGAGCGCCGTTCATGCCCCACGCCAGCACGACCTCGTCCTTGCGGGCCTTCGCCAGCGGCAGGCCGCGCCCGAAGTACACCGGCCCGGGGCTGGCCGGGTCGGCGGTGACGGCCCCCCGGTCGGCGCCGAACAGCACCACGTCCGCGGCCCCGGCCCTCGGGCGGGCGCGGTCGAGCACGGCACCGAGCGGCGTGCCGGCCCACGCCGCGGTGCCGACGCCGCCGTTCGCCCACTGGAGGCCGCGGGCCTGCGGCACCAGGAACACGCGGCCGTTGCCGGCGCACTCCACGGTCAGCGTCGGCTCCGCCTTCGCCAGTTGCTGCACGTCGGCGAGCGACAGTTCGAGCCGGTTCTCGACGTGCCCCTCGACGATCAGCTTGAATGACGCCGGGTCGATCTCGGGGGTGGCGAAGTGGCTGCGGACGAAAAACTGGTCCGTCGGCGTGACGGCGTGGGCGAACCCGGACGGGGGCATCTCCAGGTTGCGCGGCTCGTGCATGCGAACGATCATGCCGCGGAACGGCTCCGGCTGGCGGGCGGCCGCGGCGCCGGCGAGCGGCAGCAGCGCCGCGGCCCGGAGCGCGTCGCGGCGGGAGGGGGAGGGCATGTGTTCGACCTCTGTGAGCCGCCGCGTCACCCGACCCGAGTTGCGGCTTCGCGCGCCACGGCGCGAAGCCGCAAGCGGCAACGGAACTAGAAGCCCAACCCGCGCGTCGTGGTACGGATGCGGACGAGCTTGTCGTTGGCGCAGATGTACAGCGTCGAGCCGTCGTCGCCGAACCCGCAGTTCGCGTTCTTGTCGCCGACCACGATCTTGCCGAGGTACGTGAGGTCGGCGGCGAACACGTACACGCCGTCGGGGCCGGTGGCGAAGATGTTCCCCTTCGTGTCCACCTTCATGCCGTCCGGCAGGCCCGGCTTCTTCGCCACCACCTCGGGCGTGGCGTCGAAGATGACGCGCCCCGGGCCGCTGATGAGGCCGTCGGCGCCGAGCGGGAATGCCATCCAGATGGCCCGTGCGGGGTCGGAGTTGGCCACGTACAGCGTCTTCTGGTCGGGCGACAGCGCGATCCCGTTCGGCCGGCTCATCTCCTTCGTCAGCAGCGCCAACTCGCCGTTCGCCTTGAGACGGTACACGCCCTGGAACGGCAGCTCCTTGTTCGGGTCGTCCATCTGCTTCGGCAGGCCGTACGGCGGGTCGGTGAAGTACAGGTCGCCGTTCGGGTGGAACACCAGGTCGTTCGGGCTGTTGAACCGCTTCCCCGTGTACCGGTCCACGAGCGTGTGGAACTTGCCGTCGGCGGTGAGGCGCGAGACGCGGCGGTCGCCGTGCTGGCAGAGGACGAGGTTGCCGTCCTTGTCGAACGCGAGGCCGTTGGCCCCGGGCTCGTCGCCGGTGAACTTCTCCTTGCCGGTGTACCCGCTCGGCTCGAGGAACGTCTTGACGCCGTCGGCCTGCGACCAGCTCACGACGCGGTTGTTCGGGATGTCGGTGAACAGGAGCCGCTTGGCCTTCTTGTCCCAGACCGGCCCCTCGGTCCACTTGAACCCGCCGGCCAGCACCTCGATGACGGCGTCCTTCGGGATGAGGTCGTCGAGCTTCGGGCTCTTGCGCTCGACGGAGCCGATGGTGGTCTTCTTCTCGGCGGGTTGCGCCGCGGTCGGCGCGGGGGCGAGGGCGACGAGGGCGGCGACGGCGAAGGCGGCCGGGCCGGCGAACACGCGCAGCATGGGACGAGGCTCCGGGAGGGGGCGGCCCGGCGGGAGGGGCCGCTGCGGCACCATCGTATCCGGCGGTGCGGCGGGAACAAGCGGCTCTTGCAGCCGGCCCGGGGCGTTGCCCCGGGCTATCGTATCCCACCCCTTCGGGGTGAAGACGGGCACCCGCTCTTCAGGCCAACGGCCTGGGATAGCATAGCCCGGGGCAACGCCCCGGGTCGGGTCGCCGTCAGCCGCTAGGCCAGCGCCTTCTCGACCACCCGCCCGGCCACGTCCGTGAGCCGCTCGTCGCGGCCGTCGTGCGGGTACGTCAGCCGTTCGTGGTCGAACCCGAGCAGGTGCAGGATCGTGGCGTGGAAGTCGTTCACGCTGACACGATCCTCGACGCCGCGCAGCCCGAACTCGTCGGTGGCGCCGACGACGGTGCCGCCCTTCGCGCCGCCGCCGGCGAGCCACATGGTGTAGCCGAGCGGGTTGTGGTCGCGGCCCCTGCCGCCCTGGCTGTTCGGCGTCCGCCCGAACTCGCTGCACCACACCACCAGCGTGTCCTTCAGCAGCCCGCGCCGCTTCAGGTCCGTCAGCAGCGCCGCGACCGGCCGGTCGGCGTGGCCGCACATCGTCTCGTGGTTGCCGTTGATGTCGTCGTGCGCGTCCCACTGCGTCACCAGCGGCCCGCCGCCGCTGTACACCGTGACGAATCGCACGCCGCGCTCGACGAGCCGGCGCGCCAACAGCAGCCGGGTGCCGAAGTCGGCGGTGGCCTTCTCGTCCACGCCGTACAGCGCCTTCGTCTCGGCCGTCTCGCGGCTCAGGTCTACTGCCTCGGGGGCGTGCTGCTGCATGCGGAAGGCGAGTTCGTAGCTGGCGGTGCGGGCGTCGAGGTCGGGGTCGCCGGGCGGCGCGTGCAGTTCGTTGAGCCGACGGACCATCTCGAACGACCGGCGGTTCTGGTCGGCCCCGGTGTCCGGCGGCGGCCGGAGGTTGAGGATCGGGTTCGGCCCACGGCGGAGGAGCGTTCCCTGGTACACGGCGGGGAGGAAGGCGCTGCCCCAGCACGGCGCCCCGCCCTCGGGCACGCCTTCGGGTTGGGGCATGACGCAGTACGCCGGCAGGTTCTGGTTCTCGGTGCCGAGGCCGTAGGCGACCCAGCTGCCGAGGCTCGGGAAGCCCATGAGGGTGCGGCCGCTGTGCAGCTCGTACATCGCCGGGGCGTGCACCGTGGACGTACACCAGCACGCCCGCAGGAAGCAGATGTCGTCGGCGCACGCGGCGGTGCGCGGCATCAGGTCCGACAGCTCGATCCCGGCGCGGCCGTAGCGCTGCCACCGCCTCGTAGACGGCAGGATGACTTCGCCGCCGGTGGTGAACTGGCTGCGGAGTCGGCCGACGGATTCGGGAAGGGGTTGGCCGGCGCGGCGTTCGAGTTCGGGTTTGCGGTCGAACAGGTCCATCTGGCTCGGCCCGCCGACGGCGAAGATGAAGATGACGCGCTTCGCCTTCGGCTCGAAGTGCGGCTTCTTCGCGGCGAGCGGCGAGCGGGGTTGCGCGCGCGCCTCGTTCAGCAGGGCGTGGAGGGCGATGCCGCCGAGGCCGCCGCCGGCGCGGTAGAGGAAGTCGCGGCGGGTGCGGGCGCGGGGGGTGTGCGGGGTCATGGGATGAGCGTACCCGCGGGGCGGGGGTGCCGCAAGCGGCGGCGTCAGGCGAGGATGAGTTTGTACTTCGCCGGGACTCCTCGGAACGCGGCGGTGTATGTCGCCTCCAGCGGCACGTTGATGTAGTGCTCTGTGGTCAGGAACAGGGGCATGTCGATGAGCGGGCGACCGACCGCGGTCGGTTCGACGTAGGCCGTCAGTTCGGGCTGGGCGGTGTAGGCCACGAGCGTAAGCGGCTCGTCCGGCGTGGCGCGAGCGCCGGTGTCGTCCGAAACCATGTAGGACCAGATCGCGGCGTGGACGCCGTTCGGGTCGCGCGGGGTCGGCGGGAACAGGTCCACCACCAACAGGTGAATCCCTTCGGCGAGCAGACCCGCGCTCTTGAAAAGGAACTGGTCGAACGGGTATCCCGAGCCCTTGTTCCCGGGCGAGACGAGTTCGATCACCGCTACCACCCCGTCCCCGCTGGCGTGGCGGATGGTGAGCACTCGCCGTCGGCGGATGTACTCGGATACGTCCGCCGACTGGACGACCCGCGTCTTGGGCGGCGCGAGAGCCACTGTCACCCCCCCGCCACCTGTGCCGCCGCCGGTTCCATTCGTCCCGTTCACCCCGTCGGTCTGGAGCGTCAGCACGTCCGGCCCGAACGGACCGGCCACCTGCTCGGCCTGTGCGTAGTAGTCGGGCGGTAGGAGCCCCTCGTTCAGCGCGAGTTGGAGTTCCCCGATCCAGCTCAGGTGGAATGCGTGCCACGTCCCGGCCGTCACCCGCGTCCAGTCGTGAATCGGCATCGCCGCTCCCTCCCTCCCCGGCCAGTATCCCTTAGCCCGGTGGGCGTTCGCGCCCGCCGGGTCTAAACCATCATCCGCCGGCGCCCCCTCCCCCGCAACCCCACCGGAGAGCGACCGATGACTCGCCGAACGACCGCCGCACTCGGAGTGCTCCTCATGGCCGCCGCCCCGACCTTCGGCGACGAAGGGATGTGGCTGTTCAACAACCCCCCGCGCGCCCAGCTCCAGGCCAAGTACCAGTTCGACCCCACACCCGACTGGCTCGACCACCTGCGGCTGTCGTCCGTCCGCTTCAACTCCGGCGGGTCCGGCTCCTTCGTCAGCCCCGACGGGCTGGTGATGACCAACCACCACGTCGGCGCCGACGACCTCGCCAAGCTGTCCGACGAGAAGAACAACTACCTCCGCGACGGGTTCCACGCCAGGACCCGCGACGCCGAGATCAAGTGCAAGGGGCTCGAACTCAACGTCCTGCTGGGCATCAAGGACGTGACCGCCGACGTGAACAGTGCCGTGAAGGACGGCTTGGCCCCCGGCGACGCCTTCAAGGCCCGGCAGGCGAAGATCGCCGAGATCGAGAAGGCCAACGCCGACGAGGCCAAGAGCGTCCGCGCCGACGTGGTGTCGCTGTACGCCGGCGGGCAGTACCACCTGTACACGTTCCGCAAGTACACCGACATCCGCCTCGTGTTCGCCCCCGAGAAGCAGGTCGCGTTCTTCGGCGGCGACCCGGACAACTTCGAGTACCCGCGCTACGACCTCGACGTGTGCTTCTTCCGCGTCTACGACGGCGGCGCGCCGCTGAAGTGCGAGCACTACCTGAAGTGGAGCGCCGCCGGGGCGAAGGAGGGCGAGCTGGTGTTCGTGTCCGGCCACCCCGGCCGCACCAACCGGCAGAACACCGTCGCCGAGCTGAGCTACCTCCGCGACACCGGCTACCCGTACCTCCTCCAGCGGCTGTACCGGAACGAGATCCTCCTCCAGGCGTGGGGCGGCCGCAGCGCCGAGAACATGCGCCGCGCCGAGGACGAGCTGTTCGGCATCCAGAACAGCCGCAAGGCCCGCATCGGCGGCCTCGCCGGTCTCCTCGACCCCACGCTGTTCGGCCGCAAGCAGGCCGACGAGCAGCGCCTCCGCGACTTCATCGGCAAGAGCATGAACACGGACGTGAAGGCCGCCGAGTCCGCGTTCGCCGCGGTCGAGAAGGCCGAGAAGGTCCGCGCCGAGCTGATCCGCGACATGACGCTCCTGGAGAACGGCGCCGGCTTCAACTCGCAGTCGTTCGGCATCGCCCGCACCCTCGCCCGCGCCGCCGACGAGCTGCCGAAGGCGCCCGCCGACCGGCTCCGCGAGTTCGGCGACGCCCGCCTGCCGTCGCTGAAGTTCCAGCTGTTCTCGGACGAGGAGATCCACGCCGACCTGGAGACGGTGAAGATGACCGACGGGCTCACGTTCCTGACGACGAGCCTGGGGCCGGACCACGAGCTGGTGAAGAAGGTGCTGGCCGGGAAGTCGCCGCGCGACCGAGCGCACGAGGCGGTGAGCGGCACGAAGGTGCGCGACCCGGAGGCGCGGAAGAAGCTGTTCGAGGGCGGCAAGGCGGCGCTGGACGCGGCCGCCGACCCGATGATCGAGCTGGCGCGGCTCGTGGACACGACGGCGCGGGCGACGCGGCGGCGGTTCGAGACGGAGGTCGAGGAGCCGAAGCGGCAGGCGTATTCGGCGCTGGCGAAGGCGCGGTACGCGATGGACGGCGACAAGGTGTACCCGGACGCGACGTTCACGCTGCGGCTGGCGTTCGGCACGGTGAAGGGGTACGCGGAGGCCGGCAAGGCGGTGGCCCCGTTCTCGACGATGGACGGCCTGTACGCCCGGAGCAAGGAGCAGGGGAACGTCGGGCCGTTCGAGCTGCCGAAGCGGTGGGTGGACCGCAAGGACAAGCTCGACCTGAAGACGCCGTTCAACTTCGTGTGCACCGCCGACATCATCGGCGGCAACAGCGGCAGCCCGGTGGTGAACCAGAAGGGCGAGGTGGTGGGGCTGATCTTCGACGGCAACATCCAGTCGCTGGTGCTGGACTTCATCTACGACGAGACGGAGGCGCGGGCGGTGTCGGTGGACAGCCGGGCGATCGTGGAGGCGCTGCGGAAGGTGTACGACGCCGACGGGCTGGTGGCCGAGCTGACGGGGAAGAAGTGACGCGAGTCGGGGCGGGCGGGTGGCCGGGCCTGGTCCGGGCCGGTGACCCACCCGCCGCGAAGGGTGCCCCTTTCGTTTTTGGCATCCCACCGCCGGAGGGGGTCGCACGATGACGAGCGATGACGCACGATCCGACAAAAATCATGGTTCGGATCGTGCGTCATCGGTCTTCATCGTGCGGCAAAATCTCTCCGCGGCAGAGCTGGCCCGTGCCAAAATGCAAAGGCACACCCGCCGCGAACCGCGGGATGCGTCGGGAGAATGAATCGGGTACAATGGCACGGATTACCAAACCCGAGCCGGGAGCGCCGATGGCCGTGGCTGTTTCCTACTCCGACGCCGCGAAGTCGGCGGAGCACTTCCAGCAGCTCCAGGCCGCGTCGGCGCAGCTCGACGAGGTACTCGGTGAGTCCGCCGGGCTCGTCACGTCGCGCTGGGACCGGAAGACCGACGCCCGCGGGCGGGTGCTGTACACTCTGCGCCTCCAAGACCCGTTCGGAGAGGTGACGGGGGAATTCTCCCCGACCGAACTCGACTCTCATCACCAGATCGACTTCCGCCTCTACCGACTCTGGGGCGATCTGCTCCGGTTCCAGACTAACAAACTCATTCAGCAGCTCGCGGGGAACTGACGTGCCGCCCGGCAAGACTCAGGCCGACCGCCTCCTGGACCTCGAGCGCGCCGTTGCCGGCATCGACAAACAACTCGTGGCCGCCGAGAAGGCGGCCGACGCCCTCGGCCACGAGCACCAGAAGACGCGCGACCTCGTCATCGACCTTCGCCGCAAGTACGAGGTGAAGATCGCCGGCTTGGAGAAGGATTTGGAAGATCTCCGCCGGTGGCGGGACGACCAGATGAAGGAACGGGACGAGTGGGCTCGTCGGGTGTGGGCGTTCGGCCCGAGCGCCCTCATCACCTTGCTGTTCACGTATCTGATCCGCAGATAACTTGTCCCACCCTCCGCCTACACCATCGCCGCGGTATGCAGCCGCGACCCCGCACCCACCCGACTACCCCGAAGCACCATGACCCGTTTGCTGCTGCCCGCCCTCCTGCTCACCGCCGCCGTCCCCGCCGCGTGGGCCGATTCCCCGCCGGACGTGTGGCCCGCCTTCCGGGGCACCGGCGACAGCGTCACCGCCGCGAAGGCGCTCCCGCTCAAGTGGTCCGCGACCGAGAACGTCGCCTGGACGGCCGAGCTGCCGGGGTACGGCCAGTCCAGCCCGGTGGTGTGGAAGGACCGGGTGTTCGTCACGAGCGCCGAGGGCGAGTCCAAGGACACCCTCCACGTCCTCCGCCTCGACCTCGCCACGGGGAAGGAGGCGTGGAAGAAGTCGTTCCCGAACGCCCAGCGGGTGAAAGCCACCGACTACGTCAGCAAGGCGGCGCCGACCCCCGTCGTGACGGCCGACCGGGTGTTCGCCCTGTTCGAGAGCGGCGACCTGCTCGCCCTCGACCACGCCGGGAAGGAGGTGTGGCGCCGCAACCTGGAGGCGGACTTCGGCCCGCTCCGGGGGAACCACGGCCTCGGCACCTCCCCCGTCCTCGCCGGGGACACCCTGCTGGTGCTCGTCGCGCAGGGAACCTCGTACCTGCTGGCGGTGGACGCGGCGACCGGCAAGGACCGGTGGAAGGCCGACCACCCGTTCGGCGGGTCGTGGACCTCGCCGGCCGTCGTCACGGTCGGGGGGAAGCCGGTGGCGGTGGTCAGCGCGCCGGGGCTGACGGCGGCGTTCGACGTGGCGACCGGCGCGAAGCTGTGGGAGCTCGGCGGGCTGACCGGGAACACCGTCGCCACGCCGACGCCGGCGGGCGAGCTGCTGGTGCTCGGGTCGAGCGACCGCGCCTCGCAGGTGGCGGTGCGGCCCGGCGGCAAGGCCGACGACCGGGTGGCGTGGCGGTCGGCCGAGGGCGTGAGTTCGTTCGGCTCCCCGCTCGTGTTCGGGAAGTACGGCTACTCGGTGAGCCGGGACGGGGTGGCGTACTGCTTCGACCCGGCGACGGGCAAGGGCGTGTGGGACCACCGCCTGCCGGGGTCGTGCTGGGCGTCACCAGTCGGCGGGGCGGGGCACGTCTACTTCTTCACCAAGGACGGGGTGACGGCGGTGGTGAAGCCGGGGCCGGAGCCGGAGGTGGTGGCCGAGAACCGCCTGCCGGGGCGCGGCCGGGTGTACGGGGTGGCGGCCGTCGAAGGGGCGTTCCTGGTCCGCACCGGGTCGGCCCTGCACCGGGTCGGCAAGTAGACGAGCAGAACGCGAGCCCTTCGGACGGCGTCGTCGGAGCGCGGCCCGACCCCAGAATCTTGGCATAACCGAAAGATATTTTCATCGTAAAGCCCGCCCAGAATAGAATGACCACTCGCGGCCGGACGCCACAATTCCCCTTCGCCAGGACGAACCCCATGCGACTCGAGAGCCCGTCGGACCACCGGCGTACCGCTGCCGACCTTCCCGTCGCAGTCGAGTCGGAGGTTCGGGGACTGGCTCCGGGTCCGGTGATGCTCGCCCTTGTTCTCGCTCCGGTCGCTCCCGACGGGATGGTTCTGCGGGTCTACTCCCGGGCCGGCGGTCGCCTGGACGGCACCTGCCCCCTCGGGCTCTAACGACCCGCACCTCCGGCCGACGCGCCCCGGACTCCTCGCACCCGTGATCATCGGTCTGGAAGTTGCACTGCCGATGCCCGATGCGCACGAGCATGACCCGCACGTGGGAGAGGGCCGGTCATGACGGAGAACACCGAGATTCCGGTCGCGGACCCCGCCGCCGAGCTCCCCACGCCGTTCGAAGGGCGTGCCCCGCTCCACGTCCAGGCGGTCATCCTCCTCGTCATCGTCGTTCCGCTCCTCGGGCTCGTCGCCGCCCCGTTCTTCCTCTGGGGCTGGGGGTTCGCCTGGACCGACCTGGGCCTCCTGATCGGGATGTACCTGACCACCGCCCTCGGCATCACCGTCGGCTTCCACCGGCTCTTCGTCCACCGCTCGTTCGAGACGTACACCTGGATCAAGGTGGTGTTCGCCGCGTTCGGGTCGATGGCCGTTCAGGGGTCGCTGTACAAGTGGGTGGCGTTCCACCGCCGGCACCACCAGCACTCGGACACCCCCGACGACCCGCACACCCCGCACCACACGGGGGGCGGGGTTCTCGGGGCGCTCCGCGGGGCGTGGCACGCCCACATCGGCTGGTTCTTCCAGGCCGACCCGCCCGACCTGTACGACTACGTCAAGGACCACCAGAAGAGTCGCGCCCTGCGGGTGGCGGACGCGCTGTGGCCGTTCTGGATATTGCTCGGGCTCACCATCCCGGCCGTCCTCGGGGGGGTCATCCAGCTGAGCTGGATCGGCGTGTGGACGGGGCTCATCTGGGGCGGGCTGGTGCGCATCTTCCTCGTCCACCACGTCACCTGGAGCGTGAACTCGGCCTGCCACCTGTGGGGGTTCCGCCCCTACAAGAGTGCGGACGAGAGCCGCAACAACGTGGTGTTCGGCTTCCTCGCGCTCGGCGAGGGGTGGCACAACGCCCACCACGCCTTCCCCACCTCGGCCCGACACGGGCTGTCCTGGTGGCAGGCGGACGCGAGTTACTACCTGATCCGCGTGATGAGCTGGGTCGGCCTCGCCTGGAACGTGAAAGTCCCCACGCGAGAGTCCATCGAGCGGGCGACAAACGGGCGCCCGGCCTGACGGCGCGCCGTCAAGTTGTCCCGACGACGACGACCGTCGCGGCCGGGACGGAGCGGACGAGCCGGTCGAGCAGGGACGGGCCGAGCCACGCCCGCCACCAGGGGCTGGCGCTGCGGCCGACCACGACGTGCGTGATGCCGTACTCGCGGGCGAACCCGGCGACTGCCGCCGCCACGTCGGCCCCGCGGAACTGCATCGGGATGCCGTTCGCCAGCCGGGCCTGCTCGAGCGTGTCGGCCACCCGCCGCTGGGTCGCCGCGTCCACCCGCTCAGCGTCCTCCCGCGGCGTCTGCATGTACACCGCGTACCACGGCGCGCCCAGCCGGTCGGCCAGCCGCGCCCCCGCCCGCAGCAGCCGCGGGGCGTTCGGGCTGCGGCTCGACACGCACACCATCACCCGCTCCGACCCGCCCGGCTCGCCGCCGCCCTGCCGCTCCTGCCGGCGGCGGTCGAGCAGGTGGGCCAGGTGCTCCAGGGCCAGTTCCCGCAGCTGTTCCAGGTTCTCACTCGTGAAGTAGCCCGCGAGCGCCCGTTCGGCGCGCTCCGGCGGGTACACCAGCCCGGCCCGCAGCCGCTCCTGGAGGTCTTCGGCCGGCAGGTCCACGTTCACTACCTGGTCGGCCCCCTGGAGCACGGCGTCCGGCACCCGCTCCTTCTGTCGCGTGCCGGTGAACCGCTCGACCGCGTCGTGCAGGCTCTCCAGGTGCTGCACGTTCAGCGTGCTCAGCACGTTTACCCCGGCCCGCAGCAGCTCCTCGACGTCCTCGTACCGCTTGGCGTGCGCCCCGCCCGGGGCGTTCGTGTGGGCCAGCTCGTCCACCAGCGCGACCGTCGGCCGGCGGGCCAGGACGGCGGCCGCGTCCAGCTCCTCCAGGACGATGCCGCGGTACTCGACCCGGCGCCGCGGCACCAGTTCCACCCCCGCCAGCAGCGCCGCCGTCTCGGCCCGGCCGTGCGTCTCGACGACGCCTGCGACCACGTCCACGCCCTGCTTTTTCAAGCGGTGCGCCTCCTGCAGCATCTCATAAGTCTTCCCCACGCCGGGGGCGAACCCGAGGTAGACCTTCAGCCGCCCGCGCTGCTGCCGGCGGATGAGGCTGAGGAACTGTTCGGCCCGGCCGGTGTTGTCATCGGGTCCGGTCATCGTTCACCCCTGTTCGGGTCGGGGATTTCAGGCCGAAGGCCTGGCAGCACTCAGCCCAGGGCAAGGCCCGAAGGGCCGCCGCCCTGGGTTCGGGGCGCGTGTGGCGTTGCAGGCTGAAGGCCTGCGAGCCGGCTCGTAGGCCTTCAGCCTGCCGGGTGATTCGCGCCGCGAACCCAGGGCGGCGCGACTTCGTCGCTTGCCCTGGGCTGAGGGCTGTCAGGCCTTCGGCCTGAAAACCACGGACACGCCACACCACGCGACCGGGGCGGAGTGTCATCCCGGGCCGGCCCACGCCGGCAGGACGATGCGGAACGTGGTGCCGCGGCCCGGCTCGCTCGTGCAGCTCACCTCGCCCGCGTGCGCGGCGACCACCTCCTTGACGATCGCCAGCCCCAGGCCGGTTCCCCCGCCGCGGGACTGGTCCGGGATGCGGAAGAAGCGGTCGAACACGTGCGGCAGGTGCTCCGCCGCGATGCCGACGCCGGTGTCCGCGACCGACAGCTCGACCCGCCCCGGCCCCGCGGGGCGCGCCGCCAGCGTGATCGACCCGCCGGGGTCGGTGTAGTTCACGGCGTTCATCAGCAGGTTGTCGAGGGCGCGGCCGAGGTGCTCGGCGTCGGCCGCGACCGGCGGGAGCGGGTCGGGGCCGGCCTCGACGGTCAGGCGCTTCCCGGCCGCCAGCGGCCCCACGCGCGCGGCCGCGGCCCGGAGCAACTCCAGCGGGTCTTCGGGCCGCACGGCCAGCGGCGCGCGGCCGCGCTCCAGCCGGGCCAGCGACAGCAGGTGGTCCACGATCCGCACCAGTCGCTCGGTGTTCTCGCGGGCGTCGATCAGCAGCTCGGTCTGCTTCGCGGTCAGCGGCCCGACGGCCTCCTCGAGCAGCAGGTGGACCGCGAGGCGGAGCCCGGCCAGCGGCGTCTTCAGCTCGTGGCCGGCGGTGGCGACGAGGTCGTTCTTGAACTCGTCCAGCAGCCGGAACCGGGTCACGTCGGTCAGCGCGACGGCCGCCCCGAGGGTGTTGCCGTAGGGGTCGCGGACCGGCAGCACCCGCGGCGCGTACACCCGGTCCTCGCCGCCGGTGCGGTAGGCGACGACGAGGTCGAACCCCTCCGGCGCGTACGCCCGCTGGTCGCGGAGCGCGGCGGCCAGCGGCTCGCGGAGCGCGTCCGGCGGGTGCCACCGGGCACCCGCGTCGTCGCCCGGCACGACGCCGAGCACCCGCCGCGCGGCGGGGTTCGCCAG
>Ga0209181_10003628_pt1 | contig 23603 bp, 22 predicted proteins | sample MAT05_FD_187208 | JGI IMG/M metagenome (GOLD analysis project Ga0209181, IMG submission 187208) | Freshwater microbial communities from Lake Fryxell liftoff mats and glacier meltwater in Antarctica - MAT-05 (SPAdes) (version 2) | ecosystem: Environmental > Aquatic > Freshwater > Ice > Liftoff...
GCTCTGATTGGGGCTATGCCTGGATACCTGTTGTTGCGCCGATTTGGGGGGGCATTTGTGGCACGGTGGCTTATCAAACGTTGTTGCAATGATCTAATTCAAAAAAGAATCCTCTTGCGCGAGCCCCAAATCGAGGTTTATGCGCAGCCTTTCCCATTGATTCCTGATATACATTCGAAGTCAAGCGTGTAGCAGACTTGCACCTTCGAGTTAGCACCCGTTCCGGGCGCACACAAAAAAAGTCCAGCGGAAAACCGCTGGACTTTTTTTGTGTAGATACCGCCATGCTCATGCACGACGGACGATTTATTTATACTAACACGAAATAAATTTCGGGTTACTTCACATACAATTCAAACTCCACACGGCGGTTTTGCTCTCGGCCTGTAGCAGTTTTGTTGTCAGCAACTGGCTTGGTTTCTCCATAACCTGCAGAAGCCATTCGAGCAGATGCAACACCTTTGCTCGCGAGATAATCGTAACAAGCTTTAGCACGACGTTCTGAAAGATCTAAGTTCATTTTGTCGTCGCCTGCGTTATCGGTATGACCACCAATATTGAGACTGTACTCCGGGTATTGGTTCATTACAGATACAACTTCATCAAGCACTGCGTATGATTTTTTTAGCAAAACAGCTTTGCCAGATTCAAACTGAACGAGTTTAATGGCGCGTTCCAGCTTGGCCTTATCTTCCTTCTTGATCTCTGGGCAGCCACGAAGTGCAATTACGCCAGGTTTGTCAGGGCAGCGATCAGTGTCATCAAAGATACCGTCACCATCGGTGTCAGGGCAGCCTTTGTGCGCTGAATCACCCTTCTTGTCAGGGCATGCATCATCTTTGTCCGCCACACCGTCGCCATCACGATCAGGGCAACCGAAAGTAGCTGCCGGGCCTTTATCGCCAGGGCACTTGTCTTCTTTATCGGTGATACCATCGCCATCGCGGTCTGGGCAACCCATAGTGGCTGCTGGACCGGCTTCGCGTGGGCATTTGTCTTGAGCGTCGGTAATACCATCATTATCAGTATCTGGGCAGCCTTTCATGGCTGCGATACCTTTTACGTCCGGGCATTCGTCGTCTGCATCCAAGATACCATCGCTGTCACGGTCTGGGCAACCCATAGTTGCTGCCGGGCCTTTTAGGTCCGGGCATTTATCGTCAAGGTCAACAATGCCGTCGCCATCGCGGTCAGGGCAACCCATAAGGTTAGCCAAGCCAGCTACATCCGGGCATTTGTCATCATTATCTGCAATACCATCGCCGTCACGATCTGGACAGCCCATGAGTGCTTTTAAGCCAGCCACATCGGGGCATTTATCTTCGTTGTCAGAAATACCATCACCATCGCGGTCAGGCTCACCGAAGTACACGACTATACCTAGACCATGCTGCCAGCCTGGACGATTCTCAATAGAGAAGCGATATTGGGTTTGAGCGCTGAGGTATACATTGGGCATCAAACGAAGGTTGAGACCAGCCCCTAGTGGAATATTTAAGTCAAATTCTTGTGTCCTGAAATCCCAGGTAGAACCGAGGCCCATGTGGATATTTGGATTCAAAAGTGATTTGCGGCTGCAAAGATTATTTTGAAGCAATAGATCAAGATTGCCAATCAGTCCGTTTCTGTTCGCCTTGGGGTAAAATGCCGAGCCAATTTTTACTGGCACCATTAACCATGTACCTTTATTTAGGCGGCGGCCATAAGCGATTTCCACTCCTCTTTCGTCGGCATCGTTGAATACATCATCCCAATTTTCCCTAGTAGGCGAAGGGTTGATGTAGTTATTCCAATTGGTGCGGAAAGTAAGTGATTGGTTTGGCTGGGCAATCAAATCATTTTGAACCAGCACAAGAGCAAGGATTAAGCAAAGGATTGTCAATAATTTCTTCATAAAAAGATGGTTTGGTTGTACAATTATGTCGATTTAACGATAGAAAATAGAAATGGTCACCTTTTTTAAGGGTGATTTTGGTGCGGCAATGTTAGCCATTTTCCCTAAATTTTGCAGTACCGAATTTTTATCTCTTCTAAATTTGGCAAGTTTTGCTTGAAATTCTCAAAGAATATTACTTATCCTCTTACATAGCGGTAGTTTTGTTCGACAAACTGACTGTAATTTTTTTCCTTTGCGCTAATATTGGTTTGGCCGATTCAAAAACCCGTTTCGCCTTACTTAATAAAGCCGAATCAGGCATAGTTCATCACTTCATCACTCTATCACTTTATCACTCTATCAATTAATGAGTTGGCTCTCTAAATTCTTTTCCTCTTCCATTGGCCAAAAGGTCATTATGTCGCTGACGGGGATTTTTCTAATGTTATTTTTGATCATACACCTTTTGGGCAACTTCCAGCTGCTCAAAGATGATGGCGGTGAGGCGTTTAATACTTATGCCTTTTTTATGACGCAAAATCCGATTATCAAGGTCATATCGTATTCCTTGTACGCCTTTATCCTGATTCATACCGTGCAAGGTTTGCGGCTTTGGCTTTCAAATCGTGCATCCCGCGGTACTAATCAATATGCTGTTACCTACACACGAGGCTCGGAGCGTTCCGCCCGCAACATGGCATGGTTCGGCATTGTCATTCTTATCTTTTTGATTTTGCACCTCTGGCAGTTTTGGCTCCAGATGAAATTAGGCGTATTGCCTCCTACAGAAGTCGCGGCTTACGACCACCCCGTTCAAAATCTGTATCTCCCCGTTGCAGAAGCATTCCAGAATATCTACTACGTTATTTTCTATGTAGTGTGCATGGTAGTCGTCGGCTTTCACCTTTGGCATGGGTTCTGGTCTTCGTTCCAAACTTTGGGCTTGGCGCACCACAAGTACTCGCCAATCATTAAAGGCCTGGGTTACGTTTACAGCATAGGGGTCTCTTTAGGGTTTGCGATCATCCCTATCCTTTCTTATCTCTTCAAATAGTAGAATCCTACGTTTGACTCTGACCAGGTTCACAACAGCATCTGTGCTGTAAATCATTAAAAAATTAAAATCGTGGGCAAAACTCACGTTCCAAATATGGCAAAATCTACTGCCTCCGGCTCCACACTTGATTCCAAAATCCCTTCCGGCAAAATGTCTGAAAAATGGGAGGACTACAAAGGACATGTGGCACTCGTAGCGCCCAACAACAAACGAAAAATTGACGTAATTGTCGTCGGCACAGGGTTGGCAGGTGCATCCGCTGCCGCTTCACTCGGTGAACTTGGCTACAATGTAAAGGCATTCACCTTCCACGATAGCCCTCGACGTGCCCACTCCATCGCGGCCCAAGGCGGTATTAATGCGGCTAAAAATTACCGAAACGATGGCGACTCCGTTTATCGCCTATTCTATGATACCATTAAGGGCGGCGATTTTCGTTCTAGAGAATCTAATGTACACCGACTAGCTGAAGTAAGCTCAGGCATCATTGATCAGTGCGTTGCACAAGGCGTGCCTTTCGCACGTGAATACGGCGGCCTTTTAGATAACCGCTCCTTTGGCGGCACTCAGGTGAGCCGCACGTTCTACGCTCGGGGCCAAACCGGACAGCAACTGCTCATCGGTGCTTACCAAGCCCTTAGTCGCCAAGTGGCGCTTGGAACAGTTAAACTGTACAATCGTCACGAAATGTTAGATGTGGTGACCGTTGATGGTAAATGCAGGGGCATTATCGTGCGTAATTTATTGACTGGCAAAGTGGAACGCCATGCTGCGCACGCCGTTGTTATTTGCTCAGGAGGCTATGGCAATGTATTTTACCTAAGTACAAATGCGATGATGTGCAACACAACCGCAACTTGGCGGGCACATCGTCGGGGTGCTTTTTTTGGCAACCCCTGTTACACACAAATCCATCCAACCTGTATTCCTGTATCGGGCGAATATCAGTCTAAACTGACTTTGATGTCCGAATCACTGCGCAACGACGGGCGTGTCTGGGTGCCCAAATCGGCTAAAGACCGCTTGACCGACCCGCGTCAAATCGCTGAGGCCGATCGCGACTATTACCTCGAGCGCAGATACCCGGCATTCGGCAATCTCGTGCCTCGCGACATTGCGAGCCGCGCTGCTAAAGTTGCCTGTGATGAAGGTTTGGGCGTAGGCAAAAGTGGCCTGGCGGTGTATTTGGACTTTACAGATGCCATCAAACGAAAGGGCAAAGCAACTGTTGAAGCCGCTTATGGCAACCTCTTCGAAATGTACGAAAAGATTACAGGCGACAACCCGTACGAAGTCCCTATGCGCATTTACCCTGCTGTACACTATACGATGGGTGGTCTTTGGGTAGACTACGAATTGATGACAACTATTCCAGGTTTGTACGCTTGCGGGGAAGCCAATTTTAGTGATCACGGTGCCAACCGCCTTGGGGCATCTGCGCTGATGCAGGGTTTAGCCGATGGGTATTTTGTATTGCCCTACACCATCGGTTCTTATTTGTCTAAAGAAATTAGCACAGGAACCATATCAACCGATCATCCTGAGTTTGAAAAGGCTGAGCAGGAGGTTAATGCACGCATCAAACAACTGACCGCCATCGGCGGCAAACAAAGCGCAGAAAGTTTTCACCGTCGCCTGGGCCATATCATGTGGGACAAATGTGGCATGGCCAGAAATACTGCAGGGTTAAAACAAGCCATTAGTGAAATTCAAAACCTTCGCAAAGAGTTCTGGAGTGACCTGCTTGTGCCTGGTGGGACAGACGAATTCAACCCAGAACTTGAAAAAGCCTGGCGTGTGGCTGATTTCCTTGAGCTTGGAGAACTGATGTGCCAGGATGCATTAGCCCGTGAAGAAAGCTGCGGTGGACACTTCCGCGAAGAACACCAAACCGAGAAAGGTGAGGCGCAGCGCGATGACCAAGATTTCATGTTTGTATCTGCCTGGGAGTGGAAAGGGGAAGACAAAACACCTGAATTGCACAAGGAAAAATTGGAATACGAGGAGGTGAAAGTGGCTCAGCGGAGTTATGAGTAACCCTCAATAATTCAAATCAACTTTTTTAAGTTCTCGCCCATGACTTTTAAACACATTTTGCTCAGCCTTTTATTGACTATTATCGCATTTGGTGCGTGCAAAAAAGACGAAGTAACAGACCCAAATCCCATGCCTGTTGCGAAAGCAATTTTTCCCGGGGTTGGATCTACGGAAATTAAAATTGGCGATGCTGCCCAAGTTGCTATTGACTTGTTTGGTCCGCCTTTCCCATCTAATGCTTCTGCTGGAGGCATGTACACGCATTATCTGGTTTATGCTTCAAAAGGCGTTGTGATTTATTGTGTACCAGTCACAGAGGCTACGTTCAATGCGCAAATGAAAATTGCCCGGCTTAAATTCTCTGCGCCTTATGATGGGAAAACAGAAAAAGGAATAGGCGTTGGAAGTACTAAAGTCGAAGTAAAGTCGGCTTATGGTAATCCAACTAGTTCAAGTGTGAGCTTGGGAGATGCGTATGCCATTGGCATAACCTTCATTTACGACAGCATTACTGAGAAAGTGAAATCTATTGAGGTGAAGTAGTTTCGTAAAGGGTGCATTTCAAACCATTTTGCCATGAATATTCAAAGTCTTGTCGTTTTTTCCCTCGTTTGCCTCCCATTTGGTGGCGGCCTGTGGGGGCAAAAGCAAGTAGAACTAAAAAATCCAAGTTTTGAGTCACCCGAACCTGGAGCTGGTATTGTGCCTTTAGGATGGATTAACATTGGAGCATCGGATCAATCCCCACCCGATATTCAACCTGGTTTCTTTAATGTATCGATACCCGCACAAGATGGCGGAAATTATTTGGGCTTGGTTGTCAGAGAAAACAACACTTGGGAAGGCGTAGGACAAAGACTTTCCGGCTTTTTACATAAAGATTCGATATATTCGTTCAGCCTGTGGTTGACAAGATCGAATTCATACCAATCAGCCGTTCAGGGCGGGTCCGAAATTAGGAACTTCAATAATCCCACGATTTTGAAAATCTGGGGCTACAACACGAAAACAGCTCAGGAAGAACTCCTTGCCGAAAGTCAACCGGTAGGCCATTCTAAATGGGTGCGTTATGATTTCGTGCTGTCACCTAGTTTGACTGATTTTGACGAATTAGATCTTATGGCCTATTTCGCCCCGGGCTTTGAGCGAATGAATGGTAATTTACTGATTGATAATTGTTCCCCGATCGTGGAAACTGAAAAATAGTTAGCCCCTTAAAAACCCCACCATTACTAGAAATACCCCGCCAACCCGGGGCAGATAAAATCAACAATAGGAATGAAACTCACACTCAAAATCTGGCGGCAAGGTGGCCGATACAAAGGCGAATTTGTCAACTACGAACTCCCGGACGTGAATCCCGATATGTCGTTTCTCGAAATGCTCGATGTGCTGAACGAGCAACTTGTGGCACGCCGCGAAGAACCCGTAGCATTCGAACACGATTGCCGCGAAGGCATCTGCGGTACTTGCTCACTCGTCATTGACGGTCGTCCGCATGGCCCAATGAAAGGTACTACCACCTGCCAAGTACACATGCGGCACTACCATGATGGCGAAACCATAGTGATAGAGCCTTTCCGGGCACAGGCATTTCCGGTCATCAAAGACCTGGTGGTGGATCGTTCTTCATTTGATCGAATTATCCAATCGGGTGGTTATGTTAGTGTAAATACGGGCCAGGCACAGGATGCCAATTCTATCCCCATTGAAAAAGAGCAGGCTGGTCATTCATTTGATGCCGCCGCTTGCATCGGTTGTGGTGCTTGTGTGGCAGCTTGCCCTAATGCTTCTGCAATGCTGTTCACCGCTGCAAAAATCAGTCACCTAGCTTTGCTTCCACAAGGTCAAGTGGAGCGGCAAAGGCGTGTATTGAGTATGGTGGCGCAAATGGACAAAGAAGGTTTTGGCAAATGTTCCAACGTTCAGGCTTGCGAAGCAGAATGCCCAAAGGAAATCTCGGTCGCAAATATTGCTCGCATGAACCGCGAGTTTGTATCTGCTACCTTTGCGTCAGAGAAGGAAGTGGCCTAATTTAAACCCGTAAGTTTCTGCTTAAAATATCCATAGCAGAGGAGAAAATGCTCAGATATTAGATTCCAAAAGAATCTTATCTGGTAACTTCCCCTCTGCTTTTTTTTACCTATAAACTAAAATTGTCTTATCCATGAAAAAAACATTACTCTTCCTTGCTTTTTCGGCATTTATTGCATGGCTGCCGGCCCAAAACCCTGGCTGCGACGGCTCGCGATACCTCAATAATGTGTTCCCAACCGTCAAAAAAACGACTGTTGTTTACGCGCCCACAGTAAGCCATACAGGCCAAAACATCAACCTTTCCATGGACATCTATGAGCCTCAAGGAGACAATCTTTCTGCGCGACCAGTAGTCATATTGGCACATGGAGGCAGTTTCATGTTCGGTGACAGAACTATGATGAAGCGTTGGTGCGAACTGCTTGCCAAAAAGGGATATGTCGCGGCTTCCATTCAATATCGCCTTTTCCCTTGGCTTGAATTAGGTTATTTTCCTGATTCCATCGGCATCTTTGACACCGCCGTAAAAGCAGTAGGCGACATGAAGGCTGCTGTCCGCTATTTCCGCGAAGATGCCGCCACCGCCAACCTGTTTCGTGCTGATGCCAACAACATTTTTATTGGGGGCTATTCAGCTGGCGCAGTTGCAGCCTTACACGCAGGCTACCTGGACGCATCAGATCAAATCCCCACATTCCTGCAAACCCTCTTGACCACAAACGGCGGCCTCGAAGGAATAAGTGGCACAGTTTCAAACAAAACTTATCCCTCGCAATCCAAAGCGGTCGTAAATATGTCGGGAGGGCTTTACCGCAGTTATTGGGTAGACGACATCGAATCTCCACTGGTAAGTATCCACGGTACTGCTGATGCAACGGTGCCCTACACTAGCGGTCTGGCCGCTAATATTGCCTATCTTGAAGGGAGCAGTTTAGTTCATGCCCAAGCAGAAGCGGTCGGGCTATGGAATAACCTGCTCACGGTACCCGGTGCTGGCCATACCAACTTATACGATCAAGCACAGTGGCAACCCTATATTGATACTTTTTGGGTAAATACTACTACAATGCTTGAATCACTTTCCTGTGCAACGGTTGGAATTGATGCACCCATTTCGGCATTTGAACCTTGGGGCTTATTTCCAAATCCAACTACATCGGAAGGTTTTACCATCTTGCTTCCTGAATCTGGTATCACCGCTGACCTCGTAGTTTTCGATATTTTGGGCAAAGCGGTTTTCCAACAGCAGAACATTACAAATCAGCAGTTTATTCACCTCAACAATCTTCCAAAAGGAATCTATGCTGCACAAATTATGCAGCCTGGCAAACGATTTGAGTTGAAGCAATTAGTTATTAAATAGCGTTGGAACACTTCCTTGTGAAGGTGCACATAAAAAATGGGTTTCGATGCGATGCATCGAAACCCATTTTACTAAGTGACAATCTTTTGTAAGCATTAGTACTGCCAGAGATCATGCTCCCAGTTGAAGATCTCATTCTTGATTTTCTCTGATTCCATGAGCAAATCTACCCCTTGCAGGTATTCATCAATTTTACGGTCATACACGTTTGATTCCTTGTAGATGTATGAGGCGAAAAGGCGTTTTTCGAATACGTCATCCCAAGTGATCTGAGCACTGGTATTGCCCCCAAGAGCGAAATAGTTGTGTCTAGCAAACATTTCGCGTGCATGTGGATAATAAACCCAGAACATAGGCTTCTCAAAGCGGAAGTTACCTTCGTTGTCCCGTACGTCGATCATCGGTGCGATACCAAGTATACGAACACGTAGCATAGAAGCTTGCTTATCGAAGAACCACACCTCTTTAAGACGGAAACGTTTAACGTCTTCCCAATTGATGTCGTTGCGTACGATTTGTACCTTTTCTTCGTAAGTCTCCGGGTCAAATGTCACCACGGTGTCGGCTTTCGAAAGCATCGAAAGTACGTCGTCCGTGCTGAGACGCTTTTTGAATTTTGCGCCATCTTCGTCGGTGCTATACACAGGCAAATCACCTTTAGTAGCTGCATCCGAGAGAATTTTGAAGAAAGGATCTTCTGGGTAAGCGAACGGGAGATTCATTTTCTCACGGACGTCAATGATACGCCAGATTCTTTTTTCCCAAAAAACGTCGCTTTCGCGTAGAAGCGGGTATTTCAAAATTTTGCGCTCGCCTACGATTTCTTTTCTGACCACTTCGTCAATAGGGGCATCTGCTGGGTCTTCCACCAACGGTGCTTCCTCTTCCGTGCCTGTGGCTGGAGTGGTTTCGATTTCTTCAGGATCCTGTGCCAACAGCATCGTCGACCCGCCAAGCAGGAGGAAGAAGCAAAGGCAAGTCAGTTTCATAAATATTTGCATGACTCGCAGTGGGTTTTGATTAACATTAAACATAGTACATTCAGAATAGTGTTTCAAAGGGGTTTGGGAGACCTTAAAAGATGAGCAAGGTTCGTTACCAAACCTTGCTCATCCAAATTTATTGCAACATTTAACGAATTTTGAACGCAAGTCCACCTAAGTTACGCGCAGCGGCGTCTCCAGGGCACTTACATTTGATGTCGTCAAAGAAATAAGCATCGCCTGGTTTGGCTTTGCTGATCATATCTTGTACATCGCCGTTCCAGCGCGCACCAGAATTCTGTTTAGAAATTGGATCCTGACGTTTTGGCAAATAAGTTGCTTCAAAGCCAGCAATATCGCATTTCGCATCAAAGTCAAAGCTTTCGAGTACAGCAGCGATACCACCTTGTGCCCGGAATTCACCGTTAGCCATCTGCTTGCTACGGTGTTTTGCACCAAGCAGTGGGGTTGGATCGGGAATACGTTTTACACGATAGGTGAATCGTTGAGAAACACCGGGGGCAGAAACGGTCAGAATCGATTCACCTGGTGTAGAAGCCGTAATCATGAAGTGACCGCCACCTTTATTGGCAACATTAACTCCAGAAGCAGTCACCTTTACATCGTTTGAAGATACCCCTGCTGCCGAAACAGAGATTGGGTTTTCAACACCGATGTAAAACACGTTCATTTTGTCCAACTGAACAGCAATCGAACGTTGACCTACTTCATAGGAGAACTCCTTCTTTACGGTCTCTACTGTTCCGGTAGTTGGGTTCTTGATGTTAATTGACACACTGTACTTTTGCTCTCCAACAGTACCAGGTTTTGTTTTATAAGTTCCGACCCCATCTTTCAGGGAAACATTGTTACCATTTACATTAATGCTAACGTTGTCTGTCTTGGAACTAAATGCACTCAAAAACACCTCAGCCTCAAACTCTTCTCCAAGAATGACGTAGTTCTTTTTTGGTGCAACACCTGGAATAAACTTGTCAAATTTCAGATCAGTTCCCTGCACTTTTGTGGCGCAGTAGTTCAAAACAGCAGTAGAGGAGTTCTTGGCATCACTTTGGATTTTTCCCAACAAGGGGAAAACAGCAGCCACAGGCATTTGCTTAAACTTAAACTCTGCCCAGTTTTTGGCTTTCGTGTTCACCGGAAGAGGTTCGATGTCCAGGGGTAAAGAGCTTACCGTAGTAGCATCACCATCGACAATCGTACTCAATTCTGCGCGTAACGCTATGATCCTATCTTCGATTTCCTTACCCAAGCCATCGTTTACAAACATCTTGGTGGTGATGTCTTTGTTACGAATGTCTTTGGGCTGACCTGGTGCTTTAGGATTTTCGCCGCCAGCCTTTGCATAAAGGTTGTCGCGAATACCTTGCATATAGGTCACAAAATCATTGACGATTTGATTTGCTTTCAAAGCCCTTGCTTTGTAATCTTCGGCTTGAGGGCTTGGGTAGTCTTTTGCTGCCTTTTCAATGGCTGCAGTTAGGGAAATATTGTTTTTCTCAACGATGTCGCGGCTGTTTTTTAAGCCTCGATCCAAAGAGAAAAATGCATTCATTACCTCGGCTGACACGTTAAGTGCCAGCAGCGCGGTTAACACCAGATACATCAAATTGATCATCAGTTGCCGCGGCTCCTTTGGTATTGACATAAGTCTTTAAGTTTTTAGTTGTGAAACTGAAAGGTTAGTTACCAAATGCTTGGTCTTACTGACGACCGATGTTGGCCATCGCAGAAAGCATATTGCCGTACACCGAGTTAAGTGAACCGAGGTTTTTGTTGAGCGCTCCAAGTTGATCTTTATACGCTTTAACATCTTCGGCAGACTTAGCCATGTCAGACATCGCTTCGTTCATTTTTGTGTAGAAATTGCTCATGGTTTTGATCTGGTCTGAAGTGCCAGAGAAGTCAACCTCTTGCAAGGCTTTCAACGCGCCCATACTTTTCGACATAGATTGCATTTCGGTGAGCATGCCGCCCAACTGACGCTCAATTACGTCACCATGAAGTGGGGTACCCATATCGGCAGCAGGGCCAGCTGATAGGGGTTGTAGGCGTGCATCATAGTCATCAAGACCTGGATACAACTTCTGCCAGTAGTAATCTGGCTCTGGCGGGATGATACCCAGCATTAAGAAAATAACTACCTCGATACTCATGCCAAGGATCAGCATTTCGGAAGCTCCCTCCCATGATTCGAGTTTGAAAAGTGCACCTGCAAGCACGAATGCAGCACCGACACCAATTGCGAGATTTTTGAAGTACTTGAACGTCTTCGATTTAACGAAACTACTCATTTTTTCTTGAATGTTTAGCAGTTACTGAATGATTTTTGACTTGACTGTTTCAAAGGATTTTAAAGGGCGGGGCAAAAGTAAAAATCAAAAAACAACTTTATGGACGAAAATGTAAGACAAATTGAGGCCTGGCCTCCACATTTGTCTGCCATTGACAAACCAACGAAGATGCTTATAGATTTTTCTGCAGAATTTTTGGAATGAATTGCCAGAAGGCAACCACATAGAACAAGGATTCAAAAAGAAAAGAGCAAAACGCAAGAACTGTTTTTTAAGTATACGTTAACAGAATTTTCTTGCATTTTGCTCTTCTCAACCTCTTGATTTAGAAGTCATTGATAGAACGACCGAGGAAAGTAAGTACACAACGGAAACCGATGTAGCACTTGGTCGTATCTTGATATTCGAAGGTACGGTTTGGCGTTTGGAGGAAGTAGGCTACGTCTTTCCAAGAGCCACCCCGAATTACTTTTCGTTTGGCTGTTTTTGGATCATCGTCTTTTGCGTCGTAGCGAACATCAGGGTTCAAGTCGTGAATGAAAGAATATGAATTCTCGAAATAGGCGGATTCTGTCCATTCAGCCACGTTACCAGACATACAATAAAGGCCGTAATCATTCGGATAGTACCCGTCAGCTTTTACAGTGTAGAGGCCACCGTCTTCTGGGTATACTCCACGTCCGGGCTTAAAGTTTGCCAAAAGGCAGCCTTTTGCGTTGCGGGTGTAGTATGCGCCCCAAGGATATGGTGCTTCTGCACGACCACCGCGAGCAGCGTATTCCCACTCATGTTCTGTAGGAAGACGGAAATCTTCAGAAACTTCTTCTGTTTCTGCGGCCATGTTCCAGATTTTGGTACGCCAGTAGCAGAAAGCTTTTGCCATTTTCCAGTTTATGCCAACTACAGGATAGTCGTCAAAAGCTGGGTGCCAAAAGTAGTTACGCGACATCGGCTCATTGTATGAGTAAGAGAAATCGCGAATCCAGGTAAGTGTGTCAGGATAAATTTTAACCGACTCCCGGCGGATAAAGCTGGTACGGTTGACTTCTTTGTCTTTAGGTGCATGTGCTGCACCTTGCCAGTCATACCACTGAAACTCAAAAACGAGCTTGTTGACATCAAACTCTTTGCGGCCAGCAAAGCGTTCGTTGCCTTGATAGAAGAGGTCTTCGAGGGCACCCTCTCCACCTTCTTCTCCATCGGCTTTCCAGTCGATGTCTACGCGAGCCTCCCAATCGAGACTTGGCTGCGGTGGAGACTGGTCGTTCTCGGACTCTTCCAAAACAAGGTCAAGTTTTCGAAGGGCGAGGGAGTCTACTACCCAGTCAACAAATTGGCGATATTCGTTGTTGGTGATCTCCGTATCGTCCATGAAGAAACCCTGGATCGAAATCGTTTTGGGTTGAGAAACCAGCGATCTGCTGATGTCTTCATCGCCAGAACCGATGGTAAGTGAACCGGAGGGGACGTAAACCATACCGTATGGGTTAATCCCTTTCCATTTTGGACGGTTGGTCACACCGACGAGTTGACCACCTTCACTGCGGCCGCATGAAGCGGCTAGTGCTGCTAGGAATAGCAGCAGAAGAAATGAATGCTGTAGTTTTTTCATGTTAGACACCCGTGTTTTCCTACTTAATATGTTCGGTTTGGAAAAGTGATCGTAAAGGTAGCAAGAGGATTGATTTATTTACGAAAACTTTTCTGAATAAAATTTGGTTGGCTGATAAGGCCGCAAACAAAATGAAGACGATGACAAACGTCGTTTTAACTTTTGATTGTATCGGAACACAATTTTTTTTGAGATAACTCGACGAAGGCCCAAATGTCGGCTTTTTGTCAAATTCCATGCCACTGTTTTTCATTTTTTTTAAAAAAAACGTGGATTATATACAATAGGCGGCATTTTCCCTATTCCGATTGGCTTGTTTAGACTATAACGCAATAAAAGTTCGTGACTCCCTCTATGTGCGGCACTGAGTGATGATCGCGGAATATCGAATGCATAAGCTAGGGTAGTTTTCTCATTTAATTTGAATCCGACGAACAAAATGGCGGCATCTTGAGCCGATTTCCCGAACCCTCTAAGCGAAACGCCGGCAAATGTATTTTCACGCCATCGTCCCATAGCCGAAATCTCTATTTGTGTCTCCGTTAAGTCACTTTTAACTAAAACAGAGGGTTTCAAACTCAGGTTTTCTCCTAATGAAAGTGTGTTGGCTGCATAAAGCAGGAAGTGCTGCACTGGTTTCAATCCAAACCCGCCATTCCCTTTTTCTTTCAATTGTGTGGCAAAAACGGGCAGAGCCGATACCCCAGCTTCCCATTTCTTAGATTGAAAGAATACTCCGGCTTCAAAGACTGGTGCTCCAGTTTGGACTCTCCCAACAGGTAACACCGTTTCATTGTGTGAAAAATTAGGTTCAGCATAGGTTCCTTCCGGCGCACGAAGTTTTGTGCCATCGAGGCTATACTGTAGCCAGCCTGCACTAAGCCCAACAGATACCAACGCATTGCGAGTCAATTCCATCTGATAGCTGTAGCTAAGTATTGCCTGGGTGGTATTGTGCGCACCAATCACATCATTTTCTACTTTAAGCCCTACCCCGCTACTAATGGCATAAATCGGCAAATGGGCATTAACGTGCTGTGTTGCTGGTGCTCCGAGCAGCCCTGACCACTGCTGGCGGTAAACTCCCGTAGCAACAAGCGTGTTTTCCAAACCTGAATAGGCAGGGTTTAACGCATAAGGGTTTAGCGCGTAAAGACTATATTGTGGGACTTGTTGGGCCGAAATCCAACCTAAGCTGCACATATATATAATTAAGGTGTAGTAGTTTTTCATGTTCCGGACAGTTGGTGATGTTAATGCACTGGTTGAACAGACTTGCTCCAAAGAGATGGTGAAAGTAAGGCCTAGTCAGGACTTTACCAAAATCCAAAAATCTTCCATGGTCAATACTGGCTTTTGGCAAGCAAAATCACGACACACGTATATAAGTGCATCCTCTGCTCCAGGTTTACCGGCCAAAAGTGGTTGTGAATCATCGGGTAAGTGGCTCGCAACAATTACTTTATTGGGCAAAAATCCTCGCTGTATTTCAAGGGCCTTTTCATAGGCATTTCTCCCTACAATGGCGATTTCCTGAATCGGGTAGACTTCGTTTAACATAGCTGAAGCCCAACGCTCAAATGATAGTGGATATTTTTCCAGCGTTTCACGTATCGTTAAGAGCATGGAGGAGGCAGTTTCACGCCATTCCGGCCGATCGAGCATGATACCGAGACGTTGGAGGTTATGTACCATGGTGCTATTACCTGAGGGGGTCGCATTGTCGTACAGGTCTTTTTTTCTGAAAAGAATATCCGACTGATTGATATCCGTATAAAAAAACAGGCCTGTCTCAGGGTCATGAAAATGTGCTAATACATAGTCTGTGCATTTACCAGCAAGTTGCAGGTACTCCGAGTCAAATGTGATCTGGTACACTTCTATGAATGCAGCAATGAGGTAGGCATAGTCGTCCAGAAAGGCAAAAGGCTGAGACTTGCTGTGTCTCCAAGCTTGGCCATTTATATCTGGATTTGCGTGTTTAGGATCTGACGACTCGTTTTGCACCTGAAAATTCTTTTGTAGAAATTTGAGGTTTCGAACCGCAGCCTCTCGGTATTCTATATGGCCAAGGGCCGTGAATGCTGAAGCGTATGCTGAAACCATAAGCGCATTCCAACCCAGCAAGATTTTGTCATCTAAGCTTGGCCAAATTCGTTTCGAGCGAGCGGCAAGCAGTTTTTCAGCACTGGAATTTAGGCGTTTTTGGAGTTCTTCTACGGTTATATTGTGATTTGCGGCAAATGCCTCAAACCCGTACTCCCGCCAGAGTATGTTTTTCTCTTCCCAGTTTCCAGCTTCCGTAACACCATAAAATTCACAAAAAAGGCTGGCTTCCTGTCCAAGATTCTTTTCGATTTCTGCTTTTTCCCACACAAAAAACTTCCCCTCAACCCCCTCTGAATCAGCATCTTGTGCAGCGTAAAATCCGCCCTCAGCATTCGTCATCTCACGAGCAACGTAGGCCAGGGTTTGTTGGACTACCATGGACCACTGTGTATTGTTTGATGTTCCAGCGGCTACCACTTTATGCGCTTCGGAAAGCACCCCAACCAGCAGTGCATTATCGTAGAGCATTTTCTCAAAGTGGGGTATGAGCCATTCCCGATCCGTGGCGTAGCGGGCGAATCCCCCTCCAATTTGGTCGTAAATTCCGCCGCGCGACATTTTTTCGAGCGAAAACAGCGCATGTTCAAGTGCTTCCGGATTCCTTGAAAAGTAGTGCCAATTCAGTAACCACTGTAAAGCCATCGTTGATGGGAATTTAGGCGCGCCCCCAAATCCGCCTGCTGAATGGTCGAACTGTGTTCGAATTTTAGTAAAGATGGCTTGGGCATCCTTAGGCGCGTAATTTTTGAGGCTTGTGTTTTCGAGTGCCTGGGTATTAATGAAGATACCGTCGTTGCGCTGAATATTAGCGAGTAGGCGATTGGCCTGGTCTATGGCAGTATCCTGTTTCGTTTCCCAAATATTGGCGAGATGTTGCAACAATTGCATCCAACCTGGCCGATTATGTGCAGAACGTGGCGGAAAATAGGTGCCTGCGTAAAACGGCTTGGCATCTGGGGTGAGAAAACAATTGAGTGGCCATCCGCCGGCTCCGGTGAGCAATTGGCAAGCTTCCATATAAATTGCATCTACATCCGGGCGTTCCTCGCGGTCTACTTTGATGTTGATGAAATGTTCATTCATATATGCTGCAACTGCCTCATTTTCAAACGACTCACGCTCCATCACATGGCACCAGTGGCAGGTGCTGTATCCAATGCTGACTAGAATTGGTTTCTGTTCGGCTAGTGCACGCTCGAAGGCTTCCGGCTTCCAGGCATACCAATGTACTGGATTGTGGGCGTGCTGAAGAAGGTAGGGAGAAGACTCGTGTTGGAGGTGGTTCATTTTTTAAATAAGAAAACAGGAGAATTTAGAATTGATTATTTACCCATTCCTAAATCACCGCGTGTCCTATAGAATCTGGTAAATCAGGAATTTGATCCGCAATTTTTTCTCGCTCACTAATGACTTCCACCAGACGGCGTGTGGTACGGCGGCGGATTTGGCGCTCGAGTTCTTTGTTGGGGTCTTTTAAAATGTATTGAAATTTCATCGAAACGAGATCTTTTTTAATCTCTGCTACGCGGAGGTAGTGACTTTCTGGTTTAATTAAATCTTGAAAGGGGCTTAGGGTTTCGATGAGAATACGCTCAAGTTCTTCTACGTTTTTCAGGTGTTTTAGGTCTATTTCAAACTCGATACTGGTACGTTTCACCTCTCGCTTGGTATAGTTGATCACTTCTGAAACGAGCAACAAAGCGTTTGGGATGTAGATCATATCATCATCATCATTGAGTAAATGGATGTTTTGCAGCGTAATATCTGTGATTTTCCCTCGGTGCAGCCCAATACGTACATTGTCCCCGATACTGAGTTGGCCCGAAAAAGTGACAATCATCCCGCTGATCATGTTCGAGATGTAGTCTTTGGTCAGGATGGCAACACCCGCAAAAACAATGGATAATGAGGTAAATAACTGCCTAACATCTATTCGAAACAGCGACAATAGCCCCACGACCAAGCCCATCACCAAAAGCAAAATATAAATTTGGCCTACTCCAATTATAAAATTGTCATCGCGGGTGATTTTGTGGCGACGGCGATACCAGCGGGTAGCGCCGAACTGCACAAAATCCAAAAACATAAGGAAAATGGCGATACTTGCGAGCGTATTTACATAGTAGTCCAGGGGTTCGCGGTACTTCGACCAACTGTAGAAATGCGACACATCCCATTCGCCAAGCCGAACAAGAATGAGCACCGTAAAAATGGCGATTTTAAGAAGAAGGATGAGGTATTTCATGGCAGATTACTGGACATTTTGACCCTGGAGGTTAGACATGACTAAGCTACTACATGAATTCCAAGTTTTCACAACCCACGTCCAATTTCTACATTCAAAATGCCCAGCAGTCTAAATAATGGACTTTAGACCTTGAACTATGAGTTTAAAATGTTGTACGATTGAACGAAAAGAGAACGCCGCTTTGCGCTCAAACCATACACTCAATACCATAAACAAGGATAAAACTTCCCGAAAGTTTAGAACTTTCGGGAAGTTAGCCCCCACCAACCTAAATCTCTATTTTCTACATCGCAGAATCCACGGTTTGAAGCGGAAGACTCCAGGCTTCTGCCACTCCTTTATACACTACTTTTCCCGCCACGATATTGAGGCCGAGTTTCAATTCGGCATTGTCAGCGCAAGCTTTTTTCCAGCCTTTTTCGGCAAGTTGGAGTGCGTATGGCAGGGTCGCGTTCGTTAGTGCAAGCGTGGAAGTGAAAGGCACCGCACCTGGCATATTTGCGACACAATAGTGCACCACATCGTCAATAATATAGGTAGGATCAGCATGGGTGGTTGGGCGTGTCGTCTCAATGCAACCGCCTTGGTCTACGGCTACGTCCACAACCACCGTACCCGGGCGCATGAGTTTGAGCATGTCGCGGGTGATGAGGTTAGGCGCTTTTGCACCTGGGAGCAGCACCGCACCAATGATTAAGTCGTGCGTCTGAATGAGCTGACGAATGTTGTATTCGTTCGAGTATTGGGTGACCACATTGGCCGGCATGACATCGCTGAGATAGCGCAGGCGCGTGAGGTTTACATCCAGGATTGTGACCATTGCACCAAGGCCAGCAGCCATTTTAGCGGCCTGGGTCCCTACAATACCACCACCCAGAACCAGTACTTTGCCCGGCGGAACACCCGGCACGCCACCCAGTAAAACACCCCGACCGCCAGCAGGTTTTTCCAGATATTTTGCGCCTTCCTGAATGGCCATCCGGCCTGCGACTTCAGACATTGGAATGAGCAATGGCAACTGGCGATCTTTTGTTTCCACCGTTTCATAGGCAAGGCAAATTGACTTTCGCTCAATCATCGCTTTCGTCAATTCTTCACTTGATGCAAAGTGAAAATAAGTGAATATCAGTTGATTAGCACCGCAACGCGCGTACTCTTCAGCAATTGGCTCCTTCACTTTCATAATCATCTCAGCCTTTGCCCAAACCTCATCGGCAGTAGCAAGGATCTGTGCGCCGGCACCTACATAGTCCTTATCTTCAAAGCCGCTGCCAATGCCAGCGGTAGCTTGAATAAAGACTGCATGGCCGCGACGCGTAAACTCCAAAGCACCCGCCGGAGTGAGCGCTACACGGTTTTCATTACTTTTTATTTCTTTTGGTACACCGATTATCATGATGACTGATATTTGTGCCCTCCTTCGTCCTCGAGCCTCGGGACTATGGCGGGTGAAATGGTTAGAAAATTTAGTCAAAGTGATGCCCACCTTCGTCCCGAACGCTCGGTACTATGGTGGGAGAAGCGGCAAAGGTAGAAATCTCGTTTTTCGGGAAGGAAGAATTTTTGGACCTTCCTTGTTGGACGATGAACATTGAAAAACCACTTACCTTCGCGCACTTTTGATCAGGAGAGCAGCATTTTTTTACTCTTCCAGCTCAAAAAATCATGTTAAAACATCACGCCGAAGCGTGACAATACCAATTCAAACTATTGATTTTCAATGACTATTGAACAAAACAAAGTAGTTGTAGTCCACTACACCCTCAACGAAGGGACTCCAGAAGGACAGCTTGTAGAATCCACAACCGGGAGCGAACCACTCGCTTTTATCTACGGCGTGGGTATGATGATCCCTGCTTTTGAAGCAAATTTGGTAGGGTTAACCATTGGCGACACATTTGCTTTTGGCATTCCAGCCGCCGAAGCTTATGGGGTATACGATGAAACAGCTCTGGTTGAAGTGCCTAAACAAATCTTTGAGCATGAGGGTAAAATCCCTGATGGCCTCTTGGAAGTAGGCAATGTATTGCCTTTGCAAGATCAGGAGGGTAATCGTATGCAAGCCATGGTGGCGCATGTAGGATTAGAAAGTGTAAAACTTGACTTCAACCACCCAATGGCCGGGGTTGACCTCTTTTTCACCGGCCATGTAGAAAATGTTCGCGATGCTGAAGCTTCCGAACTAGAGCACGGTCATGTGCACGGAGCAGGCGGGCACCATCATTGACTAATACAAAACGGGATTGTGTCAAAAGGGTTTGGATTAAAAATAAACAACCTTCTGACACAATCCCGTTCCAAGCAGAAAAAAATGACGGAACACAACGAGCACGATCCGCCCAAGGCCAGCAATACGGTCGATATTTGGTCGCGCACAATCGTAGCACTACTGATCGGAGTACTCATCGGTGCAGTCGTTTCTTTAACCGGGCTGAATACTTTGGCAGATCATCTTTTGCCTTTAATCATCGGCTTTGTGGTCTTTGTGCTCTTTATGGCGAGCATTTCTTTTATGCTTGTGCAGAACAAAGAAAAAATTCTGCACAAGCTTTTTGGGGTAAGCGATACTGATCTTGGTGATGTGAAGGATAATGCCATGCATTTGTTCGTTAATTCATGGAAAAGGGAATTCCCAGCCGCTAAGGAGAATTTCAACGCTGTTTTTACTAAGGTCTTCGCCTGGTACGCTTGGATGAGTTTTCGAAGATGGATTTTGCTGGTATTTCAAATGCTTTTCGTCGGCTTTGGGGGTTTGCTCGGGACGATGCTGCTGTACAATCAGAACAAGCTCCTTACCCAACAAAACCTCCTGCTTCAAAATCAAACCTATCGCCTCGACCAACAAACCTACCTCCAGGAAGCCGGACGACGGAGCTCGCTTATTTTCCTGATGGGCAACCTTTTGGATGCTATGGATCGGGAGCTGAAGGAAGACGTCGGTCTCCCTGGCGTGCGGGATCTTTCCCCTCAAATTATTGGAAGGGTGGTGGCCTTGAGTAAAAGTCTTAGGCCTTATCGATACCTTGAAACGGATTCTCTGATCCCGCGTGAACTTAGCCCTGAACGAGGCCACCTCTTGATTAGCCTGGTAAATAGCCAAATTGACAATTCCTCCCTGCGTCGGATTTTTCAGTATTCCGATTTTTCTTCCGCAGATCTGAAAGATGCAGTGCTTTCGGGTGAATATCTCAGCGGCATTAATCTAAATCACGCTGATCTCAAAGGCGCAACGCTCGATGAAACTGACCTGAGCCGAGCAGATATGAGTGGTGCCGACCTTTCGGATGCAATACTGGCTCGCGCCAACTTAAAGGAGGCTCGATTCCGTCAGGCCATCTTGACCGACGCTTACCTTGAATCAGCGGATCTTACGCAGGCCAATTTATATGGTGCAAGCATGCAGAGCGCCAACCTCTCTGGGGCTAACCTCCGACAGGCGCATTTTACCAATGCCAACCTTGCTGAAGCAAATTTTTTCGGCGCAACGATACTCAGAACAGGATTTGACCAAGCAATTTTGGACAGTGCGATTGTGGGCGAATTTGATTGGATTGCCCGGCTACCTGCTATTGGACAAGACAGTGTGCGTGGGCTTAAATATCTGACGGATACTTACAAGGTGGATTCTGTACAGACGCAGCTTAGGATGCAGTATCTGCTGACTCGAAAGCGAAATCTTTGTCTAGATCAACTGATTCACCGCAAAAAAGAGCACTAGATAAATCCAAAGCCCATCAAGAAAATGCCAGTAAAGCGTGAGCAGCCGAAGACTAAGACGTTTTTCGGGATCTGAAAAATAGACCAATACCGTGACCGGATCTATCATATACTTTTTGGCCGCACGATAAAATTTAATCAAAAAAGGCAGCCCAGCTAAAACGTGCGCCAAGTGGACAAATGAAATAATATACAAAAAACCTGTGGTCGTGGAAGTCCCCAGATTGATATTATTTTGAAAAAGCCACCACCAGGCAACGCCTTGCATCAGGGTAAAAAAGACCGAAAGCCACAGGGTGTATTTGAGATTTCGCTGATAGCCAAGTGTGTCGTCAAAAATATAGCACCGTTTGGAACGAATCATGGTCCAACTGCTTGCCAGCAGAATTGCTGTATTGAAAACGAACAATATAGGCACCTGCACGGGCGGTACATCATTGGTGACCCGGATATAAACATAAGCAACTGTAAGGGCCAAAAACAGGAAGGCAAGGCCGAACAGCAGGATGAACAGCATCACGTTTTTGGGGTGGAACAGAAATTCGTTTTGCTTAGTCTGCATAATTTTAGAAAGTAATTAACCCAATCGCTGCTACGGCCATTACGATACCTGTCCAATTGAGCGGCGAAAGTTTTTCCCGAAACAGCGCAACCGCCCCAATGGTTGTGACTACAATGATTCCAACATTTACGATCGGGAATACAAAGGAGCCTTCCAAGCCACTGCTCAGTGCCAAAAGCATAAAAAGCATTGATCCATAGTTTGGAATGCCCAGTATGATGCCTGCTACTACGTTTTTCCATGAAAATTGAAGCCGCTTTTTGGTCCAGCCAATCAGCGCAAGTATCAGACCAAGCACCCCGGCCGTACCAAATATGGTGATGATAAATGTGGGGTCGCTCATGTCTGCAAACTTTTCGTTTTGAACACGCACGAGTAGCACTTCTAGCAAGCCTGCCAAAATCCAGGTGCCAATGGGTATCCAGCGCAAATTTTTGCCCCCCAGTACCCCGGAACTCTGTTCCGGGGGAGTATTGGAAGCCCCGGAACGGAGTTCCGGGGGCATATTGGAAGCCCCGGAACTCTGTTCCGGGGGCATATTAGGAGCCCCGGAACGGAGTTCCGGGGTACGCGGCCAATTGACCAAAACAATCGAAGCCAAGGCAAATAAGAATCCCACAATTTTCATCCACCCTGCCGACTCATGGTAGGCCAAAATTGCGAAGGGCACCGTCAAAAGGATCGACATTTTTTGCATGATTTGGCCAATCGTCACCCCAAAATGCCGTACCGTGAGCTCTGCCATGTTGAATCCGCTGATGAAGATCAGGCCCAATACCAGCGCATACGGCATCCATGGTGTCCCAAAATCTTCTGCCTGTATCGGAAATTGTCCTAAATGAAGCCAGCCACAAATAAAGCAGGTGAAATAATTGAACACAATGGCCTGAAAACCATCCACGCCAAAACGGCTGAAAAGCTTGAAAATAAAGCCCAGCAATACCGAGCAAGCCACCGTAAGAAAAAGATAAAGCATTATTTCAGTAAAATTGACGGCGAAGGTAGCTGCTTTGGATGGAGGATAGTTGAGCGACACACGAGCTTTAGCTCCTGATGAATAAATAATTTTTTAAGCATATATGCAATAATAAATTTGGTTAAATTCTACATTTGTGCGGGCAGACACGAGTTTGCTTTAATCTCCACCTTAAGTTCTTTTACCCATTTTCTCATGATTCTAACTGCTACACCTTTGGTGTCAGTCATTGGGCTTGATATTCTCAACGCTTAATCTGACCTGCATGACGAGGGTGTCTCAGAACAGGAGGCACCCTCGTTCGCAAAGCGCAGCAGTAAGACATAGGTAATCCCAACCGTAGAAATGAGGCTATTTGGAGTTCATCTTTTGAAAAGGCAAAGGATGAATTTCAAACAGCCACTACCTTTGCCCACAAAAACCGTACTTGTCCACTCCCAACAACATTTTATTAAAGCTCGCTCGGCTGCGCGATCAGCCCGAAATCTTCTATTCCATTCAAGGAGAAGGCAAAAGCATGGGCATACCCTCCGTTTTCGTGCGGACCTCCCTTTGCAATTTGCACTGTATCTGGTGCGACACAGATTACACCTGGAACTGGGTTGGCACGAGATTTTCGCATGTAAATGATGCAACACCTGGCTATAAAAAATTTTCAAAGAAAGACTGGATTGCCGAATGTGAGGTCGCAAAGGTGGCCGAAACTGTAGC
>Ga0209181_10003629_pt1 | contig 23601 bp, 17 predicted proteins | sample MAT05_FD_187208 | JGI IMG/M metagenome (GOLD analysis project Ga0209181, IMG submission 187208) | Freshwater microbial communities from Lake Fryxell liftoff mats and glacier meltwater in Antarctica - MAT-05 (SPAdes) (version 2) | ecosystem: Environmental > Aquatic > Freshwater > Ice > Liftoff...
GGGGCGGCGCCGGCGACCAGCGCCGCGGTCGGGTCGTAGCCGCGGAGGCGGGCCTTCAGCTTGGTAAGGCCGCGGGCCAGGAGCGACGACAGCGTCCCTTCGCGGCAGCCGAGCTGCTCGGCGGCGTCGCGGCGGCTCCACCCCTGGAGGTGGCACAGCACCAGCGGCGTGCGGTACTTCTCCGGCAGCGCCAGCAGGGCGTTGTCGAGGTCGAGGCGGAGGTCGGCGGCGTCGGGGGCGGCGGCGAGGGTGGGCGGCGGGGCGTCGAGGTGGGCGAAGCGGCGGGCGTTGCCGCGGCGGAGGGTGCGGGCGGTGAGCACGGCGACGCGGTACAGCCACGGCCCGAGCGGCTGGGCGGGGTCGAGGCGGGCGAGCACCAGGAACGTGGCCTGGAAGGCGTCGTCGGCGTCGGGCGGGTTGGGGAGCATCCGCCGGCACGCGGACCGCACCACGGCCCCGTGCCGGCGGACGAGCTCGGTGAACGCCGCCTCGTCGCGGTGGTCGGTGAAGGCGGCGACGAGTTCGCCGTCCGAACGGGTGTCGCACGCGGCCGGGAGGAGCCGGGCGAACGTGCCGGCAAGGGGGCTCATGTCCGTATCTTGCCGCCGGCGCCCCGGCGCGTTCAGGATTTTTTTCGGAATCGTGTTTTCGCCGCTCGCGGCGGTGCAACGGGGATGCACCGCCGCGAGCGGCGGAAGGAGGTGGCTACTTCTTCCGCACCAGCTTCATGGTGCCGCAGTGGTCCGGGGCCGGCTTGCCGTCCACCCAGGCGACGCCGGACAGCTCCAGCTGGTCGGCGCCCACGAACGTGTACGTGGCGTCGTGCATGTGCATGTCCTTGGTCACGTCGAGGTTGGTGCCGCCGACGAACTTGAACTGGAGCTGGTTCGGCGGCGACTTCGCGTCGAGCTTCAGCCGCGGCTGGTTGCCGAGCATGCAGTAGTGCGTCATCACCACGTCGGCGCCGTCGCGGTGGTACACCGACACCATCTCCATGTCGGTGCCGGGGAACGTCGTCTCGTGCACCGCCGACCTGCCGGCGCTGAGCTTCACCACCGACACCACCTTGTCCGTCGCCTTGCCGTCCTTGTCGGCCTCGACCCAGGTGCCGACCAGCCCCTTGAGCTTCTCGAACCCGGGGTGCGCCGCCTGCGCCTTTGGCGTCGGCGCCTGCCCGTTGGCGCCCGCGCTCAGGGCCAGGAACATCACGCCGCCGGCCATCATCAGTCGCGTCATCTTGCGTCCCCGGTCGAAGGAAAGAAGCGGAACCGACACCTGCGAACTCACCCGCCCTGGCCGGGGACCATCACCATCCACGTGACGCCGAACTTGTCCGCCACCATGCCGAAGCACGGCGACCAGAACGTCGGCGTCAGCGGCATCTCCACGCTGCCGCCGTCGGCCAGCCCGTCGAACGCCTTGCGGGCGGCGGCCTCCGTCGGCAGCGTCAGCGCCAACTGGAAGCCGTCGAACTTGACGCGGTCTTCGCGCCCGTCGGACGCCATCAGCCGGGCGCCGCCGATGCGGGCGGAGGCGTGCATCACTTTCTTCTCGAACCCGGGCGGGAGCGACCCCGACGGGCACGGCTCGGGGCTCTCGTCGAACCGCATCAGCATCTCGACCTCGGCGCCCACCGCGTCGCGGTAGAACGCCAGCGCCTCCTCACAACGGCCGCCGAAAAACAGGTACGGGGTCAGCGCGGTCATCGGAGTCTCCGGGGTTACGAGTTCGTCATCAGGTTCCGCACGCCGGTCAGGTCGAACAGCGGCCGGACCTCGACGGCACCGAGTCGGGCGGCGGGGTGGTCCTCGTCCCCCCCGCCCGCGACGGTCACCGACACGCTGCCGAGTTGTGCCGCGGCGGCGTCGAACGGGCCGTCGGTGACCGCGCGCACGCCGTCGCGGACGCGGACGCAGGTCGCGGTGTCGGCCGGGCGCAGGCGGATCGCGGCGGCCACCCGTTCGGGCACGGCGTCGGTGCCGTAGCCGAGCAGCGCCGCGGCGCCGGGCGGCGGCTGCGGCGCGCCGTGCAGCGCCAGCACGGGGCGGATTTCGATCGCCCCCTTGCGGGCCGGCGGCAGCGACGCGGCGACGGCGATGGCTTCGTCGAGGTCGGCGAGGTCGAGGAGGAAGAAGCCGCCGAGGTGTTCGGTGGTTTCGGCGAACGGCCCGTCGGTGACGAGCGGCCGGCCGTCGCGGACGCGGGTCGTGGACGCCGAGGAAGCCGGCAGCAGCGGCGACGCGGCGAGGAACTTCCCCTGCGCCGCGAGGCGGTCGCACGCGGCGAGCGACTCGACCATACAGGCGGTACGCTCGTCGTCGGTCCAGGCGTCTTCGGCGCCGTAGGCGAGCAGCAGGTACTTCATCGCGATCCTCTGTCGGGGGTGCGCGCCGCGGCGCGAAGCCGCAAGCGGCAACTCAGGTGGTAACGTTGCCGCTTGCGGCTTCGCGCCGCAGCGCCAACACCCGAGCCCCAATTTCACCCCGTAGTCGAACGGCCGCGGCGCGGATCGACAGCCGCGCGATTTTTCCCCGCGCGGCTCGCGCGGCGGGACGTGATACGACCGTCAGAGTTGATTCAACCGCTTCAACAGGAACCGCCGTTCCGGCTCCTGCCGGGCCAGCGCCAGCGCGCGTTCGTAGGCCGATCGCGCCTCGTCCGTGCGGTTGAGGCGGCGCAGGAAGTCGGCGCGGGCCGCGTGCGCCAGGTGGTAGTCGGTCAGGTCGCCGCGGCCGAGGATGCCGTCCACGAGCGCCAGCCCCGCGGCCGGGCCGTCGCGCATCGCCACCGCCACGGCCCGGTTCAACTCCACCACCGGCGACGGGTTCAGCGCCAGCAGCACGTCGTAGTGCGCCGCGACCCGCGCCCAGTCGGTCGAGTCGGTCGCCGCGGCCGCGTGCTCCGCGGCGATCGCCGCCTGCACCGCGTACGGCCCGGCCGGCGCCCGCGCCACCAGCGCCCGCCCCTCGGCGATCAACCCGGCGTCCCACGCGGCGCGGTTCTGCTCGTCGAGCAGAACGATGTCGCCGGCCGGCGTGGTGCGCGCCCGCCGGCGCGACTCCTGGAGCAGCATCAGCGCCAGCAGCCCGACCGCCTCCGGGTCGGGCAACAGCTCCACGATCAGCCGGCCGAGGCGGATGGCCTCGCCGGACAGGTCGGCGCGGGTGGCGGCGGCCCCGGCGCTGGCCGAATAGCCCTCGCTGAACACGAGGTACACGACCGCCAGCACCGACCCCAGCCGCTCCGGCAGCTCGGCCGCGGACGGCAGGGCGAACGGGATGCCGGCGTCGCGGATCTTCGCCTTCCCGCGCACGATCCGCTGGGCCATCGTCGCCGGCGAGGTGAGGAACGCGGCGGCGATTTCGTCCGTCGTGAGGCCGCACACCTCGCGGAGCGTGAGCGCCACGCGCACGGCCGGGTCGAGCGCCGGGTGGCAGCACGCGAACGCCAGTCGCAGCCGGTCGTCTTCGATGGCGGCGTCGGCGCGGGCGGCGTTGGCCCCGGCGACCTGGGCGAGCCGGCCGGCGAGTTCGGGCTGGAGCTCGGCGAACTTGCCGCGGCGGCGGAGGGTGTCGACCGCCTTGAACCGCCCGGCGGAGACGAGCCACGCCCGCGCGTTGTCCGGCACGCCCTCGGTCGGCCACCGCTCCACGGCCGCGGCGAAGGCGTCGTGCAGGGCTTCTTCGGCGAGGTCGAAGTCGCGCATGAGCCGCACCAGCGACGCGAACACCCGCCGGGCCTCGGTCCGGTAGGTGGCGTCGAGCACGGCGCGGACGTCGGCCGGGGGGGAAGGCATGGGGGGGAAGGTAACGCCGTCCCCGGCGCGGCGGTAGGTCAGTAGAAGCCGGCTCTGGGCTTGAGCCCCGAAGGGGCGGCAGGTAATAGCCCAGGGCGTCAGCCCTGGGAGGCCTGTGGCGGAGTTCGTGTGTCGTCACCCCTCGTGGCACCGCCCAGGCTTCCTGACGCCCTGGGCTATTACCTGCCGCCCCTTCGGGGCTCAAGCACCGGGGCTACCCGCGCCTGACCGTGCATTTCGACGGCGTGTGCCGACGACTGCCACGATGCCCGCTCACGCGATGACCGCCCGGATCGGCGCGCCGTGGTCGATGTCCAGCCGCTTCCGCCCCGGCACCTCCAGCCGCCGGCTGTCGAGGCCGAGCTGGTGCAGGATCGTGGCGTGAACGTCGGTCACGTAGTGGCGGTCCGTCACCGCGTGGAAGCCGATCTCGTCCGTCGCCCCGTGGACGACGCCGCCCTTCAACCCGCCGCCGGCCAGCGCCACGCTGAACCCATAAATGTGGTGGTCGCGGCCGTCCGCGCCCTGCGTCCCGGGCGTGCGGCCGAACTCCGACGCGAACACCACGAGCGTGTCGCGCAACAGCCCCGTCCGCTTCAGGTCGGCGAGTAGGCCGGCGATCGGCTTATCGACCGCGAGGCAGTTCCGCTGGTGGTTCGCCTTCAGGCCGCCGTGCGCGTCCCACACCCCGGCCCCGCCGGCGCCGTGCTGCACCTGGATGAAGCGCACACCGCGCTCGACCATGCGGCGCGCCGCGAGCATCTGCATCCCGAACTCGCGCGTCTCGGCGCGGTCGATGCCGTAGAGCTTCTTCGTCTCCTCCGTCTCGGCGGCGAAGTTCAGCACTTCGGGCAGCGACCGCTGCATCCGAAACGCCAGCTCGTAGCTGCGGATTCGCGCGTCCAGCGCCGGGTCGGCCGGGTACTCGACGCCGCGCAGGCGGTTGAGGCGCTCGGTGAGCGAGAAGCCGGCGCGCTGTTCGGCTTCGGTGATCGGACCTTCCGGGCGACCGTAGTCGAGCGGGTTGGCGGGGTCCACGCGCACGGGAACGGCGTCGTGGGCGGGGCCGAGGTAGTGGCCGTCCTTGAGGTTCCAGTACTCGCGGCGGCCCATGCTGACGAACTGCGGCAGGTTGTCGTTGAGCGACCCGAGGCCGTAGTGGACCCACGCCCCGAGCGTCGGGAACTCGCCGTCGAGCATGTGCTTGCCGGTGTGGAACTGCGTCTGCGCGCCGTGGTTGTCGTCGGTCGTCCACATGGAGCGCACGATCGCCAGGTCGTCGGCCCGGTCGCGCAGGTTCGGCAGCCAGTCGCTGACTTCGAGGCCGGACTGCCCGCCGCGGCCGAAGCCGACCTGCAGCGGGTAGAGGCGGTTCCGCTGCTGGCCGTTGGCGTCGTTGACGACAGTGACGCGCGCCAGCGCGAGTTTGGCGGGGTTCTGTACGTCGGCGAACGGCGTCTCGGCGATGGTCTTGCCGGCGTACTTCGTGAGCATCGGCTTGGGGTCGAACGTCTCCATGTGGGAGACGCCGCCGTTCATGAACAGCCAGATGACGGACTTCGCCTTGGGGGCGAAGTGCGGCCGGCCGGTCGGCGGCGCCCACGGCGCGGCGGGGTCGGCGCGGCCGTCGCGGTGGAGGAGCGCGGCGAGCGCGAGGCCGGTGAACCCGTGGCCGAGGTCGGCGAGAAACGCGCGGCGGTGCATGACGAAAACCCCGGAGAATGGCCGCAAAAAGGCACAAAAAGCACAAAAAGGAACAGAGCGAGAATCAGGGTTCTTTCAACGCTTCCGACAGCACGTACTTCTTGATGTAGAAGCGCGGGGCGCCGAAATTCACCAGGAGGCCGTGTTCGAGCCGCGACGAACGGAGGTAGCCCAGGAGCTGGGCGACGTGTTCGTCGGTCGTCGCCCGCGCCGCCTTCAACTCGACCACCAGGATACCTTCGACGAGGAGGTCGGCGAAGAAGTCGCCGAGGGGCGTGCCGTCCTCGTCGTACACGTCGATCGGGCGCTGGGTCTCGACGTGGAGCCCCTGCTTCCGCAGCCGATGCGCCAGCCCCCGCTCGTAGACCTTCTCCTGGTGTCCGTTCTTGAGGTACGTGTGCAGCGCGAACCCGGTCTCGCGGACGATGTCGCACAGCTCGAAGACCGTCCCCCACGGCTTCATGACACCCCCTCCGTTTCGTGCCCTCTCTCCGTCTGTCTTTCCTATTCTGTCTGTCTTCCTTTTTGTGTCTTTTGTGCTTTTTTGCGGCCAATCTCTTCTTACCTCACGGTGACGAAGTCGTTGTGGTTCACCAGCGCCTGCACGAGGAGCCCGCGCGCCCGGCGGGTGCGCTCGGCCGGCGTGCCGCCCGCGTTCGCGGCGCGCAGCTCGGCCAGACCTTCCACGCACGCCGCCAGCTCGTCCGCCGTCGGCGTCGTGCCCAGCACCGTCTCGAACGCCGCCTTCGCAAAGGCGCCGTCGTCCGCGCCGGGGATGCGCTCCGTCATCTTCGCGGCGGCGCGGATGGCGAACGCGCTGTTCCACAGCGCCAGCGCCTGTTGCGGCACGATGCTCTCCGTGCGGCGGTAACAGTCCAGCACGTTGGCGTCGTCGAAGATCGACAGCAGCTTGTGGTGGTCGTTGTGCGACTGGAAGAAGTACATCGCCCGCCGCCGGCTCGTGTCCTGTTCCGTCAGCGGAATGGGCGGCCCGCCGCGCGTCGGGTCCAGCTCACCCGACAGGTGCAGCAGGCTGTCGCGGACGGTCTGCGCCGTCATCCGCACCGGGTTCATCCGCCACAGCCGGCGGTTCTCCGGGTCGATCGCGGCGCTCGCCTCCGCCCCCTTCGACGACGACGACAGCCGGTAGGTGTTCGACGTGACGATGACGCGGTGGAGGTGCTTGAACGACCAGCCGTTCTCCATGAACTCGGCGGCGAGCCAGTCGAGCAGCTCGGGGTGCGACGGGGCGGCGCCCTTGCGGCCGAAGTCGAACACGGTCGGCACCAGCGGCTGACCGACGTGGCGCGCCCAGACGTGGTTCACCGCCACGCGCGCGGCCAGCGGGTTGCTGCGGTCCGTCAGCCAGCGGGCGAGGGCGGTGCGGCGGCCGGTGCTCGTCTCGGGGAACGGGCGGAGGCGGGCCGCGGCGGGTTCGACGTTCGACTCCGCGCTGCGGACGGCGCCGCGGAAGCGGGCGGCGAGCGCCGGCGGCGGCGCGGTGCCGGCCTTCGCGTGCCCCTCGAACTCGCGCGCCGCGGCCAGTTCGGCGACGGCCGCCCGCCGGGCCTTTTCCGCCGCCAGCTCCGGCCCGACGGCGAGGCCGCCGAGGACGGCGGGAAGCTTCCTCGCCGCGACGAGCCGCTGCGCCGCGGCCGTGGCAGCCGCTTCGGCCTTGCCGACGTGCGCCGCCGCGATGTCCGGCCGCAGCCCCGGCTGGTACGCGAGCAGCGGCAGCTTCACCGGCTCGATCCGCAGTCCGGCCGGCGCCAGGAAGCGCGGCACGCCCGGTTCGATGACGCGCGTCGGGTCCGGGGTCCGCTCGTCGCCGCGGACGTGAAACGGCGTCTTGGCGTCGGGGTTGGCGTCGAACGCCCGCGCCAGCCCGGACTTCATCTCGTCGAGTTCCGGCGTCAGGTCGGTGCGGAGCTGGTACGGCTCGAACACGGCGCGGAGGCGGTAGTAGTCGGCCTGCGAGACGGGGTCGTACTTGTGGTCGTGGCACTTGGCGCAGTTCGCCGTCAGGCCCATCAGCCCCTTGCCGGTGTGCTCGACCACCTCGTCGAGCCACGTCGTGCGGTTGAACAGGAAGTACGGCCGGGCGAGGTAGCCGGTGGCGCGGAGCTTCTGCGCGTCGGTCGGGTACAGCTCGTCGGCGGCGAGCATCTGGCGGACCATCTCGTCGTACCCGAGGTCGGCGTTGAACGCCTCGACCGTCCAGTCGCGCCACCGCCAGACGTGCCGCTGACTGTTGCGGAGCTCGGCCCCCAAACCCCACCAGTCGGAGTAGCGCCAGACGTCGAGGAAGTGCCGCCCCCAGCGCTCGCCGTACTGCGGCGACGCCAGGAGCGCATCCACGACGCGCTCGTAGGCGTCGGGTCGGGTGTCCTTCTCGAATGCGTCGGCCTGCGCGGGCGTCGGCGGCAGGCCGATCAAATCCAGGTACACGCGGCGCAGCAGAACTCGCTTCTCGGCGGGGCCGACGGGCGCGAGCTTGTGCTTGGCGTAGCCGGCGGCGACGAAGGCGTCGATCGGGTTTCCGGCCCCCGGCACCGCCGGTTTCACGACGGGTCGGAAGGCCCAGTGGTCGCGCGGGTCGGGTTCGGGGCGGTCGTCGGCGGGCGCCGTCGCGCCGGCGTCGATCCACGCCCGCAGCTTCGCCACCTGCGCGGCGGTGAGGGCGTGCCCTTCCGGCGGCATCCGCGTGTCGTCGGCCGCGGTGACGCGCGCGATGAGTTCGCTGTCGGCGGCCTTCCCGGGGGTGACGGCGCCGGCCTTGACCATCGCGGCGGCAGTGTCGAGGCGCAGTTTCGCCTTCTGCTGGAGGACGCCGTGGCAGGCGTAGCAGCGCTCGCGGAGCAGCGGCTGGACGTCCTTGCGGTAGTCCTGGGCGCGGATCGGCGACGCGGCGGCGAGCAGCGCCAGGACGAGGAGGGGCCGCATGGGGCGGGTCCGGGGCGGACGGGCGCGGGGGAGGGCCAACTGAAAGCGTAAGCGGACGCGGGGGGCGGTGCAAGGCGCGAATCCCCTGGCGAGCCGACCGCCGTGAGGCGGCGGGTGACGCACCTGAAGCGCATCACCCGCCGCCTCACGGCGGTCGGCTCGCCAGGGGATTCGTCGCGCCGGTCAGCGCCCCGGCAATCCCGTGTAGTCGCCCGGATACACCGCGTCCACGCGGCTCGGCGCGAACGTGTCGCGGTAGAGGTCGGACAGCACCGGCTGCGGCTCCCCCGTCGCCTCCACGGCGGCGGCGTCGGCCTCGGCGCGGGCGTCGTCGCGCAGCTGCCGCACCCCGTCGGCGTCGATGGCGCGGGCGTCGAGGAGGAGCTGCTCGAACTGCGCCACCGGGTCGGCCTCGGCCCAGTCGCGCTGGGCGCCGCTCGACGACGAGTGGCCGTGCATCCGCGTCACCATCACCTCCAGCAGGAACGGCTTCCGCTCCCGCCGGCACACCCGCATCGCCCGATCCAGGCCGTGCCACACCGCCACCGGGTCGGTCCCGTCGATCGTCGCCGAGTCCACGCTGTACGGCAGCGCCCGGTCGGAGATCGGCCGGCGCGTGTGGACGGTGTCGAACGGGGTCGAGATGCCCGTCTTGTTGTTCGTCACCACCATCAGCACCGGCAGCGCGTTGCCCGGCTGCGTGGACCAGTTCAGGCAGCTCTCGAAGTCGCCCTCGGCGGTGCCGGCGTCGCCCCCGACCACGACCGTGATCCCCTCGCCGCCGTGCCGCTTCTGCATCCGCGCGGTGCCGGGGGCCATCGTGTACTGCACCTCGATCACGCTCGACACCGGGACGACGTTCCACTCCGGGACGCAGTAGTGGCCGACGAAGTTCCGCCCGCGGCTGTGCCGGTCGGTGGCGCGCATGACGAGCTGGCGGACGTGGTCCGTCATGCTCATGCCCATGGCGAGCATCACGCCGGCGTTGCGGTAGTGGAGGTGGAGGTAGTCGTGGGCCGGGCCGCGGCCCTTGAGGATTTGCCGGCCGAGGGCGACGTTGAACGCCTCCTCGCCGGGGCCGCCGATCCAGAAGAACGCCTCGCCCGACTTCGACATCTTGATCGAGCGCTCTTCCAGCGCCCGGGTGCGGACCATTTCGCGGAAGAGGGTCAGGGCCAGCTCGGCCGAGATGGCGTCGCGGCCCGAGCGGACGACGGCGGCGGGGGTGGCGACGACCCCGCTGCGCCGCGGACCGCCGGAACGACCTTCGGGAGGCTCCTCGTCGGCGTTCTGCTCCGGCATCAATCAACCCCCGAGGCGGGAACGGGCGGATGAGGTACGGGGAATTATACCACGCGGGCGGTGCTCGGCGCGAGGGGGAAGCGTAAACGCGACCGGCCCGCCTCGAACGATCCCCGGGGCGTTGCCCCGGGCTATGTTATCCCACCCCTTTGGGGTGAAGCCGGGCACCCGGCTTTCAGGCCAACGGCCTGGGATAAGATAGCCCGGGGCAACGCCCCGGGTGGGGTCCGCGGTCGTCTTTAACCCCCCACCAGCGCGTCGAACTCGTCCTCCGTCAGCACCGCGACGCCCAGCTCCTTCGCCTTGTCGAGCTTGCTGCCGGCCTTCTCGCCGGCCAGCAGATAGTCCGTCTTCTTGCTCACGCTGCCGCTCGGCTTCCCGCCCGCCTTGCGGATCACGTCCTCGATCTCCTCTCGCCCATACCGCAGCAGCGTCCCGGTTACCACCACGGTTTTCCCCTGCAACGGCAGCCCCGCCGCGGTCGCCGCCGCGGCGCGCTTCTCCTCCGTCAGCGTCAGGCCCAGCTCGCGGAAGTCGGCGATCATGTTCCGGGTCACGTCCGACTCGAAGAACGCCCGAATCCCCTTCGCCCGCTCCGGGCCGACCCCCTCGGCGGCCAACAACTGCTCGTCCGTCGCCGCCGTCAGGGCGTCGATCGTCAGGAACTCCTGTGCCAGGATGTCGGCCATGCTGTCGGCGACGCCCGGCACGCTGATGCCGGCCAGCACCCGGGCCAGGCCGCGTGGTTTGCTCGCCTGAATCCCCTCCAGGAGGTTGTCGGCCCACTTCCCGCCGGCCTTCTTGGCGTCCTTCGGCGGGCGGGCCTTCAACAAATCCTCCTTCGTGAGGCGGTACACGTCCGGCAGCGTCGCCACGAGGTTCGCCGCGAGCAACTCGTCCACGACGGCCTCGCCGAGCCCCTCGATGTCCATCGCGGCCCGGCGGGCGAACTGGAGGAGCTGCCGCTTCAGCTGGCCGCCGCAGGTGCCGCGCGGGGCGGTGCAGAAGTAGAACGGGCTCCCCTCGTCGCGCTTCGTCGCCGCGCCGCACACCGGGCACGCCTTCGGCCACTTGAACTTCTTCTCCGCGCCGGTGCGGCCGGCGGCTTCCACGCGCACCACCTGCGGGATGATCTCGCCGGCCTTCTCGACCACCACCGTGTCGCCGACGCGGATGTCCTTCCGCTCCATCTCGTCGGCGTTGTGGAGGCTCGCCTTGCTGACGGTGGTGCCGGCCAGGCGCACGGGCGGGTCGAAGTGCGCGACGGGGGTGAGTTTGCCGGTCCGGCCGACCTGCACCTCGACGCGCGCCAGTTTCGTCATCGCCTGTTCGGCCTCGAACTTGAAGGCGCGAGCCCAGCGCGGGAACTTGCTCGTGTAGCCGAGCCGCTCGCGCTGGCCGAAGTCGTCCACCTTCACGACCATGCCGTCGGTGTCGTACCCCAGGTCGTGCCGCTTCGTGTTCCACTCGGCGCAGTGGGCGATCACGCCGTCGATGCCGTCGAAGTGTTTGGTTTCCGGGTTCACGGGGAAGCCGAACGCCTTCATCGTCTCCAGCGACGCGAGGTGCGAGCGGACGGCGAAGCCGTCGAGCGCCCCGAGCGCGTAGGCGAAGAAGCGGAGCTTGCGGCGGGCGACCTCCTGCGGGTCCAACATGCGGATCGACCCGGCCGTGAGGTTGCGGCAGTTCTCGTAGGGCTTGTCGCCGTCGGCGACGCGCTCGCGGTTGATGCGGATCAGCTCGGCGCGCGTCAGGTACACCTCGCCGCGCACCTCGTACAGCGCGGGCGGCTTGTCCGCGCGCAACTTCAGCGGCACGCCGCCGACGGTGCGGACGTTGTGCGTCACGTCGTCGCCGACCTCGCCGTCGCCGCGGGTGACGCCGCGGGTGAGCTGCCCGGCCTCGTAGCTCAGCGACATGGCCACGCCGTCGATCTTCAGCTCGACGACGTAGGTGACCGGCTCCTTGCCGAGCGCCTTGCGGACGGACGTGTCCCACTCGCGGAGCATGTCCGGGTTGTAGCTGTTCTCGATGGAGTACATCGGCTGGCGGTGGCGGACGGAGTTGAGCTCGTCCACGGGCGTGCCGCCGACGCGGCGGGTGGGGCTGTCGGGCGTCGCCAGTTCGGGGTGGTCGGCTTCGAGTTTCGTGAGTTCTTCGAGGAGGCGGTCGAACTCGCGGTCGGAGATTTCGGGGGCGGCGTCGACGTAGTAGCGGTGGTTGTGGTGGTCGAGGAGCTTGCGGAGGTCGGCGGCGCGGGCGGCGGGCTTGGGCATTGTTCGTCCCCCGGAGGATGGGGGGATTGTGCCCGCGCCGGGGGCGGAAGGGAAGCTCGGTAACGCCTTCCGCCGCTCGCGGCGGTGCAGGAGGTGCGTTGCACCGCCGCGAGCGGCGGCCCACCTACGCCCGCTCGTGGCCGATGACGTGGCGGGCGACGAACACGAAGAACGCGCCACTGGCGGCCACCACGGCGACGTGGAACACCTCGTGCGGCCCGACGCGGACCGGGGCGGGGCTGAGGACCGGCCAGCCGAACAGGTCGCAGGCGGCGCCGGCGGTGTACAGCAGCCCGCCGGCCAGCACCCAGTTCATCGCCCGCCAGCCGACGGCCCGGTAGTACGCCACCACCGGCAGGCCGCCGAGCCAGCCCATCCCCACGTACAGGCTCACCGTCGCCCAGTACGGCGCCCGCGGCAGCAGCCACAGCGCCGCCACGCCGACCGCGGCGATGCCCCACATCACGCCCAGGCACCGCCGCCGCCGCCGCCCCGACAGCAGCGCCGCGACCACCGGCGTGTTCGTCCCGGCGATCAGGATGAAGATGGCGGAGCGGTCGAGCGTCTGGAGGAGGCGGAGGGTGTCGGGGTCGGCCGCGGCGGCGTGGTAGAGGCCGCTGGCGGCGTACAGGAGCACCATCGACAGGCCGAACACCGCGGCGGACGCCCGCCGGCCGTGCGGCGCGAGGCGGACCAGCACCAGCGTGGCGTACGCGGCCCAGACGGCGGCCAGCAGGTGCGTGGCCGAGCTGACCGGGTCGCGCAACTCCATGACTCCTCCGCTTCACGCGAACCCCGACATCCTACGCAAGCCCGGGGACGGCCGTCCCCGGGCTTTCCGTGTCATCACCCTCCACCGGACCGGCCAATCTCTGTCCATCGCCGCGGTCCGGCACATGGGATGCACTACTTCCTTCCGTCCCGCCGCGGATCCCCGCGGTTGTCCGAACGGAGGATCATCATGAGCGTCAAGGACACCCTGAAGGGCGCCGCCGAGGCGGTGAAGGAGAAGGCCGAGGAGGCCGCGTGTTGGGTGAAGGAGAAGACCGGCATGGGCAGCTGCGACGCCTCGAACATCAAGCCGCACATGCCGGTGATCTCGTCGTGCGGGTGCACGATGGGGAAGGTGGACGGCGTGCAGGGCGACAGCATCAAGCTGACGAAGAACGACAGCCCCGACGGCCAGCACCACTTCATCCCGACGGCGTGGGTGGACCACGTCGACAGCCACGTCCACCTGAACAAGAACTCGGACGAGTGCAAGCGCGGCTGGACCAGCACGTCGGCGTGACGGCGTAGTTTCGGGCGGAAAGCCCGGGGACGGCCGTCCCCGGGCTTCGCCGCGCGGTACACTTTTGCGCATGCGACTCACCCTCCTCGCCGCCCTCCTCCTCCCCGCCACCGCCCGCGCCGACGACGCGCTGACCGCCGACGCCGCCCGCGCCCTTAAGGCCGCGGCGACGTTCTTCCACACCAAGGCCGCCGTCCGCGGCGGGTACGTCTACTACGTCACGCCCGACCTGGCCCAGCGCTGGGGCGAGGGGAAGGCGAGCCCGACCACGGTGTTCGTCCAGCCGCCGGGCACGCCGACCGTCGGCGAAGCCTTCCTCGACGCCTTCGCCGCCACCGGCGACCGCGCGTACCTGGATGCCGCGAAGGACGCCGCCGAGTGTTTGGCCGCCGGCCAGCTCCAGTCCGGCGGGTGGACGCAGACGATCGAGTTCGGGCCGGCCAAGCGCGTCGGCAAGTACCGCAAGACGCCCGGCGGCAGCTGGAACGCCTCGTCCCTCGACGACGACCAGACGCAGTCGGCACTGCGCTTCCTGGCCCGCGCCGACAAGGCGCTCGGCTTCAAGAACGAGGCCGCGAGTGACGCCGCGAAGTACGGGTACGACGCGCTGTTGAAGGCGCAGTTCCCGAACGGCGGCTTCCCCCAGGTGTTCACCGGCGCGAGCCCGGCGGCGCCGGTGGTGCGGGCGAAGTACCCCGACTTCGACTACCGCACTGAAGGAAAGGTGAAGGAGTACTGGACGCACTACACGCTCAACGACGGCCTCCCCGGCACCGTCGCGGAAGCGCTGGCGACGGCGCACGCGGTGTACGGCGACGCGAAGTACCAGGCGGCGCTGGCGAAGCTCGGCGACTTCCTGTTGCTGGCCCAGATGCCGGAGCCGCAGCCGGCGTGGTGCCAGCAGTACGACCGCGACATGCAACCGGTGTGGGCGCGGAAGTTCGAGCCGCCGGCGGTCAGCGGGTGGGAGTCGCAGGACGCGATGGAGGCGCTGATTCGTATTGCGCGAATCACCGGCGACGCGAAGTACCTGGAGCCGGTGCCGCGGGCGCTCGCCTACCTGCGGAAGTCGCTGCTGCCCGACGGCCGGCTGGCGCGGTTCTACGAGCTGAAGACGAACCGCCCGCTGTACATGGACGCCGCGTACCAGCTGACGTTCGACCCGTCGGCGGCGCCGGCGCACTACGGCTGGACGCAGCCGAGCCGGCTGGACAGCATCGAGAAGCAGCTGACCGCCGCGCCGCCGAAGCGGCCGCGGCCGACCGACGCCGAGGTGCGGCGCGTGGTGTCGGCGCTGGACGCCGAGGGGCGCTGGGTGAGCACGTATGCGGGCGAACGGCTCGTGGGGCAGCCGCCGTTCGCGACGGGGTTCCGGTACGTGTCGAGTGAGGTGTTCCGGCGGAACGTCGGCGTGCTGAGCGACTACCTGCGCGGGGAATAAGAGAGCTCACGCAAAGGCGCAAAGCCGCGAAGAAGACAGGAGAGAAAACCAAACCCGGTCTTACTCCTGTCTTCTTCGCGGCTTTGCGGCTTTGCGTGAGCTCTCTTACTTCGCCTCCCACACCACCCGGCCGCCGACCACCGTCAGCAGCACGCGCACGTCGCGCACCGCGTCCACCGGGCACGTCAGGTAGTCGCGGTCGATCAGGATCAGGTCCGCCAGCTTCCCCACCTCCAGCGACCCCTTCTCGCGCTCCTCGTGGTGCAGGTACGCGTTGTTGATCGTGTACAGCCGCAGCGCCTGCTCCCGCGACAGCGCCTCCGTCGGCTCCAGCACGCCGCCGCGCTCCAGGTTCCGCGTCAGCGCCACCCAGATGCCGAGCCACGGGTGCCACGGGTTCGTCGCGTCCAGCGGGTCGAAGCGGAGCATGTGGTCGCTGCCGCCGCCAACCGTCGTGTAGTCGAGCCAGCTCTTGTACGGCTGGAACCACCGCATCCGCGCCGGCCCCAGCACGTTCAACAGCGTGTGCCCGTCCTTCCACAGCCACGCCGGCTGCACGTCGGCGCACACCCCGAGCTTCTTGCAGCGCTCCAGGTTGTTCCGCGACGGGAAGTTGGCGTGCGTGATGCAGAAGCGCAGCTCGCGGATCGGCGTGAGGCGGTCGGCGAACTCATAAGCGTCCAGCAGCACGTCCATCGCCCCCTCGCCGGCGGTGTGGGCGGTGACCTGCCACTTGCGGCGCGCGGCTTCCTCCGCCACCACCTTCATCTGCTCGGGCGGGATGAACAGGAGGCCGCGGTAGTCGTCCTCGGTCACCTGGTACGTCGGCCCCTTCGGCCACGGCTCGCGCATGTACGCCGAGCCGTTGAGCATGCCGCCGTCGAGGAACACCTTGATCGGGCCGATGCGCACCCAGGCGTCGCCGGCGCCGGTGGGGCCGCCGCGGCCGTCGGCGCCGGTCAGCTCCTCGAACCGCCGGGCCAGCTCGTCGCGGGTGCCGATCGGGTTGAAACTTCGCGCCACGTTGACGCGGAGTGTCAACGCGTTGTCACGTTGGAGGGCGAGGTAGGCGTCGAGGTCGCCGCGGCCGGCGTTGCGGTCGGCGATGCTGGTGAGGCCGAGCTGGTTGTACCGGGCGAAAAGCTTCAGCAGCGCCGCCCGCTTCTGCTCCGCGGTGAGGCTGTCGCCGCCGCCGGGCACGCCCTTGAGGACGCCGTAGGCGTTGCGGAGCATCCCGGTCGGCTCGCCCGTCAGCGGGTCTTTCACGACCTGCCCGGCGCGCGGGTGCGGCGTGTCCTTCGTGACGCCGGACACCTTCAGGCCCGCGGTGTTGACGACGCCCGCGGGTCCGGCGTGGTACAGGACGGGGTGTTCCGGCGCCGCGGCGTCGAGCTCGGCGCGGGTGGGGAAGCGGGCTTCCTTCAGCCGTGTCGGGAAGGCGTAGCGGATGACGATCCACTTGCCGGCGGGGGTGGTCTTCGCCTTGTCGCGGATGAACGCCTGCACCTCGGGGATGCTTTTCAGCAGCGGCAGCGGCTCGCCGGCCTCGCTGGCGGCGGCGCCGGTGGGGTGGGTGTGGCTGTCGTACAGGCCGGGGAGCACCGTCTTGCCGGCGGCGTCGACGACGCGCGTGGTCGGCCCCTTATGCTTGAGCACGGCGGCGTCGGAGCCGACGGCGACGATCTTGCCGTTGGTCACGGCGACGGCCTCGGCGACGGTGAACTTGGCGTCCACGGTCAGCACCTTGGCGCGGTGGACGATGAAGTCGGCGGGCGGCTGCGCGGCGACGGGGGCCGCGAGGAGGACGGCGAGCGCGGCGAGGGGGAGTTTCACGGGAGAGCCTCCGGGCGGGGGAACGCGTCGTCGGCCGGCTGGTTGCGGGTCGTTCGGGGGAAGGTTACGATGGAACCCCATCGGGGCGAGGGACGGTGCGTAATTCCCGCGAGGACGGCATGCCGGGCGGTGCGGTGTCGGAAGAATCGGACCATTCCCATCGCGTGCGGCCATCCGGCCCGCGCTTTGCCTCAAACGTTCGCGTCGGGATATGCATTCTCCCCTCATCGGATCTCATCCGGGTCCGCGCCCGGCTCTCCCACGAAGGACACGGACATGCTCCCGTCCCGCACCGCGGCGTTCGGCGGAATCCCGCTCGCCGGCGTCGTGGTCGCGCTCCTCGCTTGGCAGTCCGCGTCCCGCACCCAGGAGCCGGCGGCCCCGCCCCCCGGAAAGGCCGACCCCCGGCGGCCCCGGTCGGGGACGCGACCGCCGGGCGGGACGTGTTCCGCTTCGAGACGTTCGGCAACGAGGGCTTCTGGACCGACGCCATGCGCCTGCCGCAGGGCATGAAGGCGGAAAAGATCACGCCCCTCCAACTCCTCGAAACCGGCTTCCACGTCGACGCCCTTCCCCCGGACCTCCGTAAGACCCTCGGCGAGGAGTTCAAGACCGACCGGTCGGCGGCGAAGGCGCCCGCCCTGAACGACCCCGCGGTGACGACGCGGATCGTCGAGGCGAACGCCCTCATCGGCGTCGTCCCCAAGGGCGGCAAGGTGGGAATCGCCTGCGCCATCTGCCACACCATCACCGACAACTCGGTGGCCGAACTCCCGGGCAAGGGGTCGATCGGCAAGCGGGTCGACGGCCGGGCCACCCACTCGCTCGACATGGGGAAGGCGCTCGCCGTCGCCGAGAACTCCCGCGCCTACTACCCGAACCTGCAATTGGAACTCGGCGGCAAGACGATCGGCCGCGCCCCGAAAGGCATCCGCCGCGACTCGACCGAGGCGGAGGTCGACGCCTACCTGACGAACCCGGCGTTCTACCCGCGCGGCACGTTCGACGAGACGCAGGACGGCATCGGCAACCCGGTCCAGAACACCCCGCTGTTCCGCCAGGACCTCGCCGGCCCCTACGGCTCGAACGGCCTGCACGAGAAGCTGGAGGGGATCAGCAACGCCTCGTACACGACCAACCTGGACATGACCACGCTCGCCACCCCGGAGGGGCGCGAGCTCCTCGTCGCCCTCGCCGGGAAGAACGGCGAGGAGATGCACGCCAACTACGTCCACATCCTGAAGGAGACCGGCGTCACCGGCTACCCGTTCGTGACGGCCGCGGCCGGGCTCAAGGCCGGGCACCGCGACCACCCGACCGGCCGGCAGGTGGACGCGAAGAAGCTCCTCGACCTGAAGGCCTACCTGCACCGCCTCGCCGCCCCGAAGGGGGAGAAGGTGGACGCCGCCGCGGCGGCCCGCGGTAAGGAGGCGTTCGCGGCCAACTGCGCCGCCTGCCACGGCGCCGACCCGGCCCGGCCGGTGCCGCCCGCGCTCGTCGCCCTCGACCAGCTCTGGCCGGGGTACAAGCCCGTGCGGCTGATGAGCCGGATGGCGCCGCTGTCGCCCGTCGAGAACGCGCCGGGCGGGTTCGACGACAAGTTCGTCGTCCTCGACGCCAGCGAGCGCGGCGAGAAGCGCGGCGCGTCCCTCCCGCTACTCCTGGACCTCGCTCGCAAGCCGCGCTTCCTCCACGACGACTCCGTGCCGGGCCTCGCCGCCCTCCTCGACCCGGCGCGGGGGGCCGACGCCCCGCACCCGTTCTACCTGAAGGCCGCCGACCAGCGGGCGGACGTGGTCGCCTACCTGATGGGGCTGGAAATCCCGGGCGCGGCGGACGGCGCGAAGGACGCCGACGTGCCGACGATCAAGAAGCCGGCCCCGTCGCCGCGGGCGCTGCCGGCCATCCCGCCGCCCGACCCGGCCGCCGCCGAGGTGCCGCCCGGGTACCGCGTCGAGGTCGCCGTCGCCGGGCTCCAGTACCCGTCGGCCGTCGAGTTCGACGACCGCGGGAGTATGTACGTCGCCGAGGCCGGGAACATCGACGGCGACTGGGTCGCCCCGGCCCGGGTTCTCAAGTACACCCAGGTCAGCCCGACCGCCCGGACGACCGAGGTCGTGGCCGACAACCTCGTGGGGCCGGTGACGGACCTGCTGTGGCACCAGGGCCGGCTCCTCATTTCGCACCGGGGGAAGATTTCGGCCCTGGAACAGGGGAAGGTGCGCGACCTGGTGACCGACCTGCCGAGCTTCGGCGACCACCACAACAACCAGATGGCCGTCGGCCCGGACGGGAAGCTCTACTTCGGGCAGGGGACGGCGACCAACTCCGGCGTCGTCGGGGTGGACAACTACCTCCTCGGGTGGCTCGCCCCGTACCCCGACTTCCACGACCGGCCCGGCCGCGACGTGACCCTCCGCGGGCAGGCGTTCGAGTCGGCCGACCCGCTCGCCGCGCTCTCGAAGAACGTGGCCCGGACGGTGAAGACTTCGGCCTTCCAGGCGTTCGGCAAGACGGCCCCGGCGGGCGCCGCGCTGAAGGGAACGGCGCGGGCGACGGGGGTGATCCTGCGGGTGGACTTGGACGGCAAGAACCTGGAGTGCTACGCCTGGGGGCTGCGGAACCCGTTCGGCGTGGCGTGGGGGCCGGACGGCAAGCTGTACGCCTCCGACAACGGCGCCGACGAGCGCGGCGTCCGGCCGATCGCCAACTGCCCGGACAACCTGTGGGTGGTCAAGGAGGGGGCGTTCTACGGGTGGCCGGACTTCGTCTCGGGCGAGCCGGTGACGGACCCGAAGTTCCGGCCGAAGGGCGGGCCGGCCCCGGAGTTCCTGCTCCAGAACCACCCGAAGGTGGAGAAGCCGCTCATGACGTTCGAGCCGCACGCGAGCGTCACCAGCATCGCCTTCGGCCGCAACTTCGGCCCCGGCGGGTCGATGTTCCTGGCCGCGTCCGGGGACTACGCCCCGGCGACGGCGGCGGCGCAGAAGCGGGCCGGCTACTGGGTGAAGCGGATCGACCCGGCGACGGGGGCGGCCGAGACGTTCTTCCGGTGCAAGCCGGCCGCGCTCGGGCCGGCGGACATGGAGTACGTGCTGACGGCGGGGCCGAAGCGGCCGGTGGACGTAAAGTTCTCGCCGGCCGGCGACGCCCTGTACGTGGTGGACATCGGGGCGGTGGCGTTCGTGACGAGCGGGCAGGGGCCGACGCCGCGGCCGTTCCCCGGTTCCGGCGTCGTCTGGCGGGTCACCCGTGACGGGGGGCGGTAGTGTCGGTTCGGCGGCGGTGTAGCAGCCGTTAGGCCGGGGCGCAAGCCCCGTGCGGCTCGCAATCCCGACGGGGCTTGCGCCCCGGCCTAACAAGGCGAACCCGCCGTCACGGCGCCACGGCCGCCGGCGGCTCCGGCGGGCGGCGGAAGCGCAACCCGCTGCGGATGAAGTCGCCATCGCCGGGGCTCAGCGCCGGCGGGCCGTGGAACCACGCCGGCCCCGCCCCGCCGTGCCGGCCCCCCTCCGCGAACATCGCCTGCATCGCCTTCCGGTCGAAGTCCACCGACGTTCCCTGCCCCTGGTAGCCCTGCGCCAGCGCCGTCAGGTGGTACTTCATGCCGCTGGCGCGCGACAGGCTGTACAGGTTCGCCAGCTCGCCGCGGCAGTGGGCGTACACCAGCCCCTCCACCGACGCCCCCAGCACCGGCAGCACCCGCGGCCGCACCGCCCCCGCGTCCGGGTACAGCTTCCCCGACACCACCGCGTACAGGTTCCCCCCCGGCGGGTTCGGGTCGGCCCCGCCCCCGGCCGGCGGGTCGGACGCGGCACCCGCCGCCGCCGCCGCGAACACGTGCGACGGCACGAACAGCTGTGCCGAGATCGCCCCGTCGGCGTGGAGCTCCGTCGCCGGCTCGCCGTCCACCTGGATGCGGAACCGCACCGGCGGCATCATCCCCGGCACCGAACACGACGCCAGGAGCACGTCGCGGAACAGCTCGCACCCCTCGGGGCACGGCCGGCAGGCGATGGCCCCCAGGTCCCACACCACCAGCCGGCGGGTGTCCAGGTTGGTGGTGCCGACGTACAGGCGGCGGCCCTTGCGGTGCTCCTCCGCGATGCGGGTCATCAGCGTCGGGGTGATCTCCTTCTCGATCAGCCGCTTGAGCGGGGCCGAGGTGGCGACGGCGTCCTTGAACGGGATGCTCACCCAGGCGCGGACGCGGAACACGTCCCGGGCCTGGATGGTGGTGTACAGGTGCCCCATGTGGGCGTCGTACTCGGCGCCGAGGAAGGCGAACGGGGCCATCAGGGCGCCGGTGCTGACGCCCGTCACCACGTCGAACTCGGGGCGGGTGCCGGAGCGCGTCCAGCCGTCGATGAACCCGGCCGCGTAGGCGCCGTAGCCGCCCCCGCTGGACAGCGCCAGGACGTGCCGCGGGCGGCGCATCGGGCAGTTGTCGGACGCGGCGGGGTCGAACGGGGCGAGACAGCCCGGCACCGGCGACATGGCCATGACGGCGTCGCCGGCGAGGCCGCACGGGTGGTCGGCGGGGGCGAGGGTCTGGGCGTGCGGCGGGGTGAACGGCACCGGCCGCCGCGGCTGCGTGGCGCAGCCGGTCAGCCCCACCAGCAGCAGCGCCCCGACCGCCCTCCGCACGCACCGGTCCATGCGGCGGGGCGTACCCGACGGGGCCGCGGGCTGTCAACCCCCGAAGGGGGCACCGGCACGATGCCCAGAGTCGCCAGTTCCCCCAGCTTTTCGGGGAATTCGCGCGGCTACAACGGCCAGCATTGCCGGGGTGTGGCCGGATCGGATGAACCGAATCGCCGGATTGCAACGGAGTTAGCGGATTTGTTGTCTAATTCGGTTGTCCGGGCGGCGACTTCGTCTAGAATGGGGCTCCACAACACGAACGCCATGTCGGCAGGACACGGACCCGCACCAGCGTCGGTGCGGCCGCCCAGTGGCGTACCCAGGAGGCTCAGCTTGATGTTCAGCACCACTTTCGCCGCCGTCGTCCTCAGCGCGGCCCTGGCCGAGGCGCCGTCCGTCCCGGCCTGGGAGAGCAGCTACGCCCGCGCGTCGGAGACGGCCGTCGCCCAGCGGAAGCCGCTGGCCGTGTTCATCGGCCGCGGCGAGGGGGGGTACAGCCGGGTCGTCGGCGGCAACATGCCGACCGAGGCCGGCCGGCTCCTGGCGGCGAACTACGTCGCCCTGTACGTGAACACCGACACCGCCGACGGCAAGCGCCTGGCGACCGCGTTCGGCGTCGAGGAGGGGCTGGTCATCAGCTCCCGCTGCGGCAACGTTCAGGCGCTGAAGCACGGCGGCGCCGTCCCGGCCGTCGACCTGACCGGCTACCTGACGCGGTACGCCGCCGCCGACGTGGCCGTGACCGCGACCGAGCGGGCCGGCACCGCGGTCGTGGCCCCGGTGGTGGTGAGCGGGTGCGCCAACGGCCGCTGCGGCACCGTGGTGACCGGCGGGTACTACACCCCGGCGACCACCGGCGGGTTCAGCAGCTGCCCGAACGGCCGCTGCCCGAACGTGCGCTGAGTCGGAGCGAACGGCCCGGCGAGCCGTGGGCCGTCAGGCCCCGGGTGAGGCGCCTCAGGTGCCTCACCCGGAGCCTGACGGCCCACGGCTCGCCGGGCTTTCAGCCCCACTCCCCCCGAAGCGCCGCGAACACCCGCACGTCTTCCTGCCGGCCGCGCCGGTACAAGCTCCCGCGCAGCGTCCCCTCCTCGCGGAACCGCAGCTTCTCCAGCACCCGCGCGCTGGCGTCGTTCCCGACGACCACCCGCGCCTGGATGCGTTCCACCGGGAACGCCGCGAAGGCGTGCGCCACGACCGCCCGGCACGCCTCGGCGGCGTAGCCGGCGCCCCAGAACGGCTCGCCGAGCCAGTACCCGAGTTCCATCGTCCGGTTCGACCGCGACGCCCAGAACACGCCGACGGCGCCGACCGGCCACCGCCGCGGGTCGGCCGTCAGGCACACCGCGAGCGGTTCCGGCACCCCCTCGGCGTAGCGGCTGCGGGCGTAGTTGCCGACGAACACGCGGGTGTCGTCGAGCGTCTGGTGGTGGTCCCAGAGGGTGAACCCGGTGACGGCGGGGTTCGCGGCGAGCGGGAACAGCGGTTCGGCGTCGGCGTCCTCGAACGGGCGGAGGACGAGGCGGGCGGTTTCGAGCGCCGGCGGCCGCCAGTCGGGGTTCGGGAGGGGGATCACGGCGTCCCGAGCGCGGCGCGCTCGACCTCCGCGCGGTCGATGTGGGGCGTCGCCCCGCGGTGCTCGCAAACCCGGGCCGCGTAGTGCAGCGCGAACCGCAGGCAGTCGCGCATCTGCCGGCCTTCCAGGTGGAGGCACACCATCGCGGCGGTGAAGGCGTCGCCGGCGCCGACCGTGTCCACCACGCTCGCCGGCGGCGCGGGCATGGTCAACGGTTCACCACCCGCCGGGTAGACGCTGCAGCCGTCGGCTCCGCGGGTCAGAATGACCACCCGCGTTTCCGCGGCCCAGGAGCGGAGCAACTCCGCGACCCGTCCGGCCTCGGACGTGCTCGGCCAGCCGAGTAGGTCGGCGAGCGCCGCCAACTCCTCCACGTTCAGCTTCACCGTGTGGGCCGGGTACAGCGACCAGGTAATGCGCGGTACGGTGTAGTAATGCTGCCGCAGATTCACGTCGAAGACGCGGTGGGCCGAGCGGCATTCGTGCAGCATGGTCTGGATCGTGACACAGCTCTCATCCGCGCGCTGCGCCAGCGTCCCGTGGCAGACGGCCCCCGCCTCCCCGGCCAGCGCCGCGACCGCCGGCGTCCACGCGAGCGCGTCCCAGGCCACGCCCTCGGTGATGCGGTACGCGGGGACGCCGGCCGCGTCGAGCGTCACCTGCACCGTTCCGGTCGGGCGCTCCGGGTCGGTCTGGATGAACTCGTCGCTCATGCCGAGGCGGCGCACCTCGTCGCGCAGCTCGCGGCCGAGGTCGTCGTCGCCGACGCGCGACACGACGGTGCCGGCGTGGCCG
>Ga0209181_10003630_pt1 | contig 23598 bp, 14 predicted proteins | sample MAT05_FD_187208 | JGI IMG/M metagenome (GOLD analysis project Ga0209181, IMG submission 187208) | Freshwater microbial communities from Lake Fryxell liftoff mats and glacier meltwater in Antarctica - MAT-05 (SPAdes) (version 2) | ecosystem: Environmental > Aquatic > Freshwater > Ice > Liftoff...
CGATTCGGTCCTGTGGATACTGCGGATCAATCGGAACATAGGCTCCGCCTGATTTCAGGATGCCCAAGATGCCTATAATCATCTCGGTGCTTCGTTCCAAACAAATAGGTACCAGTATTTCAGGTTTTACCCCTTTGGCTCTTAAATAATGGGCCAGTTGGTTGGAGCGTTCGTTAAGTTCTCGGTAACTCAAGGTTTGCCCCTCAAATACAATCGCCGTAGAATCGGGTGTTTGCCTAGCCTGTTGTTCGAAAAGCTCTACAATCGTTTGGTCTTGTGGGTATGATTTCTTGGTCTGATTAAAATCTTCGAGCAATTGCTCAGTTTCTGTGGCAGTAATTAAATCTATTTCAGAGAGTTTAGCATTCTCCTTTTTAATGATTTGTTGCAAAACATATTCAAAATGACGACTAATTTGTTTTACATAAAATTCATCCATCAAACTGCTATTGTAACTAAAGTCAACATTAAGTTGATCTATTCCACTAATCAGCAAGGTCAATGGATAATTTGTTTGTTCGTGAATTTCAATATTATCGACAGACAAACTCCATTGCTTTGCATGAATTATTTTGTTGACCGGATAATTTTCATAAACCAAAATACTATCAAAAATATCGCCTGAGATTCCCGACCAATTTTGAATATCGATTAGCGGTGTATGTTGATTTTTTCTTGAAAGTACCTGCTCAGTTTGTAAATTTTCTAACCATAAAGAAACAGTTTGGTTTTGATCAAATTTAGACCGCAAGGGCAAATTATTGATATACATTCCAACCCGCTTTTCAACTCCGGGCAAATCATCTGGACGACCGGAAACGATGACTCCAAAGGCAATATCGTGATGCCCGGTGTAAGCATGCAACAAAATAGACCAAACACCTTGCATAACGGTGTTAACTGTAATATGTTGTTTTTGAGCAAAGGTTTGAATTTTAGCAGTAAAGGCAGGTGAAATATGGAGGGAGATGGTTTTGTATTTACCCAAACCTTTGTTTCTTTCAGCAGTGGCTTCAATAAAAGGAAGTAAAGTTCCCTGATTAAGTCCACTCAGGTAGTTTTGCCAATATTGTTTTGATTGCTCTTTGTCTGTAAGTTCAATATACCGAATGTAATCTTCATATATATCTTCAAAGTGCTCAACGACTGGTTTTCTGGAAGCCAAAAGTTCGTACGTGGTAAGAAACTCCTCCATTAATACTGGTAAAGACCAGCCGTCGAACAAGATATCATGCCATTTCCACATTAAATGATACCTGATATCGTTCACACGAATCATTGATAAACGCATTAAGGGTGGTTTTTTTAAATCAAAACCAAGAGCCATTTCAGTTGCGTTTAGTTGCGCTATAAAATCCTTTTGTTCAGGTTCGTTTAACTTTCTACAATCGTGCCAATCAACTGTTAAATAAACATCTTTAAAAACAGACTGTACCGGAATATTGAACGTGTCGTGATAAAAAGCGGTTCGAAGAATACTATGACGCTTTAACAAAAAATTCCATGCCTTTTCAAAAAAACCAGGATTTACGCCTGAAAGATCGCAATTAAATGTTTTGATATCTGCGCCAGAATCCTTCTCGTAGTAGAGGCTATGAAAAAGAATTCCTTGTTGAAGACTGCTTAAACGGTAAAGAGATGAAATATCTTTGGTTTTCTTTTCCGTCGAAAATCGCGATAAATGGTCAATCAGATCTTCTTTATTTTTAACAATAAAACTGATTATTTCCTGATTGCTTCGAATGGCTTGAATCTCCTCTTTACGTAGTTTTTTCTTATCTCCTTTTAGAATTAATTTTTTATCTTCTACAACTAATGAGAAATTTAATTTATCAAGTTTGGCAATAAATTCTGCTATCGATTCAGGCATATTATACTAAGGCAAAGATAGCAATATGTCGTAAACATTAGACATATTTTTCCATAAAAGGAACAATAGTGTCCAATAAAAAATGATTTGGTTTTTAGGGTAGAAATATTGGCTTAAGATTACATTCAAATACGCTCTAGCAGAGTTACATTTTCTACATGATGAGTATGAGGAAACATATCAACCGGACAGGTTTTCAAAACCTTGTAATTTGATGATAGCATGGCTAAATCGCGGGCCTGAGTAGCCGGATTACAGCTAACATAAACAATGCGGGCAGCATTTATTTTTAAAAGCTGATTGACCACATCCGGATGCATGCCTACTCTTGGAGGATCTGTTATTACAACATCCGGAATTCCTGTTTTTTCAATAAAGCTATCGGTTAATTCATAACGCATATCGCCCACCGTAAATTCAACATTAGTAATTCCGTTATTTCTAGCGTTTTCTCTAGCATCTTCAATAGCTTGCGGCACACTTTCTATTCCGAAAACTATCGCAGCATTTCTAGCTATGAACAACGAAATACTTCCGGTTCCACAATACAAATCGTAAACGAGTTCTTTGCCCGTTAAACCGGCAAATTCACGGGTAATTTTATACAGATTTAAAGCTTGCTCAGAATTAGTCTGAAAAAATGATTTAGGTCGGATACGGTAAGTGATATCTTCAAGCGATTCTTCTATATAATCCTTTCCTAGAAAAGTTACCAAATCAACATCATAAATGGTATCATTAACTTTAGTATTAACTCCAAAAATAAGAGAATTTATTTGAGGAAATGCATCAGAAAGTGCTTGCATTAGGCCCTCAATCGCTGTTTCATCATTTTCACCAACAATTATTATAACCATCCATTGACCTAACAAGGTATTTCGAATAATTACATTTCGTAAAAAACCAGTATGTTCCTTTATGTCATAAAAACTCAACCCATTTTGAAGTCCATAATTTTTTATAAAAAGTCGTATGATATTTCCAAAATCATCCTGTAAATGGCATGTTTTAATATCAAGGATTTTATCGTATCGCCCCGAAATGTGAAAGCCTGCTGCATTCATTTCCTGACTGGCATCGTCCTTGTCCATCAACCAGCGCTTATTGCTAAAAGCATATTCTAACTTGTTGCGATACATTTTTGATTTTGGTGCTCCAATGATTGGCAACCATTCGGCGCATTCAATTTTACCTAAACGTTCAAAAGCATCTACCACTTGTCGATTTTTCCAAAACAATTGAGTTGGGTAATCCATTTGTTGCCACTTGCAACCTCCGCATGTTCCAAAGTGTGAACAAAACGGATCTACTCTGTTTAGACTTGGGCTAATAATTTTGTCGATTTCGGCAAACAAAACCTTTTTCTTTTTGGCAACAAGTTTTAAGTCAACCACATCACCCGGCACCCCAAATTTTACAAAAATAACACGACCCTCTACACGCGCTATGCTTAAACCTTCAGACCCGGCACCTTCTATTTCAACATCGTGAAATATCTTTCCATACAATTTGCCTATCGACATGTTTATTTACTGATTTTAGTTAATGATTTTAATAAAGAATTGTTCACAAAGTTCTGTTCAGGAACCTTAGAAATATAAAATGTTGAAAACAAGGAATCGTTTGAAACTATTTAGAATGCTCAAGAACAACTTCTTTTAAAAGAGCTTCAAATTTTACAGGCTCAATATAGCCAGCCTCCTGGAACATGACATTCTTTTTAGTAAGGTAAAAATACGTGGTAGGATATCCGCTAGCATTGCCTCCACTAAGGGCCGACAATAGTTGACGACCTGTAAGCGTATCATTCAAATTTATATACTTCTTGTCTATTTCAGGATTAAACTTTATAGGTACGAAATCCTTATTAATCAAAGCAATAACAGCCGCATTGGTATAAGTGTTTTTATCCATAACCTTACACCAATGACACCAATCCGTATAAGTGTCAATCAAGGCAATTTTGCCTTCAGCACGCGCCTTAACAACACCTTCATTCCAATCGTACCATTTAATTTCTTCACTATTTGTACTTTTAAACGGAGCAAAACTGCCTAAAAAAAACAGGATGGCAGCCCCAAATGTAATTTTCTTTAATAATTGCATAACTATTTATAATAAAGTTCGAAAATAAAACAAAAATGATGCCCGAATTGTAATATTATTCTTGAAATTTGCATGATTGGACTTTCTAAGGAGAAAAAATAGTTTTGAGTAGTCGAAAGTTTGTTATAGACGGCAAGATTGAAGGTAAGCCTGAATCGTTGTATTTGAGAAAGAAAAAAGTTCAACAGTCAAAAAAACTCAGGTTAACGATTTGGATTTTATCGGTTTTTTCAGGACTGTTGTTTTTAACTTGCATTTTATTTTTTGTTAAGAACACTAATCTTAACTCAACTATTCGGGGTATGAAAAAGGAAATATTGGAATCAGAACATTTACTAAAAGAGAACAAAAGCATTAAAACATTAAACGATACTTTACAAAAAAAGATTATTCAATTGCAAATAGACAACGATTACTTGATTGAAAACAGCGAAAATACGGCAGGCATTTTTTTTGAAGTTCAAATTGGAAATTTTTCGGATTTCAATTTCGATGAATACAAACATGAGTTAAAAGGCTTGCATCAAGACAAAGTCGGCAAAATGTCAAAATTTTGTCTTGGCAGATTTCGTTCTTTTCAAAAAGCAGTGCTTTTCGAAAACGATATCCGAAAACTAGGCATTAGCAGTGCCTTTATTATTGGCCGCATCGACGGAAATATTGTCGATTATCAAGTGGCGCTCAAGGCTTACCAACAAAAACAACTGAACTAAAATAAATAAAATAATTTAATCGTTTACCTTTAAACCAACCAAAATACTAATACAATAATTGTCAAAATCTGTGGAAGAGAGAATGTATAATAACGAGTTGCTCCAAAAACTGGACGAGTTTATACGAAAGTATTACAAAAATAAGCTTCTGCGCGGTGCTATATTTTTTATAGGAAGCGCACTTTCCTTCTTTTTGGTAGTTTCACTTCTCGAATACTTTGGACATTTCAACACCACCTTTCGCACAGTTCTTTTTTACAGCTTTTTAATATTTACAGGAATTATCTTGTACCGATTAATTATGGTACCGGTTTTTAAACTTTATAAAATTGGCAATCGACTTAATTACGAATCTGCCTCTTTGATTATTGGTCAACATTTCAATAATATTAAAGATAAATTGCTCAATACACTGCAACTTAGTCATCAATACCAAAACGAATTTGACAATCGATTTCTTGCAGCGTCTATAGATCAAAAGATAACGGAATTAAGGCCCGTTCGTTTCTCTTCTGCTATTGATTTTAAAGGGAACAAACGTTACTTAAAATATGCAATTGCTCCGTTTATCATACTTACGTTAATTATGATTATTGCACCGGGCTTTAAAGAAACCACCACACGACTAATTGAACATGATAAACACTTTGCGGTTCCAGCACCATTCAAATTTATCCTCAATAATAAACTACTGGAAACTTCACAAAATGAAGATTTTGAAGTCGATTTAGGTATTAAAGGAAAAGTTATTCCGGATGATGTTTACCTCGTAACTGATGGAAATCGCTTTAAGATGAAAAAAGAAGGCAACGCAGATTTTAAATTTATTTTAAAAAATGTTCAGAGGTCGTTTGCCTTTCATTTCGAATCCTCTTCTTACAGTTCAGATGCTTATGAACTTTCGGTTAAACAACGACCAGTTTTACTAAATTTTACTTTACAACTCGATTATCCGTCTTATACCGGTCGGGCAGACGAAAAACTTCAAAACATTGGTGATATTACGATTCCGGCCGGCACTAAAATCTTATGGAAATTTGACACAAAAAATGTCGAAAACTTAAAACTTGTATTTCCGAGTTCAATTTTTGCTGCAGAACGGGAAAGCGTTAATAAATTCTCGTTTTCCAAACTCTTTAAATCAAGCGAAACAATCAAAATAAAAACAGCCAATAACAACGCTGAAGGTAAAGATTCTATCTTGTATCAAATTAATGTTATTCCAGATGCTTACCCGCAAATTGGCTTTAAAGAACGCCGCGACTCAACCAATTCAAAGCTTCTTTATTTTGTTGGTGATATTAACGACGATTATGGTTTTACAAAACTCCTTTTTCATTACAAATTTATTGAAACAAATAACCCAGCTAAAAAACAACAAGGCATTAAAAGTCAGATTATTAGCATTTCTAGTGGTTTAAATACTCAAAACTTTTTTCATCTTTGGGACATGACCGGATTAGCGATTGAAGCGGGAGAAAAAATTGAATACTATTTTGAAATTTGGGACAACGATGGTGTAAACGGTTCCAAATCAACCAGAACAAGCAACGGACTTTTTGCAGCTCCAACCCTCGAGCAAATTGAAAAACAAACAGAAAAGAGCAACGAGGATATTAAGGATGACATGAATCAAGCAATCAAGGAAACCAAAGACCTTGAAGAAGAAATTAAGAAACTTGAGCAAAAGCTTACCGAAAAAAAATCCTTGAACTGGGAAGATAAAAAACAACTTCAAGATTTGCTCCAAAAGCATGAGGACCTTCAGAAAAAAATGACCGACCTAATGGAACAAAACAAGGAAAAAGACCAAAAAGAATCTGAATTTAAACAACTCGATAAAGATATTTTAGACAAGCAAGCAGAACTTCAAAAACTCATGGATGAATTGATGGATAAAGACATGAAGGAGCTTCTTGAAAAAATGAAAGAGATGCTGAAGCAGGACAAAAAGGATGAACTTCAGGAGCAAATGGATAAGTTTAAAATGAATGACAAAGACCTAAAGAAAAAAATGGAAAGGGCATTGGAACTTTTTAAACAACTTGAACTTGAAAAAAAGATGAAGGAAACCATTGAAAAACTGGATCAATTATCAAAAGAACAACAAAAACTTTCGGAAGACACAAAAAACAACAAAGAAGGCAACGAAGAACTTAAAAAGAAGCAAGACGAACTAAACAAGAAGTTTGATGAGATTAAAAAAGATCTGAATGAAATTAAGGAAAAAAACGATAAGCTAGAAAAACCAAACGATTTAAAAGACAATAAAGACAAACAGGAATCTATTGACAAAGAACAAAAGGAAGGCAAAAAGCAACTTGAACAAAAGGATAACAAAAAGGCTGCCCCTCACCAAAAAAAGGCCGCCGACGAAATGAAGGAAATGAGCGAAAGCATGGATGAAGAGATGGGTGAAATGCAAGCTCAGAAAAAAGAGGAAGATTACAATACTCTTCGTCAAATTCTCGAAAATTTGGTTCAAGTTTCTAAAGATCAAGAAAAGTTGATGAAGGAATTTAAAGCCGTTGGTGGTTATAACCCAAAATTCGTAGAATTAGCCCAACAACAGAAAAAATTAAGAGATGATACTAAAATCATTGAAGATTCACTATTTGCTCTGAGCAAGCGCGTTATCCAAATTCAATCATTTATCAATAAGGAAATAGGGCTGGTAAACAACAACATGGACAAAGCGCTCGAAAACCTAGGCTATCGCAATATTCCAAGCCTTGTAAATAATGAGCAATACATCATGACTAGCCTAAATAATTTAGCGCTGATGCTAAGTGAGGTGCTTAAAAACATGCAAGAAGAGATGAAAAATGCCAAACCAAATCCGAATTGCAAAAATCCAAAACCGGGCAAAGGCAAAAAGCCCAGTATGAAAGAAATGAAAGAAATGCAGGAGAAAATGAACAAGGAAATGGAAGGCATGGGCAAGGATGGAAAACGTCCCAATTCAAAACAACTTGCTCAAATGGCTGCCGAACAAGCTGCTTTAAGGAAAAAACTTCGCGACCTGCAGAAAGAACTTGAAAAAGAAGGTAACGGTAAAAAACTGGGTGATTTACAAAAAACACAGGAAATGATGGACGAGGTAGAAAAGGATATTGTCAACAAAAAAATAACAGAAGAAACCCTTCGCCGTCAACGCGAAATTCTAACTCGTTTATTAGATCACGAAAAAGCGGAAAAGGAACAGGAGCAAGACGAAGAACGAAAATCGAATGAAGGCAAAGACCTCAAACGCGAGCTTCCTCCGTCTTTGCAAGAATACCTTAAACAACAGCAGAAAGGTCAGGAATTGCTTCGTTCGGTTTCGCCATCCCTCAACCCGTATTACAAAGAAAAAGTTAAACAATATTTTAAATCATTAGAACAATAAAGCCTTATGTACAAAGTATCGGTAGACGAACAGCCTGAAATTGAAATCACCTTGATAAATGGTAAATACGCTATGAATAATGTGCCGTCAGACCTAGACATTGTTTCCAATTCGGATGGAAGTTTTCATGTGCTTTACAATGGCAAATCGCACCAAATAAAGGTGAGCGAAAGTCAAAAAGACACTTTGAAACTAGTAATTAACAATCGCAAAACTGAAACTCGTATTAAAAATGAATTGGAAGATTTGTTAGCGAAAATGGGTATGGACGAAGTTTCCGGCTCAGCGATGAACGAACTCAAAGCACCTATGCCGGGCATGGTTCTCAAAATTCATGTTGCAGTTGGCGAACAAGTAAAAAAAGGCGATAGTTTATTGGTACTCGAAGCCATGAAAATGGAAAACAATATCAAGGCCCTTGGCGACGGAATTGTCTCAACCATTAGGATTCAAGCCGGCGATAAAGTAGAAAAAAATCAAGTCATGATTCTTTTCTAAGGTCTGCCTAAAAACACTTGGAGTGCCGCTATTTCTTTTTCTTCGTGGTAAAAATTCACAATTATCCTCAAGCCTTATATGGAACCTTTCCTAAGGTCCTTTCATTTATTTTACCATTCAACTTGCTTGGTTGAATGTGAAAGTGCTATTGTGTATCCAATAATCCAGACCGGAAAATCAGATTTCAGGCACGAAATTAAATCTATTTATTTGGGCGTATCCCTGCGGGTCGGGTCATCCGCTTGTAGTCCTCATTCCGCTTCGCTGCATTGTGGGCTACCGCTTCTACCCCTTACGCAAATTCCGGAGTTTAAAAAATCGCATTGATTTAATAAATTTTAAAAAGATTTGACAACTTTTAAAAAGATTTGACAACTTTTAAAAAGTTGTCAAATCTCCCCATGTATTTAAAACTTTCTTTCACCAAAACTAACCCCTCGCCTTCTTCTCGCCATACCAAGGCTTTTTTGCAGCTACCGAATTCCCTAGGTTCTCGTTGCGGTTCGATGCATTGCTTCGGCTCGAAGACCCGCGATGCTCGGTGCGCCCTGTTGAAGATCCGTTTCGGTTGCCTCCACTGTTTTGCGAACGCGGTGGGCGCTGCTGTTGAGGAGCTTTTACATAATTATTAATTAATAATGGATACGGATGATCACTCACTTCCGCAATAGTTTTGCCAATTAATTTCTGGATATCTCTCAAATACTCCTTTTCTTCGGCATCGCAAAAAGCAATGGCAATTCCACTGGCTCCGGCTCTTCCGGTTCTTCCTATTCGGTGAACATACGATTCAGGAATATTTGGCAACTCGTAATTGATAACATGCGTTAATTCATCAATGTCAATTCCACGTGCCGCAATATCTGTGGCAACTAAAATGCGTGTTAATTTAGACTTGAAATTATTTAAAGCATTTTGTCTAGCATTTTGTGATTTGTTACCGTGAATTGCTTGAGCATTGATACCGCATCTCGTCATCTCCTTGGCAATTTTATCTGCCCCGTGCTTTGTACGTGCAAATACTAACGCTCTGTCTATGTTTTTATCAGCCAAAATATGCGTCAAAAGGCTGTTCTTATTCTTCTTGTCAACAAAATAAACCACTTGGTTTATAATTTCAACCGTACTTGAAACCGGTGTTACAGCTACCTTAGACGGATTTACCAATATAGTATCCGCCAATTTAATAATCTCGGGCGGCATTGTAGCCGAGAAAAATAAAGACTGTCGTTTATGTGGAAGTTTGGCAATAACGCGTTTTACATCGTGCACAAAACCCATATCCAACATACGGTCGGCCTCGTCTAATACAAAAAACTGAATCGAATTAAGATGAATATAGCCCTGATTCATTAAGTCGAGCAATCGACCTGGTGTTGCAATTAAAACATCAACGCCACGTTTAAGTGTTTCCACCTGCGAATGTTGATTTACCCCGCCAAAAATAACCTGATACTTCAAGTTAGTTTGCTTACCATAAGCTTCAAAACTTTCGCCAATTTGAATGGCAAGTTCGCGAGTTGGTGTTAAAATTAAGCTGCGAATAAATCGTTTAGCCGGGTTAACTGTTTTGTCTTGGGTTAGTAATTGGATAATAGGAATTGCAAACGCAGCCGTTTTGCCGGTGCCTGTTTGGGCACAACCCAAAATGTCCTTTCGGTTTAATACCAATGGAATTGCTTGTGCCTGAATAGGTGTAGGTGTTGTGTAACCTTCTGTTTTTAAAGCCTGTAGGATTGGCTCAATTAAATTTAAATTTTGAAATGACATGTATAATGTTAAAAAATGGCAGACCGGATAAAATTAAAAAGGTTCATAATCACCGGTCTGATGAAAACAAATTCTTTTTTACTGTTTAAACTTCTGATTTTGGGAGGAGCGAATTCCGAAAGCGTTGAAAGAAGTGTATCGCTTAAACGATGTAATACTGTTTTACTTTTAAACTTGTTGATTCATTTTTGATACCGGAATAAATTCAAAGTATATTAAAAGTAGGCAAAGGTACGAAAATTTACTGTAATTCTTCCTAATCTGAAAGCTTCCAGTGAATGCAAAGTAAAAATACATTCATTTCATATCCTATAAGTAGCCTTTTCCTTGGCTTGTATTTTAAACACAAACTATTGTGTTGACTTTTATTTAAGGCTCGTTCTATCAAATATCTTGGTTCTGCGATGCTTTGAACGAACGCATAACGCAACAAACAAGCCTTACTCAAATCTCGAAATATAATCTCATTAAGTGCATATATGGCTTGCAAAAATTTAGTTAATTTCGTTGCCTTGTAATAGATCTCAATGCAAACTTTAAAATCCATATTTCTTACTCTATTTTTAGGCATTTCCTCGCTTATCCACGCTCAATCTGGGTTTGATGCTCTAAAATCCAACGACTTTTTTGAAGCTCGAAAATTATTCAAATCAGCACTCAACAAAGATTCCATAAGCCTTGAAGGACTTACCGGCATGGTAATTCTGTCAGAAATCTCTCAGGAATATTTAATGTACGATAAATATTTGAATACCCTGATGCGTCACCATAAAGATCCATACGTATTCGCCTTGTTCAATTTCGTTTATAAAGATGATTTCAAAAGCATCGAAAAAATGGAATACCCCGATTGGGCTACCGTGAAATATAAAATAAACGATGCTATCGAATGGGGAGGTGAAAACCGAGATCGAACCAAACAATGGGAAAAATACAATGCTTTGATTCCAAAGACTAACTGGAGCCTAATAGGTCCGTTTAAAAATATTAATGGTTCAGCTTATACTATCGAACATCCTATCGAAAAAGATAAATACAATCCAAATAGGATTTATACCAATCATGAAGGTGTTAAATTGACTTGGTTCAATCCTTTATACTCAGCCGCTACCGGACGAATTGTTTTCTCTCAACATCTACCTAGTTCAGACTACAGCGAAGATGCCGTTTATTTTGCCAATACCTTTATTAACCTAAATGAAGAAAAAACGGTTCAACTACAAATTGGACGAACCGCGCCAATGAAAATTTGGGTTAACGATAATCTTTTGTTCACTAAAAACAATTCCCTGCCTTTTTACTACGATTATGAAATGCTAGAAGTGCGACTAAAAAAAGGCAGTAACCGTATCCTAATAAAAAATGCAACTCAAAAAAATCAAGATGAAACTATAGGTTCGCTTAATTTTTGGGACGGCAATAGCTACGAACACGATATGCTAGCTATCCGTTTTACCGATGTTTTAGGAAAACCCTTAAGCAGTGTTAATTCAAGTTCCAATGCCACGGCCTATAACAATGATGGCTCACCTATTTTTTCATCTCAAACATCACATAGTTTAGTTGATCACTTCACTAACCTAGCCGCCAATTCTGAAAGTATTTGGCATGATTTCTGTCTTCTAAAGTCATTTTTAAGTGAAAATAAAAGTAAACAAGGGGAAGCTTATTTCGCCGAAAAGCAGAAAACGAAAAGTCAAGTTGTGTTTTACAATTACATGTTTGCCAAAATGTGCCAGTTTAATGGAAAAACCGAAAAAGTTTATGAATTACTTTCGAAAGTTAACGAATTTAAAACACCATTCTATGGACTTCAATATGAAAAATTACAAGATATCAACCTCGAAACCGAACCAGATCGTTATTTCGATGCCCTTGAAAAATTATCAAAAATAGGACCATCCAATCAAACCTTACTCTCAAGTTATATCGATTACTATAACAAAACAGGTAAGCAAGTTGAAAAGGATTCTTTTATAAAACGTAGCATTCGCCAATACCCGGATTACAAAGATGATTTAGAACCTTTTTTAACCAGTTATAAAGAAAAAGACGAGCGCTATGGACCAGCCGAACAATTAAAAGCTCAAAAAGCATCTATTAAAGCACTAAAGACGGGTTCTCAAGAGTACGACATAGATAATGCGATCGAATACTATAAAGACCGTAAAAAGAAGGAAAAGGTTATTGCCTTATACAAAGACAAAATTTACTTCAACCCGCATTTAGCATTTAATTATAACGATTACGCCAATTACCTTAAAGAAATTGAAAAATACGATGAGGCTATTTCAATTCTACAAACCAGCTTGCAGGTAAATCCTTACCAAAGTTCGGTTTATGAAACCATGGGTGATATTGCTAATCTGCGAGGCAACACAGAACAAGCCTTGGATTACTATTATAAAGGCAATCGCCTAGGTACAAACTCGGATGTATTTGGATTTGGAAACTCAATTCAGCAAAAAATTGAACAAATCAAAGGCACTGAAAATCTTAAAAAACTTTTCGAAACACCAAGCTTCGATGCTACTTTAGCAAATGAAGACTGGCTTAAATTAGCCGAAAACGAAGATGCCATTGTTTTGCAATACACCAAAGATGCCGTTTTAGATACAAACAATAAAATCAATATGTATCAAACTCTGATGATAAAAATTCTTAAAGAATCTGGAATCGAAAAATACAATCAATTCGATTTGAGTTTTATTGGAACTATTAGTAGTGCCAAAATTGTTAAAGAAAACGGAACCGAATCAACCCCCGAAAAATCCGGCAATTTTGTAGTTATAAAAAACCTCGAAGTAGGCGATATCATTCAAGTTGAAGGCCATGATGTATTTGAAGCAATATCTATTTTTGGCAAAGATTTTAACCACCAACATTTTGTATTTTTCCCAGACCCTGTATTTTACTCAAAATTTGACTTTGCAGTGCCGGAAGGCAAATATCTTGGGTACAAAACCCATAAAATGGATAAAGAACCTAAAATTTTTAAAGATGCCTACAACTTCGATCATTACCAATGGCAGAATTATAATTTAGAAAAGATTCAAGATGAAACTGCATTTCCCGATTATTACGACTATTACCGAAGTATCTCTATTAGCACCTTGAAGAACTGGGAATCTGTAAATGATTGGTATCAACAGATAACCTATCAAAAAACCGATTTAACCTATGAAATAAAGTCAATTTTAGACACCCTCATTAAACCTAGTATGAATGACGAACAAAAAATTCAGACCATTTACAACTACATCACTACTAAAATAAGATACAGTTATGTTGCTTTCTTAAATACCAGATTTGTTCCAAAATGGCCCGGAAACACAAGCTCGGCAGGTATTGGCGACTGCAAAGATGTAGCCACATTAATGATTACTATGCTAAAATCTCAAGGAATAGAATCTTACTATACATTGGTTAAAACAAGTCAGTATAACCATTTGGAAACAGTTCCTTCACTCGCATTTGACCATGTTATTGTTTGCTACGTTTTAAATGGTCAAAAAAAATATTGCGATTTAACAACCAATTTTTACCCATTAAATGTTTTGCCCGAGATGGATAACGATGCCGTAGGCTTGCTTATTAAACCAGGAGAAACAGAAACCTTTCATCTTCCTAACGATATGCTTGACGCTAGCAAAACCAATGCAAAGTACACGATTCAAGCAGAATTGACCAATGGAAGGGATATGAAACTTACCGTAGATGCCGAGTATACAGGCACCGCCGGAGGAAACCTGCGTGAAATGATTTTTAGAACCTCGAAAAACAAATACAGCGACTTTGTTTCTCAATATTTTGGGCAAGATATTTTTGAAAATGCCGTTTACAACAAGGTTGAATTTGTGAATTCTGAAGATTTTAATAACCCTTTAAAAGTTAATTACGAAATAACCGGCAAAGGCTTCGCAGATAAAGTTTCGGGACTGTATATTATTCGTATGCCTTATCTCGAAGCCATTAAGAAAAACCCTGCCATTCAAGAAAATTATCGAACCAATCGCGTAGATTTAGAAAAGATTCTCAATATTTATCCTTCCGAACAAACCATTTATTTTAAATTACCTGCAGGTTATCGTTTGGCCGAAGTTCCTCAAAATATTTCGCATAAATCGGGGTTTAGCAATTACTCGGTTATGTTTAAACCAACGCCAACCGGTTTGCAAATCATAAAGAAACAACAGTTTTATAAAACTTTAATAGAAATTGCAGACTTTGCAGCTTTTAAAGCCGATTACCTTGAACTTTTGGATTTGGATAAATTTAAAGTGGCTTTGATCAAAAAATAATGGATATCTTTTGAGTTTCACACACTTAAAAATACCTAGAAATCAGCAAAATAAGGTGAATAAAAACAAAGCAGTTAATGCTAATAGGTTATTTGGGTATCAGCTTCCGGAAACATATCGTAGCAGGGAAAAGTTTAATTTTTTTCTTTTAAAAATTGTATTTTTAAATTAAAGAGTTTTGATACTATGAAAGTCGCATTTATAACTTAAATGTGCCCAAGTTAAAAATTCTTAACTATCCACAAGTGTTTACCATTTCAACTTTCACCCAACCTCAAAATACTAACCTCTTTTTAACTCAATAACGGTAATCTCTGGTAAAATTCCAAATCGTCCGGGATAGCCTAAAAATCCAAATCCGCGGTTCACATACAGATGTTGTTCACCTTCGGTGTATAAATCGGCCCATTCTTTATACATGTATTTAATCGGACTCCATTTTATACCTGCTACTTCTACTCCAAATTGCATTCCGTGTGTATGGCCTGCAAACATAACATCTATATCAGGATATTCCGTTAACACTTGCCCACGCCAATGACTTGGATCGTGTGATAACAAAAGTTTAACTGGTAAATCTTCAGTGCCTTTTACGGCATCTTTCATTTTACCATACTTCGGAAACTTTCCTTTATTTCCCCAATTTTCAATACCCAAAACCCCTATGGAGTCATTGCCTATAGTTAAACGCTCGTGTTCATTCATCAACAAGCGCCATCCTAAATTTTTATGTACAAGTTTAAGGTCTTCCAAATTCTGTTGCTTAGCCTCCGCACTTGGCCAACCAACATAATCGCCGTAATCATGATTTCCAAAAACACTAAATACGCCCATAGGTGCTTTTACCTTGTTAAAAATCTCCATATAAGGTGCCATTTCATCTGCAGTATTGTTTACTAAATCGCCTGTAAAAAATATCACATCGGCTTTTTGATCCGTTATTATTTGAACCCCCTTTTTTACCGCCTCTTTATTCCAAAATGAACCCGAATGTATATCACTTATCTGAAGAATTTTTAAACCATCAAACGAAGAGGGCAAGTTCTTTAAAGAAATGGTTCTGCGTTTAACACGGTAATCGTAAGCTCCACTCACAATGCCCCAAGTAAGCGCTGTTAAAATTCCTGTTCCGGCCATTAATCCGGTTTTTACAATAAACTCCGAACGGCTGATACCTCCTTTTGCTCCAATCGCTTTCTCTGATTGAAACAATGAAAACACCCAACGGAAAAAGCGGATAATATCATCAATAAACAAAAAGAATATCCATACAAATTTGGCAAAGTATTGTCCAAACAAAAAGGTGATTATAATTATACGCAAACCCCAATGTAAGTTAGGGGGTAAAGTGTGAAATATTAAAAGTAATATAATGTTTATTATGCTCAAGGTCCAATACCCAGTGCGCAACCATTTTTGAGTTAAAGGCTGTGCATTTTGAATCAGAACTTTAAATCCGCTAAATACATACCAGTCCATCAACAGCATAAGGCCGGTGAAAAAGGCTATAAAAATGAGTTTATTAGGCATAAATGGTATTGAGTGTAGTTATATTTTGTAGGGTGCGCGGCTACTTTAAGAGTTTATGTAGTTTGTTAATACTATTTAGCCACAAGTTGTTTTCTAATTACATTTCTTACTGCAAAGTAACCCATAGCTCCATTACTAATATTGCCGGCAATATTGGAAGGTGCCGACGAAAAGGGACTCCCATCACGATTGGTTTGATTTTGAACAGCACTCAAAAAGTTATATAACTGACGCGAAACCGTCATTTGTTCAAATTTAATTTTATCGTTTAATTTAAATGGAAATAAATAGTCAATTGCCAAATAATTTCCATCAACCAACTGATCATCATTTAAGTAGTAAAAATTATCAGTAAGTAAAGTATCATTTCTGTACAAATTCCATTGATAGCAATCGCCAATACCCGGTCTTTCAGCAGTGTATTCCCAAACATAATAACCTTCAGGCAAAAAAGTTCGTTTTGGCGAAAAAATAGTTTTTATAGAATCTATAGGATTTTGAGGATTGCATCGCTCAGTAGCAGAATAGTTTTTACCATTATAACTTACATTTAATGTATATGAAAGTCCTGATTTACAAGGATGGACATACTTAGACACATAATACCCGCCCGAATCGTGTTGCAAGGTATCTAAAATCCCATCACTGCTGCCAATTGTAACAAAAGCACTAGTCACAAACGGCACATTTAAGGTATAATAATCGGCTGTTGTCGTAACCCTTATCTTAAAAGGAACACTATCGTTGCTAATATTTCCCTCAATAACAGGAATAGCTCCCATGGTATCAAGGTTTAAAATAATTTCATCACGGCATGAACTCAAAGCCGATAAAACAAGAATTCCAAACGATATTTTTTTTATAATATGATTCATAATTTTCTAGATTAAAATTTAAAGTTCCAAGTTATTGAAGGAATCCATCGAAATAAGGCAATCTGCTCTGTAATTGGAATGCCGGTATCTACCTGACTGCCATCCGAGCCTGTTACCTTGCGCGTTGTAGTTAAGATTGAATACGGATTTTTTCGTCCGTAAACATTGTAAAGCGAAAAATTGAACGAATTTTCAAGTCGCTTATTTTTCTTCGGTTTCGGATAATAATTAATACCTATATCCATTCGATGGTATGTTGGGAAACGCTGAGAATTGCGCGGTCCATAAAACGCTATTTGTTTGCCATCATAAAACCAGCGGCCTTGAGGCAAAGTTATTGGGTTGCCTGTCGATAAAACAAAATTCGCATTAAAATCCCATCTTTTTGAAATCACATAATTGGCAACGACCGTTAAATTATGTCTGCGGTCGGTATTGGTTGGGTATGGGTTATAATCGTTAATGCCCTTAATCTGACGCATCGATTTTGAGAGCGTATAACTCACAAAACCGTTAATTTTCCCTTTAGTTTTCTTAATAAAAAATTCAGAACCATAACTCCATCCTTTCCCCGAAAGCAACTCGCCGTAAACTTTGTCGTTCAAGAACAAAATGGCATTGTTTCTAAAATCAATTTGATTCTGCATCCATTTGTAATAAACTTCCACCGAGGTTTCCCAACCCTTGTCAAAATTTTTGAATAAGCCAAGTGCCAATTGATCCGAAATTTGAGGTTTAATATTGATATTAGCCGGCACCCATTGGTCGAAAGGCAATGCAAACGCCGAATTAGAGGTTTGTTGAATATACTGAAACGTTCGGTCGTAAGAAAATTTAACTGCAGTGTTTTTCTCTAAATTATAACTCGCACTAACTCGAGGTTCAAACCCGCCATAGGTGTTATAAATTGCGTTTTTCTTATACGTTAGGGTATCAGTGGTTATTGGCTCTGTTCCTGCACTATCGTAGGAAAAAAGATATTCTTTGCTACTGCCTAAGTTATTAAAAAATGAATAGCGCAATCCGTATTTAAATTTTAAACGAGGATTTACTTTGTACTCATGTTCGCCATACAAAGCATTCTCTAAAGCTTTTCGCCTATCTAAAATAATTGGTTCCTGAATAATAGACTGGCTACCCACCGGCCTAATTTCACCTGGATTAAAATTGTGATAAATAATGGAACCTCCAAAATTAAACTTGTTTTTAGGATTGTAAAACCAGGAAAAATCTGACTTATAGGTCCAATCCTTTATACCTTGCTTAAACTCAATATTATTCGATTCAGAAATATTAAACTTAAACAAATAATCAAAATCACTGTAAATAAGGGTTTGATTTGAAAAAAGCTTTTTATTAAACAGGTGATTCCAACGAATGGTTCCGGTTTTATTACCCCAACTATTGCCAAAAACGGTAGAAAATTTAAAGACATCACGTCCAAAATAACCCGAAATAAAAATCTTGTCTTTATCACTCAATTTATAATTCACTTTGGCATTAAGATCATAAAAGTAAAGTTTGCTACCCTTAATTTCCTCAGCAGGTGCTAAAGGTAAAAATATATCGGCATACGACCTGCGGCCTGAAACAATAAACGAACCTTTGTTTTTAACAATAGGACCTTCAATGGTCAAACGACTCGATAATAAGCCAATGCCACCAGTAGCGGCAAACTTTTTATTGTTACCCTCCTTCATCCTTATATCAATTAAAGAAGCAAGTCTTCCACCATATTGCGTGGGAATTCCGCCCTTGTAAACATCCAAATCACGAATGGCGTCGCCGTTAAAAACCGAAAAGAAACCTAGTAAATGCGAAACATTATAAACTGTGGCCTCATCCAAAAGTATTAGGTTTTGATCCTGCATTCCCCCGCGAACGCTAAATCCACCATTGCCTTCACCCGCGCTGATTATGCCAGGAAGCATGGTTACCGTTTTCATAATATCAATTTCCCCAAAAACCACCGGGATACGCTTAATCGATTCCATATCGAGCTTTATAACATTAATTTGCTTATTCTCAACCTTTGCATCTTCAGCCTTTGCACTAATAACAACCTCATCAATATCTTTCGATTTTTCTGAAAGTTCAATGTTGATAGTCATGTTTTTGCTCAAGGTAATCGATTTTTCAACTTCCTGATAACCTAAATAACGATACACAATTTTGTAATCGCCTTTGGCAAGGGTCAATGAATAAACACCGTAAGTATTGGTTGAAACACCAATTGTAGTCCCGGGAATTAGAATTGTGGCTCCTAAAAGATCTTCTCCACTCTTGCCGTCGGTAATTCGACCACTGATGGTAAAATTTTGAGCAAAAAGAGATACGGATACTAAAATTAAAAGTGTGCAGAAAATGGATTTTAACATATTGTAAAAGAGTAGTGCAAAAATATTTTTATTAAGGTTCTAAAAGTTTAGCCTTAGACTATATTATTATAAAATCTGATGAAAGTCGAATTTGTTTGGTTTGATTTGCAAAGGGATTAAATAAATGACAAAAAAGAGAGTTAATTCCTTCGATTTGTAAAGATTTAAAATAAAAACCAAAATATGAAACGAATTATAAACTGGATTCCGAATTTAATCACCCTTGGAAATCTTACCTGCGGAATGATGGCTTGTTGGATAGCGGCCCGAAACATTCCAGACCATGCAAATCTCGACACCTCTCAATACGATAAATGGCTTTATGTAGCGCCGGCCCTTTTTATCTTCGCTGCCGCAATTCTCGATTTTATTGATGGTTTTGCCGCACGCTTGTTAAAAGTGCATTCAGAGTTGGGTAAACAATTAGACAGTTTAGCCGACGTTGTAAGTTTTGGCGTAGCACCTTCTTTTATCATCATCGGTTATGGGTTTGCCGGCAATTATTCAATGGCGGGATTGCTGCTTGGTGTTTTTGCTTGCGTGCGTTTGGCAAAATTCAATATCGATACCCGCCAAAGTGATTCGTTTTTAGGTTTACCGGTTCCTAGTTCAGGCATGGTTATTGCGTCATTACCATTTATCGACACTCAAGGACCATTGGCATTTTTAGTCAACCCATGGGTTGTGCTTCTGCTCATTGGGTTGCTTTGCGGTTTAATGGTTTCCGAACTTCCACTTTTAGCCCTAAAGTTTAAAGATTATAGTCTTAAAAACAATATTTACAGATACCTTGTGCTTTTCATCGGACTCTTGGCGCTGGTATTTTTCAGGTTCCAAGCGCTCCCAATTGTAATCCTCGGATATGTTTTAGTATCGGTAATTGCTCCAAAATCAGGAATTAAAAAAACGATAGACTAGTTGGGCGTATCCCCCACAAATTCCCTCCCTAACATTACACTTCCGAAGGTAGAACCAATGGCTTTTGATGCGATATGGAAATATGGTACTTTCAATTTATGTTATTATTATTCTATTATTGAGGAACTAGCTACAAGCTCGCACCAGCAATTGGATTTGGTATTTGTAAGGAACGGGAACATTACCATCTTTTAAATATCCCATTATTTAATTCGCTGGTTTTATTACCATTAACATCATAGGTTAATTTATATACTAAATTTTCTTTTTCATAAAGATATACTGATGATAGTTTATGATTTAAAAATGTAATGGTTGCCCCATCACGCTGATTATCATTAAAACTTGAATAAATATTCCAAGTGATATCATAGCCGTTTGAAACGACTGACTTAAAAAGCCCCGTTAATTTATGGTTCAAAATAGGGATGCTATTTTGAACAACTATATCTTTTTTTGAAATTTTCAAACTATATATTGTACCATCTCCCAAATGATTTAAATTAGTTACAAAATGGTCAATATCATCTATATCGATAATTAAATTAAATTGTTGTGAAAAATCAAAATATTTCTCAAGCTTACCTAAGAATAAAAGTACAGAATCAGGACTGAAATTGTTCTTAAAACAAAAAGCAATATGGTTTTTTGAGTTTAAACCAAGAGAATTAATTTCTGCTTCGTTAATTGTGTCATTAAAAGATTCATATTTTTTGACTAATTTAATTTGACTATCAATTTCACATATGCCCCAAAAATATTTTTGTGCAGGTGAAACATGAAATAAAATCAAATTGAAAATTAAAAAGAGTAATTTCATATTCAATTATTTATTTTCAAAAACAACTTTTCTAGCCTTACCTTCATTTGCTGTGGGAATAGTACCCCCATTTGCCGTACTTATTCTACCTGGATTAATATCAACGCAATAGTGATCTTTAGCATATTGTATAAGAAACATTTTGGCAGATTCAGCCCTCATTCCAGCCAATTCATTATTGTTTTCGGAAGTGGTTGTAGTTTTAGTTCCATTAATATTTGTTGGTTTAGTACTTGCGTAACCGGTAACTTGTAATTTATAGTTTGGATTTTCAATTAGAATTTTAACCATATTATCAATATTATTTCTTAATTCAGGAGACTTTTCAAATGCCTTATAGAAATCTTCATTTATTAATCCTTTATCATTTTCAAAAAAGACTGTTGGAGCTTTAAAGTGAGTAGCCGTAAATATTTTGTTAGGATTTATTGAACCTTGCATTCCTCTATCCAAACCAAACATATATGTAGAATTGGCATTTATATTAGTAAACTGACTTTGCAATAAACTATTCGAACGTAAAGTATTACTTTGGCCTGTTATAATTTGCTTTCCTGTTTCTATATTGCTTGCGTTGTATCTTATCCTTAAAATCACAGCAATCGTCCCTGGATTATTATTAAACCTTGCATTTCTTGCGGCAGAATTCTCGGTTCCATTTTGGACATAACGATAATCTGTTTTGTAGATAAAAGTTTTTCCTAAGCTATTTTTTAATTGATATTCCACAACTAGATACTTCTCTGCTCCTTCCAAATCAATTGATCGCATTACGTCATTTTCTGCAAATGCATACGTACTACTCCATGGGAATTCAAATCCTATTGGGTCAGTACTCAAAAACCTTCCTAAACTTGGATTGTAAATTCTAAAACCGTAATCATATGTACTTTGTCCTCCTCCTAATCCTTCGTTGTCACCCTCTTTTCCGTTAAACCCATACCTATAATTATCAGTAGTATCCACCACATATTCTCTCCCCACCATTACACTCCCGAAGGTAGAGGCTGAAGAGATTATATATCTATATGGTATTTTCAATTTATTTAATTTTTAATTTGTCGTAAGCTCCGTTACACTAATGCATAAGCCAGTTGGGTTCAAATCTAAAAAAAATATAAATCTGACATTACAAACCTTCTGAAGCGAGTGTATTTTCTTTTTTTAAATTTAGGTGGGATAGTGTTATAATTTATATAATACCAATTACCATTTTTAACGTAGCTAATATTTTTAATTTTAACCCCAAAAAGAAGATCCCAGACAATATACCTTGTAAAATATTCTCCATACTCAGCTTTTTTTCTCTTCGCATCTGAATACACCCAATAGCTATTCTGCTTTCGAAAGGTGTCAACCTTAATAATAGCGCTATCGTTACTAATTATTCTTAGAATCGTTAAATTATCTATTTTCTTAAATTCATGCATCCAAGGTTTAACATGTATTTTTCCGTGCTGAGAAAAACTCGGAAAAACAATATGTGCCAAAATTAGACCATAAATAACCCTCATCATAATTACTTATTTTTTATATGGCATTGCAAACTCGGTATTGTTTCTAACTCTTGTTTTGATATGAGAATTTACGGCACTTTTGGGACTACTTATTAAATTAGAATAACCATTACCCGTAATATCATTTATTAAAGCAAATTTACTTAAATAAATAGTTCCATCAGCATAGGTTGTTTTACCCGTATTGTGTAATTCCTTATAATAGTAAGAAACCGTATTTTCTGGTCGGTTTGTTATTGTACTTTTATATTCATCCCTCTTTCTAAACAATAATTGAGCATCCCACGCTTCTACTTCATCTGTTTGATCATAAGTCATTGGATTTACTTTCCAACCACTTGGTGATTTATAAAATCCAAAACGTCCTTTTTCAAATTGAATAGCATGTTTTGATTCATGATATATTGCAGCCCATCTTCCTTGCCCCTTATAGCTTTCTTTAGGTTTAGTTAAAGAATATCCTATAACAAGTTCATTTTTGCCTTCATGATCTTTATAACCAAATTGACCTTTATCCCCTGTTTTTGAATTATCTTCCAATTTAAATATATATAAATTTTCTGAATTCTTTAATTTCTTAAAGTCCTTTTTAAAATCTTTGTTTACCATTCTACCAAAAAAGACTCTAAATCTATCACCGACTTTATTATATTTTACATCTTCACCATTTGGGTCATTGTAGAGAATTGGACTATTACTAAAACAACTGTAACTACTTTCCAAAATCTTAACTACAGGGTCAATGTTCCACCTTCTGCCCAGCCTTGTATCATATTCCCAAAACTCAGCAGATGAGGCATTTCCTTTGCCATAAATTTCATCATCTTTTTCTTGAGTATTCATGCCGTACCTATATTTTACTAAGGTATCCGCCACATATTCTCTCCCCACCATTACACTTCCGAATGCATAAT
>Ga0209181_10003632_pt1 | contig 23592 bp, 20 predicted proteins | sample MAT05_FD_187208 | JGI IMG/M metagenome (GOLD analysis project Ga0209181, IMG submission 187208) | Freshwater microbial communities from Lake Fryxell liftoff mats and glacier meltwater in Antarctica - MAT-05 (SPAdes) (version 2) | ecosystem: Environmental > Aquatic > Freshwater > Ice > Liftoff...
CGTTCTGGACACAGCGGATTTAGCCGTGCCGCCGCTGAAGTTCTCACGGCCTTCACCGGCAGTCGCTTTTTTCCAGGCGGCTTGGGTGAATTTGTGGCGAACAGCGGTGGCGCGCCGAATTTTGCTTTGAGTTTTGAGTTCGGGCCCAGTCAGCCAGTGCGACTGCAGTGGGCGACCTACTTTGACGCTGCGGACGAAGCTGGTTTATCACGCATCTACGGCGGCATTCATCCGGCCTATGATGACTACCCTGGGCGCGTGATTGGCCACCACGTCGGCTTGGCGGCGATACAGCGCGCTCGCGCACTGTTCAGTGCCCCGCCAGACGCACAACTCGTGCCGGCTGTGGACCCGCGCGTTGCCATGTTGCTCAGTTTGCTGATGGCTCTTATCGGCGGCGCAGCGTTGCGCAGCCGAAGCTGATTTCTTCTTTCTCGCGTGACCTGTAGGCTATCGTGGGTTTAGTCGTTGCTCGCTCCATTCGCGGTAACTTCCAAGCCCAGTGTCAAGGCCTCAACGCGCCCGCAGCATTCTGCCTAGCGCGGCGCTTATGCGGCCCAGGCGGCTCATGCGCAGCGTTTTTTGTGCTTCGATCAATTGGGTTTCCAGGCGTTGCGTGTCGCGATAGAGGCGTTCGATGTGTTGATCGCGACGCGCGATCGCGCTGTGTACGAGCAACTCATCGTTGCTGGTTAAGGTGTGGCCGGCGCGCAGGTGTGTGGGCAGCGCTCTGTTCACGTAGATGGTGGAGTGTGGATCGGCGAGTTCCGCTGCGGGGCGTTCGCGGGTGTAAAAGTACAGCGCGATCGAGCGGCGGCTGATGTCGTCGGGTGCGGCAATTTGGGAAAAGCCGTGCCAACTCCACTCGGTGGTCTCAAACACCACCGCGCGATTCAGCAGCGGCGTGACCCGCGTAATTTGGTTATCGCTGCGGCGTGGGTCGCTGTGCAGTTCTAGGCTTCCGCCCCAATCGTCTTGCCACTGCTGGTTGAGATAGACGATCAGATTCAGTCGGCGATGGCTGCCGGTGATCGGGTGCAGGTTGAAATCGACGTGCGGGTCTAGATCTTGCCCGGAGCGGTTCTCGTGGGTGCCGCCGCCAAAGTAGTGTGGGTCGTATTGCAGCTGCGCGATGCCGGTGATCTGCGCGATCAGTTGCAAAAAGGACGGCGTTTGGATCAGGTCGTCGAGTTGCGCGTAGGCTGGGCCCAGGGCGCGAATGCGTTCGACCACGCTTTTGCGGCCCAACTCGCCCGCCTCGTTGCGCGCGTTACCGCGCTCGAAGGCTGGAAATTGCGCCAACAGCGCCTGCACGAATTCTGTTTTTAAAAAATCGTCAATGACGACATGCCGGAACGGTTTGGCGCCACCAAAACGGCTGGCGATGGTAGACGTCGACGCCAGCACGGCGGGATTGATATGCGCAGGCATGGTGGTCTGGGTTTCGCGATGATGAGCGCTAAGAATAGATCGCCGTCGCAGCAAAGCAGACTCACTTTGCGTGCGGTCTGCGTGCCTTTGAACCTAAGCCGGACGAGCCGCAACCAAACACATAAAAGTCTTCGCATGATTTGTCAAGACTGAACTGGTTAGTGACTAGAAACCGCAGTTGACCTCTGCACGGTTCTCACCACCCATAACCGTACACTCTACTCCGTCCAACTGAGGCTGCTAGGTTGAATGTCGCCGCAAGTGAACGCGGCGTTGATGGCAATCAACGTGCGCCACCTTTGCCCACTTATACTTGCGCAAATTTGCATCAGGATTGCCTGTCATGAACATCCTTCACCCAGCCTTGCCGGACAAGCTGCCGGCGCTGGCCCATGAGTTCGCCCATGCGCAGCCGTTTCGACACGTGGTTATCGAGAACTTCCTTGAGCCCGAATTGATCAAGCGCTTGCTGGCCGACTTTCCTAGTTTTGAAGAGCGTTACGCGCGCAATGAAGTCGGCGCGGTTGGTGGTAAGGCGGTGCGCATGGATATGCCGGATATCTCGCCCGACTATGCGGCGCTGGATCGTTATTTGCAGACGCCAGCGTTTTTGCAGACGATCTCGCAAATCACCGGCATACCGGACTTACTCTACGATCCTGATTATGTGGGCGGTGGCACGCATGAAAATGTGCATGGACAGGGGCTTGATCCACACGTTGATTTTAATATGCTGCCAAAAAGTAACTGGCATCGCCGACTCAATTTAATTGTTTATCTTAACCACGAGTGGCACAACGATTGGGGTGGCTGCCTAGATTTGCACCAGAATCCGTGGAACTCGGAAAGCGACGAGATCAAGACTGTGTTGCCGTTATTCAATCGCTGCGTCGTCTTTGAAACCAACGAAATTTCCTGGCATGGCTTTACCGCGATTGACTTACCAGCGGACAAAAAACAGCTTACCCGCAAATCGCTGGCGATCTATTTGTATACAAAAGATCGGCCGGCCGCTGAAACCGCGCCCTCGCATGGCACCATTTACGTGCCGGCTGGACTACCAAAGGACTTGTTACCAGGTCAGCCATTGGACGAAGCGCGCTGGTTAGAATTACGTCGGCGTTTCGCTCAGTTACGCGGGCAATTAAAGTTCCTTTATCAGCGTGAATTGAAGTTTAGCCATGATTATGCTGAAGTGCTTGCGGCCTTAGACGATGCGCGCGCCAATACGGGCCTGCCGCTACAAGGTTTTGTGGTTGGCGAAGGTGCGGTGCGTGGTTATTGGCCCGATGGCTGGGTAGCGCAGGAGTTTACTTTTGCGTTCCGCGCCACACGTAAAGCGCGCGGGTTGACATTGGATGTGTGGGCGCCGCCCAAGTTGAGCGGCGAGCAAGATCTTGCGATAGAAATCGATGGCAAGGGTTATTCGCTGTGCCTGCAACCGGGGCAACGCACGTCGATTAAACATCAAGGTGATTGGAGCGCCGGGCATATCTGCCATGTCAGCATTGTGGCGCCGCACAGTTGGGCGCCAAGCTCCACAGGTGAATCGCTAGATAATCGTGCGCTGGCCTATCGGTTGATTGAGGCAGTGGTCGAATAATCTTATGTCTGATTATCCGCGCGATTTGATTGGCTATGGTCGAACACCGCCGTTTGCCGATTGGCCAGGCGGCGCGCGGATTGCTGTGCAGTTTGTGCTAAATTACGAAGAAGGTGGCGAAAACTGCGTGTTGCATGGCGATCCGGGCAGCGAGCAGTTTTTGTCTGAGCTGGTCGGCGCAGTTAGTTATCCAGCTCGACACCTGAGCATGGAGTCGATCTACGAGTACGGATCGCGCGTGGGCGGCTGGCGAATACTCGATGAATTCGCCCGTCGCGGATTACCGCTCACCGTGTTTGGGGTGGCAATGGCGATGCAGCGCAATCCTGATTTTATCCGTGCATGCATCGCTGCGGGTCATGAAATAGCCTCGCACGGTTGGCGCTGGATGCATTATCAATCCATGGATATTGCACAAGAACGCGCACATTTGCTGCAAGCGGTGCAAATCCATCGCGAGATCACCGGTTTTGCACCCAGCGGTTGGTACACCGGTCGCGACAGCCCTAATACGCGTCAAATAGTAGTAGAGCACGGCGGCTTTGCATATGACAGCGATTATTATGGTGATGATTTACCGTTTTGGATGAAAGTCGAATGCAGCGATGGCAGTCGTAAACCGCATCTGGTGGTGCCGTATACGCTGGATGCCAACGATATGCGTTTCGCAACGCCGCAGGGTTTTAATACGGCCAGCCATTTTTTTGAGTATTTGCGCGATAGTTTTGACGTGTTGTACGCGGAAGGCGAAACGCAGCCGCGCATGTTGTCGATTGGCATGCATTGCCGCTTGCTGGGCCGGCCAGGACGTTTCGTGGCGCTGCAACGCTTTCTCGACCATATTGAAAAGCACACTAGAGTTTGGGTGTGTAGACGCATCGATATCGCACGCCATTGGCAAATGCGTCACCCCTATCGGCCGTGATGGTATTTCCCTTTCCTCACTCACGATCTGACCATGACGCTAATTGAACTCAATGCGCTGAACAAAGCCGAATTTACCGCGGCGCTGGGCTCCATCTTCGAACATTCGGCCTGGATCGCGCAGGCCACTTGGCCGCAGGCACCGTTTGCCGATGTTGCGGCGCTGCACGCGGCGATGTGCGCGATACTCGGCGGCGCTGATGCGCAGGCCCAATTAGCCTTGATCCGCGCCCACCCGGAATTGGCCGGACGCGCCGCAATCCGTGGCGAACTGACCGAGGCTTCAACCCGCGAGCAAGCCGGCGCAGGCTTAGACCAATGCAGCGCGGCGCAATACGCCCAGCTCACTGAGCTCAATGCGGCCTACAACGTGCGCTTTGGATTTCCGTTCATTTTGGCCGTACGAGGCCATAGCCGCGACAGCATCATTGCCAACATGGCAGCGCGCCTAGGGAACCAGCGCGATATCGAAATCAGCACGGCCCTGGCGCAAATCGAGCGCATCGCAATGTTTCGATTGAACGACTTGATCGCGTGAGGCTGTGAATCGCGAAAAACGGGACTTGGCCGCGGGGGGTGAAGCGTTCGATCACAGATCGAACCCACCAAAGGCTCCGCGCTTTGCGCCGGCGCTGTGCGCGGACCCTTTTCCTGCATGGTCGGTTCCTATGCTTGCTCCGAGCGTTGCCCTCGACCTACATCAAGGGTGACCACATCAGTTTGACTTGCGCCCAGAGCGTCAGTATCCGCTTTGACAAGCTAGGCGCCGGCCAGCTACTATGCCGCTCTTTTCTTTGACCGATCTCTGGAGTTCGCGATGAAGCGTACCTATCAGCCGAGTAAGCTAAAAGCTGCTCGCACCCACGGCTTCCGCGCCCGGATGGCCACCAAGAACGGCCGTGCAGTGATTAATCGTCGTCGCGCCAAAGGCCGTAAGTTCCTCATTCCCTAACCACGGGTGACGCCGGGAGCGCGATTTCCGCGTCAGGCCCGGCTGCTACTGCCGCGTGAGTTTGACACGGTATTTCAAAGCGGTCGGCGTGAGCGCGGCCGCTTTTTCGTTTGTGTGGTCGCCGCTGGGCTTGGGTTGAGTGCGCGCATCGGGTTTGCGGTGGGCAAAAAACATCTGCCTGCCGCGCACGATCGCAACTTAGTCAAACGCTTGGCGCGCGAGAGCTTCCGCGCACGCCGCGAACAAATGCCCATCGTCGACCTGGTGTTATCACCGAACCGTGAAGTCAGTCGTGGCGATCGCGTTAGCCTGCGTCGCGACCTCGATTTGTTGTTCGATCGCGTCCTGGCGGCGCCCGTTCCCATTTCCGCATCCGTTCGTACACCGGCATCCGGTGGCGAGGAGAGCACTTAGATGAGCAATTTGCGTTTGTTTCTGCTGCTGGGCATCGCCCTGGTGGGCTTGCAGCTGTATCAGGCTTGGCAGCAAGACTACGGTCCCAAGTTAGATCAGCCTACCGCAGTGCAAGCGGGCGAGGTTGTTCCCGCCACCATTGACGCCTTCCCAAATGCGGAAATACCAAGTGGCGAAATACCTAGTGTGCCGGTCGCTGATGCCGCGGCGCCGTTGGCGAGTGAGGCACCCGTTGAGGTGTCTCCAACGATGGGCGATCGGCGCATCACGATAGCCAGTGATGTGCTGCGTTTGACTATTTCCACGCGCGGCGCGGAAATTCGGCAAGCCGAGTTGTTGACCTATCCGATTAGCCTGGAACGCAAAGACGTTCCGGTCAAATTGCTCACCGAGGATGTGCAGCGCTACTTCGTGTCGCAAACCGGATTGGTCGCGAAGGACTTGCCAGCACCCGATCACACCGCGATATATGCGGTTGAGGGCGATCAATTCACCTTAGCTGCGGGCAGCGACGGGATCGAAGTTCCGTTTACCTGGACTGACCCATCTGGCATTTCGGTGCGCAAGGTTATTCGACTGGACCGTGGCAGTTTTGTCGTCAGCGTACGCCACGAGATCACTAATCAAAGCGCGGTGCCCTGGCGCGGCAGCCAATATCGACAAATGCAACGTGTGCAGCCGCCAAAACCGTCCGCGTTTGCATTCAATGATCCCGAGTTGTACGCCTATGTGGGTGCGGCGATTTACACCCCGGACGAGAAATTCCAGAAGCTCAAGTTTGACAATTTTGTCGCCGAGCCCTACCAACGCACCGTCGCCGGTGGTTGGTCATCCATGCAACAGCATTATTTTGTTGGCGCCTGGGTGCCGGATGTGGCTGAACAAACGCAGTACGAAACCGCGGTGCTGCAACCTAATGGGAGCTTGCCGACCCGCTACTTGATGCGCCAAAAGTCGCCGATTATTGAAGTGGCGCCAGGTGCGACGCAAAGTGTAGGTGCCGGCCTATACCTTGGGCCTAAACTGCAAAATGAACTGCCGAAAGTGGCGACTGGACTGCAGTATACCGTCGATTACGGTATGGTTTCGTTTATTGCGCAGCCGCTGTTTTGGATTCTTAGTCATATCCACGATTTGGTCGGCAATTGGGGCGTGTCGATTATCCTGCTGACCTTATTGGTCAAACTGGCATTTTATCGATTAAGCGAAGCGCAATATCGCTCGATGGCCAAGATGCGCAAACTGCAGCCACGCCTGGAGGCTTTGAAAGAACGCTTCGGCGATGATCGCCAGAAAATGGCGCAGGCGCAAATGGATTTGTTCAAACAAGAAAAGGTCAATCCTATCGGCGGTTGTTTACCGATTTTGCTGCAGTTGCCGGTCTTTTTCGCGCTGTATTGGGTCATCTTCGAAGCGGTGGAATTGCGGCAAGCGCCGTTTTTCTTGTGGATTCACGATTTGTCGCTGCAAGATCCGCTCTACATCCTGCCGGTGCTGAACGTCGCGGTGATGTGGTACACGCAGAAACTATCGCCCACGCCAGGTATGGATCCGGTACAAAAGAAGGTGCTGCAGACCATGCCGCTGATTTTTGGCGTGATGTTTGCGTTCTTCCCAGCCGGTTTAGTGCTCTATTGGCTGTCGAATGGCTTGCTGGGTTTGATCCAACAGGTGGTGATTACCAGGCGCATCGAGGCGAGCAAGTAGGTCGGGCGAGCTGTGGGTTCGCGATTCGGCATACGGATCGCGGCTCAAGTCGCGATACCTCATATCAAGCATGCCCAGCATCGATACAATTGCCGCCATTGCCACGCCTGCCGGACCCGCTGGCATTGGTGTGATTCGTGTGTCTGGGCCGTTGGCGCTGGTCATCGCAGAACAGTTTTTGCGGCGCGCGCCCAAAGCGCGTTTTGCGCATCGGTGCCGCTTTCGTGATGCCCATGGCGAACTGCTGGATGACGGTTTGTTGCTGGCCTTCCCGGGCCCAAAGTCCTTTACCGGCGAAGACGTGGTGGAGTTGCAGGCGCACGGCTCGCCGATCGTTCTGGCGGGGTTGCTGCGTCGCTGCCTGGAATTGGGAGCGCGCGCCGCACGGCCGGGTGAATTCAGTGAACGCGCATTTCTGAACGACAAAATCGATCTCGCCCAAGCGGAAGCCGTCGCCGATTTGATTGCGGCGAGTTCGGAAGCGGCGGCGCGCGCGGCCTTGCGTTCGCTGGACGGCGAGTTCAGTGCGCGGGTGGAAGCGCTGTCTCGACAATTGATCGATTTGCGCGTCTATGTGGAAGCGGCGATCGATTTTCCCGAAGAAGAAATCGACTTTCTGCGTACCGATGAAGTACGCGTACGATTTGCCGGTATTGAGCTCAATTTGCACGAATTGCTGGCCGGCGCGCGGCGCGGGCAGCGGCTGCGCGATGGCTTGCATGTGGTAATCCTGGGTGCGCCGAATGTGGGTAAGTCCAGTTTGTTGAACGCGCTGGCCGGGTTTGACCGGGCCATCGTCACCGCCATTGCCGGCACCACGCGCGACGTGCTGCGCGAGTCGATCGATGTGGGTGGTCTGGCGCTGACCCTAGTTGATACCGCCGGATTGCGTGAAACCGAAGACGAGATTGAGCGCGAGGGCATCGCGCGGGCGCGGCGCGAAGCGGGCCGGGCAGACGTGGCGATGTTGGTTGTGGATGGCCGGGCGTCAGAAGTGCCGAGCGCCAGCGCGATCGAATCCCCCTTGCCGGTCACTACGGCACGCATCACCGTGCACAACAAGATCGACCTTGATGGCCGCGCGCCAAGCCTAGAACAGCGCGCCGACGGTGTGCATGTTTTTTTGTCTGCCAAGAGCGGCGTGGGCATTGATCTTTTGCGCCAAGCACTGCGCCAGCACGCCGGGTTGGGCGAAGGATCGGGTGGCGATTTCAGCGCCCGCGCGCGGCACGTGGTGGCGCTGGAACGGGCGAAAACTAGGCTCGCCGACGCGCGCGAGCACGCGTTGCACCTCGGCCAAGGCGAACTCGCCGCCGAAGATCTGCGTTTAGCCCACGAAGCCCTCGGTGAAATCCTCGGCCGCTACCATAGCGATGATTTGCTTGGCGCCATTTTTAGCTCGTTTTGTATAGGCAAGTAGGGTCCCGACCAGACCTGCTTGGTGCGCCGGGCGCACGCGGAACTCGTGTCGCAGGCGCGCAAGCTCGGGCGGGTGATCGCTGGTGCCGATGCTTATATTGCTGCCACTGCCGTGAGCATGGGCTTTGTCGTCGCGACCCCTTGATCCTGCGCCATTCGATGCCGCTGGTTTGCAGGTCATCAACCCCTGGCTTTTGTGAGCGCCCACAGGACGCTCGATTCATGCCAGCGCGCCGCAGATTGCCTAGCGTCCGTGGCATATTGACACCAAGCAGTCCTGACCGGCCCAATCGATGCTCAAGCTGTTCCAGCGCCTTTCGGCGGCGCCTACCAATCCGAAACCGGTGAGTGCGCCGCGTCGATTTGACGTTGCTGATCTGTATCGCGGTCCGGCTGATGCCGTGGCAACACCGCAAGCGGCGGCGCTGCCATTGGATGAGAAACTGCGCCAAGCGTATTTCTGGATCGTCAACACCGCGATCATTAGTCCGCATTACGACATCGAATATCTGCATGGCCCGCCGCAGCAATATCGGCTGGGTGATCGCAAGGCGCTGCTGACGCTGCCTAGCGCGCAGAGTTATTCGAGCTTCGTATTGTTGCCGTTGCTGACCTTTGCCACCCAGCGTAAGTGTCTGTTTATTGGCGGTCCGGGGCGTGGCAAAACGGCCAGCGCGGTGCTCATGGGCGTGCTCGCGGGTTACCCAGTGCGAGAGGTGCGGCGCGGCATGCAGCGCGGCCAGCCGCAAATGACGATTGCGGATTTGCTCGGCCAACCTTTGCCATCGGATTTGATTAATGCCGATAGCATCAGCAAGGTGCGCGTGGCGTGGCGCTCGTGGCTGGCGATGCGCGTCAAAATCATCGATGAATACAATCGTATTCCCACCCGCACCCAATCGGCGTTGTTAACGCTGATGGGCGACAACTACGCCGAGCAATTCGATCAAATTTACGAGTGCCCGCCGGCGGCTTGGTATTTGACCGCCAATGACGATCAGGGTGGCGGCACGTATCAGGTGATTGAGGCGCTGCGCGATCGAATTGATGTGATCGTGCAAGCGCTGGCTTTTAATCCGCGTTTTTTGGGCGATTTGCTGACGCGCATCGAAGAAGACGCGCGTCCCGAAGAATTTGTGCCGCGCGAAATCATCTTCACCGAGGATGAAATGCGGCGCATGGCCAAAGAAGTGCGCGCGGTGCCGATGGCGGCGCCAGTGCGCCGGCGTCTGGAGTTTTTCGCCAGCCAATTTGAATATATGGACGTGGCGGGCGATCAATTTGAGTACAAGAGCAAGGATACCGCTCGACTTGCGGGTACCGATTGGGGCTGGCTGACTGCGCAGGATGATGGCCGTGATCGTTTGAAGGACTTGGGCTGCCATACGCGCAATGGCTTGTCGGTGCGCAATCTGATGACGCTGATCAGTTTCGCCAAAGCGATGGCGTATTTCCGCGGCGCCGATCAGGTGGCACTGGATGACCTGCGTCAGGTGTTGCCCTTTGTGTTGAACGACAAACTCAAACCCGATTTGGAATCGCCGTTTTTCCAAGCCGCCAGCAGCACCGGTTTTCGTAGCGATCGCATCGGCTGGTTGCGCCATTTATTTGATTCCAGCTGCAAAGAATACGATCGACTGGAACTGGACCGCAAAGATCCGGTTGCCGAAATGGCCAGTGAACTGCAAGGTGGGCTGGATGGCGTGGAAGACGCCGAAGTGCGCAAGCGCCTCGCGCGGATCGAAAGGCAGATCGCCGAGATCGCCAAAGGCGGCAAAATTTATGGACACCTGCACGACGATTTACTGCTGCTGAAATCGCTGCATCAGCGCTATACCAACTATTTGCATTGGTTGGTGCAGGGGTGAGCCTGAACCCCGCCCTGGCCGATGTGCTGCGCGGCGGTCGCAGCGAGTTCAACCGGCGTTTTGAGCTGGCGCAGGCGCGCTATCCCGGTATCGAGCCGGCCGCCTTTAGCGAGATCTTGAGCGGACCGGTCGATCGCATGATCGGCAAAGTTGCCCGCGTCGATGCGGCGGCGGTGCCCGCGCTGGTAGATACGCTGTATGAGCTGAGTTTGATGCTGCTCGGGCAGCGCTGGATTGGTCCGGGCGGTCGCGCACCAGCGCTGTTGGCCGGCTGGGAGTTGCTCGCCGAAAACGCGCCGGTCTTGCTGGCCAAACAACCTTTGGCGTTGGCCACGTCGATCGCCAACGCGCTGGTCCATTGGTCTAGCCACGGCGGTGGCGATGATTGGCTGTTGACGCTGAGCACGTTGGCGCAACGTGCGCGCAGCCCGGACGAACTTCTGCGCGCCGGGCAAATCGCCGCCTGGCGACATGGTATGGCGCATTATCGCGAAAGCGCATTAGAGCGCGCCCGCGCGCTGGATGGCGAATTGCTGGCATTGGCGCTAGGTGTGCCGGTCGGCGATTGGCACGACCGCATGCGGGTGCGTTTGATCACCGATCGCTGGTATCGCCCAGACGTGCCCAGCGCTGCGCCGCCACGGGTGATGTGCAGGCTTGGCGCATTTGTCGGTTTTGGTGGCCGCTTTAGCGAACCACCGGTGGCCGGATTGATCGATGGCGAACTAATCCTCGATGCCGGCGGCGCGCGTTACACGGTGCACGCCGATGCCTATGGTGCCAATGTGCAAACGCACCCAGACGGCCAGCGCCGCGCCGCGCAGGCCTTGCCCAGCGGCTGGCGTATTGAAGCAGGTACGCTAATCTCACCAACCCAAGGTTTCGCGTTCGCCGAATACGGCGCCATTACCGGCGCTGCGCATAGCGCCGACACGCTTTTGCTAACCCACGCCTGGTCGCACAGCGCGACACTGCTGGCCTTGGTGTGAACGGCGATAAAGATGGCCACCAACAAGCCCAAACCACCCACGCTTGCCGAGCTCTGGTGCGCAGCCTTCCCGGCCGCGTTGGCGGCCTGGAGCGCCTACACACGCTTGAAGGCGCCGCTGCTGCTGGAGACCAGCAAGGACGCCGCCAAAGAGGGTTTGACCGGTAGTTTCGCGATGATCCGTTTGCTCGATCAGACCGTGGTTATCGATCTGCAGCAGGTGGCTGAGCTCGGCATCCAAGATTACGCGGTCGAAGTGCTCGCTCACGAGATTGGCCACCATGTATACGCGCCGGCGTCGATTTCCGACCACACACGCTCATTAGCACGGATGTTGCCGGCGCTGCCGACGGTGACCCAGCACGCGCCGATGATTGCCAATTTGTACACTGATCTGTTGATCAATGATCGCTTGATGCGCAGTGCCGGCTTGCGCATGCCGGCGCTGATGCAAGCCGTGGTGGCTGGCAACACACGTGGCAGCGCCAGCAAGTTGTGGATTTTGTACCTGCGCATCTACGAACTGTTGTGGGGTATGGAGCGTGGCAGTTTATGTGGCCCGGATTTGCCAGCGCGACCGCCGCCGAGCGACGAATCGAGTTCTGCGCAAACTGCCAGTGCAGACACCTTGGACGTGGACGCCCGTTTGGCAGCGCGTTTGGTACGCCATTACGCGCGCCATTGGCTGGATGGCGGCGCGCGCTTCGCGGTATTGGTGTTGCCCTACCTGATGGACGACGGTCAAGCCACCGAACGCCTGCAGACCTTGATGGATACCAAAGACGCCGGTTTGGGCGGTCAGCCCGAAGGTCTGACCGGCATGGATCCGGAAGAAATGCAGCGTCCGACGCATCCGGCCTCAGACGATGGCATGAACGCGCAATCCGAAGAACAACAAGCCGCCGCCGCGGCAGCGCGTGATCGGGCACAAAGTGCGGCCAAACAGGGCAGCGGCCAAGCGCGCGATCCTTTTCAATATGGCGAATTGCTGCGTTTGGCGGGCATCAAACTGGATCAACAACAAGCGGCGATGCGCTATTACGCAGAGCGCGCGCGGCCCTATCTGGTGCCATTCCCCAGCCTGCCCACCCATCAAAGTGAAGATCCGCTGCCCGAAGGCCTGGATCCCTGGGATGCCGGCGATCCGATCGACCGCATTGATTGGCGCGAGTCGCTGGTGCTGTGCCCGGTGCCCATTCCTGGCTTGACCACCGTGCAGCGTCGCTACGGCACGCAGCCGGGTGTTGAGCCCGCCCGGGTGCCACTCGATCTAGACCTGTACGTGGATAGCTCCGGTTCCATGCCCGATCCGCGCTCGCAGCTCTCTTGGCCAGCCCTGGCCGGTGCGGTGATTTGTTTGTCGGCGCTCCGTGCCGGCGCATCCGTGCAAGTCACGCTGTGGGCCAGTCGTCGCGAGGTGACCACCAGCAAGGGCTTTGTGCGCTGCGCGGACGATTGTCTGCGCGTGCTCACCGGCTACTACGGCGGCGGCACGCAGTTCCCGTTGCCCACCTTACGGGACACCCATGCGGCGCGCGTCAAACTGAAAAAACCGACGCACATCCTGGTGGTTTCGGACGATGGTGCGTCAAGCATGTTCGATAGTCCAGACGAACGCGGCACCAGTGGTATGGAAGTCTGCGCGACCGCACTGCGACAAGCCGCCGGCGGCGGCACGCTGGCGCTGAATATCCATCCCAATTGGGACAAAGGCAGCAAGAAGACCGATTGGAGCAAGAGTGCCTTTGGCTGGCTACTGCGCGCCCGCAATGAGCAAGGCTGGAAAATCAGCACGGTGACCACACTCGCCGACTTACTGGGTTTTGCGCGCGAGTTCAGTCAGCGCCATTACGGCGAAAATGAGTAGCTGCTTGGCTACGTTGCGCTGCGCGGTGCGCTCAACACATAGATCGCGGAATCGGCAAATTCGTCACCCACACGCCAGCGCTGCGGCTCGATACGTTCTAGGGTGAATCCCAAACCCTCCAACAAGCGCCACGACGCTTGGTTACGCGGGTCCACATCGGCCTCAACCCGCTGTAAACCATGGGTCTCAAACGCTTCGCTGAGCGCCAAACGCAGCGCCTCTTGCGCCAGTCCTTGGCGCTGATACGCGGGTATCAGCGCATAACCAATCTCCCCTCGTCTGGGCTCACCGGACAACAAGAACAAGCTCACCGTGCCGATCAACTGATCGTTATGAAGGTGCGCAATCGCCCAGGAACTGACGCTTTGTGGCGGTAGGGACAGCCTCAGCTGGATGAAAGCGGTTGCCTGGGCGGGTGTCGTCCAGGCCGCAAAACTCCAGAAACGGGTGATCTGCGGATCGCTAAACAAGGCATACAAGTGCTCAGCATCGTCCATTCGAAACGCACGCAATCGCAGCCGTGCAGCCATTTCAACCCCATATGTAAAAGGTGGGTCGGCAATCGCCGCCATGTTGGCGGAGCAAGTTCAGCACCTATACTGCGCGCTTGTCCAGGCTGGGGAGCCCGGACTTTCCCTCACTTAAGTGCTTGTACATGAAAAAGACCCAGCTCTACGCTCTGGCGTTGCTCGTTTCCCTGATTGGTCTCAGTTGGGCCTGGTACAAATGGCAGGTTCTGCAGTTTCCGCTCAGCCCACGCGAGGAAGTGGAGGTGTGGTCCATCGAAGCGCGCCTGGAGTTTCAAGGCAGTGGCGGGCCCAACAAAGTGCGGCTGCAATTGCCGTCGCGCGGCCCCGGCGCGGTGCCGGGTTTTGCGGTGATTGATGAGCGGCTCATTTCGCGTGGTTACAGCGAACAGGTCACCAAGGGCAAAGAAGGCCGCCAGGTGGAATGGGTGGTGCGCCGCGCTTCCGGACGGCAGGTGTTGTATTACCGCGCCAATATCGTGCGCGACAGCGCCGAATCGGTGGAGTCCGGCGAGCCCAAACTGCTTACGCCGCCCAAGTTGACGGAAGTCCAAGCCGCTGCAATCGATACCATCTTTGACGATGTGAAGGCGCGTTCGGCCGATATCGCCACCTTCACCCGCGAATTTGTGCGCGAATTTATCGCCGAACAACCGCGTGATGAAGCGCGCGTGTTACTGGATAGTTTGTACACCGCCGAGGATCGCGCGCAGTTTTTCGCGCGCGCGCTCGCCATCCGCAGCATTCCAGCACGGGTATTGCACGGCATGTCTTTGGGTGAACCCAAAGCCTTTCAACAGTTACAGCCCTTCTTGCAGGTCCACAACGGCAGCGCCTGGGTAACGATGAATATCAGCACGGCCGAAGAAAGTCTGCCGGAAAACTTCTTCCTGTGGACACGTAGCCCGCGCGATTTACTGCTGGTGGACAGCGATAAACGACCCAAAATCGAATTTGCGGTACAACGTAATCTGGCTGACGCCGTGGCAATTGCCACCCGCCGTACCGAAGTGCGCAGCGAAAATCTGGTCAAGTATTCATTGCTAGGTCTGCCGGTCGAAATGCAAGGCGTGTACCGCATTTTGCTCACCGTGCCGATTGGTGCATTTGTGATGCTGATTTTGCGCAATGTGATCGGCTTCAAAACCTTTGGTACCTTTATGCCAGTGCTGATTGCTTTGGCATTCCGTGAAACCAAAATTCTGTCCGGTGTTATTTTATTTACCTTAGTGGTATCACTTGGACTATTGGCGCGTTTTTATCTAGAGCGTTTGCGCCTGCTTTTGGTTCCGCGTCTGACCAGTGTACTCATTCTGGTCATTTTGCTGATGAGCATGGTCAGCGTGCTCGCCCATCAATTGGATATTCCCGTTGGTTTGTCGATTGCCCTGTTCCCGATGGTCATCATGACCATGACCATTGAGCGCATGTCGATCGCCTGGGATGAACGTGGCCCCGGCACAGCGATTAAAGAGGGCGTAGGCACGCTGGTCGTGGCATCACTTGCCTATATGGTCATGACTTGGGCGCCGCTTGAGCATTTGGTGTTCGTGTTCCCGGAACTGCTTTTAGTGCTGCTCGGCGCTACCTTGTTACTGGGCCGTTATTCTGGATATCGTTTGCTGGAATTGTTCCGTTTCCGCGCACTGGCGCGCGAGCGCGACGACGCGATAAAAAAGGGCAGCGCCAATCCGGTTGGCGGGCCTGTCGTATGATTTTTCCAAGCCCAATCAATAATGGCAAGAAATTCGCAGGCAAGCGGCCATGATGAACCCGTTCACCATTGTTAAACGCCTGCGGGAAATTGGCCTCGCCGGTATTAATGAGCGTAATGCGGATTACGTATTGCGCTACAACCCGCGTAAGTTCTACCCACGCGTGGATGACAAAGTGCTGACCAAGCGCCTGGCCATTGAGCATGGCTTGCCGGTGCCAGAGCTTTACGCGGTGGTACGCGAAGAGCATGAGATCGAAGAGTTGCACGCACAGATTAAAGATCGCGAGAGTTTTGTTGCCAAACCGGCACATGGCTCCGGTGGGGATGGTATTTTGGTCATCAGCGGTAGGCGTGGCCCAAAATACCGGCGCGCCAACGGTCAGTTGATGGATCAAGAAGATTTTGAGCATCATTTGTCGAATACGCTTTCTGGCTTGTTCAGTCTGGGTGGTCAGCCTGATGCGGTATTAATCGAATATTGCGTGCAATTTGATCCCATTTTCGACCACGTCAGTTACAAGGGCGTACCCGATGTGCGCGTCATTGTGTTTCGCGGTTATCCGGTCATGGCAATGATTCGATTGCCGACCCGCATGTCCGATGGCAAAGCCAATTTGCACCAGGGCGCCATTGGCGTCGGCATCGATATCCCTACCGGATTAACCCGGCGCGGCGTTTGGGGTAATGAGCCGATAAGGGAGCATCCGGACACTGAACATTCCATCATCGGTTTGCAAATTCCACGCTGGGAGGAATTGCTGCATATTGCGGCGCGCGCCAGTGAGATGAGTGGATTGGGTTATGTCGGCGTTGATTTGGTGCTGGACAAGGATTTGGGTCCGCTAATTCTGGAATTAAATGCCCGGCCCGGACTGGCCATTCAAATCGCCAATGGCAATGGTCTGGTGCATCGACTGAAGAAGATTGAGGCGATTGCCATTCCAGATCCTGATCCTGCCGAGCGGGTCGCTTTTTCGCGTCGCGAGTTTCCGACGCTGTAGCTCCACAGAAGGGGCTTATCCATCGTCACTGGCGCGCCGCGCCAACAAGGCGCGCAACTCGGTTTTTTCGTCAGCGCTCAAACTTTCGCCGGTCTTCTGTTTAGCCATCAGCGCCGTCCGACGGTCGGCGTAGCCCTGCAAAACCAAGCGCGCCAGCGCGCTTTGCAGATCCTCGCGCCAGGCGCCCTCATCACCCGGCAAATCGGCCAGCGATAACTTCAGCAAGGCGCTGTGCGCTGCGGTGTCGGCAAAATCGTCAATCAATTCAGACGGCGTGATTTGTGGCCGTTTACGAATTAAATCAATCATTTGCCGTAAAATGTCAGTGCCGGGTTTGTCGACCAGCGCCAAACCGGGTGGCACTTGCACCTCGGCAACTAACTGCGGTTTGGCCAGCAGCAAGGACAGCGCGCTGCGCACCAAGGTGCGTTGCACAACTTGGCGATGCGCCCGCGGTGGCGGTGTGGGCTCAGGTTTAGGAATGACGCGCCGCGCGCCGGTACGCTCGGCCAGCGCCTCGCGCATCAGATCGCGAAACGCACCGTCGGGCATTTGTTCGATCAAGGGTTGGGCGCGCGAGGACAAACGAGCGCGGCCATCGAGCGAGGTCAAATCGACCTCGCGCGCTAGGCTGTCAAACAAATAGTCCGACAGCGGCATGGCTTCCTGCATGCGTTTGCGAAACCCAGCAGCGCCCTCTTTGCGCACCAGGGTATCGGGGTCTTCGCCATCAGGCAAAAAAGCGAAATAGGCTTGCCGACCGTCGGTCAAACGCGGCAGCGTGGACTCCAGCGCGCGCCACGCCGCCTGTCGGCCGGCTCGATCACCATCAAAACAGAACACCACATCTTCGGCGCTGCGAAACAGCAGTTCGGCGTGTTCTTTGCTGGTTGCCGTGCCCAGGGTGGCGACTGCCTCATTGACGCCATGTTGGGCCAGCGCGATCACGTCCATGTAGCCTTCAACTACAACCAGACGCTGCAATTTCTGCGCGCTCTGCCGCGCCTGCCATAAACCGTATAGTTCGCGACCCTTGTGAAATAGCGCGGTTTCCGGGGAATTCAGATACTTGGGTTCACCTTGATCCAAAATGCGCCCGCCAAAAGCAATCGCACGCCCGCGCCGATCGTGAATAGGGAACATCACCCGATCGCGAAACTTGTCGTAACTTTGACCGTTGTCGCGCTGTGATAACAAACCCGCGCCGGCCATCACTTTGACGCGTTCAGCGCTGTTGCCGAGCTTACTGGACAGACCATCCCAGCGATCCGGCGCAAAACCCAACGCGAAACGTTCGATCATCTCAGCGCCAACTTCACGCTTTTCAAAGTACGCGCGCGCACGCGCACTGTGCGTTAGTTGCTCGCGAAACCACGCCGTTGCTTCCGCCAATACCGCGTAGAGCGGCGCCAATTTGTCATCCGCCCCGGCGCGCGCCGCATCACGCGGCACTTTCAGGCCAACTTGCGCGGCCAATTGTTCGATGGCATCCGGGAAACTTAAGCCCTCGTACTCCATTAAGAACTTCAGCGCGCTGCCATGCGCGCCACAGCCAAAGCAGTGATAAAACTGTTTTTGCGGCACCACGGTGAACGATGCTGAACGCTCATCGTGAAACGGACAGCGCGCCTGATACTCCTTACCCGCCCGCCTTAACTGCAGACGTGCGCCGACCACGTCGACAATGTCGGCGCGCTGCAACAGCTCGTCGATAAAGCTCTCGGGTATCAGGCCGGCCATGCTTGTTTGCCGTCATCCGCTCAAATACTCGTCTTTCAGCTTGCAATAGTTTGCTGCCGAGTAATACAGCGATTCGATTTCTGCGCTGCTGAGCAGGCGCACAAAACGCGCAGGATTGCCGACCCACAGGGATCCGGGTTCGACGATTTTGCCGGGTGACACGACCGCGCCGGCCGCAATCAGCGCGTGTTTGCCGATCACCGCTTTGTCCAATACCACCGCGCCCATGCCGATCAGACAGGCATCTCCCACCGTGCAGGCATGCAAAATCACGCCATGGCCAACGGTGACGTCGGCGCCAATCAGCAACGGCGATCCACCGGGCGTATAGCGGCCATCGTGCGTAACATGCAGTACCGAGTTGTCTTGAATATTGGTACGCGCGCCGATCGAAATGTGGTTAACGTCGCCGCGCAGCACCGCCATTGGCCAGATCGATACATCTTCGGCCAAATCCACTTTGCCAATGACCTGCGCCGATTCGTCCACAAAAACACGCGCGCCCAGGCGCGGCGTGTGCTCTCTAAACCATCGAATAGACATGCGCTGAACCTAAGATTTGACCAAGGCGTCGATGCTAGCAGCCTGTCGGGCTTTCCTCGCGAGTGCGCCGGAAGTCCTTTTGGCGATGGTTTTCTACTCACTCTCGGATTACGCATCTCACGCGCAAAGCCCGACAGAGGCTGCTAGCTCATACCAAACGCGCGTCGCGCCGATACAGCCAGGGCCGCAAGGTCAGCGCCAGGAACAAACCATTGACGAAGCCAAACACATGCGCCCACCACGCAACCGCGCCCGAGCGCGAGCCCAGCGTTTCCAGCACTTGGAACAACAACCAAATGCCAATCAAATGGATGGCGGGCACGCGCACCAGTTGAAAATACATACCCAGCGGCAAAATGACGCCCAGATGTGAGGTGGGGAACAACAGCACATAAGCGCCGATCAGCGCCGAAACCGCGCCGCTAGAACCGATGATCGGCGCGTTGATTAACGGTGACATCAATGCGGCAAACAAATTAGCCGCGGCGCCAGCGACTAAAAATAGGATTAACAGTCGAATCGATCCTAAAGAGCGCTCCACGCCGGCACCAAACAGCGTGAGAAACAATAGATTACCGAACAAATGCGTCCAATCGGCATGCACGAACAAGGCACTGAACAAGCGCAAACCCGGGCCGCCGATCAAGGCCGAGAAATCCAAGCGCAGTTCCGATGGCACCATTCCCCAGCTTTGCAGCAAAGCGTAGCGCTCGGCGGGCAGCATCAAGGCCTGCCAAACGGCAATGATCAGGCAACTGGCGACCAGTGCCGGCGTTGCCCAGCGCCAGCGGCGCTTGGGCTTTTCATCTACGCGAACAAACATGATGGCTTTCGAGGAGCGATAACTGAGGTTTCCAGGATCAATACGTCTGGCGCGGCAGCACAAAACGCTGACCGCGGAACTCAAATACTGCGCCGTCACTGAGGATTTCCAGCAAGGCCAGATCCGGGCCCGGCGGCGGCATGTCCAGTGTCAGACGCTTGCCGTTGAGCACCACGAAACGCTCTGCGCGGATCGGGCTGTAGACGTGCATCGACATTTCGAGCTTCGGCAAATCTTTGCGGGTGGCGTACGGCAACTGGAACACCATCGGCAGCACTTCTTCCGGTTTGGCCGGCGGCGCAGGCTCGGCAATCACGGCGATGGGCTCTACCACCGGCGGAGCAGGCGCTGGCGCTGCTGCAGCGGGCGCTGGCACTGCCGGAGCGGGCGCCGGGACAACCGCAACGGCGGCCGGCGTCGGCACCGCAACGGGCTCAGGTTTGACCGGTTCAGCGACCATCGCAACCGTGGGCGGCGGCGCGACAGCTACTGCGGCAATCTGCGGCGGTTTGGGTGCCACGGGCGCGGCGGCGACCGATTGTGCGGCTGCAGGCGGCGCTGCACTCACGGGCGGCTTGTCGGCGGCAGGTGCTTGCACCAAGGTCGGCTGCGGCGTCAGGGTTGGGGTGAACAATCCGGCCCGTTTGGGGACTGGCAAACCACCGCCGCTGACACTCATGCCACGACCGTCGCCCGATAATCCTCCCAAGCTGCGGGCTTCGTTACTCATTGTGCCCGTTTGCGCAAAATTTACCGCGCCATTGTCCACTTGCGGCGCCGCACTATCGGCCGGTGCAAATCCCGCAACCACGTCCGTCCGGTCGACGTTAGCCAGCGTATTGGCCGGAACCGCAGGCACGGTGCGTCCGCGGGCCAACATCAGCCAGCCACCCGACAGACCGGCGACCAACAAGACAGCGCCGGCACCCGCCACCCACGGGGTACGCCGGGTGCGCTTGGGCGTCCGATGGTGGGCGTACAAGCCCGGCGGCAGCCCGCGGTTACGCTCAGCTTCGGATTTTTTTAGCGCGTCAAGAATCAGTGACATACATCAACCTCGTGGCAGTTCCAGGCGCGCAAGTCGCGGACCTTCGACATCAAAACTGGCCAAGGCCATCTGTGTTTCGGGGCCGGCGATGCCGTCCGCGATCAGGCCTAAGCGAATTTGCAATCGACGTAAGCGTCGCTCCAAATCATTATCGAATTCATCACCCTGTCCAATCGAACCATCCAGGCCTTCTTGGGCCTCCGCGCTGGCCAATCGTTCGCGCAGCCAAATGACACCGGGACCCTTGTCGCCAGCACGCAGGGTAGCGGGCACCCAATCGGGTGCTCGCCACAGCACACGATAGTCGCCTAACCAATGTAGCTCAATCAAGGACCGCGGTACGCTCAGGGTCTCGCCAGACAGCGCTATGCGCACACTGTGTTCATCCATACCCAGCAAAAGTGCCGATGCAAAGCCCGTTTCGGTGCGCAAACGCAAGATCACCGGCCGGCCCAAGGCGCGCAATCGCCCCAACGGACCTGAGCCGCGCAGACAATTCACCCCGCCGACGATGCGGCCAGCGCATTCACTGAGCTTGGCCAACTGCTCAGGCCCAGCGGGCCATTGCCATAGTTGCGCAAGTTGCGCCCAAGGCTGCATATCGGTCTCATCATGGCCCGCTAACAAGCGTTTCAGTGCCTGATCGGGCGCTTCTGTTGGAGCTGCAGGCGCAGCTGTTGCGTTGGCCTCAAGCGAGCCATCTGGCACGCGTGACCATTGCCAAGCTGCCAGCGACAACGCGACCAGCATCACGCCGGCCGCTAAACCCAGCCACAGCCGGCGGCGCCGACGCGAGCCACCAAATAGCGCTTCATCGGCAGCTTCATCAATGACCCGTTCATTCACGCTATCGAGCGAACGAGCGTAGCCGGCGACCAAGGCGCGATCGGCGATGATGTTGATCAGGCGTGGCACACCGCCGGAGCGCTTGTGCACGGTGCGCAAGGCAAGTCGCGTGAACGGCAGGCGCTCACTGCCCGCCACATGCAGACGATGGCGCACGTAAATTTCCGTTTCTTCGACGTCTAACGGGGTCAGGTGGTAGCGCGCGGTGATGCGTTGCGCCAGTTGACGAAGCTCCTGGCGATCCAGCAAATCGCGCAGCTCTGGCTGCCCCAACAAGATGATCTGTAACAACTTTTGCGTCGCGGTTTCCAGATTGGTCAGCAAGCGCACCTGTTCGAGTGCCGAAACCGACAGGTTTTGCGCCTCGTCAATGATGACCACGACGCGCTCGCCGGATGCATGGGCGTGCAATAAATACGCATTGAGCCGATCGGTCAGCGTTTTTAAGCTGCCGTGGGCGTCGCTGATATCGATGCGCAATTCTTCGCAGATCGTTTCCAGCAACTCGACCGGGCTGAGCAGCGGATTGAGCAACAAGGCAACGCGGGTTTTTTCCGGTAATTGTTCGAGCAGCAAACGGCACAGTGTGGTTTTGCCAGTGCCCACTTCGCCGGTCAGCTGCACAAAACCGCCCGATCCGCCCTGGCCAACGCCGTAGAGCAGGTGCGCAAGACCATCCCGATGACGCTCGCTCAAATAGACAAAGCGCGGATCAGGGGTGATCGAAAACGGTGCCTCGGAGAGGCCATAGAAATCGAGATACATCGGTGCATTCTAGCCCGCAACCCACCTATGGACCGCGTTGCGCTCTTTAAAGTTCGCGGCCGCCCGTTGGCCCGCGGCACCCAGTGAAACTCCCTACTGTGCACTGACCGCAGGCTCGCGAGCCAGCGCGCGCTCAACCAGGGAATACACGCTCGGTACCACCAGCAATGTCAGCAGTGTGGAGCTGACCATACCGCCAATCACCGCGACCGCCAGCGGCGCGTTGACGTCTGCGCCGGCGCCGACGCCCAAGGACGCCGGTAACAAGGCCAAAATCACCGTTAACGAGGTCATCAATACGGGGCGCAGACGCTGCGGGCAGGCTTTGCGAATCGCCGCGTCGATGCTGTAGCCCTCTTCACGCAATTGATTGGCCAGATCGACCAACAGGATCGAGTTCTTGGCGACCAAACCCATCAACAGAACCAAGCCGATCATCGAATAAATGTTCAGCGTATGCCCGGTGATCCACAATGCTAACAAGCCGCCGATGATCGCCAAGGGTTGCGCGACCATCACGATGAGTGGCTGGATCATCGAATTGAATTGGCTGGCCAGCACGATGTACACCAATGCCACCGCCAAAATGAATGAAAACTGGATGTAACCGAGGGTTTTTTCGAACTCACGCGCTTGGGCCATCAGTTTCACTTCATAGCCGACCGGCAACACCGCGGCGGCGTCCTCGCGCATCAGATCGACCGCTTCGCTGAGCGTAATGCCGGTCGGCGTGGCGTAAAAATTGGCCGAGTACTTGAGGTCGTAACGGGTGATAGCCGCCGGGCCTAGCGTCGGTGTCAGCGCAGCAACGGTATCCAAGCGCACCATCGCGCCATTGCTGCTGCGCAGGTAAATACGCTTCAAATCCTCCGCTGCGGTGATTTGGCCGGGCGCGGCTTTCAGGCGAATGTCATAACGCTCGCCATCGCCTGGATCGTCGGAAAACTTTGCCACATCCAAACCACCGGCCAACACATTGAGCGAACTGGCGATATCCACGCTCGCCAATCCCGCTGCCGCGGCGCGCGTGCGATCAACACTGAGTCGCAAAGTGGGCAGATCAAGCTGCAAGTCCAGATCCACGCGACCCAGTTCAGGGCGCTGCTGTAATTTCGCAAACAGCGCTTGGCTAGCGCTGGCCACTTGTTCCAGCTCCGGTCCGCTGACGTTGAACTGCAGCGGTTCGCCGCGACTATTGCCACCACCGACGGTGGGCGGCGGCGACACAAAGGCCTTCAAACCGGGAATATCGGCCAGCCGCGCGCGCAAATCGTTGATCACCTGTGATTGCGAACGTTGCCGATCGGCGCGCGGCACCAGAGTGACCGACGCAATGCCACGGTTGACCTGACCCAAATCACCCAAGCCGATCGCGGTAAACATACGCGCCACCTCAGGGGTCTCTTTCA
>Ga0209181_10003633_pt1 | contig 23587 bp, 20 predicted proteins | sample MAT05_FD_187208 | JGI IMG/M metagenome (GOLD analysis project Ga0209181, IMG submission 187208) | Freshwater microbial communities from Lake Fryxell liftoff mats and glacier meltwater in Antarctica - MAT-05 (SPAdes) (version 2) | ecosystem: Environmental > Aquatic > Freshwater > Ice > Liftoff...
ATAATAAGGACTTTTGACCCTGATAGCGGTATTGCTGATGCTAGACGAAATGCAACTTATGACCCAAACTATTTGCGAGGATTGTTAGGCCGAATGTTTGTCAAATAATTTTCATCAGAACGCCCTGCTATTATCAAGAGTCCACCTAGCATCTAGCATAGCTTTCACGATAATGCTTCAAAACCCTATCATTGCTAATACTCTTGCTGCATCAGTAACGGCTATTACCCAAGTCGTCGCAGAACATTTTGATAAAAAAAGCTTTGTTGGATAATTAGAAAATCTTGCGAGACCAGCGTGAACCTAGTACATTAAGGTTAGATTTTAGGGTAATTTTTTGAGAGGCTTGATTTAGCTAAAAGCAACTCTAATTTTTTCCTGTTAATGTCATTCTGATTCTCTTAAGGGTCAAACTAGTAAATAATAAGTGTTAGACTTTACCCTAAAATTTAATGTTTACATAGTACTAGGGGTTAATTATCAGTTGCTCTCGCAAACTTAAAGCTCCGTACTAAAAAGATCATATCTTTCAAACTTGTCTTTTTCTGCCTTGACTAACGAGAACTTTTTTTAGTATCTTAAAAGTAAAAAATATAAGTTAACAAAGAATATTATGCATTATTTTATAACAACATTATTTGCTCTTCTCTTATCATTAAATCTATTTGCAAAAGAACCCTCGAAAGTAACTGTTGGATCTGATTTGTTATTTTCAGATGAGCATGCACCCACATTAAATAAAAAAAAATTAGGCCTCATCACGAACCATACAGCTGTAAACCGTCATATGGAATCGACAATATCGCTAATAAAGCAAAATGCTAAAAAATTTGGTTACACCCTCACAGCACTTTTTGCACCTGAACATGGCATAAACGGATCATCCCACGCCTCTGAACTTATTGCTGATTTAAAAGATGAAGATGGCATCCCTATTTATAGCCTCCATGGAAAAACAAGAAGACCGACACCTGAAATGTTAAAGAAGATCGATATTTTGGTTTATGACATTCAAGATATCGGATCAAGATCTTATACCTATATAGCAACGCTTTTTTACGCAATGGAAGAGGCTGCTAAACAAGATATCGAAGTGGTTGTTTTGGATAGACCAAACCCGATTAATGGGGTTGTCATTGATGGTCCGATGCTTGATAGCCAATTGCGATCAATTGTCGGCTACATCAATGTCCCTTACTGCCATGGTATGACTATTGGTGAGCTTGCACATTTTTTTAATACCGAATACAAAATCGGCTGCAAGCTTAAAGTTGTTAAAATGAAAGGTTGGAAGCGTGAAATGAGCTTTCAGGATACGGGTCTTGTCTGGATTCCGACAAGTCCAAATATACCGGAGGCTACAACCCCCTTTTACTACCCGATGACAGGTCTTCTTGGGGAACTTCAAATCGTCAATATTGGAATTGGTTATACGTTGCCATTTAAAGTCATTGGAGCTCCCTGGATTGATGCCAAAAAATTTGCTGATAAATTAAACGATCAAAAATTTCCTGGGGTTCGCTTCGAGCCTTTTTATTATAAACCATTTTATGGTCGATTTAAAAATGAAGATTGCCAAGGTGTTCTTATCTTTGTGACAAACCCTCTTAACTTCAAACCTGTCTCAACGCAATATCTTATAATTGGCATGCTTAAATCGCTATACCCTGCAAAGTTTGATGAGGGAATAGCAGCGTCTATTAGTCGCAAGGAAATGTTTACAAAAGTGAATGGCTCTCCTGAAATCTATAAAATCATGACTGAACTTAACAATATTGTTTGGAAGCTTCGCTCGTTTCAAGAAAAAGAGCGTGCCGATTTTACCCTCCTCCGAAAAAAATATCTCATCCTGGACTACAATTAAATCCATCTTTGGACGATAGGGAAGCGTCTGCCAACTGTAAATGCTTTTTCTGAAATGCGAAGCCCGGGAGGTGCCTGCTTTCGCTTATATTCATTTTGATGAATGCGTTTCACAAGATCTTCTACAAGGGGAAGCGGTATTTGTAATTTGCTTGAAATCTCAAGTGGCGAAAGATGATCATCCAAATAATTTGTTAATACTTGATCAACAATTTCATAATCAGGGAGAGTATCCTGATCTTTTTGATTGTGTTTAAGCTCAGCTGTCGGCGGTTTTGTAATAGTATTCCATGGAATAATTTCTTGCTTCCGATTGATCCATTTAGATAAACCATAAACCTCAGATTTTGTCAGATCACTAATAACTGCAAGACCCCCGCACATATCCCCATAAAGCGTGCAGTAGCCAAGCGCTAATTCACTTTTATTTCCTGTACTTAAAACAATCGATCCAAATTTATTTGAAAAAGCCATCAAAATCATTCCACGAATTCGCGCTTGCAGGTTTTCCTCTGTTGTATCAAAGTCTTTATTCTCAAAGTGGGGCTCTAGTAGTTCTAAATACTTACAAAAAGGCTCTTCTATGGAAATTTCTTTTAATTCACAGCCCAAATTTTTGCTTAAAACTCTAGCATCTTCTAAACTATCTGCACTTGAAAAACGAGAAGGCATTGCAATGCATAAAACATTCTCTTTTCCTAAAGCATCAACAGCAATGCAAGCAACAAGTGCTGAATCAATCCCCCCTGAGAGACCAATAACAGCTTTTTTAAAACCTAGCTTATTGAAATAATCTTCTACACCCAAAACTAAAGCTTGGTACATATCTAATAAAATGTTTTCTACAATTATTGCGGGCTCTCTATTAAATGGAAGATCGACAACAAAAAGATCTTCTTCAAACCCTTTTGCAATCCCCATCAATTGACCTTTATTATCAAAGCTCAAGCTCCGACCATCAAAAATCAGACTGTCATTAGCTCCCACTTGATTGCAGTACAAAAAAGGTGCATTAATTTTAGTTGCAGCTTTTGAGCAAACAGCTACACGAGCCTTCAAATGATTGATAGAAAATGGAGAACTTGAAAGATTGAGTACAACGTCAGGTTTTAGCTTTACTAATTCATCAATCGGGCTTTTATGATATCTTGAATCTGAGAATTCCGCTTTATGCTCTCTTTGCTGCCAAATATCTTCACAAATCGTGATTGCTATTTTTTTTCCACTAATTTCCCAAATAGAAGTATGGATACTAGGCTCAAAATAGCGTCTCTCATCAAAGACATTATAGGTTGGGAGCAGGGTTTTATCTTGAAATCCTATAATTTTCTGATCTGTAATAATTGCTGCACTATTAAAAAGGGGTTTTCCGACATTGCTCAAATTTTGACGGACAGTTCCAACTATTGCAGTAATACCTTTTGTGAATGTAGCAATACTTTTAAGCTTTTCTTCTGTTTCTAAAATAAATGATGACATCAATAAAAGATCTTCTGGAGGATAACCACAAAGTGCAAGCTCCGGAAAAACAATCAGGTCGGCAGATTTATGAATAGCTTCATGAATTGCCTTTATTATCTTATCGTGATTATATTTTAGAGACCCAACTATTGGGTTAATCTGTGCTAAAACAATACGCATCTATTACTCCATTCATTTAACTGCCGAAATCATCAAGAACGATATTTTCTCTTGGAACTCCATAATCATCTAGCAGTTTTAAAACGCTTATGTTATGCATAGGGGGTCCGCACACATAAAAAAGTGCATCTTCTGGATAATCCATCTGTTTTAACTGTCCAAGTTCAAAAGCTTTAAATAGGTAGTTTGTTTTTAGCGGATCTTTTTGAGGCCATCCCGATTCAATATCTGATGGCAAAGGCTCCGAAAGGACTAAATTGTAGCTAAAATTCGGATACTTGGATGCTAAATCCCTATACTCATCCTCGTAAATATTTTCTCGAATAGATCTTGCGCCGTACCAAAATGAAACTTTTCTTTTTGTATTTTCAGTATTAAATAAATGTAGGACGTGGCTTCTTCCAAAGGATGAGCCAGCTCCACCAATAAGAAAAATAAGCTCACGATCATCATTCATCATAAACGATTCCCCATAGGGACCGGATAACTTAACGGTTGAGCCACTAGTTAATCCAAATGTATAGCTAGAGCAAATGCCCCAAGGAATATCCTCTGCAATCTTCCCTTGAACAAAAGGAGGTGTTGCAATGCGGATATTGAATCTCAATATATTACCCTCTGATGGGTAAGATGCCATAGAATAAGCTCTTATCACTTCATTTGGCTCTTTTGGAAGAGTGCTAAAATCAATTTCTCTTCCAAACAAATGAAATTTCTCCCAATCAGGAAAATAGACTTCATTCATCGTTTGCTTCCAATCATCTGTATTTACCTTGAAAGGAGGCACATGAAATTGCAAGTAACTACCTGATTGATAAGGCACTATGCTCCCCTTTGGTAGTTCAATAACCAATTCCTTGATAAATGTAGCAACGTTTTCATTACTAATGACTTTACCATGCCATTCTTTGACTGAAAGGGAATGAGGGTCGATATAGATTTTTATATCCTTTGTAACTTTATGCTGACAAGAAAGACAAAAACCTAATTTTAGCTGTTTTTTTGTGAAAGAAGCTCTGTCTGTTTCCAAGGGAGGATCACCCCCTTCAAGAACTTGCACACGACATTGTTTGCATGTCGCTTTTCCACCACAAGGGCTTGGAACAGGGATACCACTAGAAGTTAATGCTAAAAGAAGAGTTTGCCCCCCTTCAACTTCTTTAGTTAAAGAAGGGTCGTCATTAATGGTAATCGTACACTGCTTGGTGCTGACAAGTTTTGCTTTTGTAAAAAGAATGAGGGATGCTAAACCTACCCCAATGAGAGTAAATGCAGCGATAGCATAAAAGGAAAGAAGCGGATCAATCCCTGAAAAAAAGGATTGACTAGCAAGTCTTAAGTAAAAATCTAAACTCATATTGATCCTTTAGTTTAAGCCCCGCACCTAAAATTTCTCAAGCAGAAACCCAATATATAACTAAATTCTTCATTTCAAATCAATATTGTTTTTAATGATCTTTAAAGCTTTGCTGTTTTCATAGCGATTGACATTAATCATAGATGCCTGAATAATTTATGTTTTAGTGAATAGATAACCCTTAAACTTTAGAGGTTTTTAGCGATGACAAAAAAAAATTTGGAAATACATAGCGAAAATATTTTACCTATCATAAAAAAATGGCTTTATTCTGATAAAGATATTTTTGTTCGCGAACTTGTCTCAAACGCTTGCGATGCCATTCAAAAAGTTAAAATTTTAACTGATCGATCTGAAATTCACGCTGAAGGTGTTGACTTTAGAATTGATTTAAAAATTGACAAGGAATTAAATACCTTAACCTTCACTGATAACGGAATCGGGATGACCGAAGAAGAAGTCCAAAAATATATTGCTCAAATAGCCTTTTCTGGCGCTGAAGATTTTGTAAGCAAATATCAGTCAGCTGATGAAAAAGATCAATTTATCGGTCACTTCGGTCTTGGGTTTTATTCGGCCTATATGGTAGCCTCAACTGTTGAAATAAATACCCTATCCTACAAGCAAGGATCAAAACCCGTGTTTTGGAGCTGTGATGGATCAGCAGAATACATTATCGAGGAAGGTACAAAAACTATTCCCGGTACAGAAATTATTCTTCATATCGACAAGGACTCCACGGAATTTTTAGAAGAAGCTAAGTTAAAACAAATACTCAATCATTATTGTGCGTTTCTTCCATATCCTGTTTTTTTGAATGACAAACAGATCAATACAGTTTTTCCTCTTTGGATAAAAGCTCCATCAGATTGTAAAGATGAAGATTACCTTAACTTTTATCGCGATTTATACCCAATGAATGAAGATCCTTTATTCTGGGTTCACCTAAATGTGGATTACCCTTTTCATTTAAAGGGGATTCTTTATTTTCCAAAACTTAAGAAAAATTATGATCTTGATAAAAACACTGTAAAACTTTATTGCAACAGGGTTTTTGTTTCTGATAACTGCAAGGATGTCATCCCGAACTATCTAATGGCACTTGAGGGTATTATTGACAGCCCGGATATTCCTTTAAATGTATCGAGAAGTTATCTTCAAATGGACAAAACCGTCAAACAACTTTCGAGCCACATTTCAAAAAAAGTCTCCGACAGCTTGTCTAATTTATACCGCAACGAAAATGAGCGTTTCATCAAGGCATGGGATGACGTTAATTTTGTCGTTAAATTGGGTGTTTTAGAAGATGAAAAATTTTACGATCGGGTTAAGGATTTTTTAGTTTGGAAGACTTGTGACTCCACATGGACAACAATCCCTGACTATTTGGAAAAAAACCATGAAAAAATCCCTGAAAAAGTGATCTACACAAAAGATGATCGTCATTTATCTCACGTTGTAGACATTTATCGCGAAAAAAAGATCGAAATTATTTGTGCAAACAGCCCAATTGATCAATATGTCATCCAATATCTTGAAAGAAAACTAGCACCTGTTGTTTTTCAGCGTGTTGATGCTAATCTTGACGAGCATATTCTAGATCAATCAAGAGAAAAAAATGAAATTGACGAAGCAGGAAAATCTGAATCTCTCAACATTGCTGAATTAATCAGCAGTAAATTAGCGGATCAAAACATTGAAGTTGTAGCCAAAAGCTTGAACAATGATTTACTCCCAGGCTTTATTATGATAGATGAGAATCAACGACGTATGCGCGATTATATGTCTCAATTAAATCCTCAAGATTCTGAAAAAGCCTCCCTTTTTGGCAAACGAACATTTGTTGTGAATACAAATAACCAATTAATCAATGCCATACATAAATTAGACAAAAAAAATCCGGAGCTTGCAAAGGATCTTGTTTTACAAACTTATGAACTTAGTTTATTATCACAACATGAGATGAATCCAAGCTTGTTAAATGAATTTATTTTAAGAAGCCAAAAAGTCTTAAGCGAACTTGCTGAACACATTACAAAAGATAATTAAATGTATTATAAAGAAATTTTAAAAAGATCTTTTTTTCTAACTTTTTGTCTTTTCTTAATTTTTACAGCAACTTTTAGTTTTTCAGGTGAGGTGTACGATCCTCTTTCTGTATACCTGACCTGGAAAAAAAGTCCTGAAACCACAATGTCTATTCAATGGGTTTCTAAAAAAAACGAAGTCAATGACCTTGTATACTATCGACCTTTAAATAGTTCAGGATTTGATACTTGCCTGCCATTTTCTCAAAAGCTTGGCTCCCATGTCAACATGCCGGAGGGTCAACCCTACCTGATTCATCAAGTAGAATTAACAGATCTTCAACCAGGTACTGCCTACACATTTAAAATTACAGAAAATGGCAAATTATATAAATTTAAAACAATACCCGCTTCTTTAACCAAACTAAGATTTGTTGAAGGTGGAGATGTTTATCATGGTACAGTAGATGTTTTGGAAGAGACCAATTTACAGGCTGCAAAATTATCACCCGATTTTGCTGTCATTGGCGGAGATATTGCTTATGCAGCAGATTCATCTCATGGTGTTTTCCCTGAAAATTTCCAAAACTGGTTGAACTTCCTGATTACATGGAAAATAACCATGGTGACACCAGATGGCTTTATGATTCCGATAATCCCAACAATTGGTAATCATGAGACTGCGGGCGGCTATGGAAAAACACCAGCTGCTGCGCCGTTTTTTTATGCTCTATTTCCGATGCCTGGTATCCAAGGATATAACGTTCTTGATTTTGGTAATTACATGAGTATTATATTGCTCGATTCTGGCCACACACATCCAATTGGCGGTAAACAAGCAGATTGGCTTAGAGATACTTTAAAAAGCCGCACCCATGTCCCTTACAAATTTGCTGTTTACCATGTACCAGCCTACCCTTCAGTCCGCTCATATTCCGGTGAAATTAGTGAATATATTAGAAAACACTGGGTGCCTCTCTTCGACACTTTTTCTTTAAGAGCTGGCTTTGAGCATCATGATCATGCCTATAAGAGAACATTTCCCCTTAAAAATCATAAAGCTCATGAAAAGGGAGTTATTTACCTTGGCGATGGAGCATGGGCTGTTTCAAATCCTCGGAAACAAAGAAGATTAACCCCCTATATTGCAAAAAGTGTTGCATCGAGGCATTTTATTTTAGTGACTTTGACTGAAGAGGGTGTTAAATATGAAGCATTCAACGAAAAGGGAGAAATCATTGATCAATATGGACAAAATAAATAGCATTTTATTTTCATTTCTTTTCATTTTGTTTACCTACTCATCTGCATTTTGTCAAGGTGAAATGCCAAAACCTGGCACACTCATCGTTAGTTATCAAACAGGCCAAAAAGGAGAGCGATTAAGTCGCATCCGTTTTTGGCTAAAAAGTGAAAACAGAGAGCCTCAAATGTATCCAAAAGGTTCAAATTATGTAGATGTTTCGCCTTTTTTAGCACGCACTGTGGTGATTGAAAATCTAAACCCCGGAAAATACACATTACAATTTCTAATTCCTAATAAAGATGGTTTTTTTGATGAGGTGCTTCCTCGTGAACTACTCATAGTGGAAGATGAGACTCTCAAAATCGACCAAAAAATCAGGCCTAAGCGCACAAAAGCTTAAAGGAGAAAAAGGGCTATTGAAAAAACCATAAAACCGGTATTAGTGGAAAGATTTTTTCTCTCCTTTCTATTCTTTCAAGGTAATTGCATGATGTTTTTACATGTTTTCAAGTCGTTTTTCATGTTTTTAAATGAAAAAAAATTCGTAAATTCAATTCTAAACGAGTTAAGTTTTTTTCTTAATTGTAAACTACATCCATTTTTTAAAGGTATTTGCTTTTTTTTAAGAGGATAATAGGATTTTTAGGATACTAAAACAACTCTTCAAAAAAATATAACATAATTATTTAAGATATCGTTGTTTTAGTATCCTAAAAATCCTGTTACCCTTTTAAAAAAAGGGGGAAATTTGGTTAAAAAGTCATGTATCCTTCAATTAGTTGCCACTTTTGCAAATACCTCTTTCTTTTCTTTAAACCGGGTTACTCTAAGGAACTCAACTAAAAACCATAAAATCAAAATCCTAAAAAAAATATTAAATCATATTAACATCATTAATTTTGACAATTATATTTAATTAATAATATAATTAATGTAGGTTAATTAATTAATATAGGATTTATTTATGAGTTCTAATATACCTTCTAATATGCCTCCAAAAATTCCTTTTGGTCCACCAACTGTAGCCTCAAACGCTCTAACTAAAAACAGCACAAGGAGCACTGCCCTAAAAACCATCGAATTACACGAAAATATTCCATCTCTTGAATCAGCAACTAATATGATTGCTAATGTAGCAAGGGAAATTAATAGTTTAACGAACACGGAAGACATAGAAAGTCTTGAACAAATCACAAGACATCTGGAGCAAGAAATTGAGCAGTTAAATGAGTTCCTATCAATGGAATTTCCGCCTCAAGAGAAAAGTCACTTAGCAGAAAGCTTTATCTCAACTTTTATTTATGCTCAAAATAAAAATGAATTAGTTTCTAAAGTTGCAAGGATTTCGCAAGCGACAGGAATTTTATCTCTTCCAAAAGATCGATTAGGAGATTATAAGACGATCACAAACTACTTATCTTCAGCATCTATTTTACTAGAAACCCTAACAGGCCTCTCATCCGTAATAACAAAGAATAATTTGCTTAATACTGAAAAAGAGAAACTTAAATTTTTAAGAGAAACAGGTACAAAATTAGAGATTAAACGCGCTGAAAAAATAGTAAAAAAATTAGAGTTTGAAATATCAAAAGAAAATAAAAAGTATATTTTAAACGTTGTTCTAGACTCTGCTGACTTAGCTGACGCTATTTATTCTGCTATAAAGTTAGTGACATACCAAGCTGACATCATAGCTGTTTCTTCCGGGTTAGCGATTGGATCAGGGGTTGCCTCTATTATATCAGCAACCTTTAAAATTCGTGAAGCTGGACAAAAAGTAGTCTCCCATGCTAAGCATACAGAAGATCTTAAACCTTTTGAATTACTTGAAAAACCAACTAATTTAACAAAACCCGAGAGAAACAAAATCGGCGATGTTAAAAATTATGAACCTCTTTATCTGAACCAAATGTCTATTAATCTTGTGCTTGAAGAACGCAAAAAACACTTTGATGCTAGAATGAAAATGGAAGAGCCCGAATTTAAAAAATGGATGGATCAATTCATCAAAGAACACTCAGATGATTTTAATCAATTGAGCTTAAGCGCCGAAAAAAAAGGAATTAATTTAAGCGAAGACATTACAAGTGTTGAAGAATTTAAAAATGAAATTTCAAAAGATCAATCAGTTTTAAAAAATGAATTTCAAATTAAATACATTGAAAACCAAGATACTTTGACGTCTGTTGCAAAAAATCTACTTAAAGAAAGACTTTTAGCTCATGAAAAGATAAACCATAATTTTTTTACATTTAAGCATTCGACATCGAAAATAATGTTTGGTGTAACCGTAATTACATCTCTTGGGGCAATGGCATTAGTAATTGCAACCCTTGCAGGAGTTGCATTTCCACCCGTCTTGGCTGTCGTCCCAGCAATTATAGGTTTAGCCGCATCTTTTGGCATGCTAGCGCTTGGATTGTACAATCTGCATAACAATAAGCCCAATTTAACAGAAACTATTTTCCATTTTGTGAAAGCAAGTATCTTGTTAAATAAAATTCCACTTTTATTTTCCAGTTGGAGGCTTGCAAGAGCTAAGGAAAATCAAAGTCGCATTCAAGAAAAAATTACTGATATCTCTTCAAAACTCCTTACTGATAAACTTAAAGAGCATCAATTAACGGTTAAAAAACAAGATGCTGATGATGCTGTTCTTTCTTGTGAACTTACTTACAACCATTACCATGAAAAAATTGAAGAGCTAGAAAATAAGATTATTCAAGCAAGAAAAGATGATTTTGAATTAACAGGCTTTACATCATTTAAAAAGGTCGGGCACGTAAGGTTCATTGACGGAAAAGCAGTTGAAGACAATAACTTAAAAGATGAATTTACAGTTATTTCAGAAGCCTTAATTAAGGGCAAATTTTGGAAGGATCCTGAAGCTAATGCATTCTTAAAAAAATATGGCGGCGTGAAATTAGCAGAAGAAGTACAACTCGGTAGTACAAATTTTGAAGAAGATTCCAATTTTTTAAGCGAAAAATTACGTCATGTGATATTAAGAAATAGTAGTGAACTTTTAGCTTGGCTTGAAAAACGATAAAAAAAAAATAGGAATTAAATTTCATGAATGAATTCAAGGTATTACAAACCCTAGAAAATATGATGAAAAACGAAGGGATTGATGCGACTCTTTTTAAGCCAACAGAGGATCTCCCTTACGAAAATTTGATTGTGTTTATCGGGTCTGATGCTACAGATAGACCCTATATTTTAAATATTAGTGCCCAAGCCCAAATTTTAGACCCGAAAAAAGATTCAGGAATTTTCCGAATTCCATTTCAAATAAAATTACCTATTAAAATAGCAGAATTTTCATTTTCCCAAACATCCAATTTAATTGCACTTATCAACCGATATATGGAGTTACCAGGTCTTGAACTTAATGAAGTAGATCATGAAATTTATTATCGTTATGTGTTGCTAGTTGATGAAAAAGGTATTAATAAAGAGATCATTTTAGGGATCGTTGGTATCATTAGGTTAATTCTTGATCATCATGTACCATCTATTGAAAGTGTAGCAACAGGCCTCATTACCTATGATCAGCTACTCTTAAAGTCCTTGGATAAAACCTCTTAACTCATCTACCTTATCTGTTTTTTCCCAGGTGAATTCTTTTTCTGTCCGCCCGAAATGTCCGCCAAATGCAGTTTTTGAGTATATCGGCCGGTTTAAATCAAGCATATCAATAATGCCTTTTGAAGAAAGAGAAAAAACTTGTGGTATTGCCTGGCTTAAAACATCTTCACTTACAGTACCTTGACCAAAAGTATCAACTTTAATTGAAACAGGATAGGGAACGCCTATGGCATAGGAAATTTGGACTTCACACACTCTACTAAGTTTGGCTGCTACAATATTTTTAGCGACATATCTTGCAGCATATGCAGCAGATCTGTCTACTTTTGTTGGATCTTTTCCTGAAAACGATCCGCCGCCATGTCTTCCCATTCCGCCATAGGTATCTACAATAATTTTTCTTCCTGTAATCCCGCAATCACCAGCTGGGCCACCAATCACAAAGCGTCCCGTAGGATTGATATAAAATAGAGTTTGACTATCGATTAAATCAGGGCTTACTATGCGAGAAACCAGCGCTTTCATATCTTTAATAATTGTATCCTGATTTGCATCTTCTGAATGTTGGACAGAAATCACAACCGTATGAAGCCTAACAACATTGCCGTTGTTGTCAAATTCGAAAGTAACTTGCGCCTTACCATCAGGTCTTAAATAGGGGAGAAACTTACTTTTTCTTAAAACTTCAAGTTCTCTTACAATTTTATGAGCCACCATGATAGGCAAGGGCATAAGTTCTTCTGTTTGATCTGAAGCATACCCGAACATGATCCCCTGATCGCCAGCCCCTGGTTCCTCATACAATCCATTACCACTTAATCCTTGGGCAATATCTGGCGACTGCTTATTAATTGCTGTAATAATCCCGCAAGATCTGTAATCAAACCCTAGTTTGCAATCAGAATAGCCGATCTCTTTAATGACCCTTCTTGCTATTTCTTGATAATCAGGTGATGCATGAGTCGTGATTTCGCCTGCAAGTACAACAAGCCCTGAACTTAAAAGAACTTCCGAGGAAACTCTCGATGTTGGATCAACTCTTAAGCAATCATCTAAAATTGCATCTGCAATTTGATCAGCAATTTTGTCTGGATGACCACTACAAACAGATTCGGAAGTAAATAAATAATGTCCCATAAAGCTCAATTTTGTTAAAGTATTGTATACGTATTGTATAAGTATATACATGACAAATGATTTATGCACAAGCCCATCATGACAAGAATAGTACCTCTATTAATATTTCTGATTTTTTTCTTAAAAGGATATGCTGAACCTCAATCAATCCAATTTTCTGATTTGCAAAAATTAAATTCCGACACTCAACAAGAGGTGGAGATAAGAGGATTTCTTTATGAAACAGATGATAAACAGTTAATTTTAGCATCTTTACCATCTCTTAAAAGCTGTTGTATCGGAAAATTTCGTGACTCGCAAATTTATATTTTTGGCTTAGAAGAAGAGGCTATTAGTAAAAGTGCCATCACAATTCGGGGTTTGTTATCTGTTACAACTACTTTAGATAAAGATGGAGAGCTTAAAAAAAAATACCTGCTTGAAAATGCAACTCTTACTTCCAAAAAAAATGGAAAACTATTCATATTGACATTGACCATAATCATAGCTCTCATTATTATTAGAGCTACAATTTTCTTATACAAACTATTTTGGTAAATTATTTATGCTTTCCACTATTAAAAAAATTTCATACGATACCTTATCAATTGCAGCGGTTGTTGGCTATGTAGCTTTTAATATAACAGCACCTATTCTTTCTCCGCTTTATGCAGTTCCTGTTTTTGTATATGCAGCTGCAAAAACTGCCTATCATGCGGCAAATTTTTTTCATTTTAAGAAATATCCTGATCAATATAATCCTGAAATACTTTTGGAAAACTACAAAAATAAAAAACATCAATTTAAAAAGCAAGATTTGAACGGGCTTCAACGTAAGCTTGAAGCCTTTGAACATCAATCTCAAAGTAATCTCTATTGGATTTATACCTGTAAAGCTGCAAAAGCTTTTATCCCAATCATCGGATACATTTGGCTACTTAAAGGCAAAACAGCAGAAACATCTTTTAAGCCACAAGACACCTGGTCTGATATCAACGCCCTTAAATATCATATCCGCCACTTGAAGTAACTCCAAAATTAGTCCAGTATCTTTTTACTGTTCCTCATTGGGGTCCCTAATTGAGGTGGTACGAATAACTTAAAATATCATGGAAATTTACTGAAATATTCCAGAAGATTTTTCTTCTACTTTTTTTTTCAAAAATCTTTTTTTTGCATTTTAGAAGGCTCTTAATTGGGGTCTGAAGTAGGGTGTTGACTTAACCAACAATGCATATCTTTTTCATAAGTCAAATTTTTTAAGTTCAGTAAGTAAATCTCTCTCTTTTATCTCCTTCTCTATGTTCTTTGTTAAGCTCTGTGGTTGTAATTAAAGGTGTTTATTACTACCAAAGGGCCAAGAGAGAAGTAAGCGTCAAATCTACCCATCTTTAGATCTTTAATTTCTTAACTATTCGCAGGAGTATCGGGGTCCAAGTTTGACAGTATTGACAGTTTCTATACGTATATCGAGGTAATTTAAGAGAAACTGTCAATCTGCCAAGCCAGACCAAAATGAGGCACCTTATCTTAAAATGACGTTTTGGATAGGTCTATCAAAAAATTTAGAGCCAAGATGTGCAAATTTTTCAGGATCATCGGAAACAAAATATTGATAATGTGAATCTAAACTGACATTTTCAATTTTTTTGCTTAATAAAATCGATTTTAAATTTTCTGCGCATATCGATGCAGAATCAACAATAGAAACATCGTCTCCAATTTCATCTTGAATGATTTCTTTTAAGAGAGGGTAGTGCGTACACCCTAAAAGAACCGTGTCAATGCCTTGGGCTTTGATTGGGGCTAAATACTCTTTTACAACCATTCGTGTGACAGGGTGCGAGATAAAACTCTCTTCTACAAGCGGTACAAATAAAGGGCACGGAATAGATAAAACAAAGCTTTCTGGCAAGCGTCTCGCTATTTCTTTTTGATAAGCAGCTGATTTTATAGTTCCCTTCGTGCCAAGTACAGCAATCCGTTGATTGCGAGTCATAAGAGTCGCTTTTTCAGCTCCCGGCTCAATAACACCGATTATAGGGATTTTAATGATTTGCCGAAGGTTATCAATTGCAAGAGAGTCTGCTGTATTACAAGCAACCACAAGGACTTTAATGTTATGCTCAAGTAAAAATAAGGCATTTTCAATAGAATAGCGAATGATTGTTTCTTGGCTTTTTTCACCATAGGGTAATCTTGCAGTGTCTCCAAAATAAATAATATTTTCATTTGGCAAAAGGGCTGCAATTTGCTTCATGACTGTCAGGCCGCCAACTCCAGAATCAAATACACCAATTGCTTTTGAATTATTAATCATATTATTCAAGGAATTTTAATGTTTTGACCCACAATGATGCGATCAGAATTTAAATTATTTAATTCTTTAATTAATTTTGATGTCGTTTTATGGATTTTAGCAATTTTATCTAAGCTATCACCTGGTTTAACACAATACATTTTAACCGCAGAATCATCAGAGGAAGTTAAATCATTTTTTACTTCCAATACTGTCATCAATGAACGGATCGCTGATTGTAGATTATCAAGATTTTGACTTTGTGTTTCCAAAACTTTTTCGATGATTGCTATTTTTTGATTAAACGCATTTAAGCTATTTGTAGACTCGTTGACATGTGTTTTAAATTGACGAAGATCAGACGCTAAAGCCTTTGTTGCTGTATCAAGACTGTTGATTTTCATCTCAAGACTTACTAAATTGCCTTTTGTCAAATCCTGATTTATCTTGGAAGTATTGGTATTTTGATCGCGTAAAGCCTCAATGATCACTTCTTGATTGTTAAGTTTATCTTCAAAGGTCCGAATTTCACTTTCGTGATTATTCATTTCATGGCGCATCTCATCTATACTTGCCCTCATTTCCCGGATAGCAACGCTAGTTTCTTGATTATAAACTTTTTGGGGTGCTGAATAAGCTGTTGTAGCCCCAAACAAAGCTACAACAAGGCTTAAAAAACTTAAAAATTTCTTTTCCATTATATCAAATTACCGTTGATAAACTTTAAATTCAGCTCTTCTATTTTTTGCCCAAGCCTCAGCATGATGATCAAGAACGAGAGGTCGCTCTTTTCCATAGGATATGGTGAAAATATTATCAGGGCTGACACCTTCACTAATCAGAAGATTACGCACAGCATTACTTCTTCTTGAGCCTAGTGCTAAATTATAAGCTTCCGGACCCTTTTCATCGCAATGACCTTCAATAAATACGTAAGTGTAAGGATTTTTCTTCATATAGTCTGCAACTTGGTGCGCTATAGCAAGATTATCGCCACCCTTAACTAGGTTACTATTATATTCAAAATGGATATTTTTGAATGTAGAGGCTAGATAAGATACTGTGCTAGGATCAGAAAATGCATCAATCCCAGGAACCGAACTTCCGATTTCTCCCGGGCTTTCTTTTGGTTGTGGTATTCTAGAATTTACCATAGCAACCTCATCTGAATACATCTCATCTGATAATGGAATAAATTCACAAGGTTGATTTCTGTATGATCTACTTACCGGCATAAATTCATCAGGGCTTCTGATTTGTCTTGAATTGCTGTTTTTTCCAAGTAAAGCTCTAATACCTCGATTTACATGTCTTCCTGCTGTTTTAGAGTCTTCCCAAACATCGTTTGTATTTCTTCTACAACCAGTTAGAGATAGACAAACAAGGAGAAGGTTAATCATTAAAAACAAATTGCCTTTTTTCATAATAATCCTTTTATCTTTTTACCATCCGCCTACAACTACTTGGCAGAATGGGTTAATGTATATCTGTTTAAAAACTGCATGGTAGCACGGGTCAAGAAAAATTAAAAAGGAAAAATGATAAATCTGGACTTAAATCTTACATTTAAGGCTGGAAGCTCGGGTAATGCTTTTCTCCAGGACCATGGCTAATTTTAACAGCCTTTGACTGATTTAAATTCATTAAATATAACTCAGCCCCATTGTTGCCTGTAGAATTAAAAATCAGGTGTAAGCTATTTCTTGCAAACGTTGGATTTTCTTTATTTTCTGATCCTTCAGTTGCTTGCATTTCTTGTTTTTTTTCTAAATCATAGACAAAAATCTGTCTAAAACCTTTACACATCGAACAATAGGCAAGCTTTAATCCATCAGGAGACCATACAGGGGCTGAATTTTCCCTATTTTGCTTACTGATCAGGATAGGTTTAATGTCTTTAAAGGCAGATCCCTTTTCAGGAATATTGATAACATAAACTCTTGGGGACCCATCTTTATTTGAAACAAAAGCTATTTTCTTACCATCAGGGCTAAATGTGGGTGTCCCTTGTGTTGCATGTTTCAAGGCAAAAATTTGTTGAGGCTTATCAAGCGTCCCAGAATCTGGGCTAAATGGCTGTAAAAAAAGATCAGGGTTTCCTGTGTAGTCACTAATGAAAGCTACTTTATCGCGATTTAATGAAATAGCAGGCATCAATTGATTACCTTTAAAATCATTAAACCTTGTGCCAACCCCATCTTTTAATGAGGCCATATAAATTTTTGACTGACCTGTTTTATAAGAAACATAAAAAAAACTGCCCGGCACGCAATTTTTCTTTGGCGGTACGTAAGCTGGAGAGATGCAGTAGCCTGCATCATGTGTAATTTGCCGTGCATTATATCCATCATAATCTGCCTCAAATATATTTGATTTGTATTCCCCTTTTTCACCTTTACTTTTTACAACATATAAAAATTTAAGCTTTGCAATACCATCTCTATTAAAGAGTGCTTGATGAATCATGTCAGAAAGAAGATGTATTTTTCTACGATCGCTATTTAAATCGCCGGTTAGATCAAGGCCCTCAATACTTTTAATCGTCTCATCATCCATAATAAAAAGACGAGCTTCTAGTTTTTTATCTTTAACTCGTGTTTTAATCACATAAGATACTTTTAAAGCTTTCCAATCAGAAATTTTTCCTAAATCATCAAAAGTTAATCCTTTTAATAGCGCTTCATGTTTTTTTGTGGAATTAATGGTCTCGCTCATCCCGTTATGGTTAAGATCAAATTTTAGTACATCGCTTAATTTTTGTAGGTAAGTGGCATCAAAACCTGCATTTTCGCCAATCATTGCAGTGACGTAAATTGGCTGTAAAGAGCTTTCAGAATCAAGGCATACAACAATGGGCTCATCATCACCTTCAGCAGCTGCCGATAAAGAAAACATTCCAATTATTATCACAACTAAAAACCATTTTAATACTTTCATGCATCCACCCTTAAACTTACCCTTTGAACTTAACCAATAGCTTCAAATTTTTCAACATTTCTTTATAATTATCCGGGGCATATGACATTAAAAAAATAATTTCAATTTACTTAAGGGTGATTGAAAATGCATGCTCTTCTAAATCCTGAAAAGCGCCTTGAAAACTTGGAAAAGTTAGTGTCTTGATTGTCTTTTCAATATATTTTTGATTTTTGTCACTCTCTGCATTTACAACGATAAGTTTTAAAACTTTGCCTGTTTTATTTAATATCAGCTTAATTTTTACTTCTCCATGCTCCGGTAGTTTGAGTAAGCTTTTTAGTCTTGCTGAAAGCTCATCTCGATACCCTATCTCACGCACATTGAGAGAACTCTCCAAATCCGTTGTGATGAATGCATCGACACTTAAAGCCCCGATAAGTTCCTTTGAATTTACTTCTTGGGGTTTTACTTTAAAAATAGAAACCTTATCGATTTTTGCTAAATTTTGCTCTGCTTTAGCTAAAAGCTCTTTTTGTTTTGCTTTAATAGCTAACGCTTTTTCGTCAACTTTAACCGCCTCAACTTTCTTTAAAGGCTCAACTTTTTTTACAAATTCAACTTTTTTTACAGGCTCTATCTTAGTTTTTTTGACCAGCTCAACTTTTTTTAAGGGCTCTACTTTTTTGACAGATTCTACCTTAGGTTTTGTCTTAGGCTCAATTTTTGGCTCTATCTTAGGTTCTATTATTTCAATCGGAATCTCCATTACAACCGGAATTTCCTCATTTGTTGCAATTTCATCAACAACTTCTCTCATTGCTGTTTTTGGCTCGTCGCTTTTTAGGCTATCCCTAACCTTAACCTTTAAACTGATGGTTTGCACAACCATTTTTTGATTTGATTTTTTGAATGGGAGAATTTTAGGTTGGTTAAAACTGACTAAACTTAAAAAAATTCCATGTAGAACAATTACCATTAAAGCGATCAGTTTTACCGAGGAATCTTTTTCTTTTAAAAAGCATATTTTATTTGTCTCTATATGCATAAATAATGTTTTTCTAAGGTTTAAGTATAATATCCAGCTGGTCAAAACCCGCTTCTTCTGCTGCATTTTTTACTGATTGGTAAGTTCCAAATTGTGCTTTTCTGTCATGAAATAATTGCGGTCTTATATTTGGAAAATTTTTCTTTGAACGTTTAAGAAGTTCTGGCAAATCGGCAATAGCTACTAATTTTCCTGAAAACCAGATACTGTTATCTTGGCTAACATGGATAGCAATCGGGCTACTTTCCTGCACAGAAATAGAATTTCCTAAATATTGCCCTTTGGAATCTGCTAATTGTATGCGATCGAGTTCAAGTAAGGGAGCAATTACAATAAACATGATGAGAATCACAAATACAACATCAATTAAAGGCGTTAAATTAACGGTAGGCTCTTCAGTTAACCGTTTATTTAAGTAGCGCTTACCCATAAACAATATCAACTTGTCGGTAATTCATCTCTATTGAAGATAAGATTTCTGTTGAAAATCCTTCCATTTCCATTTCAAAATCGAGGATTTCATTTTTAAAATAATTATACCCTACAAGCGCAGGTATTGCATCAATCAGACCAATAACTGTAGTTGCAAGAGCTAAAGACAATCCGCCAAGTACCATTTGATGAGTACTACCCACGGTCTGGCTTTGAAGTTCTGAAAATGTTGTTAAAATCCCCCAAACAGTCCCTAATAATCCAAGGAAGGGAGCTAAACTTACAATTGTTGATAAAATAAACAAATTTTTTTCGAGGCTATTAATTTGAGAGGCAATAGTGTTCTGAAGTCCCTGTTCAATAAAATGAATGTCTGCTCTCGACAAATAAACAACATGCTCCTTATCTTTATTTTCAGAGCAGGACAATTTATTTTTATTTAAGATATCAATTGTTTGTTTTTTAAATAAATGGTAGAGATTAAAAAACGGATTTGCTTTTTTCTCTTTAGCTGATATTACATATTCAAAATTTAATAGATTCTTTTTTTGTGTTTGAAATTTTGAATAGAATTTTAAGGCATATTTTTTAGCTGTATATAAAATTAAGAACTTGTGAATAAGTAATATCCATGTTAATATTGACAAAGCTATTAATCCTATAAAAATTAACTTACCTAATATATCGGAATGTATATAAGCGTCATAAAATGGATTACTAGCTAAAATAAAAAAATGATTTACAAACATTATAAAATCCTGTACGCTGTGCCTTTTACTCTCACACAGTGATACCTTAAAAGATGGAGACTTGTCAAGTAATGATAAATTTTTTACAACGTATTCTAATAGCCCTTTTTCTACTCTTAACCCTACAAGTATCAAATATCTGGATGGTAACCGCAGAAGAAGATTTTGAGATTGAAAGTTACGAGTTAAATAACGATGAACAAGAGAGCACTCCGGTTCATGCAAAAATCATCAATGAGACTGAATCTATTCAGCCGGGGCTCCCGTTTTCCTTAGCTATCAAGCTTAATATCGATAAAAACTGGCATACTTACTGGAAAAATCCGGGGGATTCTGGGATGGCTCCCTTAATTGAGTGGAAACTCCCCGACGGTTTTACTCTCAATTCCGTACATTGGCAAGCTCCCTCAAGATTGACTCATGATTCCTCTGTCGGATTTGGATACGAAAACGAAATGTTTTTTTTAGTTGATTTGACAGCCAGCCAAACAATAAGTGAAAATGCAACCATCGATATTGAAGCTTCTATCACATGGCTTGCATGTTCTGATATGATGTGTCTCCCTGGGAATTCTGAAGTCTCAACTCAATTGCTTATAAAAAATGAAAAGCCAAAATCTGATGCGAATCATGATTTTGAGAAATTACGCACAGGCCTTCCCTCCAAAACTTGGGGATTAGAAGCACTTTCAAGAAACAAAGAATTTATTGAACTTAAAGTGAAAGCTCCAAAAGACCATAGTACTCTTTATACCAAAGCCTATTTTTGCCCTGAAGATGTAGGTTTTGTCGATCATAAAACAGTGACATCTTTTGACCCTGAATCCATATCTTTAAATGATCATTATAAAGTCTCCCTCAAGCGCCAAGATTCTAAAAACTCGGGCCAAGAAAATCTTAAAGGTATTCTTGTTTTGACTTCTGAAAACGAGACTAAAAAAGAATTTGTAGCTGTTGATCTTGCTATCAAAGAAGACCCTTTTCATGATGATGAATTATCTTCCTCTCACGAAATAGCCTCCCTCGGTAAAGTTGAAACAAAAGGTTTAAAATTCGTAGATACTGATGAAGTTCAACAATCTGAATTAGAAGGTCATTTTGGTAAAGCGCTTCTTTTTGCCTTTATCGGAGGAATGCTTCTTAACTTAATGCCTTGTGTACTACCAGTTCTTTCTTTAAAAATCTTTAGCTTTGTCAAAATGTCTGGAGAGAGTCGAAAGTTATGCTTCCAACATGGCATTGCATTTTCAGTCGGTGTTTTAATTTCATTTTGGGCTCTTGCAGGTTCACTTCTTATTCTTCAAGCATACGGGCAATCAGTTGGCTGGGGCTTCCAACTTCAGGAACCTATTTTTGTTGGGGTCTTAGCTGCAATTATTTTTATGCTGGGATTAAATTTATTTGGCGTCATGGAAATTGGTGCCGGTATTACATCTGCAGTTGGAAATATTAACCATAAAAGGACAGGCCTCACAAGTTCATTTTTTAGCGGAATTTTAGCCACTGCAATTGCAACTCCTTGTACCGGTCCATTTTTAGGTTCTGCTGTTGGTTATGCAGTGACTCTTCCTGCAATTTTAGCTTTAGCTATCTTTACAGTTTTAGGTTTTGGAATGGCCTTTCCTTATCTTCTTCTTTCAGCCTACCCATCGCTTTTACGCTTTATCCCAAAACCCGGGCATTGGATGGTCACATTTAAAGAAATCATGGGTTTTTTGATGATGGCAACAACAATCTGGCTTCTTTGGGTTTTTAGTGCGCAAACAAGTACCTCAAGCTTAATTTTACTTATTGGGGCTTTATTTTTTCTTGGAATCAGTTGCTGGATTTATGGTAAGTGGGGGTCTCCTCTTCAAAAAAAATTAAGCCGTCGAATTTCTTTTGCCTTTAGTCTAGCATTTTTAATGCTTGCAGCTTTTACCATTAATAGTGCGACAGGAAGCTCTATTACAGAACAAAGAACATCAGAAGAGAGTGAAATAGCCTCCCTTTGGGAACCCTTTTCACCTGAAAGAATTGTAGAATTACAAAAACAAGGAATTGCTGTTTTTGTTGACTTTACCGCAAAATGGTGCCTTATCTGTCAAACTAATCATATGAGTCTTTCAACAGATGGTGCAGAAGCTAAATTTCAGTCTGCTGGTGTTGTACGAATGAAAGCTGATTGGACAAGAAAAGATTCGGTCATCACTGAGGAATTAAAAAAGTTTGGTCGAAGCAGTGTTCCTCTTTATGTTCTATACGGAACAAATGAATCTGAAAAACCTAAAATTTTGCCTCAAGTTTTAACCTCTGATATCGTAGTAGAATATTTAAATGAATTGTAAACTTGATTATTTCATTGACTCGCATGCTCATCTCACATGCGATGAAAAAACATACTCTCAAATTGACGATATCTTAGAAAGAGCATTCTCTACCGGAGTCAAAAGAATTGTTAATATTTGTACGACCCTTGAATCACTTGAAAGGGCTTTAACTTTAAGAAGTCAGTATCCTTGGATTTATAATAGCGCTGCCATTACCCCGCACGATGTGGAAATTTTGGGAGATGCGGCCTTTCCTACTATTGCAGAACATGCTAAAAAAGGCCACCTTGTAGCTATTGGTGAAACAGGGCTTGATTACTATTACGAACACTCAAAAGCTGAAATTCAAAAGAAATTTTTAAGACGATATTTGCATTTAGCATTAGATCAAAATCTGCCTGTTATTATTCATTGTCGCGATGCTTTTAAAGATTTCTTTGAAATTCTCGATCAAGAATATGTTGTGAACAACAAACATGCAGCTGGTGTCTTACATTGTTTTACAGGTACTATACTAGAAGCAGAAGAAGTTTTAAAAAGGGGTTTTTATCTCTCTTTAAGCGGAATTGTCACTTTTAAAAAAAGTCATGAACTTCAAGAAGTTGCAAAATTTGTCCCGCTAAATCAACTTCTAATAGAAACAGATACTCCTTTTTTAGCCCCTCAAAGTAAGCGAGGCAAATCAAATGAACCCGCGTTTATTATAGAAATAGCGAGCTTTATTGCAAAAACAAAAGGGATTTCAGTAAATGAAATTCTAGAAACCACAAGCAATAATGCGAGCAAGCTATTTGCTTTACAAAATCCCTAAAAAATTGCAACTGCTCATAAAGTTGAGGCAGCAATTCAAAACCCGACATAAATTTGACTGTGTCAAATTTATGTCGGGTTTTGAATTGCTCGACTTAATAAAAAATTCTTGCACATTATCCATTTGATTGCTATCTTTCCGAGCTATGAATGATGAAAACAATCACCAAAAACAACCCTTCCGTG
>Ga0209181_10003635_pt1 | contig 23581 bp, 19 predicted proteins | sample MAT05_FD_187208 | JGI IMG/M metagenome (GOLD analysis project Ga0209181, IMG submission 187208) | Freshwater microbial communities from Lake Fryxell liftoff mats and glacier meltwater in Antarctica - MAT-05 (SPAdes) (version 2) | ecosystem: Environmental > Aquatic > Freshwater > Ice > Liftoff...
TTGGTGAGCCTGTCGAACCAGCCGAACTGCAGTTTTACGTGAAAGATACGGGCATTGGGATACCCAAAGATAGACAGACTGCCATATTTGAGCGTTTTATTCAAGCCGATATTTCCGATAAAATGGCATTTCAAGGAGCGGGACTGGGTTTGTCAATTTCGAAAGCCTTGGTGGAAATGCTTGGTGGAAAAATTTGGGTGGAAAGCGAAGTAGGAAAAGGTTCAGTTTTTTATTTTACCCTTCCATATCAGACACAACCAAGCGAAAAAATCGTTCCTGAAAATAATGATTATTTGGAAGAATCAGTTACTGGCGCTAATCTTAAAGTTGCGGGACTCAAAATATTAGTTGCAGACGACGATGAAACATCGGAAATGTTTATTTCAGTTATAGTTACAGAACTCAGTAAAGAAATACTCGTTGCAAGAACCGGCATTGAGGCTGTGGATCTTTGCCGCAATAATCCTGATATAGATTTAATTCTTATGGATATTCAAATGCCTGGATTAAATGGGCATGAAGCAACCTGGCAAATCCGGCAGTTTAACAAAAACGTTGTGATAATAGCGCAGACAGCCTTTGCACTATCGGGTGATAAAGAAAAGGCAATTGCCGCAGGATGTAACGATTATATTTCAAAACCGATTAGCAAAGACAAATTACTTGAATTAATACAAAAGTATTTCAAGAAATAATTAAATTGAAATAGGTAAGAAGATTGTCTGTTTTCGAAGTTCAGTTAGAGGATAATCCCTGCAAGCCCTTTATCCGTAATAGAATCGATTTTCACTTTCACAAAGCTATTCTGAACGGCAAGCGGATCATGGAACAAAATAGGCAAGTAATGCTCCCCATAGCCACGCGCCATTCCACCACGAAGGGTTTTTTCAACCAGTACCGTTTGTTCTTTGCCAAGCATTGAGGTATAATAGGCATTTTTGTTCGCTTCTGAAGCTTCCCTCACCAGTGCACTCCGACTCACTTTTAATCGTTCGGGAACCTGGTTTTCCATTCGTTCAGCCCGGGTGCCTTTCCGCACCGAATACCTGAATGTGTGAACATGACTGAAATCGGCTTCCTTAACAATCTTCAGTGTCTGTGCAAAATCTTCTTCCGTTTCACCCGGAAAACCTACAATTACATCGCTAGTGAAATTAAAATGCGGATATATCTTTCGGAATTCATTCACTATTTCCATAAATGATCGCACATTATACATCCTTCTCATCTTTAGTAATATGGGATCTGAACCGCTCTGCAAGCACAAATGCAGATGGGGAGCAAGTTTAGGATGCGCAAAAAGTCTGGAAAAATCCGGACCAAATCCATCTGGCTCGATCGAAGAGATTCTTATTCTGAATTCTCCGGGGATTTCAAGAATATTTTCTAATAGATTCTCAAATTTCAATCCCCCGAAATCATAACGACCGATATTTACACCAGTAATAACAATTTCTTTAAAACCATTTGCGGTAACGCGCTTGATGTTTTCATATATTTCAGACGGATTGCGACTTACAGCGGCTCCCCTGACAGAAGGAATTATGCAAAAAGTACAGAAATTATCGCAACCATCCTGAACTTTAATGGAGGTTCGTGTATGAAGACTTTTGTCTACTGTCTCGTATCCGAAAATATCGGAAGGCAACTGATCAGGGTGCAGAATTTCTCCCCTGAAATGGGCATCAACAAGCGAAAAGATATTGTTTTTGTGCTCATTATCTACCACATAGGTTATCCGTTCATTTTTTTCCAGAACAGCCTTATGATTATTAACCATACATCCGGCAACTACAACGACTGCTTCAGGATTGCGACACGCTGCCTGTGAAATAATATTTCTCGATTTCTGATCGCTTTGATTGGTTACTGTGCACGTATTAATTACACAAACATCCGCATCGTCACTGAATTCAACTATTTCATAGCCTCCCTTGTGAAACTCGCTTACCATAGCATCGGTTTCATATTGATTTAGGCGGCAGCCAAGGGTTTTAAATGAGACTTTTTTCATGGGATAGATGGGGTCATGAAACTCTTAATTCATCCAGAACCATTTCTGTTTTTCCTTCAACCGAAAAATCTGATGCGGAGACAATTTTTACATCAGTAAATGTTCCGATTAAGGATTCATTCGCAGAGGCAAACCGAACGATGATTTTACCTTCGGTAAGCCCGTAAAGATGTCCGGGTTTCCGATCTTTTCCAAGTACTAAAACTCTGAATGATTTACCAATCAGACTATTATTGTAAGCTTCTGAAATTTGAGATAATTGCTGCGTAAGTCGTTCGAAACGATCTTTTTTATCGGCTATTTTAACATCATCATCCCAACGGTAACTTGCAGCACCCGGTCGTGCCGAATATTTTGCAATATATGCCATATTGAACTTAAATTCGTCTATGGCTTTAACCGTGTTTTGGAACTGTTCCTCTGTTTCGCCCGTAAATCCAACTATAATATCAGTAAACAGTGTAGCTTCGGGCATTTTCAACTGGATATAGGAGATTATTTCCCTGTATTTTTCAATATTATAACCCCGGTTCATCTTCACCAATACCTTATCGTCGCCTGATTGTAGCGGGAGGTGAACCATTTTCGCAAGAACTTTATATTTTGCCATTACATCTACTACCTCGGTTTTCATATCCCGGGGATGTGGTGAAGTATAATAAACCAAAAATTCTCTTCCGCTTACTATTCCTAACTCTCCGATTTGTTCCAAAAGCTGGGCAAAACTGATTTCCTCGCCTGTTTTGTCTTTCCCGTAGGAATTTACATTTTGACCAAGAAGTGTAATGCTTTTATATCCGCCACGAACCAATTTTGATATTTCTTCAAGAATATCTGAAGATGGACGGGAAACCTCTCTCCCCCGGGTATAAGGAACTGCGCAAAAAGTGCAGAATTTGTCGCAACCATTCTGGATTGGAACAAAAGCCTCAAAGCTTGAATGGTAGGTGGGATTGACGTTCCAGAGCGAGAATATATTATCATTGGAAGGAATGCGGGAGCTACCTGTTTTTAACGAAATACCACTGGTAACTCCATATTCCCGTATCATATCGGGAAGCTGATTTGCCTCCGACATAGGAAACACAAGATCAAATTGCTTCAGGAATTTCTCTTTGTCGGCAGGAAGAACGCATCCACTTACAAATGTGATCAGGTTGCGCTTGTTTTTCCATTTGTTCCACTTATGAATGCGAGAGTAGACCTTATCGATAGCTTTTTGCCGGACCGAACAAGCCAGTATTCCAAGAAGATTTGCCTCCTCTTCATTATCGGTATTCACATATCCCATCCTCTGCAGAATGGAATGCATTCTCTCGCTATCCGAAACATTCATCTGGCAACCCAGAGTGATCAAATGATAAAACATCTCTCCTCCTTAAAAATAAACTTCCGTAAAGATATGTGAATTTGACAAACCTTTTTCCTGTAAAATATCAATAGACTCGAAAACCATATCGCTGTTGCCACAAAGATACACCATGGTTTCCTTGTCGATATCCATATTTTTGAGGTAAGTAGTGAGCCTCCCATGAAAATCTCCCGTGTTTTCTCTGGAAGTACATGCGACATACCTGTTTTCTTTATAACATTCTCTTTCGTAGGCTTCGTCTAGTGTCCTTATGCCATGAATTATTGTATAATCGGCGTTTGGATACGTTTTCACAAAACTATGGAAAGGTGCAATCCCTGTTCCGCTGGCAATAAACAGCAATTTTTTATTTTCCGGAGGCTGGGCATTGGTAAGAAAAAACCCATAAGGGCCGTTAACTTCGAGAGTATTTCCCTCCTTCAGGCGACGTAATTTTCTGCTTACAATTCCATCTTCAACTTCCCGAACCAGTATTTCCAGAAATTCTTCATCCCTCCCGCTATAAACCGAATATTCCCTAGCCTCAGAAGATCCCAATACTCCAACAACCAGATGCTGACCGGCTCGAAATGCCAGAGTGTTTTTATTGAAGCGCACCACATAAGAGGCGTCGCAGAGGTTTCTGATTTCTTTAACTGAATAAGGGGCAATCATAGCCTGAATATCAATCTTGCTCATTTTTATAAGTTTGCAAATGTACAAAACCCATTAACGTTTTTTTTGAAGAAGGGTTCAATCGGGGGATCAAATTAAAGATGCCGAATTTTTTCCCTGCATGCGAATAGTTGCTTTTGGCAGCAGGGAAGTTATTGTCCAATTGGTCTCAGGCCACTTTCTTTTATTCGCGAATTAATATATTTTTTGAACTCCTCAAATGTAATCTTCTCAAGGTTTACTATATGTTTAAAATTCCAACTCGCTAAAACATCAACTTTATATATCAATCAATGTCGTTGACTTAAGAAATTTTCTGATTCTAAAAAATGCCCCACCCCAACCCCTCCCCCAAGTTGGAGGGGCAAGTCTGACTTAAATATGAAGATAAAATTAGAAAAGGGAAGAATAATAACTTCTGTTCTAGAAAAATCATTTGCAAATCTTGGATAGGCCCTCCAACTTGGGGGAGGGGTTGGGGTGGGGCTGATTTTTGAAGATTTCGGACACCCTTAAGTAAACGACATTGATAAATCAATTATAAGTCAATTTTTGATCATCTGGTTTTTTGCCTAACTGAGTGTTTTAGAACTGATCCCCAATCTGATACCTTATTTCCAACGAGGCTTGCAAGGCAATCTTTAATAACTGCCGTGCCGTAACCTCGCTAATTTCAACATTTTTAAATGCGAACTTATATAATGGCTCGGATGGAATTTCCCCGAAAAGGGTATTATAAAAGACAAAAGTATTTAGTAAAACACCTTCCGGACGCGGATGTGAGCGATCCTCCCAATATAAGTTTATCCCAGGAAACTGCGAAGCGGCCATATCCCATGCAAAACCGCAGGGAACAACTATTGCGTTGAGCTCTTCAGCCATTTTAATGTATTCCTGCGCAATGGTATCAATCATAAATGGCCTGTTTTGCCTCCCCCAGGTCATGTAAAAAACCGGACGCGCATCGTTTTCAATAATTAGTTCAGTGAATTTTTGAGCATAATCCTCGAATTTATCAGCATGCATAAGCGTTCCCATGCTTTGCTCCTGAATGACAACGTAGTCGTAAGACCCATTTTTAATTTTAATAGCAGCTTTTCCGGATTTCCAGTGCTTCTCAAGGGCAATACCCCCTGCTCCTGAATAGTCGGTGATTATTGTCTTCCCATAAAGACTTGCCATTTCCTTCAATCTAAGAGGCAATTCAGGAGTTGTTGTACCAAGGTTGGCAAATGTATAGCTATTGCCAATGAACAGAATGCTTACTGTATCCTGCGCATAAACAGCCGATGTTTCAATTACAAGGAGAAGAATCCAGATCAATAATGATTTGAACATTTTAAGAATCTGATAAAAATATTGTTTTGTGACACAAAAGTACTCAGAATTCCATGAAAAGAGTCCCAAAATCCTAATGAATCAATACCCAAATGAATTACCCCCAGACAGAGCCATCGAGGTATCAAATGGAATTCATATTTTCCCACCCAGATAGAATCAAACCTGACAGGTCTAAGACCTGACAGGTTTGGGGCTGTATGAAATTAGAATTGAAATGGAAGAAAAGGGATTCCAACTCCCCTGAGAACCCTACTGTTTAATGATTTTATCAGTAATTATCTTACCATCTGTTTCAATTTGTAAAATGTACAATCCTTTTGAAAGGGATGTCAGACTTACTTCCTTCTTGTTACTTAAATCAATTAAGAGCTTCCCGGTCATAGAGAAAAGTTTTACTCTGAACGCTTTATCTGAATCGATAAATAATTGATCTTTTGCAGGGTTAGGATAATAGCTTATCATGCTGCCATTCAGGTCTTTAATATCATTCCCAAGGCTAACGCTAATGTAAGCTGTTTTTGTAACCGTATTATTTCCGGCGCCATTTGTACACTTAAGAATAACCTGGTAAACTCCCGCTGAATTGTAAACAACAACAGGATTCTGAAGCCCTGATGTTGAAGGTGAACCTCCTTGAAATGTCCAGTTCCATGAGCTCGGCGCATTAATCGACAAGTCCTGAAATTGCACAGATAATGGGCTGCTTCCTGATTTTAAATCAACGGTGAAATATGCAACTGGTGCTAATTCAAGACTTCTGTTTCCTGCGGCATAATAAACAGGATAATTAGCTCCAGTGATTGGAATCGTAACAGGACCTGTACCTGTAATTTTATCAGGCAACATAGATACAACTGCAATATCCTCATAGTCGTCCTTTGCGCTCCCATTTAATACCTCGTAGGTAGTAAAAGCAACTTTATCATCATTTTTGGAATAGCTTGGATATCCAATAGTATTATTTGTTACGATTAATCCCGACACTCCGGTTAGAAGATTTACACCGTAAATACTGTATGAATTGGTATTATTATCAATGTAGTCAAATGCCATTATATATGGGGAGTTTTTAGCAAATGTCGGGTCTCCAATGCTAATATTTTCGGGCAATGAACCATACAATTTACTGATGGAGCCATCTCCAAAAGAAGCAGTCGCATTATCCCAGACTTTAATAAAACCAATGTCCCAATAGGAAATATCAGTTCCAATGGCAGAATTCAAAGAGTTATAAGCATCATAAACCAGGTATTCTCCGGTATGATCAAATTCGAACTCATCGGCATACAGAACACCGCCTGCATTGGTTCCTTCAGTGCTGGTAGTAGGGTTATAAAGCGGGAATTTCGCCCATACCTCAGAAACAAAATCATACACATAAATAGCAGTATCCTGAACATTTGAAATTGCAGCAAGACGCTTGCCATCTTTTGAAACAGTCACATTATCCCAGATTGCATCGTTGGAAAGAATAAGTTCCTGAGGATCTGCCGGATTTATAGAAATTGATCTGAGCTTACTGTCTGTGGAAACAAATGCAGCGGTTGTTCCGTCATCGGTAACACTGGCTTTTGCTTTTGCTTTTGTTACGGACAAATCATTCAACGAAGAACCGTTTGTTGTCGCCCGGTATAAGGAATTACCATCAGCCGGATCAGTATTAAAGAGCAGAAAATACTCCTGACCGGGGTTTACAGGATATTCCTGAGCATAATCAATCTTAGCTTCTTCCTGTATTCCAACGGCATCAAATGCGCTTTTAGCCGCTGTTACTTCGGGGGAGCCGTCGCCATAAAGATCCTTTGCTGATTGAACAACAGCCAAACGAAGATCAATAAATTGTGATTTGCTGGTAAGGTAATTTGTTAATGCTTTAAAAAATACTTGCTCAGCTTTGGCTTTAGTAATTGCAGTTGCAAAAAGATAAAAAGCATAATTGCATATTCCGCTGTTTATATGCACGCCTCCATTATCTCCATCGCCTTTGTACATCTCGGAAACATGCATGGGTTGCCAGTAACTGTCGTTTATTGAACTTCCCATGTTATGCGGATTCGACATATTTCTTAAGGATCCCGATGGTGAAAATGATGTTTTAGTAATGTCTTCACCGATATTCCAGTCATCTCTGTCAACCATTGAGCCAAAAACGTCGGCAAAAGATTCATTAATTGCCCCTGACTGACTCTGGTATTCAAGGTTTGCGGAGTTTGAAATAATCCCATGTCCCATCTCATGCGCGGTTACATCCAAAGCCCCCGCAAGAGATTTGAAAGCAACATCTCCGTTTCCGAAAAATGCAGCCTGACCGTTCCAGAAGGCATTGTCCATAGGTGTACCATCTTCATTGGTAACGTTGATGAGAGAAATGATATTCCCTCCTTTCCCGTTAATTGAATTACGATTAAATGTATTTTTAAAATATTTAAAAGTTGTCATTGCATTGTAATGCGCTGAAACTGAGGCAGGAATATTCCATGTATTATTATTTGCAGAGGTAATTTCAGAATAACTAAGGTTAACAGTGGATGTATTATTGGCATTCAGGGTTACGATCATACCTTCATTTGTTGAAGCGTTATACATCGATTCAGCTGCGTCTATCAGTTTGTAAGCGCCTCCCTCTAAATAAGTATTTAGAGTTCTTGAAACACCATTTAAATCAAGCCCTGTGGCGGTAAAGGGTCCGTCTGAATTAGTGTTGTTGAAAGAATGAATGATGTGTCCGGAATTTGCATCAACATAATATTTCCAGACCTCAACCAGGTTTGGTCTGATAGTTACCGAGTAGGTCAAAGTGTTATTGTAAATCGACAATTCAATTTCAGGGGAATCGTACTTCAGGAGTTTTTTCTCTTCTGGAGATAGATTCCTGAGTACCGTTTTGGTTTTAATATGAGAGTTTACGTTTTCGATTGCTATGCTCTCTGAAATTGCCGGTGTCAAATCAATTGATTGTAAAACTTTATAAATTCTTCCTGTAAAAACATCGCTTTGGGGTCCGATATGAAGATAAAACTCAGCTCCATCGATTTTAATCCCTCTAAAATATTGCTGTGCCTTAACATGGGTTTTGCCCTGATCATCAGTATCTGAAGAGATTATAGTTATTTCTGAATCAGGGTCTTCCAACTTAGTAACTGCTTTGGTTGAATTAAAGAAAGCGTAAAATTTTTCTCTTTCAGAATTAGTCCCAGCTGACTTTAGCGTGCTTTTATCTTTTTCGAAAAAAATAGGATTTCCTGCACTCAGAATTAGATTTTTAACTGGATTATTTTTGCCACTTATCTGAGGTTGCACAAGTGTTGGCAAAGTTTTATACTGGCTGTTTACAGCCGATTTCCTGCTTTGCTGATTGTTAATGGTTTTAAAGCTGAAGCTAGGATTGATTGTTCCCGATTGCTTTTTAATCTGCGATTTTGTATTCACTCCGGGCTGTGAAAATGCAGTAAATGAAATCAATAATGTAAATGCAAAAAGTAAATGTTTTCTCATTTTATTTTTGTTTTAAAGTGCTTACTAAAGTTTTATAGAATTCTTTTATTTCGGGAGATTGGGAACTGTCCGTCCAACTAACTTTATTCACAGAACCCTCTGATTTTACTTCAATGAAATAGGTCATATTCCCCTTTTCAGTGAGTTTCAGATTATAGAAATCAATTTCTTTGAGAGTTTTTGAAATATTCCGGGCTTCTTTTTTCGAAATCTCGTTGATTTTTGAAAGTTCTCCATTGGATTGTTTAAAGACCTCCCGACTTGACTGGAGCGTATAGTTTGTGGAAAGTCCTGTGAATCCACCTCCGCTTCCAAAATTTATTTCTATGAAAGCTGAAGAGGCTTTTTGCTGCTTATTCGGGCAAGAGCAGGAAAAGAGAAAAGCTGAAAGAAAGATTAAAATAGTGGTTCTCATCTGAATGATTTACATTATAGATAATTGGAGATAGCAAAATAAACAAATCTAAAGAGGAAAAGGTTCAGAAAACCATAAAAAAAGCCCTCCTTTTCAGGAGAGCCTTTTGAAAATATATAGGGTTGATAAACTCTTACATCATACCACCCATGCCGCCCATACCGCCCATGCCAGGGTTTCCGCCGCCACCGTGTGATTCTTTTTCGGGTTCATCTACCATAACGCACTCGGTAGTTAAGAACATTCCGGCAATAGAAGCTGCATTTTCCAGAGCAATACGAGCTACTTTAACAGGATCAATTACACCTGATTCATAAAGGTTTTCATATTTTTCTGTTCTTGCATTGAAGCCAAAGTCATCTTTACCTTCTCTGATTTTCTGAACAACGATAGATCCTTCGAAACCAGCGTTTTCAACAATGGTACGCAAAGGCTCTTCAAGTGCTCTCTTAATGATAGCGATTCCGGTATTCTCGTCTTCGTTATCACCTTTCAGTTTATCAAGGGCTTTTACTGCTCTGATATAAGCAACACCACCACCTGGGATAATACCTTCTTCAACAGCTGCGCGGGTTGCACTTAAAGCATCTTCAACGCGGTCTTTTTTCTCTTTCATCTCTATCTCTGAAGCTGCACCAACATACAGAACAGCTACTCCACCTGCAAGTTTAGCAAGACGTTCCTGAAGTTTTTCTTTATCATAATCTGAAGTGGTATTCTCGATCTGTTTTTTAATCTGTCCTACTCTAGCAGTGATATTGGATTTTTCGCCAGCACCGTTTACAATAGTAGTGTTTTCCTTATCGATAGTGATTTTCTCAGCATGTCCAAGCATGTCAAGGGTTGCACCATCAAGACGCAGACCTTTTTCTTCTGAAATAACAGTACCACCGGTCAGGATTGCGATATCCTCAAGCATTTCTTTTCTCCTGTCGCCAAAACCCGGAGCTTTAACAGCTGCGATTTTTAATGAACCTCTGAGTTTGTTAACAACTAATGTAGCAAGTGCTTCGCCATCAACGTCTTCAGAAATAATTAAAAGAGGTTTTCCAGTCTGTAAAGCGGATTCGAGAATAGGAAGAAGGTCTTTCATTGTAGAAATCTTCTTATCGTGGATCAGGATAAAAGGGTTATCCAGAACGCATTCCATTTTCTCAGTATCCGTTACAAAGTATGGGGAGATATATCCACGGTCGAACTGCATTCCTTCAACGATTTCAACTGTAGTATCTGAAGTTTTAGCTTCTTCAACAGTTATTACACCTTCTCTTTTTACTTTGCCCATTGCTTCTGCGATCAGTTTGCCAATAGCGGCATCGTTGTTTGCAGAGATACTTGCAACCTGCTCGATTTTTTTGTTGTCATCACCAACAGATTTCGACTGAGCTTTAAGATCAGCAACAACAGCGATAACAGCTTTGTCGATTCCTCTTTTCAGATCCATTGGGTTTGCACCAGCAGCAACGTTTTTAAATCCAACGTTAACAATTGACTGTGCAAGAACAGTTGCTGTTGTTGTGCCATCACCTGCATCATCAGCAGTTTTTGAAGCAACACCTTTTACCATCTGAGCACCAACGTTTTCAAAATGATTTGAAAGTTCAACTTCTTTAGCAACCGTTACACCGTCTTTAGTAATTGCAGGTGCACCGAATTTTTTCTCAATAATAACATTGCGACCTTTTGGTCCCAGAGTTACTTTCACTGCATTAGCCAACGCATCAATACCTTTTTTAAGTTGATCGCGGGCTTCAATATTAAATTTAATTTCTTTAGCCATTTTTATAGATTTTTAAAATTTACAGGGGATTAAACAATAGCAAAAATGTCGGTTTGTTTCATAATCAGGTAGTCTTTCCCGTCAACAGTGATTTCTGTTCCTGAATATTTACCATAAAGCACTAGGTCTCCAACTTTAACTTCCATTTTTTCGTCTTTGATACCAGGGCCAACAGCAACAACTTTACCTTGTTGTGGTTTCTCCCTTGCGGTGTCGGGAATAAAGATGCCGCTGGCAGTTTTTGTTTCTGCTTCTTTGGGTTCAATTAGCACTCTGTCTGCTAATGGTTTTAATTTTACTTCTGCCATTTTGAGTAATTTTATTGGGTTTAACTTAATTTTCAATATTTGGGTCTATCATTGCATAATTTGTGCCACTTCAAAAAAAAGATCAAATAGCGACATTTTTACGCTTCATTTTCTCAGGGGATAAATAAATTTCGCTCCAACTGTTTGAATAACTGAAATTTACAACGGTTTCTAAGTTTTGAAGTAACTGTCATGTCTTATGACATACTGACATTGAAGCACTTTTAATCAACTTTCGCAACCAGAATATACTTTGATCACTTTTTGAGAAACAAAACAATAAAAAAAGGAAAAAGATAAAAGCTATGATCAATTTTTGATTCACACTTTTATCTTTTTACCAATATCTTTTGTTTTGAAACCACAAAACTCCGACTTAGCAATAAGGCAAATTATTTGGCTGGTTCCGTGGTTGTAGAGTTATCTCCTGATTCTGGGAGATTGATAGTACCTTCAGAAGGCTGGTTCAAACGTGAATTGTCGAATTGTCCTTCAATTCTCGATTTGCTTACTTCTGCCTGTTTAGGTAATGTCCAGGTGGCAGCAAGACTGAAAACTAAAAGGCAAGCAGCAAGCCCCCATGTAGCTTTTTCAAGAAAGTCGGCTGTTTTACGAACTCCGAGGTATTGGTTAGAGCCTGCAAAATTAGAAGCAAGACCTCCTCCTTTGGAATTCTGAACTAACACAATCATCACTAATAGTAAACAAACAATGATCAGGAAAACAACAAAAACGGTATGCATAATATTATTTTTTAATATAAAGGCTTCGTATTTCTTCAATTTGGGACACAAAGTAAATACTTTTTTCCGGATATTTCAAACATAATTTCTCATAGGCATAAATTGCCTTATTATACAGGCCTTGTTTGAGATAAATCCTTGCTAAAGTATCGGTTATGAAACCCTCATTTTCTTCGGCACTGTTTTTTGCTATATCTCCTTCCAGACTTGTTTCTTTATCGGCACGAATAACCCCGGGATCAGTATGAATAAAGCTTTCGATAATTTCCAATTTCTTAAAGGGAGTTTTTGGCCCTTCGGTTTCACCGCCAAGTTTTGAAATCCAATGATCGAAACTTTGTCTTTCATTTATTTTGAGTTCTTCAAAATTTTCTGTTATTATCTCTCCCGTTTTCTCATCATCAGAAACCGAGGGTTCATTGTTGTAGGCATCTTTATTTTTTGGAGTATATACAAATTCAAGCAGTGTATCGTCTTTCATTGAATCCAATAAACCATTTATCGCAGCTTTCTCTTTTTCCTGTGTTAAATCATCCCATGCTTCAGAAATGCCAGTAATTCTTGGATTAATTTCTTTTGCCGCAATGCTTATTTCTTTTTCCTCAGGTTCAGGAAGCGTTGATTCTATCTGAGTATATAAAGTTTTCTGTATGAATTTTCGATTAGGAATTGAAATACTTAAGCTTTTAAGGCGGAGATCAAAATCCGGATCCGATTGTGATTTACTTGATTTCAGCAAAATAATTGCAGCAGTACTAAACCAGGGGAAAACTTTGATCAACTGCTCCAGCTCAGCCAAGTCGGCAGTTTTAAAAGCTTCCGGATGATACAGATATTCCTGAAATTTATCTTTTTGAATACTCATGGTAGTTACCAGTTTACAAAAGCTTTATTATAAATATCTTCCATAAGATCTTCTACGATAAGCTTTATCAATTCATCTTCAACACTTGAAAGGTCTTTTTCACTTGAATAGTCCTGAAACCTTGAAAAGCTGGTATCAAAACTCTTATCTGTCTCAATCTCATTGGTAAATTTCACTCTTACAGTAATTGTTAGCCTGTTAGTTGCAGCAGTCTCATCGCCCGTAATTGCCTGGGGGCGTGTTTCATAATTTTTTATTTCCCCTGAAAAATCAACATCTCCAAATCCTGTTACCAGATTCAGACTGGTTTGACCCTGGAGTTTTTCCCTCAATGCATCAGTAAATATCTGGCTTAGCTGAGGTTGTACAAGTGGAGCACGGTTATCGAAATATTGGACGGAAAAAGTCTTTATTTCAGGACTTATCGTGGCGCCAGTAAATGAATAGGACACTTTACAAGACTGACTAAATGAAAAAACAAGTACAACCAGAATGGCTTGAATTAAGGCAGAAACTTTCATTTTCTATTCAATATTATATTCTTTAATTTTTCTATAAAGTGTTCTTTCCGAGATACCCAGATCATCTGCAGCATGCTTTCTTTTTCCCAGGTGTTTTTCAAGAGCTTTCCGGATCATTTCTATCTCTTTATTTTCGAGGGAGAGGGATTCTTCCAAAATTTCCTCAGTATCCTGAATTTGCCCATCATCGGATTTAGGAACAAATACGGATTCACTTGGTTCATCGGCTACGAGGGTATCAGCAGTTGAGTATATTTTCTTGATAATGTGAGCATTGTCTTCATGAAACTCCCTGCTCTGAACACCCTTATCCATGAGGTCGCCGACAAGTTTTTTCAGATCATTGACGTCGTTTTTCATATCGAAAAGAATCTTATACAGAAGCTCCCTCTCATTGGTAAACGTTTCATGATCAAGTTTTCGGCCAGCCATAAGAGCAGGAAGTTTAGAGCGATTATAATCAGGCAGATATTTCTGCAATGTTTCAGAGCTTATAACCCTTTCCCTCTCAATAATTGAAATCTGTTCAGTAATATTTTTTAACTGCCTTATATTACCTGGCCATTCATAGGTTTCCAGTGCCCGCACAGCATCATCTGTGAGAGAAATGGGTGGCATCCGGTATTTCTCAGCAAAGTCGGATGCAAACTTCCTGAACAACAAATGAATGTCGTTTCCACGTTTTCTTAAAGGTGGAATAACAATTGGGACAGTATTTAATCGATAGAAAAGATCTTCGCGAAACCTTCCATTGCCAATAGCTACAACCAGATCAATGTTGGTAGCAGTAATGACGCGCACATTGGTTTTTATCATCTTTGATGATCCAACTCTAAGAAATTCACCGGCTTCGAGAACGCGAAGGAGTCTGACCTGCGTTGAAAGTGGTAGTTCAGCTACCTCATCCAGAAAGATTGTTCCACCGTCGGCAACTTCAAAATATCCTTTACGCGATTCATGAGCCCCGGTAAAAGCTCCCTTTTCGTGACCGAATAGTTCAGAGTCGATTGTTCCTTCAGGAATAGCGCCACAGTTCACAGCTATATAACTGCCATGCTTCCTTGAACTCATTGAATGAATGATCTGCGGAAAAACCTCCTTACCGGTACCACTTTCACCGGCAATAAGTACAGAAAGATCTGTTGAAGCAACCTGCATTGCGACGCTTATTGCGCGGGCCAGCCCTTCATGATTTCCAATTATTCCAAAACGTTGCTTTGTTGACTGTATTTCCATAATATACCTGGATTACTTGGATTAAGCAGATTGATTAGATTATAGCTAAAATAACAAAATGTTTCTGGTTTGAGTTTGGACAGATATAAAATGCAAGTTCAAATCAGCTTAATTTCATCTAAATTTCCTAAATAACTTACACTCAGAGAATTTTAGTGTATAAAACACTGACAAAATTACCCTTCGGTCTGACAAAATTACAAAATTCGCGGATTTTAACTAATTTTGATCCCGAAAAAAAGTGCACAAAAGTGCCTGACTACTTAAAATGCCTTTATTTTTACTATTCTTTTGTAACTTTGGACATCTCATTCAAGAAACCACTAAATTGAGTTAAACAAATGAATATCATTGGAATAATTCCTGCTCGTTTTGCCTCCACGCGTTTTCCCGGGAAACCATTAATGATGCTGGGTGAAAAAACCATTATTCAACAGGTATATGATAAAGCACAGCAAACAATAGAAATTGTGTATGTCGCTACTGATGATCAGCGAATTTTTGATGAAGTGAAACGTTTTGGTGGAAAGGTTGTGATGACATCTTCCGAGCACAGAAGTGGCACGGATCGTTGCGCTGAAGCACTTGATATAATTGAAAAGGAGACCTCTTATCATTTTGATGTGGTAATAAACATTCAGGGAGATGAGCCTTTTATACAACCTGAACAGATTTCCCTGCTGGCTGAACTTTTTAATGATCCCCTTACGCAAATAAGCACACTGGCAAAGCAAATAAGCAACACAGAAGATATTTTTGATTCCAATAAGCCGAAAGTAGTAATGGATAATTCAGGCTTTGCCCTAATTTTTAGCAGGTCGCCTGTTCCGTTTATAAGGGGATTAGCAAAGGAAAGCTGGCCCGGCGATTATTCTTTCTACAAGCATATTGGCATTTATGGTTACCGCAGTAATGTTTTACGCGAGATTACTTTGCTTCCTCCTTCTGAAATTGAACTTGCTGAATCGCTGGAACAATTGAGGTGGCTAAGCAATGGATATAAGATTAAAACTGCTCGCACATCCCATGAAAGCATTGGAATAGACACTCCTGAAGATTTGGAAAAAGCGATAGAGCTATATAAAAGTAAGGGTTAAATGATACACTGAAAACTCTGCATTTATGGGTTCAAACCTGCAGTCCAGATCATTATTCGTAATTTTAGCCATTTCAATAAGGCCTAAACCTGCACCACCCTTGGGCGTAAACTGTCCATTAGTAATTGTTTGGCGGTATAACGCCTTTAATTCTTCTGCTGTCTTTCCATTTACCAGATCGATTTTTCCCTTAAGAGTAGCGATATCAGAATTTTTAATTGGGCTAGTAGTTTTAATAATATAAGTCTGACCTTCTCTTTCAAGTTTAAAGGTAGGTATATAATTTTTTTCAATCATCTGATTTTCAATGTACTGATCGCTATATTTATAAATATTCTCCAATGCTTCAATCATTACACCAAGAATTCTTTTATAAATTCCGAGTTTAATTCCCTTCTCAACCATCCTATGTTTGAGCAATGTAAGTAACCGTCCAATGGTGCTGAATGTAAGATGGCCAGTAAAGTCCAGAAGCGTTTCGCGATTTGTCATTTACACGTTTTAATTCCGATCCAAAATAATAAATTCTGCAATACAATTGAAATGAAATCAAATAATTCTACTAAAAATTACAAAATACTGTTGCGTCTCAATTGTTTAAGCCACTATTCTAAGCCGGTGATATATCCTGTGTCGTCAGGCAAGTTCTTTCCCCTTGAAGCAGCGACAGCCAATTCATCACAACGGGAATTTTCAATATTTCCTGCATGACCTTTGACCCATTGAAATTTAACTTTATGCTTCCGGTATAATGGGAGCAGCATTTTCCACAAGTCAGGATTCTTCTTGCCCTTAAAGTTTTTCTTTTCCCAACCAAACAACCATCTCTGGTTTATAGCTTCGGAAACATATTTGGAATCGGTAAATATGATAATATCAGAGTTATCCCTTTTGATAGCCTCAAGTCCACGGATTACCGCGAGTAATTCCATTCTGTTGTTGGTAGTTAGTTTAAAGCCTTCGGAGATCTCTTTTCGTGAATTGCCGTAAATCATGACCACTCCAAGTCCCCCGGGACCCGGGTTTCCGCTAGCTGCTCCGTCAGTGTAGATATTTATAATTTTCTCCATCAGGGATAAAAGTATTAAAAATAAGCAAAATACCTGTATAACTGATAAATGAAATCTATGAAAGTGTATTTCACAGACCCGGGAAGATATTTCACAGATATTGATAGTGTTTTTTGGGGATAAGCATAGAAACCAGCGATAATATGTTAATCAGCAGTCATTCAGTACCAAATTGTTATATATTTGTGGGTTTAAAATTGATCATTTATTAATCTAACTCATTAACAGTAATGAAAAGAGAATTGGTAATTATTGCGGGCTTGTTTCTGGCAATAAATTTTTCTATAAGGGCAGATGAAGGAATGTGGTTATTAAATCTGTTGCAGAAATCAAGCACTGATAAAATGTCGGCTATGGGCTTACAGCTCACACCTGAACAGATTTACAGTATAAATAATTCAAGTTTAAAGGATGCAGTAGGGGCTCTCGATTATGGATCATGTACCAGTGAATTGGTATCTTCAGAGGGTTTATTGCTCACAAATCATCATTGTGGATATGGTGAAATTCAGAGTCATAGCAGTGTTGATCACGATTATCTAAAGTATGGATTCTGGGCTATGACCCATGCCGAGGAATTACCAAATCCCGGAAAAACTGTATCATTTGTGATCAGGATAGAAGATGTTACAGAAAAGATCAGCCCAAGCATCAAGCCCGGTCTTTCAGGCATGGCTTTGGATCGTACAGTTGAAAATCTTTCCAAGGATATTGTTAAACAAGCTACCGATGGTACAAAATATGAAGCTTTTGTAAGATCATTCTTTAACGGGAATAAGTTTTTCCTGGTTGTTTTAGAAACTTATAAAGATGTTAGACTAGTAGGTGCACCGCCCGAATCGATTGGGAAATTTGGTGCCGATACCGACAATTGGATGTGGCCGCGTCATACAGGTGACTTTTCGATTTTCCGCGTATATACTGCTCCTGACGGTTCTCCGGCTGAATACTCCCCTGAAAACGTTCCAATGAAACCAAAACATTATTTACCGGTTTCACTGAAAGGTTACGATAAAGACGCTTTTGCAATGGTAATGGGCTTTCCAGGAAGCACTGACCGTTATATGACATCATTTGAAGTGGATGAGATTCTTTCGATTGAGCATCCTAACCGTATTAAAATCAGAGGCATCAAACAAGATATTATGCTTGAGAATATGCAAAAGAGCGATAAAGTAAGAATTCAATATGCATCAAAATATTCTCGTTCCAGCAACTACTGGAAATATTCAATTGGACAGTCACAAGGCTTAAAAAACCTGAATGTTGTGGCAAGGAAAAAAGAGATTGAAGGTACATTTACAAAATGGGTAAATGAAAATTCCGATCGTCAGACAAAATATGGAAATGCTTTGGGTTTAATCGAAAAAGGTGTAAACGGACGGAAGGATTTAAGCAGTGCCAGGCAATATGCTTTTGAAACAATGTATCAGGGCATGGAGGCTATTAGTTTTGCATATCAGTTTATGAGTTTATACAATGTTATGACTGAAGTGCCTGATAACCGCGATTCTATTATGAAGGTTGCGGCTAAATTCAAAGAGAAAATAGAGGATTTCTATAAAGATTATGATTTTAATACCGATAAGCAGGTAAGCAAAGCCATGCTTGAGCTTTATTATGAAGATATTCCTGTTAAATTGCAACCAGAGCATTTCGCAATGATCAGAACCAAATACAAAGGTGATCTGGATAAGTATACAGAGATGTTTTACAAAAAATCTATGTTCCCGGTACGTGCAAAACTTGAGGCATTTTTAGCAAATCCAAGTGCAAAAGTATTGGCGAAGGATCCTGCATTTGTTGCGGCTATTTCCAGAACCAATGCTATCAGGGGATATTATAAGGATGCAGCTGAATTTGACGCAATGGCCGATGAAGGTAGAAAACTCTGGATGGCCGGACTTATGGAAATGATGCCTGAAAAGAATTTTTATCCTGATGCCAATTCAACACTTCGCCTTACATACGGTACTGTTGGCGATTACGAAGCACGCGACGCAGTTCGTTATTCATATTTTACAACACTTGCTGGTGTGATGGAAAAAGAAGATCCTAATAACTGGGAGTTTGTGGTTTCTGATAAGTTGAAAGAACTTTACAAAAACAAGGATTACGGCAGATATGGTGTAAACGGAGAACTTCCTGTATGTTTTACCACCAATAATGATATAACCGGTGGAAACTCAGGTAGTCCGGTAATGAACGGAAATGGTGAACTCATCGGTATTGCCTTCGATGGCAACTGGGAAGCCATGAGCGGAGATATTGCTTTTGAACCGGCTTTACAGAAATGTATTAACGTGGATATCCGATATGTACTTTTTGTAATGGATAAATATGCTGGTGCAGGACATCTTGTTAACGAAATGACTCTAGTGCAGTAGTTTCGGAAACAAAAACTAGAGTTCCAATTTATAAATTTCCTTTGCGATACTTACTGAAATCATTGATTATTCAACGGTTTCAGTAAGAATTGCAAAGGTTTTTTTATAAGGCTTTACAGGAATTGCTATTTAACTTCGATTCTTGTTTCAGCCATTCCTGGAATACCTTCATTACTAATTCCTTCAATACATAAGGTAAAATTGCCTTTAGTATCTGATGTGTAGAAGGTTACCATAGCTTCACCCTTTAAATCTGTCTTTACAGACGGCTGCCATAGAATTGTTCTTCTGTCGTCCACAAAAACATCATCTTTTCTGTATTCAAATGATGGCTTATAATATTCTTTTGGAGTAGCATAGCCAAGCATTTTAAACTCAAGTATACCCTTTTTCATGAATTTTCCTCTTTTGGTATAAATGGCGATGACACCGTTTGCGCCTCTTGACCCATAAATTGCAGTTTCTGCGCCTTTTAATATCTCAATTCTCTCAACGTCATAAGGATTCATTCCCATGGCATATTCCGCATCAACAGGCATCCCATCAACCAAGAACAGCGGATCTGTGTTCGTACCCATACTTCTTGATCCTCTAATATTTACGTTATTACCGGTAACCATGACTCCCGGTACTCTTCCTTCAATTATTTGACCAATGCTTTGATAACTCCTGTTGCTTTCATCGACAATAATAACATTAGCCGGAGAAGGTTCATCATGAAGACGCGAAATGGCGTTATTTCTTTCAGCGTAAGGATCAACATCAGCAGGGTCCGAAGCCGGTTCCCGGTCTGATTTTTCACCTTTTTGAGTTAGTTTCTGATTGGTTTTGTATTGCATTCCTTTATCTCTGTCGTCTGGCATGGCATCAACATAAAGAATAAGATTATGCTTACCGCTTGCTCTGACGGCTTCAATAGAAACAGAAACTGTATCAGCATAATCCAGACTTTCAAAACGATATATACCTTTTTCGCCTGATCTTGCAGTAAAAACATCATTAAATTCATTCAATATTGAAAGAGTTACCTTTATATCTCGGAGAGGCCTATTAAAAAATTCTTTAGTAACTCTTCCGCTAATGAGTATCCCTTTTTCATTTTCATATTTAGCGGGAATTTTAACGTCAGACAATACACCGGTCCAACTAAATCTTCTCCATCCCTGAGTAAGCATCAGGTTGTCGAGATTATTTTTATTTTCAGAACTGGTTGAACTAAAGTAATACTGAGGGTTTTCAATGGTTCCTTTTAAATCGGAGTTTAAAAGCAGGTAAGACACAATATTATCGCTCTTATCAATATCTTCGGAATTAGCTATTGAAAATGAGAAATGACCACTTATAGGATTGTTGTTTTTATCAGAGATTTTAATTTTGACTGAGTTTTTCTCCCTTGAGGAAAGAGTGTTTCCAAAAAGTTCCATGGAAACATTGAGTGCATCCCCATTATTAATGAAAAGAAGTCTTTCACTTACTGGAAGAGAATAAGCATTAAATAGCGTTAGATGAATAATTCCGCTAGGGAGTTGGCTTTCAGTTATTTCAAAAGAATTAACGGGTTCATTAAGAATAAATTCATGAGTAAAGATTATTCTCCCTCTGGAATGTGCAAGTAGAAAATAATTATTATTTGCCGGAAGCTGTCTGGATGGAAAATTATTCAGAACTTTTATTGAGATAATTCCTTTAGCAGAGCGCTGAGCAGAGATTGCAACTCCCCTTGGAAGGGCTTCAGGAATTGTAATAATTTCAGGTTTATCCCCTGCAACATTTACTAATGCAGTATATTTTTCATTTAGAGCCGGGGTTAAGATAAACGAACCCATGCCAAGTTGCGAGCTTTCAAATTCCACAATCGTATTTTCCTTTGAATCGACAATTCTTCCTTTTACCGGGAATCCATGGCCTAGTTCATTTAAGGCTTTAAAACCAATACGATTTTCTACACCTGCAAGCATATGCCCGCCTTCAGGAAGAAATTGAATGTCAATTTTGAGTTCTTTTTTTTGATTTTTCCGGTTTTCTTTTTTAATAGTGCGAAGATCTTCACGAGATACGTATGCGCTAAATGCAGGATTAGCAATATAAACTTCCTTTTCAAAGAAGAAATCTCCATTGAAGTTTCTCATCCAGTTAGTAAAAGCTCTAATTTTATATACACCTTCAGGAATAGTGTCGAGAAAGGAAAAATCTCCGTTTCCAAAACCATTTGTCATTCGGATCAGCTTACTCTGAGCAATAAAACCTGAAGGACTAATGAGTTCGACATACAGATTAGTAGTACTGCTATCGGGCTTATGATCAGCGGCATTTAGAAGGTATGCTTTGAACCAGAGGGTTTCATCGGCATTATATTTTGATTTATCAAGGTGGAGATAGACCTTTTGTTCCGGCAAACGGGCGATGTACCCTTCAAATTTCTTAAGAATATTTTGCAGGATTGGATGTACATTCTCTTGCAAGGGTGAAAATGCGAGGAATAATACCAAGATTGGTGCTAATAAAGCAAACACAATCAGGAATTTGCGCTTTCCCATATGAGATAATTGTTAATATCGGGTTTAAAATCACATGAATTTTTTCAGCATGAATTTGGGCAACACAGATATATACTTTTCGTACAGCAAATATTATTCCATACTTTCAAGTTCCTCCCAATATTCGAGAGCTCTTCGGGTATGTGGAATAACTATTGTGCCACCAACCAGATTGGCAACGGCAAAGACCTCCATAATCTGGTCTTTTGTAAGTTTAAGCAAAAAACACTGTTCAAGGTGGTATTTTACACAATCGTCGCACCGCAGCACCATAGATGCAACAAGGCCTAGCAGCTCCTTTTCCCTTGCGGTGAGAGCCCCATCGACGTATGTATTTGTATCGAGGTTAAAGATTCTTTTGATAATTTTATTATCAGCAGCGAGCAGGCGCTTATTCATTTTCTGGCGATATTCGCGATATTCATTAACTTTTTTACTCATATGGCTTTTGTTATTGCTTTCTTTACCAAATTATATTAAATTGAACACATGCACAATGGTAAGATACTAAAAGTAAAATATTTTGACAGACACAGATTAACTTACATCAAAACACTTTTATCAAACACATTTTAATTTAGCCCATCTTTTTATATTTTTGCATACATTTCTTTAAAAACAAAATATGTCAGGACACAGTAAATGGTCGACCATCAAGCGTAAAAAGGGAGCTGCAGACTCAAAGCGTTCCAAAATGTTCTCAAGAATTTCCAAAGAGATAACAATTGCTGTCAGAGAAGGCGGCGACGATCCGGAAGTTAACCCACGTCTGCGTGTTGCTATTGCAAATGGAAAGGGTATAAATATGCCTAAGGACAATATTGCAAGGGCAATCAACAAGGCGGATAAGGACGGTTCGACTTTGCAGGAATCGACTTTTGAAGGTTATCTTCCCAATGGAATTGCAGTTTTTATTGAATGTTTATCGGATAATAATAACCGAACCGTAAGCAATATTCGTTCGATATTTACTAAGAGAGGTGGGAATTTGGGTACAAATGGTTCACTTAGTTTTATTTTTGAAAGAAAGGGAGTTATTCAGATTCCAAAAGGGAGTCTGGATCCCGAAGAATTTCAGCTTGAGATCATTGATGCCGGTGTGGAGGATTTTCAGGTTGAGGATGATATGTTTATTATTACGACTGCAATTGAGGATTTTGGTGCTGTTCAGAAGCGACTAGATGAGCTTGGTATTGTAGCAGAAAATGTTGAGTTACAGAGAATTCCGAATGAAACGAAGATATTACCGTTAAATGATTCCCTTAAGATTCTGAGGATTATTGATGATTTTGAGGAGGATGAAGACGTTCAGAATGTATTTCATACTCTGGAAGTTACAGAAGAGGTTATGAAAAGTATGGAGTAATTGATTTATTAAGCGAGTTTACCTGATACAAAAAAACAACCGGGGTTTAAACCCCGTAAGAAAGAAATCTTATTCATACTTATTAATGTGCTCTATTTCAAAATCTCTGCCTTTTTTTTTGACTTTTTTGTGACCTTTTCCGAAAAATCTCAACGGGGTTTAAACCCCTCTTGTTTAATGTCGTGAAAACCTAAAAATCAGCTTTTTTAATTGCTTTTTTTTGAAGATCGTAAATTATTTTGGACACAATACCGGCAATGCATTCGGGGTTTAAACCCCTCTTGTTTAATGTCGTGAAAACCTAAAAATCAGCTTTTTTAATTGCTTTTTTTTGAAGATTGTAAATTATTTTGGACACAATACCGCAATGCATTCGGGGT
>Ga0209181_10003636_pt1 | contig 23577 bp, 24 predicted proteins | sample MAT05_FD_187208 | JGI IMG/M metagenome (GOLD analysis project Ga0209181, IMG submission 187208) | Freshwater microbial communities from Lake Fryxell liftoff mats and glacier meltwater in Antarctica - MAT-05 (SPAdes) (version 2) | ecosystem: Environmental > Aquatic > Freshwater > Ice > Liftoff...
AACCGGTCCGGGTCGATCGACCCGAACCGGGCGTCGAGGACCGTGCGGATCACGTCCCGCCGCTCTTCGTTCTCCAGAACCTCCCGCACCAGCTTCGGGTTCAACCGCATCATTTCGAGTATCACGCCCTGAAGCATCGGTCGCCCTCGGAAGAAGTCCCGGAAGTCGCGGCCCGGGAACGCCAGCTGCGAGAGGATGTCCGTCACCGCCATCATACCCGCCCGGTCGAGCGCCGGTGGCAAACCCGCCACCCGATCCCGCACCCGCATCACCAACTCCTCCGGCGGCTCGGTCGAGTGAGCCAGCAACGCCAGCGGCAGCAGCCCCGGGTCGCCGGTCGCCAGCAGCGCCTCGGCTTCGAGCTCCCACAGCCGCACCACCGGCCACGTTGCCCCGAGCCGCACCCGGCCCGACCGGCTCGCCCGCTCACCCTGCCCCACGACCGTCAGGTTCCCCTTCGGCCGCAGCACCAACACCACCACCTCGGGGATCGCCTTCCGGTCCACCGCGATCAGCATCAGGTCGTCGAGCACCTGGCGGTCGGCGTCGGCGTCCGGGTACGTTTCCACCTCGACCAGCACGAGCACGGCGTCCGGCTCGCCGGGGAAGCGGACCTCGAGCAGGCCGTCGGGGAGGCGGCGCGGGGCGACCGTCTCGGGCGTGACCGCCGCCCACGACGCGAACCCGGTGATGCCGGCGAGCCGGAGGAGGGAGTCGCCGTGGCGGGCGAGGAGCCACTTCCCGGCCCGGTCCTTGTCCTGGCGCATCCCGACTCCGGGAACGGACGTGAGTTCAACTCTCCAGGATACCGGCCGGCGGCGCGGGTCCGCAACCCGGGCCGGCGTGGTATCATGCCGTCTGGAGGAACCCGCCGTGTCCACCCTCACCGTCAGCGAACTCCAGGCCCGACTGCCGCAGCTCCTCGACCAGCTCCGGCCCGGCGAGGAGGTCGTCATCACCCGCGACGACCGGCCGGTCGCCCGGCTCACCGCCGCGCGACCGCCCTGCCCGCCGCGCAAGGCCGGCAACTGCGTCGGCATGGCCGCCATCGTCGCGGACGACGACGACCACCTCGCCGACTTCGCGGAGTACCTCGGATGAGGGTGCTCCTCGACACCCACGCCTTCCTGTGGTTCGTCCTCAACGACCCGAACCTGAGCCCGCGGGCGAAGGCGACCATCGAAGACCCGAACGCCGACGTGCTGGTCAGCCCGGCGTCGTACTGGGAGATCGCCATCAAGGTGGCGCTCGGGAAGCTCGACCTGTTCGCCCCCTACGCCGACTTCATGGACCGCGGCATCGCCGGCAACGACTTCGACGTCCTCCCGATCGAGCCGCGGCACTGCGCCCGCCTTCTCACCCTTCCGCGCCACCACAAGGACCCGTTCGACCGCATCCTCGCCGCCTACGGCGTGCGGCGCCTGTGGTAGCCTGCCGCCCCGCCACCGGTGGCGCGGTAGAATACACCGACCCGTTCTCCCGCCCGCGAGGACCGCTCATGTCCGCGGCCGCGCCGCCCGCCCCGACCCCGGCCGAGGTCCGCGACCGCTTCCGCCGGCTCGCCGACGAGTGGAAGGAACAGTCCCGGTTCCTCTCCAACACCGCGCAGATGGCCCTCCTCCGGCCGTACCAGCGGATCATCGGCATGGGCTGGGCGGCCGTGCCGCACCTGCTCGACGAACTCGCCCGCGAGCCCGACCTGTGGTTCTGGGCGCTCGAAGCGATCACCGACGAGAACCCCGTGCCCGCGGCCGACGCCGGCCACGTCCGCCGGTCCGCCGCGGCGTGGGTCGAGTGGGGCCGGGCGCGCGGGCTGGTCGGCGCATGACCGGCCCCGACTTCCCCCGCCTGACGCCCGACAACCACCGCGTCACCAGCCCGCCCACCACCGACTACAACTGCATCGCCTGGGCCGCCGACGACACCGAGCGGTGGTGGGAACCCGGCGTCTACTGGCCGATCCCCGCGACCGGGTACGGGCCGGACGCGCTGGAAGCCGCGTTCGCGGCACTCGGGTTCGAGCCGTGCCCCGACGGCACCGATGAGGCGGGGTGGGTGAAGGTGGCGCTGTACGCGGCCGGCGCGTTCGCCACCCACGCCGCCCGCCAACTCCCGGGCGGTACGTGGACGAGCAAGCTCGGCCGGCGGGAGGACATTGAGCACGACACGGCCGATGCCGTCGCTGGCGGGGTGTACGGCGAGGTGTTCCGCTACCTCCGCCGCCGGACGACCGCCCCGCCGCCGCGGCCGGTGGCGCGGTAGAATGCCCCGACCCGTTTTCCCGCCCGGGAGGCCGTTCGTGCTCGCCGCCGTCGTCCGCCGGTGGGTGCTCGGGCTGGCGTTCGTCGCCGCCGGGGTCAACCACTTCGTCCACCCCGACGTGTACGCCGCCATCATGCCGCCGTGGCTGCCGTGGCCCGCGGAACTGGTCGCGCTCAGCGGCGTCGCCGAAGTCGCGCTCGGGCTGCTGGCGCTGCCGGCCCGCACCGCCCCGCTCGCCGGCTGGGGGCTCGTCGCTCTGCTCGTCGCCGTCTTCCCCGCGAACGTCCACATGGCGCTGCACCCCGAGCGGTTCCCCGCCATCCCGCCGTGGGTGCTGTACCTGCGGCTGCCGTTCCAGGTGGTGTTCGTGTGGTGGGCTTACCGCTGGACGCGGCCGCCGGGGGGAAGCTGATGCGGCTGTCCGTCGCGCTCTGCACGTTCAACGGCGAGCGGTTCCTGCCCGACCAGCTCGCCAGCATTCGCGCCCAGGAGCGGCTACCCGACGAGCTCGTCGCCTGCGACGACGGCTCGACCGACCGCACCGTCGAGCTGCTGCGGGCGTTCGCGGCCGACTCCCCGTTCCGGGTGCGCGTGGAGGTGAACCCGACGCGGCTCGGGTCGTCGGACAACTTCGCGCGTGCGGTGTCGCTGTGTACGGGTGATCTCGTCGCGCTGTGCGACCAGGACGACGTGTGGCTGTCGGGGAAGCTCGCCACGCTGGAGGCGGCGCTGGCCGCGGTCCCGGGGGCGAGCTTCGCCTTCTCCGACGCCGACGTGGTGGACGAGACCGGAAAGCCGCTCGGGTACACGCTGTGGAAGGCGATCCGCTTCGGGTGGGCCGAGCGGCGGCGGTTCGCGGCCGGCGCGGGGTTCGAGTGTCTGCTGCGCCGCTACCGCGTGACCGGGGCGACGTTGATGTTCCGCGCGGCGCTGCGCGAGCTGATCCTACCGGTGCCGGCGGGGTGGGTTCACGACGCCTGGATCGGGCTGGTGCTGTCCGCGGTCGGGCGGGGATTCCCGCTGGCGGAGCCGCTGATTCAGTACCGTCAGCACGCGGACCAACAGCACGGCGCGGTACTGCGGGGCGTCGGCGACGAACTCGGCGCCGCGTGTCGGCTGACGGCCAACGGGTGCGACGCCGTCGCGGACCGGTACGCGGCGGCGCTGGAGCGGTTGGGTCGGCTTCCCGGGGTATCGGCGGATCGGCTGGCGCTGCTGGCGGGGAAGGTGGCGTTCCACCGCAAGCGGGCGTGGCTGCGGCGGCGGCCGTGGCTGCCGGCGCGGCTGCCGGGGGTGCTGGCGGAACTGTGGCGCGGGAATTACGGCCGGTACGCGCGCGGCTGGCTGGCGGCGGGGCAGGACGTGTTCGTGTAGGCGCGCGAGCGGGGTCGCGGCAGCGCCCCGTGCCGACGCGCGCCGGACCACGTCGGGCGTGAATCGATGGGCGTTCGCACGGGGCGCTCACGCGACCCCGCTCACCGGCCCTCGTCGCCCGTCGCGACCGGCAGCGCCTCGCGGACCATGTGCGGCGCCAGCTTCTCCGCCAGCGCCAGCCCGCCGAACATCACGCCGCAGTAGAACAAGTCGCCCATCAGCGCCGTGCGGTAGAACGGCAGCGCCATCGTGTAGCACTCCACGAGGCCGTCCCACGTCGGGGCGTACATCGCCAGCGGGCCGCCGAACAGCGACTCGGACCACACCATGAAGTTCGTCACCACGAAGAACAGCAGCGACCCGCCGAGCGCCGCCAGCGCCACCGACCCGACGCCGAGGCGGTCGCGCAGCAGGAAGCCGAGGCACGCCACGGCCGCGACCGTCAGGTAGATGATGGCCGTCCAGTGGTAGAAGCCGGTGCCGCCGCCGATCCAGCCGTCCCAGACGCCGAGGCGGGTGCCGGCGTGGATGAGGGCGTCGCTGAGGAACATGGCCGCGAGCGGCAGGGCGACGCCGAGCCAGCGCGGGCGGAGGGTGGCGGCGGCGAACAGCGCCAGCGCGGTCACGGGGGCGAAGTTCGGCGGGTGCGGCAGCAGGCGCGCCAGCGCCGCCAGCAGCACCACCCCGGCCATCACCCCCACGCGGTAACCTGTCATCGGCGTCCCCGTCGTCCGTGTGACGGGTAATTGTAAGGGCGGCGGCGGCGTGGGGAAGAAGCAAGCTCACGCAAAGGCGCAAAGCCGCAAAGAAGAACCGAGCCGGGGTTCTCTCTTCTTTGCGGCTTTGCACCTTTGCGTGAGCTTTCTTTGTAGGGTAACGGCACCGCCCAGGAAGGCTCCCCCCATGCTCAACACCAAACTCCGCGAGGCCGTGCTCGGCGTCCTGCCGCGCGTCCTCAAGCCCGGCCAGTACATCGGCGGCGAGTTCAACAGCGTCGTCAAGGACCACCGGCAGGTGCGCGGCACCCTCTGCCTCTCCTTCGCCGACGCCTACGAACTCGGCATGAGCCACCACGGGCTCCAGGTGCTCTACTCCATCATGAACCGCGACCCGCAGTGGGCCTGCGAGCGCGTCTTCACCCCCTGGCCCGACTTCGTCGCGCAGCTGAAGAAGCACGGCCTGCCGCTGTACAGCCTCGAAACGTTCACGCCGCTGAGCGAGTTCGACGTGCTCGGCTTCAGCCTCCAGTACGAGGTCTGCTACACGAACATCCTCGCCATGCTCGACCTCGGCGGCGTGCCGCTGATGGCCGACGAGCGCACCCTCGACGACCCGCTCGTGGTCTGCGGCGGACCCGGGGCGCAGAACCCCGAGGTGCTCGCGCCGTTCGTGGACGTGTTCATCGTCGGCGACGGCGAGGAGAGCCTGCCGTGGCTCATGGACAAGTGGATGTCGCTGAAGGAGCGCGGCGGGCAGAGCCGGCACGACATGATCGGCGAGCTGGTCGCCAGCGTGGCCGACGGCGGGTGGGCGCCGTGGGCGTACGCGCCGGCGTTCTACTCGCCCGAGTACAAGGCCGACGGCACCCTCGCTCGGCTGGCGCGCACCCGGTCCGACGTGCCGGCACAGATTACGGCCTGCACCATCCGCCAGGACTTCGACAGCATCCCGCTGCCGACGAAGCCGATCGTGTCGAACATCGGCACCACGCACGACCGCATCGCCATCGAGATCATGCGCGGCTGCCCGTGGCAGTGCCGGTTCTGCCAGAGCACCGTCATCAAGCGGCCGCTGCGGGTCCGCAGTGTGGATTGCATCGTGAACGCGGCGCTGGAGAGCTACCGGAACACGGGGTACAACGAGATCAGCCTGCTGTCGCTGAGTTCGAGCGACTACCCGCACTTCGAGGAGCTGGTGAAGCGGATGCACGAGGTGTTCCACCCGCTCGGGGTGAACGTGAGCGTGCCGAGCCTCCGCGTCAACCACCAGTGGCGCAGCCTGCCGAAGCTCATCAAAGGCATCCGCACCCAGGGGCTGACGCTGGCCCCCGAGGTGGCGCGCGACGACATGCGCGACCAGATTCGCAAGCCGATCGACAACGCGGACCTGTTCGAGGGCTGCCGGGAGGCGTTCAAGCTGGGCTTCCGGCGGGTGAAGCTGTACTTCCTGTGCGGCCTGCCGGGCGAGCGGCCGGCCGACCTGGACGGCATCGTGGACCTGAGCGAGCAGATCAGCGACATCGGCCGGCAGGTGACGGGGCGGCACACGGACGTGGTGGCGAGCGTGTCGAACTTCGTGCCGAAGCCGCACACGCCGTACCAGTGGAACGGCATCCAGACGCGCGAGTACTTCCGCTGGGCGGGCGACTACATGCACCGCCGGAAGCGGCTCAAGAGCGTGAAGCTGAAGCAGCACAACATCGAGCGGAGCCTGCTGGAGGGCTTGCTGACGCGCGGCGACCGCCGCACGGCGCCGGTGCTGTTGGAGGCGTACCGCCGCGGCGCCCACCTGGACGCCTGGGACGAGTGCTTCAAGCCCGGCCTGTGGTGGAAGGTGGTGGAGGATTTGGGGGTGGACTTCGCGTGGTACGCGCAGCGCCAGCGGCCGACGGACGAGGTGCTGCCGTGGGACGTGATCAACGTGAAGAAGGGGCGGGCGTACCTGGAGAAGGAGCAGGCGCGGAGCGTGGTGCAGCTGGGGGTGATGGCCGAGGCGACGTGACCGACGGCGCCGGCGCGAAATCAATCCGCCCGGCGAGCCGACCGCCGTGAGGCGGCGGCGGCGGGTGCCTGCCCGTCTCGAATCGCGTCGGACGTGAATCGACGTGCGGACGCAACCCGCCGCCTCACGGCGGTCGGCTCGCCCGTCGTCCGCGCGCCCCGCGTCGGGCCTCGAAGACTCGACCCGACCTACAAATCGGGCGTAAAGATTCCCACCCACCGAACGAATTGATGAAGAAGCGGTTCGTGTTTGGGGGAGTTCGATGGACTGGACAGCGATCGGGGCCGTGGGCCAGTGCGTTGCCACAACTATTGCCTTCGTCGTTCTGGTTTACGCCGTCCAGAAGGATGGCTGGAAGCGCCCTACGTTGAGCCTACGCTTCGAGCCCGACCATGATGTCAAGTCACAAGACAACAGTCGATTATGGGCCGGAGAGCGTGCGTCGCAGTATTCCCGCTGGCTACGCATCCGAGTCGAGAACACCAACCGGTGGAAGGCTGCGAAGAACTGCAAAGCCTACCTGACGGGGATCAAGAACCTCGCGACCGGAGAGGACTTGTTCCCGAGCGATGTGCGACAACTGCGGTGGATGCACGACCACTCCGAGGTACCGGCCGGCCGCGACTTGTTGCCCGGGGTCGTGCATTGGTTCGATGTCCTCACGTCGTTCCATGACCGCTCCCGGCTCGCCGTGTGCGCCTTTCCAGAGTGGGGCGTGGACGCGCCGGGGGATTATCTGTTCAGTGTCCAAGTCTCGGCCGAGGATACGGACCCGGTCGCGCTGAGCGTTGTGGTCAGTTCGGATGGCAGTTGGCAGTCCCTCACGGGTCGAAAGCACCACGCCTGACGGCGGTGTTGGTGTTACGGCTGGTAGCGGTGTCAGCGACGGTGAAGCACAGCGGGGGTGGTCCGCAGCGCGGTACACTACCGGTAGGAGGCCCGCCCCGTGCCGCTGCGCGACCACTTCCATTCGCCGCTCGACGACCGCCGCTCGTGGGACGAGTTCCACGGCGGGTGGCCGGCGGTCATCGTCCAGCGATTCCGCCCGTTGCTACCCGAGGGCTACATCGTCGGGCCGAACATCGCTCGTGGGTCGCGGGTCGAGATCGACGCGGGGACGTTCGAGGACGACGAAGTTCTCCCGGAAGCGCCGGCCTCGTGGGCGCCGCCCGAGCCGTCCGTCGCGGTCACCATCGAGCCCCCGGGGGACACCTACGAGGTCCGCATCTACGACCTCCGCCGCGCCCGGCAGCTCGTGGCCGCCGTCGAGATCGTCAGCCCGTCGAACAAGGACCGCCCGTCCTCGCGCGAGAAGTTCGTGGGCAAGTGTGTCGCGATGCTGCAGGCCGGGGTTTCGGTCAGCGTCGTGGACGTGGTCACGGACCGGCACGCGAACCTGTACGCCGAGGTGATGGCGAGGTTCGGCGCCGCCGACCCCAGCCCGGGCGCCGACGCGGCGGGGATTTACGCGGCGACGTGCCGCCTCCACCTCTCACCGTCGGGCCAGCAGCGAACCCGGCTCCGCACGTGGTACCACCCGCTCGCGGTCGGGAAGCCGCTGCCGACCCTGCCGCTGTGGCTGTCCGAGCGGCTGGTGCTGCCGCTCGACCTGGAGGCCAGCTACGAGAAGGCGTGCGCCGACCTCGGCATCACGTGACCGCCCAGGTTCGCGCGTGCGGCGCGGCCGGCGGCCGGGTATAACGGCACCGTCGCCCCCGAGAGGAGCCCCACGCCATGGGAATGTTCGACGACGCCTTCGGCAGCGAGAACAAGCCGGCCAAGCTCAACAAGGAGGTCGCCTTCCTCGGCATCCTCATGCTCGCCGACTACAGCGACGGCACCGTCGGCGACGACGAGATGCAGGCCTTCATCACCACCCTGGCGCGGATGAAGCTGTACCGCGACCTGTCCGGCGACCAGATCAACCGCCTCATCGACCGCGGCAACAAACACATCCGCCAGGCCGGGCCGGAGGAGGCGCTCAAGCAGTTCGCCGCGGCACTCCCCGAACCGCTCCACCGCGCCGCGTTCGCCAACGCCGTCAACCAGGTGCTCGCCGACGGCGTCGTCGAGGACGAGGAGAAGGAGTTCATCAACAACCTCCGCCGCGCCCTCGGCCTCGCCGGCGACGACGCCAACATGATCGCCAAGGTCATCATGTGGAAGAACCAGGGGTAGCGCGGCGAGCCGACCGCCGTCAGGCGGCGGGTGACGCCCTTCGACCACGTCGGACGTGACAGGACGCGCGGACGCACCCGCCGCCTCACGGCGGTCGGCTCGCCGGAGACCCCACGTGATCCGCCTCCCGACGCTCCTCGCCGCCGCGCTGGCCGTCGCCGCGCCGCCGGCCGCGCCGCCGCGCTACGCTGTCGAGGCGAAGGACACCCGCCGCGTCACCGCGGTGCTGACGTACCACGTCGTCTGCCCCGAGCTGAAGGCGAAGGAGTGGTTCGTCTTCGCCGCCGCCGCCCCCGAGCTGCCCGGGCAGACGAAGACGAAGACCACCCTCTCGCCCAACGGCACCCCCGCGACGGAACGCGGCCCGGCCGGCCGCGGCCTCGTCGTCGCCCGCGTCCCCGCGTCCACCGCCGACCTCAAGACCGCGCTGGCGGTCCGCGCCACCTACGAGGCGACGCTGCGGTCGCGCACGCTCGTGGAGCTGCCCGCGGGGGCCGCGGCGCCGAACGTCGAACCGCTGCCGGCCGAGGAGCGGAAGCGGTACCTCGCCGACGGCGGCGACATCAACTTCAAGCACGAGGCGTTCCAGAAGTGGCTGCGCGACGAGCGGCTGGTGCGCGACACGGAGGACGACATCGCCTTCGCCCGCGCCGCGCTCCGGCGGGTCCGCGACCGCATGAAGTACGAGTACGCCTCGGAGATGGACCGGCGGGCGTCGGCGGTGTGCGGCGCGGGCAAGTCGGACTGCGGCGGGCTGGCGGCGCTGTACGTGGCGGCGCTGCGGGCGAACGGCGTCCCGGCGCGGACGCTGTACGGCCGGTGGGCGCGGTCGGCCGAGCCGGCCGAGAAGCTGAACGGGGTGGCGTACTACCAGTGGCACGTGCGGGCGGAGTTCTTCGCCGCCGGGGTGGGGTGGGTGCCGGTGGACCCGGGCGCGGCCGTGGAGAGTGACCGCTCGCCGGACGCGGCCCGGTTCTTCGGCGCGGACGCCGGCGACTTCCTGACGTTCCACGTGGACGGGGCGCTGGCGGTGGAGGCGGGGCCGTTCGGGGCGCAGTCGGTGGCGAACCTTCAGACGCCGGCGTGGTGGGTGAGCGGCACCGGCCGGGCGACGCCGTCGCGGGCGACCGAAGGCTGGACCGTCGAACGGAAGTGACGGGATTTCATTGTGCCGCGGTCGGGCGGGCGGTATAGTCCGCACCACCACTCTAGCGTGCGCCTGCACCGCCCCTAGCGGCGAAGCAAGAAACGCCATTCCGCCCCAGGAAAGGGTCCTCTCCATGTCCAGTGCCGTCGCCGAACGCCCCGCCCGCGCCCCGGACACGCTCCGGGAGCCCGTCGAAACCGCCTACGAGTACCCCGGCATCCCCACCACGTGCGACGGGGCCGAGGCCGTCGTCCACGTCGAGATTCGCATCAGCCAGGCCGCCGGGGCGTACCCGATCACCAGCTCCACGACGATGGGCGGCGGGTTCAACGCCAGCGTCATGAACGGCGGCACGAACCTGTGGGGCGACACCCTCATGTTCTTCGAGCCGGAGAGCGAGCACAGCGCCGCCGCCGTGTGCGAGGGCTTCGCCGTCGCCGGCGGCCGCGTCTCCAACTTCACCAGCGGGCAGGGGCTGGTGCTGATGAAGGAGGTGCTGTACACGATCAGCGGCAAGCGCCTCCCCGTGGTGATGAACATCGGCGCCCGCGCCCTCACCAGCCAGGGGCTGAACGTCCACGCCGGCCACGACGACGTGATGAGCGTGGCCGACGTGGGGTGGGGGATGTTGTTCGCCCGCAACGCGCAGGAGGCGGGCGACTTCTCCCTCATCTGCCGCAAGGTCGCCGAGGCCACGCAGACGCCGTTCTTCAACGTGCAGGACGGGTTCCTCACCACCCACACCGTCGAGACCGTTCGGCTCATCGAGCCGGAGTTCATGAAGGAGTTCGTCGGCGACCCGAAGGAGCGCCTCACGAACATGATGGACACGGCCAACCCGATGATGTCCGGGGTGGTGCAGAACCAGGACTCGTACATGAAGGGGAAGATCGCCCAGCGGTGGTACTACGACCAGGTGCCGGACAAGCTGCAGGAGGCGTTCGACGAGTTCGCCCGCAAGACCGGCCGGCGGTACGGCATGATCGAGGCCCACCGGTGCGAGGACGCCGAGTACGTGCTGGTGGGCATGGGCAGTTACATGGAGACGGCGAAGGTCACCATCGACTACCTGCGCGACGTGAAGAACGTGAAGGCGGGGTGCCTGAGCGTGTTCGCCTTCCGGCCGTTCCCGGCGGTGGAGATCGTGAACGCCCTGAAGGGGTGCGCGGCGGTGACGGTGTTCGAGCGGCTGGACGACCCGATGTCCACGACCGGGAACCACCTCACCCGCGAGATCAAGGCGGCGTACTACGACGCGGTGGTGGGGCAGAACGGCCACGAGCGGCTGACCGACCCGGCGCCGAAGATGTACCACGGGGCCGCGGGCCTCGGCAGCCGCGACGTGCGGCCGGGCGACATCATCGCGGCGTTCCAGAACATGATGATGGACGGCCCGCACTTCTTCTCCGTGGGGATCGACCACAAGACCGCCCTCGTCCGCAAGGACGACCCGGACCTGCGGCCGACGGGCGGGTTCTCCATGCGCGGGCACTCGGTCGGCGGGTTCGGCAGCGTGACGACGAACAAGATCATCGCCACCATCGTCGGGAACGTGTTCGGCAAGGACGTGCAGGCGTACCCCAAGTACGGGTCCGAGAAGAAGGGGCTGCCGACGACGTACTACCTCACCGTCGCGGACTCACACATCTACATGCACAGCGAGCTGGAAAAGGTGGAGTTGCTGTGCGTGAACGACCCGACGGCGATGCTGAGCCCGCTGACGCTGAAGGGGCTGGTGCCGGGCGGCGCGGTGTTCATGCAGTCGCCGTACGCGGAGCCGGCCGACGTGTGGGCGCGCATCCCGCACGACAACAAGCACACCATCCGCGAGAAGAAGATTCGGGTGTTCTACTGCGACATGGTGCGGATCGCCCGCGAGGAGGCGAACGAGGCCGACCTGCAGATGCGCATGCAGGGGATCGTGCTGCTGGGGGCGTTCCTGAAGCTGACGCCGTACGCGCGGGAGGGTGAGATGACGGACGCGGCGGTCGAGGCCGGCGTCGAGAAGGCGCTGCGGAAGTACTTCGGGAAGCGCGGCGAGCAGGTGATCAAGGACAACATGACGTGCATCAACCGCGGCCGCGACGAGACGCGCGAGATCCCGGCGGAGGTGATGTTCGCGCGGTAACTAGCCCAAACGCTTGCGGCTTCGCGCCCCCGGGCGCGAAGCCGCAAGCGGCAACGGAACTTCATACACACACAACGGAACTCTCTCCCATGTCCACCGCCACCGTTCCGGCGCCGTCGATGAACGACGCCAGCGACAAGGACCCGTTCAACAACAACTGCTACGGCACCCTCACCGACCGCGAGTACAAGCCGGTCGTCGGCCGGTCGGCGCTCAACCTCCCCGTCCTGGACGTGGTCGACTTCAACGACCGCATCATCCGCGGCTACGAGGAGGGGTACGGCGAGAAGGAGCTGCCGGCCGACCTCACGCTGGCGCGGTCGCTCATCCCCGCGGGGACGGCGTCGCTGCGCGACTTCAGCTACATCTCGCCGGAGCTGCCGGAGTACTTGCCGGAGAACTGCACCGGGTGCATGGACTGCGTGACCGAGTGCCCGGACACGGCCATCCTCGGCAAGGTGCTGGGCGAGGACGAGTGGGAGAAGAAGCTCGCCGACATCCCCGAGGCCGACCGCGAGATGTTCAAGGCCCAGTGGGCGCGCACCAAGAAGTATTATGACAGCGGCAAGAAGAAGCAGGGCGTCGGCGGGATGTTCAACATCATCATCGACCCGTCGAAGTGCAAGGGGTGCGCCGAGTGCGTGACGGTGTGCGACGACGACGCGCTGAAGATGATCTCCAAGACCGACGACGTGATGGTGAAGGCCCGCAAGAGCCACCGTTACTTCAAGGACATCGGCCCGAGCGACGAGAAGTTCATCAGCGGCAACCTCCTCATCGACATGATGCTGAAGGAGAAGACGCACATCTACACCGGCGGCGCCGGCTCGTGCGCCGGGTGCGGCGAGGGGACGGCGCTGCGCATGATGTGCGCGGCCACCGGCAGCAAGTTCGGCGAGGACTGGGGCATCGTCGCGGCGACGGGGTGCAACACCGTGTACACGTCCACGTACCCGTACAACCCGTACCTGGTGCCGTGGACGAACTCGCTGTTCGAGAACGCCCCGACGTACGCCATCGGCGTGCGCATGAAGTGGGACCAGATGGGCTGGGGCCACAAGCCGCTGTGGGTGATCGGCGGCGACGGGGCCATGTACGACATCGGCTTCCAGGCGCTGTCGCGCCTGTTCGCCAGCGGCATGAACGTGAAGGTGTTCGTGCTGGACACGCAGGTGTACTCGAACACCGGCGGGCAGGCCAGCACCGCGAGTTTCACCGGCCAGAACACGAAGATGAGCGTCCACGGCAACGTGTTCGGCGGCAAGCAGGAGCGGCGCAAGGAGATCGCGCAGATCGCCATGATGCACCCGCGCACCTACGTGGCGCAGACGACGTGCGCGCACATCAACCACTTCTACAAGGCGGTGCTGGGGGCGCTGGAGTTCGACGGCCCGGCGATCGTGTGCTGCTACACGACGTGCCAGCCGGAGCACGGGGTGGCGGACAACATGGCCGGCGAGCAGGCCCGGCTGGCGGTGGACACGCGGGCGTTCCCGCTCATCATCTACGACCCCCGCAAGGGCGACACGATCAAGAGCCGCATGTCGCTGGACGGGAACCCGAACAAGAACGGCGACTGGTACGTCCACCCGAAGACGCAGCAGGAGGTGACGTTCGTGGACTTCGCGCGGAGCGAGGGGCGGTTCGTGAAGCACTTCGACAAGGAGGGGAACCCGTCGGAGACGATGCTGGCGGCGAAGAAGGACCGGCTCGAGAACTGGCACGTCCTCCAGGACCTGGCCGGGTTGCGGTAGAATGGGGTGAGCGAACCGGCACGTACGGAGTGTGGGCACGTGGACGAACTCTCTTTCCCGCCCGAGCCGCCGCCGCTCCGCGCGGACTCGGGCGGGGTGATCCGCGTCGGCGCGGGGCGGGTCAGCCTCGACCTGGTCGTCGAGCAGTACGAGAACGGCATGGCGCCGGAGGACATGGTCCGCGCGTACGACACCCTCGACCTCGCGGACGCTTACGCCGTCCTGGCCTACTACCTCCGCCACCGCGCCGAGGTCGGTGCGTACCTCCGGCGGCGCCGGGACGAAGCCCGGACCCTGCGGGCGACGATCGAGGCCGAGCACCCGCGAGTCGACCGGAGCGAGTTGTTGGCACGGCGCGGCGTGAGCGAGGGCGCCCATGCTCCGGCTGGCCAGTGACGCGGACGTCCACGGGGACATCATCCGCGGCATCCGGCGCCGCGCCCCGGGGATCGACCTCGTCCGCACCCAGGACACGTTGCCGGAGGGCACCCCAGACCTTGAGGTACTGGCCTGGGCGGCGGCCGAGAACCGCGTGCTGATTACGAACGACCGCAACACCATGGTCGGATTCGCCTACCAGCGGTTCGCGGCCGGGGGGCTGGTGACCGGCCTGATCGTCACCACCAACGAGCTGTCGATCGGGGAAATGATCGAGGACATCCTCCTGGTCGCCGAGGGCCTGTCGGAGGAGGAAATCCGGGAACAGTTGGTGGTCTTCCTGCCGCTGTAGGGACCGATCGTCACCTCGTCCCCATCGCTCCGACTGTAGATTGTGCTATCACCCATGCCCGAACCACTCGCCACCCACGACTACACCCCCGGCGGCCTCGAGGCCGCCGACCGGTTCGTCCGCCGCACCCGGTGGGAGCTGCGCGAACTGCGCCTCGTCCGCGCCTGGCCCGACCGCATGCAACTCATCGACGTCAACAAGGACGCCTTCGAGGTCCGCGGCCTCGGCTACCCCCACGCCGACATCGCGCCGCTGTTGCGCCTCGTCAACGCCGCCTTCGACCCCGCCACCGTCCACGAGCCGACCGCCGCCGAGTACAAAGAGTTCCTCGCCGGCCGCCGCTTCGCCTGGGCCGCCGACCGCGCCGAGTAGCCGGTCATTCGGCGCCCGCCCCTGGGCGCCGCGTGACCACCTCTGCTATCCTCCCACTGCCCACACCCCACAACCCACAGCCCACAACCCACGCGGCACCCCGTTTGCCGCCACGGCCCCGTCCCCCCGCCCCCGAGGTTCCCCATGATCCCGCTCACCCGCCGGGCCTGGCTCCAGGCTGCCGCCGCCGCGCCCGTCGTCCTCGCCGCCCGGCCCGCCCACGCGGCGCCGGTCACGCCCGCCGAGAAGAAGGTCGTCGTCGACAAGGCGCTCGCGTACCTCAAGACCCGCCAGAAGGACAACGGCGACCTCGCCCCCGACCCGCGCGTCGGCCCGGGCGTCACGGCGCTGGCCGTCGTCGGCCTCCTCCGCAACGGCGTCCCCGCCACCGACGACGTGACCGCCAAGGGGCTGAAGTTCCTCGAAACGAACATCAAGCCGGACGGCGGCGTCTACTCGCAGGGGCTGGCGACGTACACCACGTCGCTCGCCATCCTGGCGTTCCGCGAGGCCAACACCGGCGGCCGCTACGACCGCGTCATCGCCGCCGCCAGCGGGTTCGTGAAGTCGCTGCAGTTCGGCGGCGAGCCCACCGACGTGCGGCACGGCGGCGCCGGCTACGGCACCCCCGGCGGCCGCGACCGGCCGGACCTGTCGAACACCAACTTCATGGTCGAGGCGCTGCTGGCCGCGGGCGTGAACCGCGACGACCCGGCCATCCGCAACGCGATCGGGTTCGTGAGCCGTAGTCAGAACCTGGTGGGCGAGCACAACCGCCAGCCGTTCGCCACCCGCACCACCGACGGCGACCGCGGCGGGTTCGTGTACTCGGTCACCGACCAGGACAACGACAAGAGCGAGAAGCGCACGCCGACCGGCGGCCTGCGCAGCGAGGGCGGCATGACCTACGCGGGGCTCAAGAGCTTCCTGTTCGCCGGGGTGGGGCGCGACGACCCGCGGGTGCGGGCGGCGGTGGCGTGGATCCGGCGGAACTACACGCTAACGGAGAACCCCGGGATGCCCGCCGGGATGGAGCAGGCCGGGCTGTTCTACTACTACCACACGTTCGCGAAGGCGATGGACGCGCTCGGCGACGAGGAGTTCGAGGACGCCCGGATGGTGAAGCACGAGTGGCGGCGCGAGCTGTTCGAGGAGCTGAAGCGCCGCCAGGCCGCGAACGGCAGCTGGGTGAACGCGAACGGTGCGTTCCTGGAGAACGCCCCCGAGCTGGCGACGGCCTTCGCCGTGCTCAGCCTCAGCTACACGATCCGCCGCGCGGGGTAGAAGCCAAAGAGGATTGGCCGCAAAAAGGCACAAAAGACACAACAAGGAAGACCGATCAAAACCTGAATTCGGCTTCGGCTCGGTCTTCCTTGTTGTGTCTTTTGTGCCTTTTTGCGGCCATTCCTGCCTCGCTACTTCGTCGCCGGCAGCACGGCGATCGAGCCCGTCTCGCTCACGAACACCAGGTTCCCCGTCCGGTTGTCCTGGAACACCTCGACGCCGAACTTCGCGGCCTTGGCGAAGTCGGTCTCGCCGGCCTTGCGCGCCTTCAGGTTCATCGCCGCGCGCCACGTCACGCCGCGCGTCTCGGCCTTCCCCGCCGGCGGCGCCGCCGCGATCGAACCCGTCTCGCTGACATACAAGAAGTTCCCCGTTGTCTCGTCCACGACCACCTCGACCGGCAGCTTGCGGGTCTTCTCGGTGAAGTCCGGCTCGTCCGACTTGCGCACCCGCAGGAACAGCCCGTGCGACGGCGCCCAGCCCTTCGCCTTGGTCACGTCGGCGGCGCCCGGCCCGGCCGGGGTCGCGGCCACCGACCCCACGTCGGTGATGTAGATCAGCCCGCCGGTGTTGTCGTCGCGGTACACTTCGAGGCCGATCTTCTTGGCGTTCTCGAACGTGTCCTGGTCGAGGCCGCGCACCTTCAGGTCGAGGGCGTGGTGCCACTTCGGCGACTTGTCGGCGGGGAGGTTGCCGGGCGCCGGGGCGAACGTCACCCACCCGCCCTCGGCGGCGTACAGCAGCCGGTTGGTGCCGAGGTCGCGGTACACCTCGACGCCGAACGCCTTCGTCTTCTGCGTGAACTCCGGCTCGCCGGCCTTGCGCACCTTCAGGTCCAGACCGGTGTGCCAGCGGCTCTTCTTGTCGGCGCCGACGGGGCCGCTCGGGGCGACGGCGAGGTGCCCGGCCTCGGAGATGGCGATGAGCGCCTTGAGGGCGTCGTCCTGGAAGATTTCGACGCCGACCTTGGCGGCCTTGGGCCAGTCGGGGTTGCCGCCGGGGCGGACGCTGAGGTCGTGGCCGTAGAGGAGCTTGGCGGCCGGCTCGCGGTCGGGCTGGGCGGCGAGGGCGGGGAGGATCAGGAAGGCGGCGAGCCCGGCGGCGGTCCGCATGGGGAACCTCGGGTGGGGTGATCGGGGGTGACGACCGGCGGCGGCGGTGCTAACAGCATACGGCCGCCGCTCGCGGCGGTGCAGGCGCTGCTCCGCCGCGAGCGGCGGCGTCAGTGCCCGCGCCGAATATCGGACGGCTGGTAGCGCACCTCGATGCGGTACACCTTCTTGGTGCCGCACACGATCTCCCACGTGTCGGGGTTCACCCGCAGCGGCACGTCCATCTTGTGGATGTCCACCGACGTGTGGAACCCGCGCTCGGACAGCACGTCGATCATCATCCGCAGCGCCACCGGGTCCTCGAACAGCTCGTGCTCGGTGTTGAAGCGGGCGTGGCCGGTGAACGCGTGGGCCTTCACCACCGGCATCAGCTTGTCGGTGATGAACCGCACCACCCGCTCGAACAGCTCGCGGCGCCCGTCGGCGTACTCCTCCAGCCGCTCCACCAGCTCCTGCCGGGCGTGCCGGGCCAGCTCCACCGCCACCGGGATGCCGTGGACCAGCTGGAACACCGCGTGGCTCAGCTCCAGCGAGCTCTGGTAGCTGAACTCGTCCTCGATCTTCCGCTGCACCTCCGCCAGCGGCCCCTCGGCGTCGATGAAGTGGAAGTGGAAGATCTTCTTGAGCGACTCGAGGGCGGCGTGGGTGCTGTTGGTGTACGTCTTGTACCGGTTGCGGCACATGTCGCGGTTCGTGTCCGTCACCCGCTCCTCGACCGGCTTGCCGATGCCGAGCTGGCGGACCTGCTCGTTGTGCTTGCGGATGTCCTCGCCGCGCTTGATCTGCCGGGCGACGCTCACCTCCTCGCCGACGTGCAACAGCGCGATGCGGAACATCGGGGTGCGGAACTCGCGGGCCTGCGGCGTCAGCCGGTGGGCGTCGTGCAGCCCGATCAGCCGGTCGTAGAACAGCTTCAGGCACTCGACCTGCACCGGCGTCCGCGGGAACCCGTCCACGATGACGCCGTCGTGGTAGACCGGCTTGAGGAGCTCGTCGAGGAGCAGGCCGATGACCTCGCGGTCGCCGACCATGCGGCCGGCGTTCTTGAGGGCGACGGCCCGCGGCGACGTGAGCAAGTCGCTGATGACGACGGGCGGGGCGTCGATGCTGCGGAGGTCGGCGATGAACGGGGTGTTGGTGCCTTTGCCGGCGCCGGGGGCGCCGCCGAGCCAGATGAACTCGCGCGGGAACTTGAGGTTGTCGGCCCCGTGCTGCTCGGTGAGGTCGTCCCAGACGGCCTGGAAGGTGAGCTGGGCGTCCTTCACCTCGAGCGCGCCGGGCGTCGGCGACGGGGGCGGCGGGTCGGGTGGCGGCATGAGGGCTCCGGGACGAACCGGTCGGGGCAGGTCGGGCGGAAAGCCCGGGGACGGCCGTCCCCGGGCTTTCGCGGTCGCTACACCTTCCCGTAGTCCGCGTTAGTGTACCCAAAACCGACGCCACTCCCATGCGCATCACCGCCCTCGAAACCGTTCAGCTGCCCGACTTCCCGTCGCTACTGTTCGTCGCCGTCCACACCGACGCCGGCCTCGTCGGCTACGCCGACACCTGCTACGCCCCGGAGGCCGTGGCCGGGTACGTCCACGGGTTCGCCGCGCCGATGCTCCTCGGCCACGACCCGGGCGCCATCGAGCTGCACTGGCGCCGCCTCTACGAGGTCATCGCCCACACCGTCGGCAAGGGGGCCGAGCTGCGCGGCCTCTCGGCCATCGACGTGTGCCTGTGGGACATCCTGGGGCAGGCCGCGGGGATGCCGGTGTGGCAGCTCCTCGGCGGCGCCGCGCGCGACCGCATCCGCACCTACAACACCTGCGGCGGCCCCCACTACGGCCGGTCCGTTCGCGGCGGCGCCGGCTACGGCACCGACGGCGCCGCCGGCCGGTACGAAGACCTGGCCGCGTTCATGGAGCGGCCGGGGGAGCTGGCGCTGGACCTGCTCGACGACGGCCTCACCGGCATGAAGCTGTGGCCGTTCGACTACTGCGCCCACCGCCCCGGCGGGTGGGACGACTGGCGCAGCTTCCGCGGCATGTTCGACCCCGCCATCCGCACCCTCGGCGGCCACCGCATCGACGCCGCCGACCTCGACCGGGCGCTCGAGCCGTTCCGCCAGATTCGCAAGGCCGTCGGCGACCGCATGGACATTATGGTGGAGGGGCACGGCCTGTGGTCGCTGCCGGCGGCGAAGCAGATCGCGCGGGCGCTCGAAGAGTTCCGCCCGGCGTGGCTCGAAGACCTGATCCGCGCCGACGACCTCGACGCGCTCGCCGACCTGCGCCGCGGCACGACGTGCCCGATCCTGGCGAGCGAGTACCTGGCGACGCGCTACGAGTACCGGCCGCTGTTGGAGAAGCAGGCGGCGGACATCGTGATGATCGACCCGACGTGGGCGGGCGGGATCACGGAGTGCAAGAAGGTGTGTACGCTGGCGGAGGCGTACAAGCGGCCGGTGGCGATGCACGACTGCACCGGCCCGCTGACGCTGTACGCGGGGATTCACCTGGCGATCAACGCCACGAACGCGGTGTACCAGGAGAGCGTGCGGGCGTACCTGCGCGTGACGTACCCCGATCTGGTGACGGAGCTGCCGACGGTGGAGGCGGGGCACATCCTGGCGCCGACGGCGCCGGGCCTGGGGACGGCGCTGCTGCCGGACATTCGTACCCGCGCGGGGGCGGACGTGCGGGTGACGCGAATGACGTAGGGTTCCGCCGCTCGCGGCGGTGCAACCGCTGCACCGCCGCAAGCGGCGAAAGCTACTCCACCTTCGTGCGCCGCACCAAGTCATAGCTCTCGCCCGCGCGCACCTCCTCGTAGTCGGGGTCGGCGCGCTTGCGCCGCGTGTCGTAGAACCCCACCTTCGACGCCCCGATCACGTCGGCCCGGCCGCCGCGCACCACCACCGCCGTCCCCTCGTCGATGCCGACGCCGAGGTACTGCGGGTACTCGCGCATCAGGCCGGTCATGTCGGCGGTGCGGTTCCGCTTGAAGAAGTGCTGATCGACGGCGCAACCGGGGAGGAACGCGAAGCCGCGCTCGTAGCCCTCGGCGGCCATCACCGTGTTGCCGAGCGGGTGGCCGCGCGGCATGTACTCGCTCTGGATGCTCGCCCCCGCCGAGCTGCCGCCGATCGCGCCGCCGCGGGCCAGCACGTCGTGGAACCGCTTCTCCGTCAGCGTGCCCTCGTAGGCGTCCACGAACTTCCACTGCCGGCCACCACTGAACCACACCCCCTTCGCCTTCACCAGCGCCTCGCTGAACGTCGGGTCGTCGGCCACCTTGCGGTCGCGGGTGTGGAGCTGCGTCACGGCCGTCGCGCCGAACTTCTTCAGCGCCTTCGTCTCGCCGATCTCGGCCGGGAGCGGGTCTTCGAGCGCCGTCGGAATCACCACGAGCGGCGCGTCCGGGCCGCCGGCGAGCTCGATGAAGCGCTTCCAGATTTCGGGCCCGGCCCCGCCGCCGCCGACGATCACGAGCGCGCCCTTCGCCACCACCGGGTCGCGCGGCTTCGCCGGCGGGAACGGCTCCGCGGCCGCGCGGTTCACCGCGGCGCGGTGCAGCTGCGCGGCGTCGAAGATGTCTCCCACCTTCGCCACCTGCACCGCCGCCGGGTGCCCCGCCCCCTTCGCCATCACGACCGACACCGAGCCTTCACCAATGACGCGGAACGTCCGCCCGCGGGCCACGACGGCGGTGCTCTCGTCGATGCCGAGGCCGACGAGCGCGGGGTGCTCGGCGATCATCCCCTGCAGCCGGGTCAGGCGCTTCCGCTGGGTGAAGTGCTGATCGACGACGAACCCGGGGAAGAAGCCGAGGCCGGGGCCGACCTCCGCCTTGTCCTTCCCGCCCGTAATCATCGGGTCGGACAGGATCGCCGCGCCGGCCGACGTGCCGCCGACGACGCCGCCGCGGGCGTGCATGGCGCGGAACGCCTTCGCCGTCTCGGTGCCGCGGTACACGGCGGCGATCTTCGACTGGTCGCCGCCGGAGAACCACAGGCCGGTGGCGTCGGCGAGCGGCCCGCCGAACAGGTGCTCGTCGGCGGTCTTGCGGTCGCGGGTGTGCAGCAGCACGACCGACATCGGGTTCAGCTTCTTCCACTCGCTCAGGAAGCCGTCGGCCTTCGTGGCGTCGTCGGCGGACTCGCTGGCGGTGGGGACGACGACGATCCGCGCGGTGTTGCCGCCGGCGAGGTCGAAGAAGGCCTTGCGGATGTCGTCGGGCATCTTTCCCCCGCCGACGATGACGAGGGGGCCGGGGAGCGGGGCTGGCGGCGGCAGCGGCGCGGCCGCGGCGGGCACGGCGAGAACGAGGAGGAGCCAGGCGCGGCGCATGGGCGGGGACTCCGGGGGAGGGGTTGTTGTAGCCGGGCGGCGCGGGGTTTTGAGCCCGGAGGGCGCCTTCGCTAGCCCGGGGCGGAAGCCCCGGGCGGCGTCCGCGGTGATCCGGGGTGCTCGACATCTCGAACTCCGCCGCAGGCCGCCCGGGGCTTCCGCCCCGGGCTAGCGAAGGCGCCCTCCGGGCTACAAACCCCGACCCGCCCCGCGCTATCATTCCGTCATGGCCCCGCTCGCGCCGCTGCTGCTGCCGTGGTTCGACGCCCACCACCGCCCGCTGCCGTGGCGCGCCAGCCGCGACCCGTACCGCGTCTGGGTCAGCGAGGTGATGCTGCAACAAACCACCGTCGCCGCCGTGGTGCCGTACTTCGAGCGATTCCTCGCCGCGTTCCCCACGGTGCAGGCGCTCGCCGCCGCCGACGAACAACAGGTGCTGAAGCTGTGGGAGGGCCTCGGCTACTACCGCCGCGCCCGCCACCTCCACGCCGCGGCGAAGGCGCTGGCCGGCCACCCCGAGGGGCTGCCCGACGACCCGGCGGTGTGGGCGGAGCTGCCGGGCGTCGGCCGGTACATTCTGGGGGCGGTGCTGTCCCAAGCGTTCGGGCGAAAGCTGCCGATCGTGGAGGCGAACAGCCTGCGCGTGCTGGCGCGCGTGTTCGGCTACCGCGGCGACCCGCGCGAGGGCGCCGGCAAGGCGTGGGTGTGGCAGGCCGCCGAGGAGGTGCTGCCGGACGCGCGCGTCGGCGACTTCAACCAGGCGCTGATGGAGCTCGGGGCGCTGGTGTGCTCGCCGACGAAGCCGCGCTGCGACCGGTGCCCGCTGGCCGCGGCGTGCGTCGCCAACCGCGACGGGTTACAGGAGCGCATCCCGCCGCCGAAGAAGGCGAAGGCGACGGTGTTCGTGCGCGAGGTGGGCGTGGTGGTGTGGCGCGGGTCGAAGCTGCTGCTGTGCCGCCGCCCGGCCGACGCCGCCCGCTGGCAGAACATGTGGGAGGTGCCGCACGCCGAGGTCGTGGAGGGGGAAGCGGACGACGTTGCGGCCGTGCGCGTGGTGCGCGAGCTGACGGGGCTGACGGTGACGGCCGGCGCCGACCTCACGGTCGTCAAGCACGGGGTGACGCGCTACGCGATCACGCTGACGGTGCTGGGCGCGACGCGGACGGCGGGCCGGTTCGCGGCGGGGTATTACGCGGAGGCGAAGTGGGTGACGCCGGCGGAGCTGGCGGGCTTCCCGGTGAGCGCGCCGCAGCGGAAGCTGATGACGCGGCTGACACGGCCGCCCGAGGCGCGGCTGTTCTGACGCTCCGAAAGCCCGGGGACGGCCGTCCCCGGGCTTCACCCGTTCAGCGCTTCCGCCGCACCCCGCGGACCAGCTGCCGCAGGCCGCCCCACCACTCGCCCCACCCGCCGTAACTCGCCCGCAGCAGCCCCTGCAACACGTCCGCGGTCGCGGCCGGGTCGGGCGCCACCGCGTCGTCCACGTGCGGGCGGAACCGGCCGCGGCGGACGGTCACCACCTGCGGCACGGTCAGCGCCAGCAGCCCGTCCGGCCCCTGCGTCACGCCCCACCCGCTCGCCCCGCGGCCGCCGAACGGCGTCTCCGGGTGCGCCGTCGGGGCGATCACGTCGTTCACGGCCACGCTGCCGGACGGGATGCGGGCGGCGAGTTCCACCGCGGCGCGGGTGTCGGCGCCGAACACGCTCGCCCCGAGCCCGAACGGCGACGCCGCGGCCTGTGACAACGCGGTGTCAACGTCGTCGAACGGCAGGACGGCGCCGACGGGCGAGAACGCCGCCTCGCGGCACACGGCGGCGTCGGGCGCGGCGTTCAGCAGCAACGTCGGGAAGACGGCGGGAGGCGGGGCACCCGGTGCAGGTGAACCGGGGGTCGGGAGGGTCTGTTGGGCGGGCACCCCCTCCCCCCCTGGGGGAGGGGGCTGGGGGGAGGGGTTGACCACGTCCGCACCCGTGGGAGCTGGACGAGGCGCGGACGCACCTAACCCCCCCGGCCCCCCTTCCCGAAGAGGGAAGGGGGGGGACGAACCGACCGACTGGCCCGCGCGCGGTTGAGGTGAACCGGGAGTCGGGAGGGTCTGTTGGGCGGGCACCCCCTCCCCCCCTGGGGGAGGGGGCTGGGGGGAGGGGTTGACCACGTCCGCACCCGTGGGAGCTGGACGAGGC
>Ga0209181_10003637_pt1 | contig 23570 bp, 22 predicted proteins | sample MAT05_FD_187208 | JGI IMG/M metagenome (GOLD analysis project Ga0209181, IMG submission 187208) | Freshwater microbial communities from Lake Fryxell liftoff mats and glacier meltwater in Antarctica - MAT-05 (SPAdes) (version 2) | ecosystem: Environmental > Aquatic > Freshwater > Ice > Liftoff...
AACAAAGCTCAGTCAATGTCTTCATAGAAGAGTCACTGAGAAGCCTACACTGTATGCTTGCATCAGTGTAGGTATGTCACGAGATACTCGTTCAGTAGTCTTTTGCCTGGTTCGCCCATTTTCTGTAACATTTCTTCAATTAGCTTTAGTGCCATCTGTGAAGGCACTGTAGATCCGTTCTCCCAGCGATTAACTGTTCGCAGGGAAACTCCCAACTTAGCTGCAAACTTCTCCTGAGAGAGATCGAGCTGCTGCCGAAGTTCACGGATTAAATCTGAAATTTTTAGTGACTTTCCTAGTTCCATAATAGGAAGAGTAGGACAGGTGTCTCGCCATTTGTCTCCAGCTTGAGGAAGAATTTCAATTATCGTTAGTTATTATCAATTTCATCTTTTGGCTAAATACCAATATTAGTTATCAGTACTCATTAATTACTGTTCACTGATTTAAGTCTCCACCATACTTTTGATAGCTGTTAACTGTTTTAAGGTGGTACAACAAAAACTTGTTGAGACAAGACAAAATAACTGTAGAAGGTAACTATAAAATAAACATTAAATTTTTTCAGATGCGTGATGCCAAGATAGTGTTATTATAAGCAATTTGATAATTTTCAAGGCTCATGCACTGCCAAAAATCTATGGTTAGTGTATTACATAGTCATGCTTCGTAACCTACTTAATATTATATATAGCAATCCTAAATCATTCGTGAAAAGTTAGATATCGCAAATTTTGACAATCTAGATAGGATTGCTACAGATATTCTGTATAGATAAGTTTTATCTAATACTTTGCATTTATAGCAGTTTCCATTCACATGCGGTACAACATTATATTGCGAAGTGTAAGGGCACGGCACTGCCGTGCCCCTACGGGTGTACCTCACGTAAACGAGAAATGCTATAATAAGATTTAAATAAAATTTTTGCCTAATTCATCTCATTGTTTTGATTAATCAACACTCCGAAAAACTCCTAAACACTCAACTGGAAAATGCACCAGGTAAAGGCTATATCTTTAGTTGGTTTGATTGGTTTTGTCTTTGGTATCCTCCAGGCTGGCTAATTATATTTAACCGTCATTGGCAGCACTATCATACCGATTCAGACGGTTGGAATTGGCCCGAATATGGATTATTTTTAATTCCTGGCGGATTTTATCTGGCGCTGCTAATTCGTTGGTTGCGTCTTGGTTTCCGTTCACCCGGAACAGAAGTTAGTGAATTTGATCCCAAATATCAAGAAGCTTTTCGCAAAGAAGTTCTTGGCCCCATCATTAAATACTATTTTCGTGGAGAATTACAACAAGTCGAAAACTTGCCGCAAACAGGGCCATTGATTGTGGCAATGAACCACGCAGGGATGAGTTTTCCTTGGGATTTTTTGACCTTGGGTTATTTATTAAGTGAAGCTAGAGGATGGGTGGTACAACCATTAGCAAGTCCTGCATTATTTGAGCATCCTTGGGTGAATTGGTGGCTACCAGCTAAATGGTCGCAGGTTTTGGGTGGTGTGCGAGCCGAATTAGATGATTTTGAAGCAGCGATGGCTGCGCCAACGCTTATAGCGATCGCCCAAGGTAAAATTCTCTTATATGCACCCGAAGGTATCCGCGGCCCTATAAAAGGTTGGAGGAGACGCTATCAACTAGAAAAGTTTGATGTGAGTTTTATTAAGTTGAGCTATCGCTATCAAATTCCTATTCTGCCAGTAGTTTGCATTGGTAGTGAATCTTTACATCCTTGGGCTGTTAATTTCAAAAAATTGCAACGACTACTCAAATTACCATTTTTGCCTATCTCGCCTTTAATGCTTGCCTTAATTCTGTTTCCTTCAATGGGAGTTTGGGCAATGAGAACTCGTCTGCATTACTTTATTCAGCCTTTGGAACCAGCAGAATTGCACAACCATTCAAACAAAGGGCGTAGCATATTTTATAGGCAGGCACAACAATTACGAGAAAAACTGCAAATTAAAATTAATCAGTTATTGAGATAAATTGAATCCTATCAGGGTATTTGAGTCAATTTTTGAAAAATAATTTATTTGTTTTAATCAAAAAAAATTAGTAATTATTAAATTGATTTTTCCATAATAAAGTTTATCAGCTTTTGCCCTCTACGTTCGACCTCTTGCTGTTTAACAACAATAAAGCTCTGGCTTTCAAAAAAAGGTTTAGCTGTAATACTGGCTTCTGTAAATAACTTTTTAATCCCTAAAGAGTTTGCTTTTGATTCAAGCTCTTTTAATATTTTCTTACCAATCCCTTTTCTTTGAAAATCTTTATGACAGTAAAAACGGTCAATATGTCCATTAGCCTCTAATTCCCCAAAACCAATAATTTTACCCTGCTCCTCTGCTACATAAGTAAACTTACTTCCTAAACCTTTAATCCAAACGTCAATATTCATATTTGCTGGTGCCCAAGCATTAACCTGTTCTTGTGTGTAATCGTGAATATTCACTTCATGAACAGTGTCGTAGAACAATTTCATAATTTCTTCGGTATCAGCTATTTCGTATATTCTTAATCTCATAAAGAAGGTAATTAATCACAAATAAGTCTACTAGAAATATTATCAGCGCTGGCACGCCTACTTCAGCTTACGAGTGCAGTCATTTTTGCTTATAGCGGTTCTCGGTTGAGTAGGTAGAGAACCCCACCCCCGCAAGTGCTACGATGTACACACAAGTCGAAAGAAAAATCCTCTACATACACACATTTTTGTCCGAGTAAAACTGTCACACTCACTGACATCCCGCCCAGAACTAAAGTTCAGGGCTGATAGCTGAAGTCCACTCAAGTGGACTGAATTGATCATTTAGTCCACTTAAGTGGACTTGAGCTATGAGACTCGGAATTCATTCCGAGGCGGGATAGAAACGCAGTGCGAGATTTATTAATAAAGATATATTGCGGCAAGACTTGTGTGTACATTGTAGGCTCTTTGAGAGCTTGCTCTGATGTAGCTCATTTGATTAGGAAAAGCTATATACAGCAGAATTTCTCAGATTAAATTTCTATATACACAATTTTTGTAGTACAAATATACTAACTAGCTGCTAAAATGCCTTAAAAGTCAGCCAGCCTTGCTTGAGGTAGTATGAAAAAAATCCAAGACACGGACAAAAAACCTATTTTGCTGTTCCAGCCTACATTTGTAACTACTGGTATAGTGCCACTGCAACCCCAAGAAAAAAAAATCATCAGTGAACGGGAGCGTTTTATAACCCAAGTCGAACGCATCAATCAGATGGCACAAGAGTTAGAGGCAGCGATATTAGAGTTGAAAGCGATCGCTAACACACTGAATACTCAAAAACGTTACCCATTTTTGATAAAGGAGCTATGCAAAAATATTTGTCAGTATTTCGCAGTTAGGGTGCCTTGGGTGAAACGAAAGTCTGACGAATCATTTCTTTTGACGACGCGAAAAGTTGATTTATTCCGAGCCGAAAGGGAAGCCGCACAGCTAGCACAGCAACTTCGTCAGCAAACCAAAAAAAGATTAGCATCGCAGCGACACAGAAAAAATAAGAATGGGGCTGAGGCTGACACAAAACGCTTCTTCAAAAAGGTATTAGTCAACAAATCTTAAAATTATCTACATTTAACGGCAGATCACCCCTGATGTTGTAACAGTTATGCTGATTTAAGTGGCAGAAGGAAATTCTTCCTCAAAATTACTTACCATACTGCCATTGCGAATTGCTACCGGCTGTGGTAGGAATTAGGCAAAGCTACCCTAATATTTGCACTTCCGTAAAACTAGAGTGCAACATCAGGGACAATCAATCAGCGCACAGAAGAGGTAAAAAGAAGGTGTTAAAGACACTTTTAGTGATTGCCGTTGGTTTTTTACCGTCCCTGATTTCCCTGTGGGCGATCCGCAAAACCCATGCGCGATCGCGCTTACGAATGAGGCAAGCAGCCATGAATTTTCCAACAGTGCAGCGACGGCAAAACGTTATATCTGTAGAAGGCGATCGCTATTATTTAGAAGGGGTGGGTTATCTGATTGGCGATATCAGCTGCAAATTTAATGCCCGATCTGGCTACATGCGTTGTGCTGTTAATCCTGAGGGCCCATGTAATGGTTGCCGCCACTACGAACCGAAGGGATTAGCTGGTAGTGAAAAAAAGGCTTAATAAGTCTCACCTGCCTAATACTCAAACAATCCCAAATTACTGAAGAAGGGGAAGGGCATAACTGGGGAGAAAGCAATTTATCCGATGTCCTAAACTAATCCTACCCTTCACCCTAGAGAAAAACCCTTGTAACTAGGACTTACGCACTGTACAAACGAATCATCCTGTGTATTCACGTAAATAGGTCGTTTCAGCCTTTTACAAACCATCCTTTGTTAGTTGCGATGCCTTTGCATGGTGAAATAAGAATGATTTAATAGAATTCGTGCAAAAATATAAATCTGCGTCATTTTGTTTACAGATTATGAGCTTTTCCTGAATATCTAATAACTACATGATTATTTAACGATGAACAACGCGATCGCTCAGACAATAGCATTATTATCAACTTGCGCTTTACTACTAACAGGCTGTGGTGGTGGTGGCGGTGGCTCTGTGGCAAATTCTCCAGATAGTACTACAAATAATACTACAACTAACACCGCCCAGACAACTACTACATCAGGTGCTATTCCCATCGGTATTGCCTTAGCACAAACCAGCAACGTAGCATTACTTGGTCAAGAGGGATTCGTGGGAGCCAGAATTGCGGAGAAGTATTTCAATAGTAAAGGTGGTATTAATGGCACTCCTATTAAATTGGTAAGCCAAGATACGAGCGGTGATGAAGCTGGAGCAATTAACGCTTTTCAAACTTTAATTAACAAAGATAAAGTTGTTGGTATTGTTGGCCCTACTTTGTCACAGCAAGCTTTTAGTGCTGATCCCATCGCCGAACGTGCTAAAGTTCCAGTTATTGGCGCATCAAATACCGCAAAAGGAATTCCAGAAATCGGTGACTATGTAGCTCGTGTATCTGCGCCCGTCTCTATAGTTGCCCCTAATTCGGTGAAAGCTGCACTCAAGCAGAATCCTCAAATTAAAAAAGTGGCAGTTTTTTACGCCCAAAATGATGCATTTAACAAATCAGAAACGGAGATTTTTCAACAAACAGTTAAAGACCAAGGGCTAGAATTAGTAACAGTTCAAAAGTTCCAAACTACTGATACGGACTTTCAAGCCCAAGCTACCAATGCAATTAACTTAAAACCAGATTTAGTAATTATTTCGGGGCTAGCTGCTGATGGTGGTAACTTAGTGCGACAACTACGAGAACTGGGTTATAAAGGCATAATTATTGGTGGTAATGGTCTGAATACACCAAATGTTTTATCAGTGTGCAAAGCACTTTGCGATGGTGTGCTAATTGCTCAAGCTTACAGTCCTGAATATCCTGGTGAGATTAATAAGGTATTTCGCCAAATTTATATTGAGCAATACAAGAAAGAACCAGCCCAATTTACTGGTCAATCTTTTACTGCGGTGCAGGTGTATGTTGAAGCTCTTAGAGCGTTGGATAAAAAAACCAAAATCAGCACATTACCTCTTGATAAACTGCGGACAGAATTGAACAAGCAAATACTCGCTGGAAAGTATGATACTCCTTTAGGTGAAATTGCTTTTACACCAGTTGGTGATGTGATTCAAAAAGAATTTTACGTCGCCCAAATTAAGATGGATAAAGATGGAAACACTGGAAAATTCGTATTTATAAAATAGTTGCAACATGGATATAACTCTATTTCTGCAACAATTTTTAAACGGATTATCTATCGGTAGTATATATGCAATTTTTGCATTGGGATATACCTTAGTTTATTCTATTTTGGGCATCGTTAATTTAGCTCATGGCGCGATTTTTACCTTGGGTGCATATTTCACTTATGCACTGATGGGTGGTAACTTTGGATTTAACGGCTTGCTAGCTAACGCAGCCTTGCCGATAAAATTACCATTTGCTATAGCCTTAATTTTAGCAAGTATCTTGGCAGGATTAGTAGGGGTAGTGATGGAACGGGTTGCTTTTCAACCTCTGCGCCGTCAAGGATCTGATCCCTTGCTAACTGTTGTTTCTAGCTTGGGGGTAGGAGTGGTAATTGTAAATTTAATCCAGTATTTGGTAGGGGCAGAAAGTTATACATATCCCGCAAATACTTACGGTAATTTGCCACCTGCGATTAACTTTGGTACTCCAGAAAACCCAATTCCTATTCGCAGCGTTCAGGTGGTAATTTTTGCTGTATCAGTGGTGATTGTGGCAATTCTTACCTATTTTATCAATCGGACTAAATATGGTAAGGCAATGCAAGCGATCGCAGAAGATCCAACTACAGCTAGTTTGTTAGGAATTAATAGCGATCGCTTTATCATCTTAACATTCTTCATCAGCAGTTTTTTAGCAGGATTAGCAGGAACTTTAGTTGCTTCTAGTGTTAGTATAGCTGGGCCATATTTCGGTATTGCTTTTGGTTTGCGGGGTTTAGCGGTAATAGTCTTAGGTGGTTTAGGTAGTATTCCAGGTGCAGTGTTAGGAGGCTTAGTAATTGGATTAGTCGAGGCGTTTGTTCCTTCAGACTTCTCTGGATATAAAGACGCAGTAGCCTTTGGAATTTTGTTTATTATGCTATTAGTTAGACCCCAAGGTTTGCTAGGACGGCGGTTTATTCAGAAAATTTAAAAATAAGGAGACGTAGCGCCATGAGAACATACACCAAACAAAAATTAACTTTCGATGAATTTTTAGAACAGTGTCCAGAAGACGGTTTATATGAACTTGTAGATGGAGAAATTGTAGAAGTGCGTGCAACCAGAAATCATGATGATGTCGCTGACTTTACGGCTGACTCTTTCAAAGATGAAATTAAACGTCTAAATCTGAATTACGTAGTAAAAAACACAGCAGTCTTTAGAACTATAACTGCTAATGGAATAGAGCAAGGACGCAAGCCTGATGTAAGTGTCATAGATAAAGATGTATGGCGCTCAAATCGTTCTGCTTACTCTGCACTTGAAGAACCCATCCAGTTAGCTATAGAGGTGACATCAACTAATTGGGAAGATGACTACATTGATAAATTGGATGAATATCAACGTTTAGGTATTACAGAATATTGGATTGTAGATTATTTGGCAATTGGACTAAGAGAATATTTAGGAAATCCAAAAGTTCCGGCTGTATTTGTTTTTCTATTAGATGCTGAGGGAAAATATCAACGCACACAGTTTAGAGGTTCCGAACGAATTGTATCACGAACTTTTCCTGAACTAGCGCTGACAGCAGAGCAAATATTAACAGCCTAATAGGTGATAAAAGCGATAGTTTAATTAAGCTTAATCAAAATGTTTTAAAATGGCTGATTTTTTCGCTACTTACGGTTCTCTAATTGTTTCTATGGTATTGGGGGCACTATTAGGGCTATCGCTTTACTTACCGCTAATGACAGGGCAATTGTCTTTAGCTAGTCCGGGATTTTATGCTTTAGGTGGATATATTGCAGCAATTTTATCCACCAAAGTTTTGACATCTAGTAGTAGTTTATATCCCATTCCATTGTTGTTATTGGAGATGTTAATTGCTGGTGTAATTTGTGGGTTATTGGGTGTAATAGTGGGAATTCCAGCGTTGAGATTGCGAGGAATTTATTTAGCGATCGCAACTATCGCTTTTGTGGAAGTTCTCCGCGTCATCTCCCTCAATCTAGATATTACTGGCGGTGCTGTTGGAATTTTTGGCATTCCCCAGCCTTTCCAAACACCAATTGAATATTTATGGATTGCTTTGCCCTTACTATTAATTAGTATGGTGCTGCTTTATCGTTTAGAACGCATCCGTGTAGGAAGGGCTTTTATCGCTATCCGCGAAGATGAATTAGCTGCGGGTGCAATGGGGATTGATCCTACTTATTACAAAGTTTTGGCATTTACATTAGGGGCTATGCTTGCAGGGGTTGTAGGTGCAATTAGCGCCCACTTCCTTAATACCTGGAATGCTCGTCAAGGTACTTTTGATAGCAGTATTATATATTTAACTTTTGTTTTGATTGGTGGTTCGAGAACTTTTTTAGGGCCGGTAGTCGGAGGTATGGTGTTTACAGCCTTACCAGAAATTCTGCGAAGCCTGGCTGATACTGGTGGTTTACCTAATTGGCTAGCACAATTTTTGCGCGATGGGAGATTAATAATTTTTGGCTTTTTAATAGTAATCGGTACAATCTTTTTCCCCCAAGGGCTAATTACTCCAGATATTTTTCAAAGACGTAAAATCAAAAAGCCAACTATTCATAAATAATATGCAAAGATGTCAGATAATTCCCGGGAAATTAAACATAAAACCCGGAACCCCACCCCGCCAAAGCTGCGCTTTAGCTCCCCTCACCGCCTGCGGGGAGGGGTTGGGGGGTGGGGTTCTTTTGTTATGGGTAATTTGGCGGACATGATATCATACGGGACTCCAGAAGCTAACAGCAGTATTATCTTAGAAGCAAGAGCATTGACTCGCCGCTTTGGTGGTTTAGTGGCTGTAAATAATGTATCTTTTAGTATAAATAAATATGAAATTTTTGGACTGATTGGCCCTAACGGTGCTGGCAAAACAACACTGTTTAATTTGATTACTGCCTTCATTCCACCTTCTAGCGGTAAATTAATTTATCAAAATGCAGAACTTTTCCAACTGCGTCCTCATCAAATTGCTGCTTTAGGGATAGCTCGGACTTTCCAAAATATCCGCTTGTTTGGGGAACTATCGGCGTTAGAAAATGTGATAATCGGCCGACATTTACACACTAAAAGTAATATGATTGCAGGAGTTTTAGGATTACCACCAGCGCCTAGTGAAGAACTTAAAACTAAGCAGAAAGCTTTAGATTTATTGGATTTGGTGGGATTAAGCGATCGCGCTGACGAAAAAGCCAAAAATTTTGCCTATGGCGATCAACGTCGCTTAGAAATTGCCCGCGCTTTAGCATTACAACCGCAAGTCTTACTGCTCGATGAACCTGCGGCGGGGATGAACCCCAACGAAAAACAGCAACTCAGTGAATTTATCCGTAGTCTGCGCGATCGCTTCAATTTAACGATCATCCTTATAGAACACCATGTACCATTGGTTATGGGTTTGTGCGATCGCATTGCAGTGTTAGATTTTGGGCAATTGATTGCATTGGGTGAACCATCTGTAGTTAGAAACGATCCGGCTGTAATTGAAGCTTATTTGGGTAATGATTGAATTCATGTGGACAAAATTATCATAAATTCTTCTAAAGAACTCACTGCGATCGCGCTATCCATTAAATTTTCTAATTCTTCCACACTTTCACCCTCAAGCCTTACTTCCACTTCATGAGGAATTTCACCAAAGCGTCGTCGCAATACTCGGATTAGCTGCTGTCGCGCACCCTGTTGAACACCTTGCTGAATACCTCTTTGCTCAATTTCCTGATACCAAGGCGATTCTCGCAATACTGCCATATCCCACCTCATGATTTGTTGCACTAAAGGCGTGTCTAACACAAAGCTAGCAAAAAATGCCAGCAATGATTCTAACTGGTTCAACTGTGCATCTGCTCGTAGCACCTGTAATGCACGTTGCACAACTGGTACCTCTCCCCCTCCTCGCAGGATTGGCACAAAGGGTAATAACGATGGTAGTGGTTGCTGAAACACTATTTCAGCATCGATTTCCCACAAATTAATTACGCGATAATCTTGGATGGCACGTAATCCCAAAAATTCCTGCTCGTAACTATTGACAATAGTTAAGGTAGATGGGGGCGGTAAAATATTGATCAGTACTGGGTAAGTTGGCAATCGGTAGCGTTCTTGTGCCAAGGCAGCATAGGCTCTCATCCGTAGAGGCATCTGTGCCGTGTAACGCAACTGTAGTTCATTTAGTACTAGAAAATCGCCGTGGGTAGCACTGTATGCCTTCACTAACACATCTGTTTCGCGGCTAATCCACTGAAACTCCGAGCCGAGAATTTCCTTAGCCACCACTTCGGGACGCTGTGTTACCCATTGTACCCATGCATCGGGAGCTAAACTAATCAGTCGCTTACTACCTATATCTGCTGCTTTTGCCACAGGATGCTTAATATGCTTATCAGAATTAATAATACATCACAAGAATTGCAGTATTTTGTTGCTACTTTCTTTTTTGTTGCGGTGTCTACGACGGACTACGCCTATATTGATGTATGTTAAATTGTGAATCAGCATTCAACATTTCTGGATGTAAACCGCCGATGAACGCCGATAGTAAACCAAACTATACAATTTTAGAACTTCAAGAACTTGATGTAAATTATGGCGGTATCCAAGCTCTGAAAAAGATTAATTTAATTATTCAAAAAGGCGAGGTAGTTACTCTAATTGGTGCTAATGGTGCTGGTAAAACTACCACACTCCGCGCCATATCTAAAGTAGTTAATCCTAAGAGTGGCGTAATTATCTATAATGGGCATAATATTACGCGCCGCCAAACTCACGAAGTTGTAAAACTTGGTATCGCCCATTGTCCTGAAGGACGTAGAGTATTAGCGCGACAAACAGTATTTGATAATTTACTTTTGGGTGCTTATATTCGCTCCAATCAAGCCGAGATAAAAGCAGATATTCAGCGCCAATTTGAGTTATTTCCCCGCTTGTCACAAAGACGCAATCAACTAGCAGGAACCCTTAGCGGTGGTGAACAACAAATGTTAGCGATCGCACGGGCTGTCATGAGTAAACCACAACTCTTACTTCTAGACGAGCCTAGCTTAGGTTTAGCACCTGCGATCGTCCGAGAAATCTTTTCTATTATTGAAAATCTCCGGGCTACAGGTGTGACTATTTTGTTAGTTGAACAAAATGCTAATTTGGCACTGCAAATCGCCGATCGCGGTTATGTTTTAGAAGCTGGTTCTATTACCTTAACGGGTGCAGCATCAGAATTAATTAGTGATGAGCGAGTTAAAAAGGCTTATTTAGGATGATTAATTAAATAAGAATTTGGGAGGTACAAGCAAATGGTAAAATCACCAACTAAAACCTTAATCTTAGAAGAGTTTTTGAAACTACCAGAAACAAAGCCTAGCTCAGAATACATCAATGGTCAAATTATTCAAAAGCCAATGCCTCAAGGAAAACATAGCAAATTACAGGGTAAGTTAGTCACAGGTATAAATGAAGTAGCTGAAAGTCAAAAAATTGCCCTGGCTTTCCCAGAATTGCGCTGTACCTTTGGCGGGCGTTCAATTGTACCAGATGTAGCTGTGTTTGCTTGGGAACGGATTCCCATAGATGAACATGGAGATGTGGTAAATGTATTTAAGACTTATCCAGACTGGACAATTGAGATTCTTTCACCAGATCAAAACCAAACCAAAGTAACCGGAAATATTCTACATTGTTTAAAATATGGTAGTCGTTTAGGTTGGTTAATTGATCCAGGCGATCGCTCTGTTTTAGTCTATCCACCAAAGCAGCAACCAGAACTTTTACAAGAAGAACAAGAAATATTACCAGTTCCCGATTTAGTTAGCGGTTTTCAGTTAACTGTAGGGCAATTATTTGGATGGTTGAAGTTATAGAGAATTGTATAGATTCATATCTAGCTTTGGGAATACTAAAGATAGTAATTTACTCAAGTTAGAGCCAGATAATGGATTTCGTGAATTTAATAAAAACGGGTAATAGTTGGAAATTTGCGACTGAAGCTGATTTAGAAGATTTCGTCTGGGCGAATTTAAAGGAACTTTTCGGGTTAATTCCGCTAAAGCGACAATATTATGTTAAAGGTCAAATTTGTGATATTTTAGCATTGAATGACAATAAACAGTTAGTAGTACTGGAATTAAAAAACGGCGAAGACAGATATATTGTTCAGCAACTAACTCGATATTATGAAGCTTTATTTGAAAATAAACCCTTTCAAGAAGAGGTAGACTATGGACAATCTATTAACTTGATAGCAATTAAACCTAATTTTCATCGAGATAATTTTACAGATAGAAAGTACAGCCATCTGTCTATTAAATTTCTCAGTTTTCAACTATTGGTAGCAGATCAAAAATTCTATTTAGAACTAAAAGACTTAGATAGTAGTAAATTTTCAAAAGTAGAAATTCCTCATCAGGAAAGAGAAGTTAATGAAGATATACCTGCTCCTCCTAGAGCAATTATTAACCGCCTAGCTAAATGTGACAATTCTAGTGAAAACGAGCGAGAGGCTGTACTCAGAATTCGTAAAAAAATTCTTGGCTTTGACAAACGCATCCAAGAAATTGTTAAAGCTAATTCTATTGAATATGGTAAAGGAAAAAATAAGCTCTGTGCTGAGTTTTATTTTGGTAGCACTATTTATGGTTCTCAAGGTAGACCTAACCTATTTCTAAGATTACCTGAACCAGAACCATATTTAAAGCAAAATACCCTGAGAATGCATATTTGCCTTGATAAAGATTGGACGAATTTTTATATATTAATTAATTACCCTAGAGCCTTTATTAGTAATAAAAATAGAAGTCATAACATGTATCAATATCCAGTATTCATAGAAACAATAAAAAGATGTGTGGAGAGTGAATTAATAAATGATCGACCACGCATCTGCTATCAAAATTACGAAAAACTTATTCTGAGTGGAACTAACTCTCTAGAGCTTTTAGTCGATATTGCTTTAGAGACTTGGCTAAAAAAGCTTTAGTAAAAGCTACATTGACAGCACTTATAACTTTTACTAATCATTAGTATTATTACAAATTATTACGAATAATGTCATATATTAATATTTGCAGCCCTCCTTGCAGATATCTATATATTTGTTTAGCGGCGAATTCTATCCACCGGAATAATTAAACCCATGAGTCAAATAGTCTGGATTGCAAGACACGCCAACCGCCTAGATTTCGTAAACCCCGATTGGTTCCTCACCGCCGAACGACGCTACGATCCACCCTTGTCTGATGATGGCATGGTGCAGGCACAGCAGTTAGCTAGACGATTCAAAAAAGAAAATATTGGTCATATTTTCGCCTCCCCTTTTCTGCGAACCGTACAGACGGCAAACGCAGTTGCAGAATTGCTCAACTTACCAATCAAATTGGAAACAGGTTTGAGTGAATGGCTAAATCCAGCTTGGATGACAGAAGAACCCGAAAGACTTTCAACTCCAGCCTTAGCAGAGTTATTCCCCAGAATTGACACCAGCTACACTTCGCGCATCGCCGCCAAATATCCTGAAACTCACGAAAAAGTGCGAGAACGTTCTGGGCAAACTGCTAGATGTTTAGCTACTGAGTTCTTCCCAGAGGATATCCTGCTAGTGGCGCATGGGGCATCTGTGTTGGGGGGAGCAATGGGGTTAGTGGGGGAAATTGCTAAAACAGAAGTTAAAGCTTCTTTATGTTCCCTAGTGAAAGTGGTACGCGAAGATCCAGAATGGTTATTAGAACTAAAGGGAGATACTTCCCATTTAACCCACATAGAAGAAGTTATTCGATTTGCTTGAACCTCTGATAGAGATTTGCGTTCATGACTTCTGCTACGTTGGGTATATCCTACAAATAAAGTAATTAATTAACGAATAAGTTCTATGACTTTATTACTAGCAGGAGACATCGGTGGTACGAAAACTATTTTGCGATTAGCTGAAACATCAGACTCATCAGCAATACATACTATTTATCAGGAAAGTTACCACAGTGCCGATTTTCCTGATTTAGTACCGATAGTGCAGCAGTTTTTGCTCAAAGCTAATACACCAACACCAGAAAAAGCTTGTTTTGCGATCGCAGGGCCCATTGTCAAAAATACTGCCAAGCTGACCAATTTAGTCTGGTTCTTAGATACCGAACGTCTACAACAAGAATTAGGTATCCCGCATATTTCTTTGATTAACGACTTCGCTGCCGTTGGCTATGGCATTTTAGGTTTACAAAAACAAGACTTACTGACATTGCAAGTTGGCAAACCTCAACCCGAAACCCCAATTGGAATTATTGGTGCTGGTACTGGCTTAGGACAAGGATTTTTAATTAAACAGGGAAACTACTATCAAGTCTTTCCCTCAGAAGGTGGACACGCTGACTTCGCCCCTCGGAACGAGATCGAGTTTCAACTGTTGAGATATCTGCTGGATAAACATGATATCCAGCGCGTTTCTGTAGAACGCGTGGTTTCTGGAATGGGAATTGTGGCAATTTACCAATTTTTGCGCGATCGCAAATTTGCCGTCGAATCACCAGATATTGCCCAAATCGTCAGAACTTGGGAACAAGAAGCCGGACAAGAAGAGAAAAGTGTTGATCCTGGTGCTGTTATTGGCACAGCTGCACTAGAAAAACGCGATCGCCTCTGTGAACAAACTTTGCAATTATTTATCGAGGCTTACGGTGCAGAAGCTGGCAATCTTGCCCTTAAACTCCTACCTTATGGTGGTTTATACATTGCTGGGGGAATTGCGCCTAAAATTCTGCCCTTAATCCAAAATAGCGGTTTCTTATTAAATTTCACCCAAAAAGGTAGAATGCGCCGTCTTCTCGAAGAGATCCCCGTGTATGTTACCCTCAACCCGCAAGTGGGGCTAATAGGTGCTGCTTTATGTGCTGCTAGGTTATAACAGCTGGCATCATCAGTGACATTGGCATCTCAAAGGGCAAAAAATATGACAGTTAAAAGTCTGTTGCCACTAATAGCCGCCACACTTGTCTGTGGTGGTTCTGTTTTTGTGGAAGCGCGTCAACCCAAACCTCCGGCGGCTGTTGTCAAACCAAAGGTTTCTCAACCCGTGCAGCCAAAATGGAAGTTATACACTGCTCCAGATGGGCGCTTTAGTATTTTAATGCCGGGAAACCCCAACAGAAATACCCAATTCCAAAAAACTTACATGGGGGAAATTACCTTACAAATATTTGTCGCTCAACCACCAAAACAGCAAGTAGCTTATGTAGTTGCTTACAATGATTTTCCTTATAGTTACGGTCAAATAACTGACCCCCAAGCTTTACTTAAAAATGCACGGGATATGGCTTTAAAGACTACGAAAAGTAATTTAATTAGTCAAAGGAATATTCGTAGTTCCAATAATCATCCAGGTAAAGAAATTGAGTATATCAATTCTGGAGGAAAAATCACTAGAAGTAGAATGTATGTTGCCGAAGGAAGATTATATCAAGTAATGGCAATAACTACAAAAAAACAGCAGAAAACATTAGCTAAAACCATTACAGGATATTTAAATTCTTTCCATGTAGTTTTGAAAAAGCCAAATAACTAAAACCTCTTCTATATTAGCCTTGCAATCAATTGTGTGGCTAATATAGCGCTTTTTATTTGTATGCAATATACTTTTACCTCACTTCCATTCCTCTTTTCTAAAAGGCTATGGTGGTGTAAAAAAGTATAATTTACCCCCTTTTTCCCCCTTGGAAAGCTACGGTGTACACACAAGTCTTGCCGCAGCCATATCATTAATAAATCTCGCACTGCGTTTCTATCCCGCCTCGGAATGAATTCCGAGTCTCATAGCTGAAGTCCACTCAAGTGGACTCAATACGGTTCGGTTAAGGCAAGAGACGCGATAAATCGCCGTCTTTACAACGATTAGTTCTTCGTCCTGACGGCGATTTATCGCGTCTTTGGGATCTAGGATTTTCATCAAAAAACCTTATCCCAACCGTATTGCAAGTGGACTAAATGATTAATTCAGTCCACTTGAGTGGACTTCAGCTATTAGCCCTGAACTTCAGTTCTGGGCGGAATGTCGCGGAGTGTGACAGTTTCACTCTGACAAACCGGATAAAAATTTTGGATTGTTGACAATAAATTCATATTTTTTATTTAAGTTGGAGTTCATAAACAAAATAAGCATGGAGAAAACTTAGAAACTTATGTTAACAAAAGTTATAGACACAATAATATATATAATGCGACTTCGTGTTATGAGTAAGGAAGTAATTGCTAAATAATCCTTTAGTTCATGCTTGAGCATTACAGATCAGTGTTTGAATTCAGTCCTCGTCGAAAGATTACAATGTATAATGTTTGATTTCTGTACAAAAAGTTAAAAAATTGAAAGTATACTCTGGGGTTTTGTATAACTTTAAACGAGTAAAATGCTAAAATAGAGAAAGCTATAAGATTGCAGATATTAATAAAAGTTAAAGTTAATGATTTGAGGAGCAGGGTTATTGTCGTATGGTCAAGCGATCGCTCCAAGCATCACTCAATGGAATTCAAGAGGCTAAAAAAGCATTTGCTCGCAAGGGGTGGACGCAAGACAATCTAGCAGCAGAAGTGAACCTCAAGACTAGACAACCAATTTGGCGGTTTTTCAGTGGTCGTCCAGTTGAGCGTCATACCTTTATTGAAATTTGTTCTGTATTAGAACTGAATTGGCGGGAGATTGCTACTAATCCGCCGGCAGAATTCTTGGAACTAGAAGAATACACCAAGCCGTCTGTCGTGGATATTGATAGCTTAGTAGAAAAAGTGCGATCGCGACGCTTTGACAAAATTCAAGACCAGTGTGGTATTTTGCAGTTATGGGATATCAGCCATCCCGTTGCGATCAATGACATATATATAGATGTGAATATTTTGGAGGAAATTGAAAGCCTTCAGTTGTTAGACATCTTGGAACTGCAAAAGTTAAATCCAGAAGAATTTGACCGTTTTGGCTTAGGTGAGATTGACCAAAAACAGATACCTGGTATGCAGGCAGTTGAAACATACTCCAAGCTCAGGGTGCTAGGCAAACCTGGGGTAGGTAAAACTACCTTTTTACAATATCTTGCCATTCAATGTAACCAAAGTGCATTTGCGGCGAACTTAGTTCCAATCTTCATCACACTGAGAAATTTTGCCCAAGAGTCTAAAGTCACCAATGAGTTCAGCCTATTAAAATACATTCGCCAAGAGTTTCTCACATCTGGAATTTCAGATGCGTCAGTCATTGAAACCTTGCTTAATGCGGGCAGAGTGCTACTCTTGCTTGATGGCATGGATGAAGTTCTTAAGGAACAAACCAATAGTGTCTTAAGCGAAGTTCGCAGGTTTTCAGAAAAGTATCACAAAAATCAGTTTGTGGCGGCCTGTCGAACAGCAACTCAAAAGCTCAGACTCCGAGGCTTTACCGATGTTGAGATTGCACCATTTACCTCAGAACAAATCCGAGCCTTCGCTAAAAAATGGTTTGTGACCTTTAGCAAAACCAACATTCAAGATGGTCAGGTGGAGTCCGTTCAGTTTATTCAGAAGTTGGACTTAGATGAAAACTGGCAATTTCGCCAACTCGTAGTCACGCCCCTATTTCTGCATCTTGCCTGCTGGGTATTTCATGGTCAAGAAAAATTTCCGACTAAGCGGACTGACTTTTATAAGCAAGCTTTAGACCTTCTATTGGGCAAATGGGATGAAGCCAGAGGCATTGAACGGGATGAAGTTTACCGAGGGTTTTTATTACCACAAAAGGTCAAGTTATTGAGTCAGATTGCGGCAGCGACATTTGAGCAAGGTCAGTACTTTTTTGAGCAACGTATCGTTGAGCAATACATTGGTGACTATATTCAGAATCTGACCAATGTGCCAATGGATTCAGAAGAACTGCAAATAGAAAGCGAAGCGGCGCTGAAAGCAATTGAGGCTCAACATGGGCTACTGGCAGAACGGGCGCGGGGAATTTTTTCCTTCTCCTATCTGGCATTTCAAGAATACTTCACGGCGAGAAAAATCGTTGCCAGCCATAACCTAGAGGCATTTGGGCAAGCTCTGGAAGGATTAGTTAGTCACATGACTGACCCGCATTGGCACGAAATTTTCTTGTTAACGGCTACTATGCTTCGGAGTGCAGACTCTCTGGTACAGTTGATGAAGCAACAGATTGATGCACTGGTTAGCGAAGATCATTATTTACAAGAGTTTTTGACCTGGGCGAGCCAAAAATCTCGTACTATTCCAAGCGAAGCAAAAGATGCGACAATTCGAGCATTTTACCTTGCCTTGAGTCGGACTCCTCAGATAGCTTCTCGCTTTGCCCTAGCCACCAGCCTCGACCAGGGAATGTTTCTGGATACGGCTTTAGATGACCTGCTGCTAGAGTGTGCAATTGATGGGAGCCAGCACTTTGCCCACATCTACGCCTGTGGAGATGCTCTATCGAACATTCTGGGCATAGTTCTGGATGTTGGACTCTATAAATCTCTGCAACAACTCTCTGACCAATTGCCAAATTCTCGTCAAAGTGAACAACGGTTTGAGCAATGGGGGCAGACAAACTATTTAGCCTGGGCTGAACAGTTAAACATAACGATCATTAATTATCGCAACATTAATCACCAGTGGCAGTTTAGCCCTGAACAAGAGCAAGTACTGCAACGCTACTACGATGCCAATCAGTTACTACTCGATTGCCTGCATAGTAATAGTGAAGTAACGCCTGCTATTAGGCAGGAAATTGAAGCTACCTTATTGTTGCCTCAAAAAGAACTTGAGGACAGGGAATGGCAATAATTCTTTTGATTAATTACGTAAATAGGTTGGTTGCTAAATTGGTTATTATTACGTTTTGTGTCGTAGTCAATCAACTAATTTAGTAAATCAAACAACACTTTGCCATATTAGAGAAAGTTTTTCATTTAATTTCTAGCAAAAATCCTTCTTTCGGTACTTTTCATAGTAACCGCTCTTCTCCTGAGACAGAAGTTGCGCGTAGCTTACTTAGAGGATGTTTGGAAACGTTTCCAATGAATGCGCCTTTTGACCGAATCAACTAGAGGCGTGTTAGCGATAGCGTCTCTAAGAGTTGCCCCAATACGGTTCGGTTAAGCCCAAAAAATAAAAATGTGTAGGTTGGGTTGAGGAACGAAACCCAACCTACACATTTTGCGGCGTTTGTTGGGTTTCGCAAAGCTTCAACCCAACCTACAATATTCTTACAATATTCTTAACCGAACCGTATTGAGAGTTGCCCAGTGCAATTTCGCATCTCTAACTTACTCATTTTTCAACCCACTTTGCACTTAGAGCTTTAATGGCAGGTCTTGTTATGAATTTAATCAATGGCTTTTGCTTGACAGATGGGATACTCAAAGGTGTAAAAGTACTCGTTATAGACAACGATCGCGATAGTAGAGATTTGTACGCATTTTTACTCAAAGACTTGAGCGCAAATGTTATTACCGCAGGTTCGGTAAAAGAAGCTTTAGAAATCCTGAGTTGGTTCACACCCAACATTCTTGTCTGTGAAATTAGGTTTTTAGGTGAAACTATTTATACATTGCTAAATACATTGAGTGCTATGGAAGCAAACAATGGAAATCATATCCCAATCATTGTGACTTCAACATCTACCACAGGTACTCATGACCAGATTCCAGATGTAGAGTTTGAAGAATATTTACTCAAACCATTCGACCTTGACAAATTTGTTTCCATGATTAGGAATCAAGTACAAGAAGATGTGGCGGAAAATTCTTGTCCAGATGTATTAGTTTTACACTAATAGGACTTACGCACGGATAACGGAAAAAGTAGACGCAAAGGCGAGAGCGTCTCGTAGAGAAGCGGCTTGCCGCAGGCTACCACAGAGGGCGCAGTATTTCGACTTACTTCGACTACGCTCAGTACAAGTCGCTCAATAACCGGTAACGGAGGAATGAGAGTTTGAGAGGGTTTTTGCGTAAGTCCTATAGCGGTTCTCGTTCACGTGAGGTACACCCGTAGGGGCAATTCATGAATTGCCCCTACACATTGCGATATAATTTTGTACCGCATCTGAGTGGGAACCGCTATAAATAATACACTAAGGAATAAGAATTAAATAACATACAATTTATGTCCGACAGCTTACCTCACCCTCAATCCCTCTCCTTATAAAGGAGAGGGAAGCTAGATACAGGATGAAGTTTTGCATTTTATTTAATTCACTTTCCTAAGCACTTCTTAAAGCCACAATCGGGTCGAGTTTAGCAGCGCGACGTGCAGGAACAACACCAAAGAATAAACCAATACCACCAGAGACACCAACTGCCATAGTAATCGCTGTTGGAGAAAGTGCCGCTTCTAAAGGAGTCAAGGCTCCCACTAATAAAATGCCACTGACACCAACCGCAGTGCCAACTAAACCGCCAGCTGCGGAAACTATTACTGCCTCAATGATGAACTGTAGCAAAATATCTTGCTCAGTTGCCCCGATCGCTTTTCTCAATCCGATTTCTTGAGTGCGTTCGGTGACTGAGACAAGCATAATATTCATAATACCAATGCCGCCGACAAACAACGATATCCCTGCGATCGCAGCTAGCATAATTGTCAATGCACCTGTGATTTGACCTACAGTTTGCAAAGCATCCTTTTGAGAGCGGATAGTAAAGTCATCTTCACCATTAATTTTGTGCCGCAGACGCAGCAAATTAGTAATTTGAAATTCTGCTGCATCCACGCTCTCTGAATCACGAGCGGCAGCAACGAGATAATCTAAGGCGATACCATAAGGAGAATTCTTTCCCACAAGTCGGTTTGCTGAGGTTGTGATTGGTATTAGAGCAGCATTATCATAATCTGCTCCCACGCTGGAACCTTTGGCTATTAAAGTCCCAATCACTTGAAAGCTGGTATTTCCAACTCGCAATTGCTGGCCGATAGCGTTATTATTACCGAATAGTTTTTCTGCCAAGTCTCCACCTAGCACAACGACTTGGTTACTTCGTTTGATGTCTACCTCAGAGAAAAACCTGCCTTTATCAGTTTCAAAATCCCGCACCGACAGGAAGCTAGGAGTTGTGCCAATGATGTTGACATCGGTGTTTTTGTTGCGGTATACAATTACCTGTCTCCTGTTTAACTCCGGCGCAACCCCTACTACTGATGGTACTTGAGAGGCGATCGCTTCAGCATCTTGTAACACCAGAGTTTTTGGCACTTCAAAGGAGATCCGCTGAGTTTCTCGATTACCTGGCAGTACAAATAGCACATTTGGCCCTAATGACTCCAGCTGTTTGTTAACGTATTTTTGCCCACCTTCGCCAATACCAATCATGGCAATCACTGAGGCGTTGCCAATAACTATACCCAACATCGTGAGGGCGCTACGCAGCTTATTTGACAACAGGGTTTTCCCTGCCATTTGAACACTTTCTAAAAAATTCATGTCTTATATAATTCCGAATTACGAATTATTTTGTTCTTTCGCCTTCTCAATTTTGTAGTCTTTAGGTGGATTAACAAAAACGCGATCGCCTTCTTTAACTCCATCTAAAATCTGAGTTTGGTTTTGGATTTGCGCCCCAATTGTAACTTCGCGGAACTGGGGTTTATTTTTTGCATCTGGTACAAGTACACCAGTTTGACCCTTTTCGGTGACGATTGACACCGTTGGTAACACCAAGGCATTATTGACGCGATCGCCTAAAAAAGTCAAATCTACATTTAAGCCAGAACGTAATTTATCTGTACCAGTATTCAGAGCAATCCGCACCTGGAAGGATGTCACACCTTGTTCCACTACAGCTTCTGGAGCGATTAGGCGCACATTACCTTTAAAAACTTGATCAGGATAAGCATCAGCGACAATTTCCACCTGCTGTCCCGGTTTAATTCTGCCAAGATCAGCTTCGGGAACTTGAGCTAATATTTCTAACCCGCGTGCTACGGCGACAATTGAACTAGAAGTTGCCGACGCACTAGCAGAAGCAGAGGTTGTAGGTGTCACAAAAGCACCCACGTTAGCATACTTTTGCGTAACAATTCCCGAAAGAGGAGCGCGAATAATAGTCTCATCTAACTGCACTTGCACACCCTTCAATTGAGCCTCAGCGCTTGCAACAGCTGCTTGACGCTGGACAATTTCTTCAGAACGAGTGCCATCTTCCAACAGTACCAATGCTGCCCGTGCTTCATTCACAGCTGCTTGGCGTTGGGCGATTTCCTCAGTTCGAGTGCCACTTTGGACTAACGACAATCTTTTTTTAGCTTCTTCTAAATTAGCTCTAGCACTTTTGTCTTCGCTGATGGCTTGATCGAGTAATTGTTTTTTCTCTGCTCCCTCTTTATATAAGTATTGGTAACGCTTTACCTGTTCATTGGTGTAATTCACCTTTGCTTGAGCCGCATCCACTTGGGATTGAGATTGAGCAATCTCTTGGGGACGATTACCAGCTTGAGCTTGGGCTAGCTGGGCTTGAGCTTGTGCTAACCGGGCCCTTGCTTGAGCAATTTCTTGAGGACGACTACCAGCAACGGCTTGGGCTAGTTGGGCTTGACTTTGGGCTAAGTTAGCACGGTACTGGCTTCTTTGAGCCTCAATACCTGCGCTATCCATACGGGCGAGAATTTGCCCTTGTTGAATGCGATCGCCTTGTTCCACATATAATTGCGTCAGCACTCCAGGGTTCTTTGGGCTAATATTTACACTCTGAACTGGCACGACTTTGCCACTAGCTGTAATCCGTAAGGTGACGTTTTTCGCTGCTACTGGCACAGTTAATTGAGCAATGTCTTCTTTATTTGTCCCTTGATTTACCAAGGTGTAGGTTGTGGTACCAACAACCAAGACACCCCCTGCGATCAGCCCCATCAGCCAGCGTAATGGATATTTAACTTTGCCAACAACAGGAATTTCTATGTGCGTAGCCATATCTATAAGCCTATAAATCTTGCTTTATGAAAGTAGTCTGTAGTTATGATTTCCATCGAATTGCCCATAGTAAAACCACCCCAAATAGCAAACATCTGCGCTTTTGCTCCCCTCCCCGTTAGTGGGGAGTGGTTGGGGGTTCCTCTTAACTATGGTTAATTGAGCGGACATAAATATTAAAGGGTAGGTGCAGAAATGCGGAGTTGTTAAAATTTTTGGATTAAATTTTTAGGGTTCTTCATTACTTGTTATGCTAAAAACGCTTATAAAATAGCTCAAATTCCTTGCTGGGCAAGAAAGATAGCTTTTGAACTTGGATTTTGTTCCAAAGGCTCAAAATCAAGCTTAAAACTGCCCAAAAGCCTTGCTATTAAGGGCAAATCCCAAATTATCTTTTCAAGTTCAGCATAACACCTACGGAAGAGCCATTTTTAGTTAATAAACTAACAACTAGACGGATAGTTAGCTTTACAGTTGCTTAATCTTACTTCATAATAGGTGTTGCATGTCTGTATGCCTTCACCTAAATGGGTGAATTTAGCCACATTATTATTTGACACCCTGGCTTGCTTATATATTTGCACATTTTTAGCGTAGGCGTAGCCCGCACTTCTCTACGAGACGCTGCGCGAACGGCATGGTTCGACTCCGCTCACCAGCCGCTCAGTGACCACCGCAGGCATCGCTACTGTTGCATCAAAGAAGCCACAATACTTACGAGACTGGGCTGTTCTAATTGTAAATCTCGGTTAGCCAGTGCTAACTGAACAAACTGCTCGTGGGTGACTGTGAGTATAAGTGTGGGTGGAATATTGACGGCTAGAGTTTGGGATAAGTTGCCTTGTGTCATTGTTCCGTCTTTAAACTACAACCCAAATATTACAGAAGTCTAAAATATTTTTCTTCTGTTATTTCCAAAGTAGCAT
>Ga0209181_10003638_pt1 | contig 23557 bp, 26 predicted proteins | sample MAT05_FD_187208 | JGI IMG/M metagenome (GOLD analysis project Ga0209181, IMG submission 187208) | Freshwater microbial communities from Lake Fryxell liftoff mats and glacier meltwater in Antarctica - MAT-05 (SPAdes) (version 2) | ecosystem: Environmental > Aquatic > Freshwater > Ice > Liftoff...
ATCTCGGCATAAGTCCACAGTCGTGGTCCTAAACCGCAAAGCCCTAATAATTGCGAACCTAAGGCAATGGTGGCCTTAAAAGGCCATAGCTTCGACCTATTGCTAGAACATGTTTAAATACTCATTGTATTTCGACATGTTTTAACCTAGTGTCGATAGCATCGACACATACACAAAACATGTCGATAAAACCATAATTTATAAGCATATGACCCCATTTACCCCAAAACTGCCTTACAGCGAGCTCCCCGAACAGCCGCCCGCGGCGGACGTAGAAAGCCGTGCTGTGCTTAAGGCATGCATTGACGCTCGGGCAGCTTTGGCCGAACTGAGAAGTGCCGGTGCACTAATACCCAACCAAGCGGTGCTCATCAACACTATTCCTTTGCTGGAGGCACAGGCCAGTAGCGAAATTGAAAATATTGTCACCACGAGTGACAAGCTGTTTCGTTTCTCACAGTTAGAAGATCAGGCTGAAGACTCTGCAACTAAAGAAGTGCTGCGTTATCGCAGTGCTCTTTATCAAGGTTTTATCTCGCTGAAAGAACGCCCACTCAATACGAACACTGCCGTTCGTGTTTGCAGCCAGATTAAAAACGTTGAAATGGAAATCCGCCGCGTACCCGGCACTGCATTGGCTAACGCAGCGACCGGTGAAATTATTTATACACCACCGGTTGGCGAAACCCTGCTCCGCGAAAAGTTAGCGAACTGGGAACGCTTCGTACATGAACACAAGGAAATCGATCCGCTTATCCGTATGGCAATGGCGCATTACCAATTTGAAGCCATCCATCCATTTACTGACGGCAATGGCCGTACTGGCCGTATTATCAACTTGCTCATGCTGGTTGAGCACGGCCTGCTAGATTTACCCGTGCTCTATTTATCACGTTTCATTTTGCGTAATAAAGCTGATTACTGCAGCGAGCTTTTAGCCGTCACTACACACGGCACCTGGGAACAATGGATACTCTTTATGCTCGCCGCTGTCACCGACACAGCACGCTGGACTACTGAAAAAATTGTAGCGATAAAGCAATTACACGAGCAAGCAAGGAAATACGTCAAAGCAAACGCACCCAAAATTTATAGCCATGAACTCGTTGACATGCTCTTCGTTCAGCCCTATTGCCGAATTCAAAATTTGGTTGAGGCAGATATTGCTAAACGCCAAACGGCTTCTGTTTATCTGCAAAAGTTGGTAACGATTGGTGTACTGCGAGAAATAAAAGTAGGCCGTGAAAAACTCTTTATCCACCCGAATTTTGTGCAGCTGTTGACCAGTGATAGCCATCCTGAGTTGCAATATGGCTCAAATAAATAACCGTTTCGACATAAGTAAATGACCCCAATGAAACCTCAAATCCACGGCCTGTTATTCACTACCGATTTTCTCAACGAAGGCATTCGCCAGACACCAGGTTGGCATGCCTCTGAAAATGATTTCATTATCTTTCGGGATGAAATCAAGAAAATATTCGCCACGGCACAGAACAATACGGTATTAAATGAAGCACAAACCGAGGATGAATTCATTCTGCCGGTAATAAGAGCCTTGGGATGGAATACCCACAGAGAGACCCCCAAAATGGCCGGATGCAAGCGAACTCCATTGAACCGAAGCTAACAAAAAACCCGCGTATTAAGCGGGTTTCGTGTGTTGTCTAGGAAGTCTTAGGACTGCATAGAACTTTGTATTGGTGCCCAAAAGAGGACTCGAACCTCCACGATTTTACTCGCTAGTACCTGAAACTAGTGCGTCTACCAATTCCGCCATCTGGGCCTGCTTTGGCGAACGCCAAAGAGGGCGTAATCTAGGCATTTATGGGGTCTTTGTCAATGAGAACATTGGAAATGGCCGTGTTTTATTAAGCGATACGGGCTAGGGTGTTACCATTGAAGGATGAAAAAAACCACACGAAAGCCCGCTGGCGGCACCAAGCGCCCAGCTTGGATGCCAGATTCACTGATTGCCGGTGAGGCGAAGCCGGCAGCGTCAGGCAAGCCTGGCAATAAAGTGAAATCTCGAACTGCGGCACCAGCAGGTGCTGGCAAGAAAAGCGGGCCACAACATACCGATAAATTTCCCAATAAATTTACCGGTAAGCCCGGCGCTAAAACGGGGTCGAAAGCATCATCAGGCACCAGCAGGCGAGGCCCAAGACTGGACCCGCATGCCGACCGCGAAGCGGCTAAATACAGTCAGCCCATCATCAGTCGCGAAGCATTGACCGAGTTTCTGTCAGATGCGCCTGGCCCGATGACAGCTGAGGAAATTGCCCACAAACTCAAATTGACGGCACCGGATCGTTTCGAAGCCCTGAGTCGTCGTCTTGGCGCCATGCAACGCGATGGCCAGGTCTTGATGAATCGTCGCGGTGGCTTTGCCGTAGCCGAACAACTGGATTTGATTACCGGTTCGGTTATTGCACATCCTGATGGTTTTGGTTTTCTGAAGCCAGAAAAAGGCGGCGATGATTTATTTTTACCGCCAGCTGAAATGCGTAAATGTCTGCACGGTGATCGGGTGTTGGCCAGTGTTGCCGGTGTGGATTATCGCGGTCGTCGCGAGGCAGCCATTGTTGAAGTTCTGGAACAGCGATTAACGCGCATTGTTGGTCGGTATAGCGAACGCGCCGGTATCGGTTCGGTGATTCCCGATGACAAACGTATTCTTGCCGAATTGATGATTCCAACCGCCGATAAAAACGGCGCAAAAGACGGCCAGATTGTCGTTTGCGAAATTATTGAAGCGCCCAGCAAGGGTCGTTCACCGGTTGGTAAAATATTAACCGTACTCGGCGATAAATTAACGCCATCGCATTTTGTTGAAATGGCGATTCATTCGCACAACCTGCCAAATGAATTTCCTCAGGAAGCCTTGAATGAGGCCGCTGCCGTTCCGCTAGATGTGCCTGCTGCAGAAGCGCAACGTCGTGTTGATTTGCGCAAGATGGCGCTGGTCACCATAGATGGCGAAGATGCAAAAGATTTTGATGATGCGGTTTATTGTGAAAGCAATAAAGACGGTTTCCGTCTGGTGGTCGCGATTGCCGATGTATCGCATTACGTGCATCCGGGAACATCGCTCGATGACGAAGCTACCAATCGTGCGACCTCGGTTTATTTCCCCGGTTTTGTGGTGCCGATGTTGCCAGAAACCTTATCGAATGGCATTTGCTCGCTAAAACCGAAAGTGGACCGCTTGTGTTTCGTCTGCGATATGCAGATGGATTTCGAAGGCAAGGTTCAGCACTCCAAATTTTACGAAGCAGTAATGAATTCGCATGCGCGTCTGACCTATACGCAAGTTTGGAAAGCGATTGGCGAAGACGATGAAGAAGCGCAAACGCAAATTGGTAACTTGATGCCGCATGTGAAACGCTTGCATCAGCTCTATGATGTTCTCGCGAAGGCGCGCACGAAACGTGGCGCGATTGAATTTTCATCAAGTGAAGTGCGCTTCGTTTTGGATAACAAAGGCGAAGTTACCCAAGGCGGCATGCTCGAACGTAATGACGCACATAAGCTGATTGAAGAATGCATGATTGCGGCGAATGTTGAAGCGGCGAAATTCATTCTCGAAAAGAAAATCCCGGCGCCATTTCGTGTGCATGATCGTCCACCGGAATCCAAGTACGCTGATTTGCTGGAATATCTGGCCGAATTCAGTTTGCGCTTGCCGGCTTATAGTGCCGTGCAGCCAAAAGATTTCACCAATTTATTGAAGAAGATTCGCGAACGGCCCGATGCCGCTTTGCTGGAAACCGTTTTGCTGCGTTCGCAAAGCTTGGCCGTTTACGCGACCGAAAACAAAGGTCACTTTGGTCTTGCTTTGGAAGCGTACGGCCATTTCACATCGCCCATTCGCCGTTACCCGGATTTACTGCTGCATCGTTCGATCAAGCATGCCTTGCTGAAAGGCAATGAAGATGGCTTTTCGTACTCACTACAAGAAATGGACGCCTTGTGCTTGGCATGCTCAGAAAAATCACGTCGTGCTGATGAAGCCGAACGTGAAGTCGATGAACGTTTCCGTGCGGCCTGGATGGAACAGCATGTGGGTAGTGAATTTGATGGCGTGATCAGCGGAGTGACTTCGTTTGGTTTGTTCGTCGAATTAACCGAATCCAAGGTCAATGGCTTGGTTCACATCACACAATTACCGCATGACTATTATCATTTCGATCCGTTGCGTAAATCGATTAAAGGTGAGCGTAAAGGGCTGAGTTTCAGGCTGGGCGACCCCGTGCGTGTGCTGGTATTGCGTGCCAGTGTTGAAGATCGTCGTATCGATTTTAAATTGGCCGATGAACCTAAAAAGAAAAAGGCTTGGGCCGAAGCAAAATGAGAACCAAAATGAGAACCACAAATGAGTAAAACATCCTCCTGGATTGCCGGTATCAATGCCGTTGCATCATCACTGGAACACGACGCTGAACATGTGCGTGAAGTCTTGATCGAAGCCGGCGCTAAAAATCCGCGCTTGGTCGAAATTGAAGAACGCGCAAGGCAACTGGATATTTCCGTTCGCAAAGTGAATACGCAAGCGATTGGCGGCGTTGCCGGTGATCTGCGCCATCAAGGCGTGGTGGCCCGTTATGAGGCCGCCAAATCAATGGAGGAAAGTGAACTAGTACCCTTGATTGAAGCTGCCGATGGCAAAGTCTTGATTCTGGTGCTCGATGGCGTACAAGATCCTCATAATTTGGGTGCCTGTTTGCGTAGCGCAGCGGCAGCAGGAGTTACTGCAGTCATTATTCCGAAAGATAAAGCCGCTCCGATCAATGCAACCGTTCGTAAAACTTCGGCCGGTGCAGCAGATCGCATTGCGGTTTTCAGCGTGACCAATCTTGCTCGCACACTGCGCAGTATCAAAGATGCCGGCGTTTGGGTCTATGGCTTGGATGGCACTGCAACCGGCACGATTCATCAAACCGATTTCAAAGGTAATGTCGCACTGGTGATGGGTGGCGAAGCCGACGGCATGCGCCGTTTGACGCGCGAACATTGCGATGGCCTGGTAAAAATTCCGATGCCCGGCGAGATGGAAAGTTTGAATGTTTCAGTTGCCACCGGCGTTGCATTATTTGAAGTTGTGCGGCAACGCGTAGGAATTTAAAAATGAATTTGAATTGGTACGACTACGTCGGGTTTCTCGGCGTCGGCTGTGTTCTAAGTTCGTATTTTGCCTTGCAGGCAGGAAAGCTGGCTGCCGATAGCAGTTTGTATCAATGGGCAAATATTGTTGGCTCGATTTTTATTTTGATATCGCTTTATTACGAACCCAATAAATCTTCGATTACCATTCAAATAGTGTGGATACTGATCAGCGTATTTGGTTTGTTTCGCAGCCACAACGCCAAGAAAAAAGTAGATGCTGCATGAGTTCATGGCCCGACATACTGGGCTTTGCCGGTGTGTTTTTTGTCTTGTTAGCCTACAGCCTGCAGCAGGCCCGCCGCATCGATGGCAATGGTTTGTGGTACCCGCTTATCAATTTAATCGGCGCGATTCTGATTTTGATCTCACTGGTCTATAAACCGAATATGCCCGCCGTGGTGATGGAAGTAGCATGGGCCGTGGTCAGCATCATCGGAATATTTTTCGCGATCCGGGCAAAACAAAAACCAAACCCATAGGGTGCACTCAAGCGCACCAAACCTAAGAATATTTCCCACGCAGGAGGGCCCTTGGGCCCGAAAGACCTACGAAAGATTCGGTCGAGCCCAAGGGCCATCCCACGATAAGCATTTTTTATTCTTCGTCAGTACCTTCATTAATACCTTCAAACAAGAAAGTAGAAAGATAACGCTCGCCGGTATCGGGCAACATCGCAAGTATCACGTCGCCTTCTTGCGCATGTGTGTGCGCGACTTCTAATGCGGCAGCAAAAGTCCCGCCACCAGAGACACCAGTGAAAATACCCTCTTTGCGTGCCAATTCTCTAGCGGTATCACGAGATAAATCATCACTCACCGGTAGATTGTGATGGTAAACACTACGGTCGAGATTCGATGGAATTATATTTGGCGTCCAGCCTTGAATTTTGTGCGGGGCCCATTCCATTCCTGCCAGCATGGCGGCACCTGCTGGCTCGGTTGTGACAATTTGTACTTCGGGACGAGCCACTCGAAGCATTTGGCCAACCCCAGTCAATGTGCCGCCTGTACCCCAACCGCTGACCCACCAATTCAGGCGACGACCGGCAAAGTCTTGCAAAATTTCCGGGCCGGTGGTGTTGCGGTGATAGGCCGGATTAGCAGGATTGTCGAATTGCTCGGTAAGAAATGCACCGTGTTTTTCCGCATAGGCTTTGGCGCGCTCAATCATGCCGACAGCGCGTTCGGCAGCCGGCGTCAAAATCACTTTCGCACCGAGCATTCGCATCAGTTTGCGGCGTTCGATCGAAAAGCTGTCTGCCATGAATGCGACAAACGGATAACCCTTTGCGGCGCAAACCATCGCCAAGGCGATACCGGTATTTCCCGAGGTTGCTTCCACCACGGTTTGTCCCGGCTTCAGAACACCCCGTTGTTCGGCATCAAGAATAACGGCATGCGCCAAACGATCTTTTACCGATGACATTGGATTGAAGGCTTCAATTTTTACGTACATCTCGACACCGGCAGGCGCCAGACGATTGATGCGGACGATAGGGGTGCGGCCAATGGTGTCGAGAATGCTGTCGTAGATCATGGCAAAGTCCTTTGAAGGGTGGGCATTGCCCACCAAAGTTTAATCCGACAAGGTGGGCGATGACCACCCTACAATTACAATGTTCCCCAACGATTCAATATTTTACAAAATAACTCTGCCGTTTTCTGGGTGTCATAAACGGCGGAATGGGCCTCGTCGGCATTCCATTTGATTCCGGCAGCTTGTACGGCACGACTCAGTACAGTTTGTCCGTAAGCCATGCCAGCGAGCGTGACGGTATCGAATACGCTAAACGGATGAAACGGGTTGCGTTTGTGGTCAACACGGGCAACCGATGCGTTGAGAAAGCCAAGATCAAAATGAGCATTATGACCGACTAGGATTGCACGCTGGCATTCCGCTTTTCTCGCCGCCATACGCACACCATGAAAAATAAAATCCAGTGCCTCACGTTCCGGTTTCGCATCACGAAACGGATGCGTCACATCGATGCCGGTAATTTCGAGCGATTTTGGATCCAGTTCACTACCCGGGAAAGGTTCCACATGGGTGGTAATGCATTCACCGGGAGTGAATATGCCATCCTCATCCATCAGGATGGGAATAGCGGCGATTTCAAGCAAGGCATGGCGATGGCATTCAAAGCCACCGGTCTCGACATCCACAACAACAGGCAGGAAACCGCGGAAACGATCAGCGATACGGCGTGGGGGAGTCGGCTCGGTCATAGTGACAGGATACCAGCTCCCGACATTTTGAAATCGACACTCCACAATTCTCTTGTCGGTCCAGCGACTTCATGCATCAAAGCAGCGGCACTGGATCCCCGCCTGCGCGGGGAAGATGGTGCTGGTTTAAAATTTACAAGTAATGTCGTCATTCCCGAATGCTCGTGTCGGGGACCCAGCGACTTCATGCATCAAAGCAGCGCCGCTGGATCTCCGCCTGCGCGGGGAAGACGGTGCTGGTTTAAAATTTACAAATAATGTCGTCATCCTCGAATGCTCTTGTCGGGGACCCAGCGACTTCATGCATCAAAGCAACGACACTGGATCTCCGCCTGCGCGGGGAAGACGGTGCTTGTTTAAAATTTACAAATAATGTCGTCATCCCCGAATGCTCTTGTCGGGGACCCAGCGATTTAAGGCATCAAAGAAGCGGCACTGGATCTCCGCCTACTCGGGGAAGACGGTGCTGGTTTGAAATTTACAAATAATTCCGTCTTCTGCAGATTCGCTCCATATATCGATCACTTGATTGGGATCACTGGCAGGCTTAGCCAGAAACAAAGTCATGAGCAAGACACTCTATTTCTCACTAGCGGCGCAGGTCATTCGCGCCTTACGGACGCTCCTACGGTTTTATCTTCGTGGTCTTTCAATTAAGGATTAGCTGTCAAACCCATTTATCGTTTGATGAAAAACGACATTGCGCCAAGCAATAACGCCAGACCGCTGACTGATAAACCGAAGACAGGAAACAAGATGCTCAAAGGTGCGGCGATAACCAATAAGCCTAAACTCCAGGCACGCAGATCCAGAATATTTTTCTGCTCATCAGAATCAATGAAAGCGGTAATGATTGCATCAAGACTCAACTTTCCGGCGCCACGAAAAATCAAAGGTAAAAGCATTGCCATAAATAATAAAGGCAGTTTGAAATTACCAAAACCATTATCTGAAATGGCATAGCCCATCAATAAATCCTTGAAGCTATTCCAGTCCATCGGCCAATGCACGGCAGAGGTTGCAACAATCGTCAGTACAAACAAACTGAAAGCAAAGAAACGCGTCCCCAGGCCGAGCAGCAAGGCCACGCCGCCAATCAATTCAAACCAGGTCGCCATGCCCCAACTGATATCAGTCGGCACGACATTAAAGGGGAATGGAAAGTTCGTCTGAATATCGGTAAACCAGTTCTCGCCTCGATACTTTTCAATACCAGATTCCCAGAATTCCCAGGCTAGCAATAAACGCAAACCCAAAGGTGCCAGCCATTCGCCAACACCTTGCAAGCGATTCGTGGTCGCCGAATATAAATCAATAATTTCCCTGAGCATGTGTTTTCCAAGTAATGAACGCAGAGTTTGCGTTCGATAATGTCGTACTTGGTAAGAGTCAGGCAGTTGGTCGAAGGGTTCGCTGTTCGATTAAATTTTGATACAAACCCAGGCCTAACTCGATGAATGATTCAAGATCATCAGCATTGGCTTCTTCGGCGAGTGCGGTGAGTTGTAGTTTTGCAGTGCGCTCTGGTGCGTCACTGATGAGTTCCAGCAATCGAAATGTCAGCGGACTGATTTCATCGAAATGCACTTTGTAGTCCTGATCGCGGCGCACCAATAAAAATGTCGGTGTATCGGGTGTTTCATCGGGTAAATAGCCTGGGCTCAGGCGATGCACAGGCCATTGATACCCCAAAGGCCAAGCCAGCGGTGACAGGCTAAAGGCGGTATCGAGAATGTTTTCTTGTTCAATCACAGTGCTGTTTTCGGAATCATCGTTTTCGGCCAGATCCAATGCCAACTCTACCCATTCGTAGTGCGCCAATTCCATTAGCCAAGCAGGATCTCCGACGTTTCCTTGCATCCGGGTTTCAAGAAAGCGAATAAATTCGCGTGGCACTTCCGGAAAAAGATGGGTTTGACACAAATGTTCTCGATAAAAAGCGCGAATTAGATCGTGCCAAGTTTCATCATCGAGTATTTCGCGGATGACAGGAAAGTTTCCCGCGAGCAAGCCTTCGATATTGTTGTAGAAAAGATCACGATAAATCGCTAAGCGGCGATGCTCGATATCCGGCGGTGGCAAATTATTTTCAGGGTCGCGAATATGTTTCGATAGCGAAAACTGTTGTTGCCGTAATAGGTCAGGCGCTTGCATGTTGCACCGAATCGGCTTGATGCAAAGCTTGGTGCTCGCGAATTTGCGAAACTTCCGAGATCAATTCTTCAAAAGCCGGAAAGTTGAAATCGCGTTCGAGCAAAGTAGGGCGAACGCCATGGGTGTTATAGGCTTCGGATAACAAAGACCAGACTTCGGCTTTAACCGGTGCGCCATGGGTATCAATTTTTAGATCTTCAGCTTCATCGTAATGACCGGCGATATGAATATAGGAAATGCGTTTGCTGGGCAGGCGATGAAGAAAGTCGATCGGGTCGTAAGCATGGTTGATGCTGTTGACGATAATATTATTAACGTCGAGTAATAAATCGCAATCGGCTTCAGCTAGTACGGCATTGATGAAATCAATTTCAGCCATGGCTTGAAAGGGTGCCGCGTAATATGAAACATTTTCGACGGCAATGCGCTGACCAAGTCGGTCTTGCACATGGCGAATACGGGCGGCAACGTGGTGCACGGCTTCTTCGGTAAACGGGATCGGCATCAAGTCATATAATTGGCCGTCATCGGCACAGTAAGAAAGATGCTCACTGAAAATTGGGACTTTGTGATGCTCGATAAAACGACGCAGCTTCAATAAATAAGTTTCATCGAAGGGCGCAACACCGCCAAGTGAAAGCGACAGACCATGGCAAACCAAAGGATAACGCGAATTCAAATCTTGCAGAGCCTCACCATAGCGTCCGCCAACACCAATCCAGTTATCAGGTGCACACTCGAGAAAATCGAATGCTCCGGCACCGGCGGTTTGCAGCGAGCTTAATAAAGCTCGCCGCAACCCGAGTCCGGCAGTATTTGCTGCAAGATTCATTGCTGATGATTACTTTTTCTCAGCACCGCATTTGCCTTCGCCGCACTTACCTTCGTGACCGGCCTTCATTTCAGCACTGCTAACTTTGCCGTCTTTGTTGGCATCCATTTTTGCGAACATGGTATCGGCATGGGCGCGGTGTTCGGCTTGAGTGATGACGCCGTCCTTGTTTGTATCGGCCATCATCATGCCGCCGCATTTGCCTTCGCCGCATTTGCCTTCGGCCATTTTTGTATCGCTGGTCTTCTTCATTCCGGCGCCGCATTTACCTTCTCCACATTTACCTTCGGTGGCTTTCGCGCCGTCAGGGGTAGTTACTTGATAGCCACTACCTAATTGTTTTACGGCAAAGGCCGATTGCGATACCGCCAAACCACCAAGCAATAATGCGCCGGTAGCCAGCATGAAAGGTTTCAGATTTTTGTTTGACATGATATTTCTCTCTAATGGGTGGATTTGAACGAAAGGATTATGCACTCAAGTATTCGCGTGCGAGTGCGCGGGCACGATGCAAACGGGCCTTGCAGGCTTCTTTGCTCATTTGTAACTGGCACATGATTTCCTGAATCGAAAAACCGTCAAGGTCACGCAGCAGTATGATTTCACGGTAATGAACCGGCAGTGACTCCAGCGCCATCGCGACGTCACGCGCCAAACCTTTTTGCTCGGGATAATGCGGACCTTCAATATCTTCTGTAATCGGCACCTGCATCAGTGCCGCTTTGGCGCGTTTGTAGCGATAGCATTCGCGTTTCACGATTCGGAATAACCAGGAAGTGAATACTTCCAGATTGCGCAGGTCGCCGATTTTTCGCGAAACGATAAACAAGGAATCCTGTATCGCATCTTCGGCATCGTTGATGGCACAGTGAAACTCGGCGAAACGACGGAGGTCCTGCCGCGATTTTTTTAGCACACGTTCCAAGGCCTGTGGATTGCCATTGCGTGCGTCGATCAAATCGCAGGTCAGTGCTGTCATTGTTGGTCCCTTTGCTCATCAAGTATGAACTTCGATACTAAAGAGACCAAGCGTATGCAAAAGGGTTCGCACTTTCAAAAAAAGACACGCATTCGCGGTTCTTTGGAAGCGTTTTGATGCCAAAACGTTATTGACTCGTTAAATCACGTTTTTCGCGACCTTCGGTCAGGGTCTCGCCATGCACCAGAAACCAGGTGTTTTCGGCGATATTGGTTGCATGGTCGCCAATGCGTTCAATATTTTTCGCCATAAACAGCAAATGCGTACATGGGGTAATTTGCTTGGGGTCTTCCGCCATATAAGTCAGCAATTCACGGAACAGGGCGGTGTATTGCATGTCCAGTTCGGCGTCTCGGTCGCGTACGGCCTTGGCGGCATCAGCATCGCGGTTGGCATAAGCGGTCAGTGACTCTTTCACCAATGAATTAGCTAGCTTCGCCAGAATCGGCAGGCCGTGCGCCAGTGAAACGGGTGCGCCCTGGTTCAGCACCATCGAGCGTTTCGCAACATTGGCGGCGTAGTCACCAATACGTTCAATATCAGAAGAAATGCGCAAGGCAGCATAGACTTCGCGCAGGTCGCGCGCCATCGGCTGGCGTAAAGCCAATAAACGCAATACGTCATTGCTAACTTCGTGTTCCAGTGCGTCGATGGCATCGTCGTTGGCTACCACGCGGCGTGCTGCGTCGCTATCACGGCGTTGCAGCACATCAACAGAAGCATCAAGTTGCGAAATGGCAATCTCGCCCATGCGCTGAATTTCACCATGTAAACGTTGCAGTTCGCTATCAAAACTTTTAACAATATGTTCGTTGTTGCCCATTTTTCTACTCGCTCTTTGATGAGTGATATGTTTTCCGTAAAGGTTTCGGCTCAGCCGAACCTGCCAGTAATGTAATCTTCGGTTTGTTGCTTTGTCGGCTTGGTGAACATGGTTTCCGTCACGCCAAATTCAACCAGCTCGCCCAGATACATGAATGCGGTGAAGTCGGAACAACGCGCCGCCTGCTGCATATTATGGGTAACAATCAGAATCGTGAAATGCTGTTTTAGTTCGGCAAATAATTGTTCGATCTTGCCGGTCGCAATCGGGTCGAGTGCCGAGGTAGGTTCGTCGAATAAAATCACTTCTGGCTTCAATGCAACTGCACGTGCAATGCATAAACGTTGTTGCTGACCGCCAGACAAACCCAGAGCACTTTGGCCGAGTTTGTCTTTTACTTCATCCCATAACGCGGCCTGGCGCAATGCTTCTTCAACACGATTATTCATATCGGCTTTCGACAGGCTTTCGTAATGGCCGATGCCATAGGAAATATTATTGAAGATGGTCATCGGAAACGGTACCGGCTTCTGGAATACCATGCCAATTTTACTGCGAAGTTTATTCAATGAATATTTCGGGTCAAGTACATTTTCACCGTCCAGCGTGGCTTGGCCTTCGGCGCGCATACCTGGGTATATTGAATAGATGCGATTGAAGATGCGCAGCAGGGTAGATTTTCCGCAGCCCGATGGTCCGATAAGCGAGGTAACGCATTTCTCGGCGACATCGAAATTGACATCGTTAATGGCTTTGAAGTCACCATAATAAAAATTCAGATTACGGGCCGTTAATTTAGCCTTCGCCTGCAACGCCGAGGCATCGGCTTGCGCAGTACTTGGCTTGCGGGAAAGAGTTATCTCAGTCATTTTGAACCCTATTTCTTAGCAGAATAATGCGTGCAGTAACACTAACCAAAAGCACGAATAAAGTAATGAGTAATGCGCCGGCCCAGGCCAATTGCTGCCAATCTTCAAACGGGCTTTTCGAATATTCATAGATGGTCATTGGAAGATTTGCCATCGGTGAATTGGGCGAAAAACTCCAGTACTGATTATTGGTGTTCGTAAATATCAAGGGTGCAGTTTCGCCGCTGATACGCGCTAAGCCCAGCAAAACGCCAGTGGTAATGCCCGAGCGCGCCGCGCGATAAAGCACATTGGTGGTGACTTTCCATTGCGGGACACCCAGTGAAAGTGCTGCTTCACGCATTTGGGTTGGAACTAGGCGCAACATTTCATCGGTCGTGCGCACTACAACAGGTAGCACGATAAAGCCCAGTGCAATAACACCGGCATAGGCCGAGAAACTTTCCATCGGCCGAACAATAATCGTATAAATAAACAAGCCTAGTACGATCGAAGGTGCCGACAGTAAAATATCGTTCACGAAGCGAATCACTTCGCCACGCTTGGTGTGGTTAGCGTATTCCGCCAAATAGGTTCCCGCAGCAATGCCCACCGGCGTTGCCCACAAGACCGCAGACAAACAAAGTACCAAACTACCTACCAATGCATTGGCAAGGCCGCCGGGTTCACCGGGTGGGGCGGTCGTGGTTGTAAACAAACTCCAGCTCAGCGCGGGCAAACCTTTTGAAAAGGTTGTCCATAAAATCCAGCCAAGAAAAAACAATCCGATAACGGCCGCGCTTAGCGACAACAACATGGCGAAGGCATTCATAACACTTCGACGAAAGTAAAGGTTTTCTGCTTTCGTAGCCATTATTTGCCCTCCCGATGTTGCAGGCTTAATAGAAGTAATTTGGCCACCGAGAGCACACAGAAACTAACGACAAACAACAAGAAGCCAAGTCCCAGCAAGGCGGCGCGATGCTCATCAGCGAAGGCTTCGGCAAATTCATTGGCAATGGTGGCCGATATCGAGGTACTAGGCTCCAACAGGCTAGCTAAACGGTTGGCATTGCCGATAACGAAAGTTACCGCCATGGTTTCACCTAGTGCGCGGCCCAAGCCCAAAAATATGCCACCGATGACAGCCGATTTTGTGTAGGGTAAAACGACGTCCCATACCACTTCCCAAGTGGTGGACCCGAGTGCGTAAGCAGATTCTTTCAAGCGGGAAGGTACCGTTAAAAAAACTTCGCGCATTACCGAGGCAATAAAAGGAATGATCATGATGGCCAACACAGTGCCAGCCGTCAGCAGGCCCACACCAATGGGCACACCTTGAAAATACTGGCCAACCAAGGGAAGTTGCCCAAGTTCATCATTTATCCAGGGATAAACATGTTCACCCAGCATAGGCACCAAGACAAACAGGCCCCACATGCCATAAATAATGGAAGGAATGCCGGCCAGCAATTCAATGGCGATGGCAATCGGGTTGCGAATGAAGGGCGGCGCGACTTCGGTTAGAAATAATGCAATGCCAAAACTAATCGGCACTGCGAACAATAGGGCAATTAATGAACTAACCACTGTGCCGACGATAGGCGACAAGCCATGGAAAATATTATTGGCCGGATCCCAGAAATCTTCCGTAATAAATTTCCAACCTTCTTTGGCGAAGGCCTGCTCACCGCCGATGAACATTACATACATGGCACCCAGGAGCGAAAACAGCACAAAAAAACCGGCTGCAGCGAGTATCCAGTGAAATAATCTATCTTTTAAATTGTCGGAGCTTGCACGCTCATCAACAATTCGCAGACGTTCGGCTAGTGCGTTGGCGGTACTCATGAATCGAAATTCCTAAGCTTTGTATCAGGCAGTTTAAATAAAAAGCGCCCCGATGAAGCAATGGGGCGCTTAGTGTAATGCAGGTAGGGATTAATATTTAAACTCGGCTGCCCAGTAAGCATCGATCCGTTTTACTAAATCGGCCGACAAAGGCACATAGCCCAGCTGTTGTGCGGAGGCATCACCGTTTGCATACACCCAGCGGAAGAAGTTGATGGCTTCTTTCGAATTGGCCGCATTTTTTGGCTTCTTGGACATGATGATGAAATTAGTTGCCGTGATTGGCCATGAATCTGCACCCGGAGCATTGGTCACTACCAGATAGAAATCCTTGGCATTGGCCCAGTCTGCACTGGCACCGGCTGCTTGAATGGATTTCAGGTTCGGTTGCACATAAGCGCCCGATGCATTTTTCATTGCCGTATAAGAAAGCTTGTTGGTGGCAGCGTAGCTAAGTTCTACATAACCAATAGCGCCTTTGATTTGTTTTACATAAGCGGCAACGCCTTCGTTACCTTTACCGCCAAAACCGCCGGGCCAACGAACGGTGGTGCCTTCGCCGATTTTGGTTTTCCATTCCGGACTCATTTTCGACAGATAATTCACGAAATTGAAGGTGGTGCCGGAGCCATCTGCACGATAAATAACGCGAATCGGCATGGCAGGTAGTTTCAGTTCTGGGTTCAGAGCCGCAATCGCTGGGTCATTCCACATCTTGATTTTTGTAAGGTAGATATCAGCCAAGACTGGCCCGTTCAAGCGCATGGCACCAGCGGCAACGCCGGGAATATTCACCACCGGAACAATACCGCCGCTCACTGAGGGGAATTGACCAAGACTGTATTTATCGAGATCTTCCGGCTTCATCGGCGCATCCGACGAACCGAAATCCACCGTGTTGGCTTTGATTTGAGCAATACCACCGCCCGAGCCAATAGATTGGTAGCTAATGCGGTTCTGGGTGGCTTTGTTGTAGTCCGAAGACCATTTGGTCATGGCGGGGAATACAAACGATGCGCCCGCGCCATTGGATTGAGCTGCCTGCAGATTAAAACTGAGAGCGGCAGCGAGGCCAATAACAGCAATTTTGCGTTTCAGATTGTTTAGCACGATTAGCTCCTGAGAGAGGTCATTGTAAGGAAAGTTTTAGATTGAGCGCATTGTGTGGCGCAAACATGACGGCTTGGTGTCTTGTTTGTGACAGTAATGTGACATAGGTCTATTGATTCAGATTTCACAAAAAAAGCGCGACCGAAGTCGCGCTTTCTAATGCCTTGAAAGCATCGCTTACCAGTAAACTTGAGCGCGGAATTCAAGGATATTGGGATTATCTTCAATCAGTGGCGCGAAGATGTTGGCGCGTTTTTCACTTTCCGCCATCACGTAGTTCAGTGCGAACTTGAAGTTTGAACGCCAGTAATAGTTAACGCCAACGGTCCAGTTACTTTCTTTACCGCCGGTGACTAGGCCGTCGTTTAAATCCGCATGGTCATAGCGTAGGCCAACTTGCCACATGCCTTTGCTTGGATCTTCCGGAAGGTTCGTGGCCAAGTTGCCTGCTTTATAGGCCCAAGTTTCACCCGAGATGTTCCACAAGCCGGAGACATAATAACTTTCGAAACCATAATCGGGATTGAAATTGCGAGTCAGGTTCGTGGTCATGGCTTCTGCTTGCAATTTGATTGGGCCATTGACCCAAGCAGCTTCTCCGCCCCAGGTGGTAATTTTGTCGCCATCGGTGAATTGTCCGGAATCGATCAAACGCTGGCTAGCTAAATCAGCATTGGGGCGAACGCGGAAGCGTGCGCGGCCATCGGCATTTACTGCTGCATTGTCACGCGCATCAAAGCTTACAGCTGATAAACCCAGGTGAAAGATATTGCCTGCTTCGTGAATTGGGGCCCAGGTACCGCGTGCGCCAAAGCCTTTGCCTTGCGCAAGGTTGCGAGTCAGTTCGCGGTTCATGTAACTACCGGTCAAAGTCCATGAATCACCGCCGGTTGCAACAGCAACGCCGGTACGACGCGCAACACCTTGCAGATTGGTGGTCATGGCTTTCGAGATGAAATCATTGAAGCGGGTGCTGCTCAATTCTTCCATGCTGTTGGGTTGTTTGAATTGACCAACAGTGATGTTGGTAAAGCCACTAAATTTGTACCTGATGTTAACGTCAAGAAATTTGTCGGCCTTCGCATCATAGCCAGCAGTCCATTCCCATTGACCTGGACCTTTGCCTTTGAAGATGATTTCGGCACGGCGTAATTCGTTGTCCGAATCCAAGCCATCTGGAACGTCAGCGTTTAAAATTCTAACGTCGTTATCAAACCAGTTAAAGTCGGCTTGCAGCAAGCCTTCAAAAGTAACTTCTGAGCCGCCGATAACGTCCAGAGCGATTTCGGCAGAGGCGGTGCTGGAAAGCCCAGCTAATATGGCAAGTGCAAGTGCTTTATGTGCAAGTTTCATGTTGAGTTCCCGCTAGGGTGTGTGGAGTTAGGTCAGCACTCTAGAACATGAAAGTTTCGTTAATGTGACAGTTTTGATTAATTCATCGTTTTATCTTTAAACTGACATAAATCGCGGATGACACAGTTCACACATTCGGGTTTTCGCGCTTTGCAAACGTACCGGCCATGCAAAATTAGCCAATGATGCGCATTTAATAAGTATTCCGGTGGGATGGCTTTGATCAATTTATCTTCCACGGCACGTACGGTTGCGCCTTTTGCCAGCCCGGTTCGATTGCCAACACGAAATATATGGGTATCAACAGCCATCGTTGGCTGACCAAAAGCGGTGTTGAGTACGACATTGGCTGTTTTTCTACCCACACCGGGCAGGGCTTCGAGTGCTTCACGATTATCGGGCACGATGCTGATGTGCTGTTCCTGCAAAATTTTACAGGTTGCCATCACATGTGCCGCTTTGCTGTTGAACAAACCAATAGTGCTGATGTATTTCTTTAGCCCGGCTTCACCGAGTTTGAGAATGGCCGCTGGAGTGTTGGCGACCGGAAACAGTTTTTTAGTGGCTTTATTGACACCTACATCGGTGGATTGTGCCGACAACATGACGGCGATCAATAATTCAAACGGGCTCGAATACACCAACTCGGTCTTGGGGTTGGGATTCAACAAGGCAAGACGGGAAAATAATTCGCGACGGTTTTCTAGCTTCATGATTTTTTCTCCCGTGGGGGGCTGTAAGGCCCGAATTGTCTGACATATTCGGGCCCTACAGCCTTCCCACGGTACATAATTTAGAGGGTATTTTTTTTCGACTGTTCGCGTTTTGCTTTAGCGCGTGCCAAAGCTTGAGCAACGGCATCGGGACTGGCGGCTTGTTCTTTACGCACTTCTTGCCGCTGGTATTTTTCGTCAGCCACACGAATTAAACGCAAATTTCTCCGTTCGTAACGTAAACGTGCGGCGTCACGTCTGGCTTGCTCTTGTGGGTCAATGGCGGTCATGGCAGTTCCTGAAATCAGCGCCCAACAAATTGTGGTTTGCGTTTTTCCAGAAAAGCAGTAGTACCTTCTTTCATGTCTTCGGTTGAAAAAGCAATGGCAAAGCCCTGGGTTTCGTAATCAAGTCCAACTTCCAGACTCGCTTCGCCGCCGAGATGAATCGCATCAATCACACCTCGCAAAGCTTGCGGCGCTAATTGCGACAAATGCACTGCAAATTTTTCGGTTTCCGCTAATAGTTGATCGGCAGGAAAAATTCGTGTCACCAAATTCAAGGCGTAAGCACGAGCGGCATCGATCGTCTGACCACTCAGACACAATTCTAGTGCTGGCCCGCGGCCAGCTAAACGCAATAGTCGTTGCGTGCCGCCGAAACCTGGAATCAAACCCAGATTAACTTCCGGTTGCCCAAATTTGGCATTTTCAGCAGCAAATCTTAGATGGCAGGCCATCGCCAATTCCATACCGCCGCCGAGTGCAAAACCATTAATCATGCCGATGACTGGTTTCGCCATCTGTTCAATTTTCGCCATCAGTTTCTGGCCATGACGAGAAAAATCGCGCGCCTGTACCGGGCTGAGACCCTTCATTTCGGAAATGTCGGCACCGGCGACAAAAGCCTTTGGCCCAGCGCCAGTCAGGATCAGCACATTTACAGTTTCGTCGTGTGCTGCTTGATCAAAAGCGATATGCAACTCACCAATAGTGGCGTGATTTAGCGCATTGAGCTTGTCAGGACGGTTCAAGGTGATAGTCCGCACGCGGTCCTTTTGCTCGATGAACAGATTTTGAAATACCATGAAAACTCCAAATGCTTGAATGTAGGGAACTTTGCAGTCGGCAAAGGGTCATTACTAATGCGTTAGACAGGCCCGTCAGTGGCGGTTCAGCGTTAAGGCCGGTATCCTATCGCGTCTGTTGGGGCGGCAGTTAGCCCCGTTTCTTTTCACTGGAGATGCATTAAATGAAATTGCGTTTGTTGGCTGCCACTTTGGCGGCACTTAGTTTAACCGCCGGTGTTGCTCTGGCTCAACCGGCTCCTGCAAAACCAGCAGCGGCTCCAGCACAACAACAATACCCTGTGCCTGACAAAGCAACCCTGAGCTATGCCCTTGGTTACGAGCGTGGCGCGATGATTGCACGTTCTGGCTCGGACATCGACGCAGCAGCGGTTGTGCGCGGTATTCAAGACGCAATGGCCAAGAAAGACCCGACTGCATCCGCAGAAAAAATGGGTAACGCACTGGGTTATTTCGAACAAAAAATGGAAAAAGATGCCCGTGCCGGCTTTGAAAAGGTAGCGCGCGAAAATAAAGTAAAAGCCGATGCTTTTATGGCAGCCAATAAAACCAAGGCCGGCGTCGTGACTTTGCCGGGTGGAGTGCAATATCGTGTCATTGTAGCCGGTACCGGGGCCAAACCAAGCTCAGCAGGATCGGTCGTAGCTCACATGCGCGGCGTGTTGTCGAGCGGCGTTGCATTAGGCGACACCTTTACCTCCAGCCCATTGGCACCGCCTACACTGAAGCTCGCCGAAATGCCGTCAGGTCTGCGCGAAGCAGTCTTGTTGATGCCGGTTGGTTCACGTTGGGAAATCACTATTCCACCAGAAAAAGGTATTGGTAAAGACTCCCGCGCGCCGGGTGGTCCAAATCAGGCCATGGTGTATGACTTCCAATTGGTGAACGTTAAGTAAAAATATAACGCGCTGGGAAACCAGCGCGTTTTTTCTAATGAGTAATAATTCTGCCCGCGCTATTTTGAGTCCCTGCATCGGCATTTGCGTGCTCGATGAGCAGGGCTTATGCGAAGGTTGTCATCGGACCGGTAATGAAATTGCCTCATGGTCGGCTTATGACGATGATCAACGTGCCCACATCATGGATACAATCTTGCCCAAGCGCGAATTGCAACGTCTGAGTTGTGATTGACTCGCACGCTTTTTTTGATTCGCTTCCCGGCGTACTGCATTGCGCAGAAATTCCGCCAACTGCAACGCCCTGGAATTATCACGAACTGATCGATTTGATCTCGGAGAACGCGACTGTCGTTAGACCGGCGGCTGTCTTGCTGGGCCTTATCGAACGGGATTCGGGATTGCACATAATTTTGACTCGTCGCACCGAAGCGCTGAGGCACCACGCGGGGCAAATCAGTTTTCCTGGTGGTCGCATTGAAGAAAGCGATCGTGATCCGGTGGCTGCTGCCATACGCGAAGCTCATGAAGAAATTGGTTTGCTACCGGCACATGTCGATGCACTGGGTTATCTGGATTCTTTTCTTACGATCACTGGATTTCACGTATATCCCGTGGTTGCGAAAGTATCTGCCAACTATATTGCGAAAGCCGACCCAAGCGAAGTCGATGAAATTTTTGAAGTGCCGCTTGAGTTTGTCTTGAACTCGGAAAACGCCAAGCTCATTGATATTGAATATCGCGGCAAAAATCGTACGATTATCGAATTTCAGTATCAGCATTACCGGATATGGGGAGCAACGGCTTCCATGCTGGTAAATTTTCGCAAACGATTAGAGTTGAACCGATGAACTGGAACACAATTGTCTCCGCTGAAGCCTTGTTACTGGAACTATGTAATCCTGATTTGATTATTGTCGATGCGCGTTTTGCATTGGGTGATGCACAAGCAGGAGAGCAAGCCTGGCAAGAGGCGCATTTGCCAAACGCTTCGTATGTTCACCTTGACCGTGATTTGTCCGACAAGCAAAAACCTGCACAATTTGGCCGTCACCCGCTACCTAATGCCGATGATTTTTGTCAGACCCTGATGCGTTGTGGAATATCTCGGCAATCCCAAGTAGTGGTTTATGACGCGAATGATGGCGCGATGGCAGCGGCCCGTTTTTGGTATTTACTGAAACTGCTCGGGCATGAAAATGTGGCCGTGCTTGACGGTGGTTTTGCCCGTTGGATGGAATTAGCGCTGCCGGTAAATAATGAGGCCCCGGTATTGCTTCCATCGCTTTACCATGCCGACTTTGATCAAGCCCAAGTCGTGATTGCCGAGACCATAAAAAATAATTTAACTGCCAACGAATTTGTATTGCTCGATGCCCGTGCTGCTGAACGCTATCGTGGCGATGTTGAACCGATCGATAAAGTAGCGGGCCATATTCCGGGCGCTTTGAATCGTCCTTACTCCATGAATCTTGAAAATGGCCGCTTTCGTGCTGCCGAAGTATTGAAGCATGAATTTCTTGCCTTGCTGGGCGAGCACAGCGCGGCTGAAACCATTCTTTATTGCGGCTCCGGCGTAACGGCTTGCCATAATTTATTGGCAATGGAAGTGGCTGGTTTGCAGGGTGCGAAAATATTTCCACCCTCATGGAGTGGCTGGATTAGTGATCCAAAAAATCTGTAGGGTGGAACCATCAAAAGACGCTCTCTCCTTTTGATGATTCCACCGAAAGTTTACGAGGACGTTTGACAGGGCGGAACCGCCGCAGGCGATTCCACCACAGATTGCGATAGTCTTTGGTGGATACCACCAAAAAACGGTGGGATCCACCCTACGTTATTTTTTCAACTTGCTCATCAATGCCTGCAAGGCAGTTTGTGTAACGACGTAGGGTGGAACCATCAAAAGACGCTCTCTCCTTTTGATGATTCCACCGAAAGTTTACGAGGACGTTTGACAGGGCGGAACCGCCACAGGCGATTCCACCACAAATTGCGATGGTGTTTGGTGTCATCACCCCAAAAGGTGTTTGGTGGATATCACCAAAAAACGGTGGAACCCAACGCACATCATTTTTTAAGCTTGCTCATCAATGCCTGCAAGGCCGTTTGCGTATCAGGTGAGTACCAGCCTTCGATAAACATTTGCAGATCAGCATCGCCAAACTTCGTCAAAGCTTCCACCACGTCGGCGCGGGCAATTTTCCGTGTCGCCAACATCGGTGTTGAGGGTAACGCCAATGTGCCTGCCAGCCATGTTTTCGCGGCATCCACAACATTGACGGCATCGCTGAGCTCATCGATAAGTCCAATCTTGTAGGCAAGTTCCGATTCAATCATCGCGCCCGCTACGATGAGTCGTTCGGCGCGTTGTGCACCGACTACACGACGCATTAAATATTGAATCGCGTCTGGTACAGCCAAGCCAACCTGGGTTTCATTCAAGCCAATGCGAAATGGCCCGCGTGCCATAACGCGATAATCGCAACACAGCGCGAGTACACAGCCACCGGCAGGGTTATGGCCCGCGATGGCGGCAACGACTGGCACTGGCGAATTCGCCAGTGCACGCGCGGCATCGAAAAAGCGTTTCCAGCACTTCAGCAAGCCTTCTTTATCGAGCATCATTAAATACGGAACGTCCAGGCCACCGGAAAATACTTTTTCACCACCCGATAAAATCAGGCCGCGTGCGCCATTTGAGGGTGCGGCTTGAATGGCGCTGACCAGCGCATCGAGCAAATCAAAATTCAGCGCGTTAACTGGCGGACGCGCTAGTTTAATTTCATGGACAGCACCGTGCTGGATAATTTCGATCATGTGAATGCTCTTAATTTGGAATTTTGACGTCGGGCGCCCAACGGTAGCGCACAGTGTAAGTCAAAGTCGTTTCGCTGTCGGCAGCAATAGGTACATCAAAACTGACGGTTTGAGCATTGCGTTTTTCAAACGGTACTGTACTCGAAACCATTTCCCAGCTGCTCCAGCGCGGCAGCCGCTCGGTGACGCGCACCGTGGCAGCTTGCTTCTTCGCGTTGATCAGTTTGACGCTGACACGTTCCACCATGGTGCGGCCATCGCGATCAATCTGGAAATCCTCGCGTGTACGAGTGGATTTCAAATCAAACACATTGCCGATTTGCAAAGTGACATCCTGATTGGCGGCGGTGTGATTGATGTTCGCTTCGCCCAAAAAATCCTTGCCATCGAACATCCGCACTCGACCCGCTGGCAGGGGCACACCTAAGCCGGCAGTCTTGCTGTTTTTGAAACGCAAGGTCGCCAAGACTGGCAATTCCTGACCTTCGGCAGCGCCGTAATTAACATCGATGATCGGATACGGCGGCATCCAATCACCCATGCTGAAGTTAGTTTCGTAACGGCGCTCACAGGCAATATTATTGGCAGCATTCACCAAGGGCAGGCGCTGCACGCTGCCTTGCGGCAATGAACCGGCGTTGGGCAATTTGTAAGCTTGATATTCGCCGGAAGCTTGGGCATCCGGTGCGCTGTCAGGCAT
>Ga0209181_10003639_pt1 | contig 23554 bp, 24 predicted proteins | sample MAT05_FD_187208 | JGI IMG/M metagenome (GOLD analysis project Ga0209181, IMG submission 187208) | Freshwater microbial communities from Lake Fryxell liftoff mats and glacier meltwater in Antarctica - MAT-05 (SPAdes) (version 2) | ecosystem: Environmental > Aquatic > Freshwater > Ice > Liftoff...
TATTGGGCTGCCCGAGTAACGCGCGCTCGGATTGCATCAAAACCGCGTCGCGCGAATCGATTACATCATTGGCGACCAGATTAACTTTGCCGGTCGCCAGCCAGCGCATGGCTCCTGCCAGCGCTTTTTCGTATTCACCTGGCGTCTGTTGTTCGTACAACGCTCCGGCAAGGCCGCGCACGTTGCCCGCAAGATCGACCACCCATACGCGCGCGTCGCGGGCAACGCCTTGATTGAGAATGCGCTCGACAGCAGCGTCGGGCGCGTATCGTGCGCCGAGGCTTGCCGCGATGCTGGCGTCACTCGCGCCAAACAGGGCGAGTACGCGATCGCGTTCCGGGTCGGTTGCGGGTGGGGCCTCTGCTTCGGCAACAGGCGCAGGTGGCGACTCTGTAACACGGCGACGCAACTGCAGCCCAGGTCGATCGGAGAGCGAGGCGGCTACCAGCTTCGCCGTGGCCACGGTGACTTGCTCCTGACCCAGACGCAGATAGCTTGCAAGTTCGCGTACGAACACGAAACCCGACAGTGGGATGAGCAACAGCAGGAGTGAAGCGCCAACAAACTTGGCGCGCACGCTATATCGAAACGGAACGCTATTCATATCTGGCTAGTGGGCCCACGGGGCTCCTCCCTTTGTAGTAGAGCCTGTCCGGAGCTTGGCGAAGGGGAGGTTGGGCGGGACTCGTGATCGTTGAACGTTGAGTCGTTGATTTCGGCGAACACTGCAAATCCCCCTCAATCCCCCTTTTCCAAAGGGGGAAGTACTCCGAAATGACGCGGCGACAAATCGGGCGCGTGTACTGTGGTGAAAAGAAATGCTATTCATGTTTGGCTGGTTGACCTCGGGGTCACCTCCCTTTGGAAAAGGGCGGTTGGGAGGGATTTGAAACTGTTGGCGTGGGGAAGACATCGTGAAAAGGAAAATCGACAATCCCCCTCAGTCCCTCCTTCGGCGAGCTCAGGACAGGCGCTTTTCCAAAGGGGGAAGTACTCCGAAATGACGCGGCGACAAATCGGGCGCGTGTACTGTGGTGAAAAGAAATGCTATTCATGTTTGGCTGGTTGACCTCGGGGTCACCTCCCTTTGGAAAAGGGCGGTTGGGATGGATTTGAAAATGTTGGCGTGGGGAAGACATCGTGATTAGGAAAATCGAAAATCCCCCTCGATCCCTCTTTCGGCAAGCTCAGGACAGGCGCTTTTCCAAAGGGGGAAGCACTCCGGAATGACGCGGCGACAAATCGGGCGCGTGTACTGTGGTGAAAAGAAATGCTATTCATGTTTGGCTGGTTGACCTCGGGGTCTCCTCCCTTTGGAAAAGGGCGGTTGGGAGGGATTTGAAACTGTCGGCGTGGGGAAGACATCGTGAAGAGGAAAATCGAAAATCCGCCTCAGTCCCTCCTTCGGCGAGCTCAGGACAGGCGCTTCTCCAAAGGAGGAAGTACTCCGAAGTGAAGCGACACCGTCGTCTTTGCAGGCAGCCCAAGTCCACTTTGTAACTATCCGCGCCACCGATAGCCCATGCCATAGACGGTTTCAATCGCGTCAAACGCAGCATCGACCAATTCGAACTTCTTGCGAATGCGCTTCATGTGCGAGGTGATGGTGTTGTCGTCAACGGTAAGCTCGGCTTCGCGCATGAGCTGATCGCGGTTCTTTACGTGCCCAACGAATTTAACCAATGCGTGCACCATCCAAAATTCGGTCACGGTCAGCACCACCTCCTGCTGTTTCCAGTTGACGGACAGGCGGTTGATGTCGAGTACCAGTGCATCGCGATGCAGAACATCCTCGGCGCGGCTGGGTGCGCGCTGTGCATCGAGCCGTCGGAACAATGCGGCGATGCGCGCGGTGAGGTGCGGAATCGACACATCTTTGGTGACGTAGTCGTCCGCGCCGAGTCGGAGGCCGGAAACGATATCAAAGTCGCTGTCGCGCGCCGACAAGAAGATGATCGGCAGACCGGCGGACAGGCTGCGGAGATCACGGCAGAGCGTAAAGCCGCCATCGATTTCGTCACCCAGACCAATGTCGATGATGGCGAGGTCGGGAAGTGCGGCACGAAAGGCGGCCGTCGCGGACGCGCGATCAGCATAGCCGGTGACATCGTACCCCTGACGTTTGAGTGCGTCACTGTAATTGGCACGGATGGTGTTGTCGTCTTCGACGATCGCGATTCGCTTTTGCATGGTGCGTGTGGGTTGGAAGGGATGAAACCAATATACCGCAGCCAACAAGGACGCCTAAAGCGGATTGAGGCGCAAATCGCAAGCGTCACAAAGTTGCCACTATTGCGCATGACCGGTGCCCGTATTGGACCTAAATGCCGCCCCAATCAGATCGCTAAATCATCTCCAGCGAGGCAATCGTGCCTTTCGAGAACCCAAGGAGATCAACATGCGCTTTTTCTGGAAAAGACTTCAACGCTCACCCCAGCCGCCTGTTGATCGATTGCAATTTGTGGTGCAGGATTTTCTGAAGCTGTTCGGCTTCGCGGTCGCCTCTGGCATTGCCTTCAGTGCGCTGGCGATCGCCGTCACGCTAGCGGTATCGCGCAACAGCGAGGCACAGGTTCGCGCTGCCGAATCGGGTTGGGTCGAAAGCGGTGATCACCAGAGCATGTTTTTACTTGAAGGCGAGGCGGGGGCGTCGGCAGAGTTTGCGGACGTGGCGACCGATAGTGCCGATTCTGATGTTGTCGAGCATGACGACACCATCACGCCAACACCCGGCAGCCTATACGTAGGCGACGGCTGTGAGGGCGTGAAGCTGATGCCAATGGAGCGTGAGTGGTCTGTCTCCATCAAGGGTGAGGTAGCGGATGTGCAAGTCCAGCAAACGTTTGCCGTACCGGCCGTGTATCAACAAGAGATGGACGACGGTGGCGATTTGCGTGAGGCTCGCAGCGGGCCATGGTTCCATGCATTGCTGCCTGGAGGCGCACAGTTCATGAGTCTCACGGTCGACGCGCAACATGGCCGCCGTATCGGTCGTTGGATCGGTGAGGCCGATCGCGATGACACCGAAAAGCCGCTCAATAACGGTGACATTCGTACCTACACTTACACAGGCGGCGGTGTGACGTCACTTTCCAGCGAGCCCATCACGGCCCTCGTTGAAGGCGAGACAGTTGTGATTACCTACCGATATCAGATACCGGTCGCATCAAGCGGTGCTGGTCGCCAATTGCGGTTGGTACTCGCACCGGAGGCCTTTGACGAGACCGGCGATCAGTCCATCACGCAATTGCCCGCTGGTGCGGTTTGGGTTGAATTTAAAGATGCCGTCGCGCCGGCGTTGCAGCGAGTGCCTGTCGGTGCCACTGTCGAGCGTCGGCGCGGCAACATCGTGGGGCTGTCTTGGGCGAGCCAACACATCTCTCCTAGCGAAGAATTTGTACTTAGCTGGAAGTAGGCGGGTGCGCTGAACCTCGGAGCGTGACGCCCGCACGTTAGCAGTCCTCCTCCTGCTGACGAGCGGGCGTCCTCTGGGCCAAACAAGCTTCAACGGGTTTGTCACATGGCTGCGGCGTGCGGATTTGAATCGTACGGGCCGATAGGGAACTGCTAGAAACCTACAAATTTTGTCGCCTCGGCGCAGGTCCGGGTCCAAGTTTGGTTGCATATCAACGATTTACAAAACTTGGGCACCGGCCTGCGACGGCGCGACAGGTTCTTTTAGAAATTCCCGATACTGAAAGTGCCCTACTGGCGGGCGTTTACAAGGCAAATTGCTCGGAATCGCCCGCCAGTGCTTGTGTTCTCATCAATACTTGGTGCACTGCAGCATCGACGACCGTTCTCAGGGGCCCGGATTTTGCGGCTAAATTTCAGCGCTTCAGCTAAAATCTCACTCGGGAGTTACAACAACAATCGCTCAAATATCCGGAGGAAACATGTCATTCAAAAAATCTGCCGCCACGCTCGCAGCGTTTGCATTCAGCGCGGCCGTTGGCCTGGCCCAAGCCGCCTATCCAGACAAGCCGATCACGATGATCGTGCCGTTCGCCGCAGGTGGTCCGACCGACACCGTTGCGCGCTCGGTGGCACAGGTGATGTCGAAGTCGCTGGGTCAGCCGGTGCTTATTGAAAACGTTGGCGGTGCCGGTGGCACGATCGGCGTCGGCCGCGCGGTCGCTGCCGCGCCTGATGGTTATACGTTGCTCTTGATGCATATCGGCATCTCGACTGCACCCACGCTGTACCGCACGCTGAAGTACGATGCGACCAAGGACCTGGAGCCGATTGGTCTCATCACCGACGTGCCGATGACCATCATCGCGAAGAAAGACTTTCCGCCGAAGGACTTCAAAGAGTTGCTCACGTATCTGAAAGCCAACAAAGACAAAGTGTCTTACGCCAACGCCGGCATAGGTTCTGCTTCGCACTTGTGCGGCATGTTGTTTATGAGCACCATCGAAGCCGATCTGTTGACCGTGCCCTACAAAGGCACCGGCCCAGCCATGATTGATTTGCTCGGCGGCCAGGTTGACATGATGTGTGACCAGACGACCAACACCACATCCCAGATCAAGGGCGAGAAAGTAAAAGCCTACGCGGTTACGTCGAAGACGCGGGTTGCCTCACTGGCCAATCTGCCAACCGCAGAGGAAGCCGGCCTGAAGGGCTTCAGCGTCGGCGTCTGGCACGGCATGTGGGCGCCAAAAGGGACGCCAAAGGCCATCACGGACAAGGTCAACAAAGCAATGCAGGACGCACTGAAGGATAAAGACGTGGTTGAGCGTTTTGCCAGCCTTGGCACCGCACCCGAGCCGCTGAATCGTCAGACGCCGGATGCACTGCGCGCGCAACTGACGTCTGAAATCGCCAAGTGGGCCCCGATTATCAAGAAGGCTGGTATTTACGCCGATTGATTGAACCCGCATGAATATGCAGCGGTTTTAGAAAGCAAAAACGCCTCTTCGGAGGCGTTTTTCATTTGCGGATCGCGACGCACGATAAACTAGGCCCATGAGCAAGAAGTCCTTCTTTCAGAACACGATTGCCATTGTCTATGACTTTGACGGCACCCTGTCGCCACAGCCGATGCAGGAATACACGGTGTTGCCCAAGATCGGCATTGAACCCGAGGAATTCTGGGCGCAGGTGCACAAAGAGGCGCTTGAGACCGGCTCCGACCCGATGCTCACCTACATGCGCTTGATGATGGAAAAGCTCTACAAGCACGACGACGTCAAAGTCACGCGTGAAGACTTCGCGGTCATGGCCAAACGCATCAAGTACTTTCCCGGCGTTGAAACGTGGTTTCCACGGATTGATGAGTACGTGAAGCAGCGCAGCGGCGGCGGCGCGCGCGTGCAGCATTACATCATCTCGGCCGGGCAGAAAGAGATTCTGGATGGCGTCTCAATTCGCAAGCACTTCAAACAAATTTACGCCTCCGAATATCACTTCAATCAATACGGCATCGCCACCTTCCCGAAACTGTTGATCACAGATACCTCGAAAACCCAATTCCTGTTTCGCATCAACAAAGGCAAGGAGGCGCTGTCCGAATCGATCAACGAGCACATGCCCGAAGCCGAACGCCCGATCCCGTTTGGCAACATGATCTATCTGGGCGACGGCATGACCGACGTGCCATCGATGGCGCTGGCCAAGAAGAGCGGTGGGCACGCGGTGGCGGTGTACAACCCCAAAGCGCCGAAGACCAAAGATACCTGCATGGGGCTGCTTAACGCCGGGCGCGTGGATTTCATCGCGCCGGCCGACTATCGCGCCAATAGCAAGCTGGCAAATCGCGTTCGATTGCTGCTCGATTCAGTGATCGCCGGTATCGCCTATGCCGAGGAAGTGGCGGCGTGCAAGTCTGAACAGTCGTGACCGACAAGTCTCCTGTTCGTCCGATGACGTTTGCGCTGCTGCGGGAGCTCTCCGCTGAACATTTCACCTCCGGCGCTGAGCTTGCCGCTAAACACGGCGTGTCACGCAGTGCGATTTCGGATGCACTCAAGGGCGCTGCAGCGCTCGGTGTGCCGATCTTTTCGCTGACGCGTCGCGGTTACCGTCTCGCCGAGCCGCTTGGGTTCCTCGATATTGACGAGATCCGCCGGCGCATGGCGGGCAGCCAGCAGCGGCTCGATTTGCGCTTGGTTGATGTGGTTGACTCAACCAATACGGCACTCTTGCAGCAAGCGGTAGCCGGTGCGGTGTCGGGTACTTGTCTGGCAGCGGAATTGCAAACGGCGGGCCGCGGTCGACGTGGTCGCGCGTGGCAGTCTGCGCTTGGCGCATCACTTACGTTTTCGCTGCTGTGGCGGTTCGAGGCTGGTGCGGCAGCGCTCGGCGGGCTCTCGTTGGTGGTCGGGCTTGCGGTCGCGAATGCGTTGCGCTCACTTGGCATTGCCGCGCAGCTAAAGTGGCCAAACGACATCGTCGTCAATGACCGCAAACTCGGCGGCATCTTGATCGAGACGCAAGGCGACATGCTCGGCCCAACGATTGCCGTCATCGGCGTCGGCGTGAACGTGAACTTGCCCGACGCGATCAAGCGCTCGATCGACCAGCCGGTAATGGACATCGCGGAGGCCGCGGCTGATGCGCCCGTCAGGTCGCCCGCACTCGACCGCAACGTTCTGCTCGCCACTGTGCTTACGCAGTTAGTCGAACTGCTCGACCAGTTTCAGAAGGGTGGCTTCGCACCACTACGTGATCAATGGCGTGCGCTCAACGCGCATCAGGGCCGCACGGTTGATGTTGTCGCCGCCGATGCCCGTTACGCAGCAAAGGTCATCGACGTCGACGCCGGCGGCAGTCTGATTGTCGAACGTGACAGCGTGCGTGTGGTGTTGTCGGCGGCAGAAATTTCGGTGCGGCTGGCGCGATGAGTCGCGCAGAACGCCTGCTGCTGATCGACGCGGGCAACACTCGTGTCAAATGGGCCGTGTGGACGACATCAACGCGCGCATGGTCGCAATATGGCGCTGCCGAAACGCGTGCCGTTGCTGAGGGCAGCGGTGCCGCCCCCGGGTTGGCCCCGATGTTCGCCTCGGTCGGGGAAGTCGTTGTTTCCAATGTCGCGGGGGCTGAGGTTGAGACGGCGTTGCTCAGCATGGCCGGTTCCGTACCGATGCGTATGGCTCGCTCCACGGCCAGTTGCAGCGGTGTACAGAATCAATACGATCATCCCGCCCAACTTGGCACGGATCGCTTTGCCGCCATGATCGGGGCCAACGCGATCATCGATCTAACGGGCAGGGCGAAACTGGTTGTTGTTGCCGGAACTGCCGTGACCATTGACGCGCTGACCGCCGACGGCGTGTTTCTGGGTGGCGCAATTTTGCCGGGGCCGGACATGATGCGGCGCGCGCTGCATCGTGAAACGTCGCAACTGCCATTGAGCGAGGCGAACGCCACGTTAGCTGTGTTTGCCCGTAGCACCAATGAGGGCATCGCTGCGGGCCTCAGCGATGCCGTGGCCGGTGCCGTCATGGTTGCCGCACAGCGCCTTGCAAGACAATCAACGCCGCAGGATGATGTCTGCTTAGTGGTGAGCGGTGGTGCAGCAGCATGGCTCGTCGCGGCGCTTGCGTCTTGCGCGCCGTCGCTGGCCGCAACACTTACAATGCGCGAACACCTGGTGCTCGACGGTCTGCGATTAATCGCAGCCACCAGGCCCTTCCCTGACTAAGAGTCGCTCATGGCACGCTTTATTTTTCTGATTCTGGTTGTCGCTAATCTGGCGTTTGCCGGGCATCTTTACCTGACGGCAAGCAAGCCGCGCGACGGAATGCCGACCGAAATCAATCGAGACGTGATGAAAGTAATCTCCGTTACCGATCCGGCCAAGGCACAACGCGAAGCGCTGGAAGCACGCAAGCTGGTCGAGTCGCTGACCAGCGCCGCATGTCTGCAGTTCTCAGTGAAGCCCGCTGACGCGCCGCGTGCGCAGACCGCTTTGGGCACGCTGGAGCTTGGCGACCGCTTGAGTTCAATGAACGTCGAAGACTTCACGCGCTTTGCCGTTGCGCTGCCGGTGCAACGCGATCGCAAGGCCGCTGACGCACTGGTCGCAAGTCTGAAAAAGGCCAATGTGAAGGACGTCTTGATCATGGCCGACAACAGCGTTTCACTGGGGCTGTTCTCCAGCGAGGAAGCCGCCAAACGCGTAGTTGCCGAAATGGAAACCAAGGCGTCAACGCTTATCAAAGGTATCGCCATTACGCCGAAAAATCCACAGACCAAAGAGACGGTTTTTATGGTTCGCGCGCCCGACGCGGCTGTGCTCGGCAAGGTTGCGCTGATGCAACGCGAGTTCGAGGCCAGTGTGTTGAAAGGCGCCGAGTGCCCGGATTCGCCCGCGACCGCGGCAGTGGCGCAGAGTGCTCCGCCCGCCGCGACAGAACCTGCCAAGTCGGCTGTCCTGCCAACTGCGCCGTCAACGGCGGTGGCAAAGCCTGCGACAGCGGCACCAGTAGCCGCGCCGGCAGCAGCAACGGCGGCGCCAGCAGCAAACGCCAAACGCTAGTATTGGCGGGCGTTTACAGGCAAAAAGGTCTGAAAGTGCCCGTCGATAGGCGCTGCTAAGTTTCAGTTGCGCTAAATTACCTTCCCCGGATTCATGATGTTGTGCGGATCCAGCGCGCGTTTCAATTGCCGCATCATCTCAAGTGCAACCGCCGGTTTATGACGCGTCAGCTCTTCGCGCCGCAGTTGGCCGATACCGTGCTCAGCCGAAATTGAGCCGCCAAATTCATCGACGTGGTCGTACACGATCTTGTTGATCGCCTCTGAATTCGCCAAACCCGCAGCTGGAATGCCACAGTTGTAGTGCAGATTGCCGTCGCCCAGATGCCCGAAGCAGACGAGCGAAATGCGCGGAAAGGCCGAGATAAGGGCGGCGTCACACTTGTCGATAAAGGCCGGGATGCGCGATATCGGAATCGAGATGTCGTGCTTGACGTTCTTGCCCTCGAGCCTCTGGCCTTCGGTGATTTCTTCGCGCATCCGCCACAGCTCGGCGATCTGCGCGCCCGAGGTGGCGATCACGGCGTCAAGTGCTTCGCCGCTTTCGATCGCCTCACCGAGTTCGGCTTCCATCCATTCGCCAATCGGCGCGTCAGCGCGCGAATCGTTCAATTCGACCAACACTTGCCACGCGTGCGGATCGGCAAACGGCTCGCGCGTGTTTGGGATATGCCGCAACACCAGTTCGACGCAAACGCGCGCGATCAATTCGAAGCCAACCAGCCGGTCGGCGAAGGCGCGCTTCATACGATTGAGCAACATCACCGCGTCGGCCGGCGAGGCGACGGCCACCATGGCAACCGCGCGCGTCTGCGGTTGTGGAAAGAGCTTCAGCGAGGCCGCGGTGATGACGCCAAGCGTTCCCTCGGCACCGACGAACCAGTGCTTGAGGTCATAGCCGGTGTTGTCTTTGCGCAAGCCCGACAGCCCGTGCCAGATTTCGCCTGCCGGGGTGACGACTTCGAGTCCCAGTACCAAATCGCGCGTATTGCCATAGCGCAACACATTGGTGCCACCGGCGTTTGTCGAAAGATTGCCGCCGATGGTGCAACTGCCTTCAGCGCCCAAGGATAAGGGAAACAGGCGGCCCGCCTCCGCAGACGCGGCTTGCAGATTCTGCAGAATCACACCGGCTTCGGCGATCACGGTGTCATTGTCGGTATCAATTGAACGAACGCGGTTCATACGGTTGAGCGACAGCACGATCGCGCGCCCGGTGGAGTCGGGCACGCTACCGCCGACCATGCTGGTGTTGCCGCCTTGCGGCACTATTGGCGTACGCGTTTCGACGCAGTATCGAACCACGGCCGCGACTTCATCGGTATTGGCAGGGCGAACGACGGCGAGTGCGCGGCCGGTGTAGCTTTTCCGCCAGTCCGTGAGGTAGGGTGCCGTGTCGATCGGGTCGGTGAGGACGTTTTGCGCACCGATGATCGCTTTGACCGTTGCAACAATTGAAGTGCTAGCGCTCATTGGTTGACTCCTCCCTTTTACGAAGGGGGAAGTGGTTTGCCTTGAGCGGCACGCAGCTTTCTGATATTCCGTTCATTGCGGCCTCAAACTCACACGCCCCGAATTTTGGCGAGCATTGCCGTGGTCGAGCGCTCGTGTTGGAAGGCGATGGAATGAACTCCGCCGCCCCAGCCGATCACTTCCTGCGCACCGACGATCTTGTCTACGCTCCAGTCGCCGCCTTTGACCAACACGTCTGGCCGCGCTTCAAGAATGCGCGCAATCGGCGTGTCTTCGTCGAACCAGGTGACCAGCGAGACGGATTCCAGTGCGGCAATGACCGCCATGCGATCCTTGAGCGCATTGATCGGCCGGTCGTCACCTTTGCCGAGCCGTTTGACGGAGGCGTCGCTGTTGAGCGCGACGATGAGAGAGACCCCGAGCGCGGCCGCCTCAGCGAGATACGTAACGTGGCCGCGGTGCAACACATCGAATACGCCGTTCGTGAAAACGACCTTGCGTTGAAGTGCCGCTACCCTACCGATCAGATCGGCGGGGGGGCAGAATTTGTTCTCGAATGAAGGACGCATGATGACATTTTGCCACCATGCGTGGCAGGCGCGGCTTGGATAATTTGGTGACGGTCAGGCCGCTGTGGGCCGGACGCTAGGCGGCGCCATACTGGCGATCAATTCCTTGCGAAAGCGATTCAGATCCGAGGTGGTTTCGAAGGTTCGATCAAACAGCACCGACAGTTGCTTCAAGATACCGTTGATCACGCGCGCTTCCCAAACTTTGTCGAAGCGGATTTGCGTGTCCAGCCAATGCTCTAGCCATGTCGGATCAGGCAACTTCGATTGCACTGTGTCGTTCGGGAACAGCGACCGGTTGACGTGCAGATTGGTCGGATGCAGCGGCTTGCCGGCTTTGCCTGCGCTTGCCATCAACAGTCCGATTTTCGCGTAAGCGACTTTGGCTTCAACGCCGACCTTTTCCATTGCGCGGCGCATGTAGCGCATGTAGGCACCGGCGTGACGGGCTTCATCCTTTGAAATGGTGTCGTAGATCTTCTTGATGACGGGTTCGGTGTGCCATTCCGATGCGCGTCGATACCACTGTGTGAGTCGGATCTCTCCGCAGAAGTGCAGCATCAGTGTTTCGAGTGCCGGGGCCGGGTCAAACGGGAAGCGAACCGCATGTAGCTCAGCCTCTGTGGGCACCAGATCCGGGCGGAAGCGTTTCAGATACTCCATCAGCACCAGCGAGTGCTTCTGCTCTTCGTAAAACCAGATCGACATGAACGCTGAAAAATCGCTGTCGTCTTGGTTGTCGCGCAAAAACATCTCGGTTGCCGGAAGCGCCGACCATTCGGTGATCGCGTTCATCTTGATCGTGATCGCCTGCTCGTCGGTCAGCTTGCCGCCTTCGAATGAGGACCATGGAATATCGGTCGCCATGTTCCAGCGGGATTTTTCGAGGTCAGAAAAGAGGTCGGGATACAACATGATGTAGGTCTCTGGTTGGTCGATACGGTTGAGTCAAATACGCGTTTTAGCTTGTGATGTATGTTTACAGCAGTATTGCATCATAGTGGCAAGACATTTTCATGAATTCGTCCGGCGTATTCAGGCGGCGCGTTTGCGCAGCCCGCCGAACGTCGTTTGCACCATTGCTTCGACGATTTGCTCGTCCGTCAGGTTCCCCGCTTTTTGCAGGAACTCCAACGTTGGATCACAGGACCGCGCATAGAGCGTGTAGACAATGACGTCATCACCGACCGCTTCGCTCAATTCGCCGGCCTGGCGGGCTTCCGCCGCCAAGGCGTAGAAACGTTTGTTGACTTTGAAGGCGAGCGCAACATAATCCAGGTTAAGCATCAGCGCGCGCTGGAAGGCGCCACGCGTGGAGGGTAAGTCAGGTACACCGCCACGCAGGCGGTGTTGCAACGTCCAGCGTAGTACTTCCTCGAGACGGCGGCCGGCGCTCCATTCCGCAGGGAACCCGTCCAGCACCTCGACGGTCTGCGATAAGAGTCTGGACATCGCCGCCGCCGCTAATTTTTCTTTCGAGGAAAAATGTTTGTAGAGGCTCCCTTTGGCGACCCCTACGGCGTCGGCAACGTCGTCCATCGTCATCAGGTCAAAACCTTTTTCGGACAGCAGTCTGTTTACAGCGTCGAGAATTGCCTCCTCGCGCGCTTCAAACTGTTGTTTTTTAAAGGGAATTTTTAGTGCCAACATAGTGTAATTGATCAGAATAGAACTTTTAAGTTCAAATTGTGACTAATTGGTCACAAAATGACTATAGTGATAAATCAGATTCTGCCATGGCTCGGTGGCGGTTGCCAATAGACGTCACAATTTGCTTGTCCACGTAACGGCACAACCGAATCCAGCCGGGGCGGTGAACTCGTAACCAAGGTAGTCAAGTCATACCCAAATAGGATAAATGGATGAAGGTCGCAGTAATCGGTGCAGGAATTTCGGGGCTGTCATGCGCTTGGTTGCTGTCAAAGCACGTCGGCGTTTTTACCGGTACGAGTACGATTATGGGTGCGAGCGCGAGCGCGCCGCAGGTGACCTTGTTTGAGAAGGGCGGCTATCTAGGCGGCCATACCAACACCATCGATGTCCGTGTCGATGGCATCGACTTTCCGGTCGACACCGGCTTTCTCGTGTTCAATGAATGGACCTACCCAAACTTCATTCCCATGATGGCGCACCTCGGGGTGGAAACGGCAGAGTCCGACATGTCGTTTGGCATCAAGTTGACCGATCCGGATGGCATGAGCCGCTTGGAATGGTGTGGCTCGGATGACATTTCAACCGTCTTCGCGCAACCGACCAACCTGTTCAAGCCAAAATTTCTCGGCATGCTGCGGGATCTGTTGCGGTTTAATCGCGAGGCGTCCGCACTGGTGTCACGCCGGGCAACATTGACCGGCACGCTCGGCCAATATCTCGATGCGAATCACTACGGCCGTGCGTTTCGCGACTGGTATCTGGTTCCCATGGCTGCCTGCATCTGGTCGACCCCCACGCGGCAGATCGATGACTTTCCATTGGCGACCTTCATCACCTTTTGCGCAAATCATGGCCTTGTTTCGGTAAACAACCGGCCGAAGTGGCGCACCATCAAAGGCGGTGCACGCAACTACGTCGACAAGATCCGTATGGCGCTGGCTGACGTGCGCCTCAACGCCGACATTCAGACCATCCATCGGGACGGCGGTGGCATCAGCATTCGAACTGTAGATGGCACCGAACGCTTCGATCATGTTGTGATGGCTTGCCACTCGGATCAATCGCTTGCCCTGCTCGCTGACGCGAGCGATGACGAGCGCCGTGTCCTTGAGGCGGTGCGTTACCAGCCAAACACGGCGGTGCTGCACACGGATAGCCGGTTGTTGCCAGACCGCAAGCGCGCGTGGGCAGCGTGGAACTATCACGCTGCGTATTCGAACGAAGCGCGTCGAAACGATTCGCCGGTCTCACTGACCTATCTGATCAATAAGCTGCAGCCCGTCCCGTTCGCATCACCGGTCATGGTCACCATGAACCCGTTGCAGAAAATCGACCCGGCCAAGATCATCAAGACCATCGCCTACGACCACCCGCTGTTCCTGCCGGAAAGTGTCGGCGCGAAGAAGGCGCTACGCAAGCTTCAAGGGCAACGCAATACATGGTTTGCCGGCGCTTGGACGCGTTACGGATTTCACGAAGACGGTTTGATGTCGGGCATTGCCGTCGCGCGTGCGCTCGGCGCCGAGACGCCTTGGGTAACCAATACACCGGCGGCAAACGATCTTTCCGTTACTTATCCCGGCGTTGACGACGAGCAGGTACTTTACGCGCCGGCACTTCAGAAAAAGGCGGCCGCATGATGGGCGCGGCGGAAATTTGCGTAGGGCGGGTGATGCACCGGCGGATGCGTCCGCAGGAACACCGGTTTTCTTACGGCGTGTTCTTTCTCAGGATTCCACTCTCAAAGCTGTCATCGATCGAGAATCGCTGGACCTCACTGAACCGCTTCAACCTGCTCTCGCTGTATGTAGGGGATTACGGTGCGGGCGATGGAAGTGATCTGCTCGGTTGGGCGCGGACGCTGCTTGCGGAAAACGGTCTGTCGGCGGCCAACGGTGAAGTCGTTCTGCAAACGTTTCCGCGGTTGCTCGGCTATGTATTCAACCCCATCTCGATCTGGTATTGCTACGACGAGGCCGGCGCGATGCGTGCGGCAATTTGTGAAGTCCGGAATACCTTTGGTGAATGCCACCACTATTTGGTGGCACACTCCGATGCACGGCCGATCGTTGCCACCGATTGGTTGCTCGCGCGCAAGGTGTTTCATGTGTCCCCGTTTTGCGAAGTTCGCGGCGGCTATCGATTCCGCTTCGAACAGAATGACGGCCGCGCCTTCGCGCAAATCGACTATTTCGACGGCCCGTGTGACGAAGACAAGCTGATTGCAACGACCATACACGGCGTACCGCAGCCGCTCAGTCAGCGCAGCGCCATGGCGATATTCTTGAGATTTCCACTGATGACGCTGGGTGTGGTGGCGCGCATTCATTGGCAGGCCTTCAAGCTGTGGAAAAAACATATCCCGTTCTTCGCCAAGCCGCAACCACCGTCACAGCCGATCACCCGCAGCCGTGCCTCAATTTCTACACCCGCTCGTTAACCGTCGCATTTCATCGTCGATCAATATGACCACACAAGACTTCTCCCCCTGCTCTGAACTTGTCGTACCGGAGCACCTGCCGGCCTCCGCGAAACTTCTTTACCGCGTGCTCGGCAACATCGATAGCGGCGTGCTGGTATTCACATCACCCGAGGGGTTGACGACCCGCTTTGAGGGCGTACATTCAGGGCCGCATGCCGACCTGCGCTTTGCTGATTGGGCGGTCGCGGGCGAAGTGTTGAAGTCGGCCGAAATCGGTCTGGCCGAGTGCTATCGCGATCATCGCCTGTTCACGTCGAACATGACCGCGTTTCTGGAACTGTGCGCGGTCAACGAGCGCGCACTCGAGAAAGTCTTTTACGGCAAGCCGCTGGTCGCGCTGTTCTTCCGCGTCAAGCACATGCTGCGTGGCAACACCCGCAGCGGCTCGAAGAAAAACATTTCTGCTCACTACGACCTGTCGAACGACTTCTACAAGCTGTGGCTCGATCAGACGATGACCTATTCGTCGGCCCTGTTTGACGGCAAGGACTCACTGACGCTGGAGTTCGCACAGACAGCGAAATACGAGCGCATCCTTCAGGTGTTAAACCCAACGCCGGGCGAGTCGATTCTGGAAATCGGTTGCGGCTGGGGCGGTTTCGCCGAGCACGCGGCGAAAACACGCGGCGTAAAGGTGCACGGCATTACGCTCTCCAGGCAGCAGCTTGCATCCGCCAAACACCGCATTGACGAAGCTGGTCTGAGTGAATTGGCGACTTTCGAATTCATCGATTACCGGGATGTTACCGCCCAGTTTGATCACATCGTTTCGATTGAAATGTTCGAGGCGGTCGGTGAGCGCTTTTGGCCGACCTATTTCAAGACCGTGCATGATCGCTTGAAGCCGGGCGGCCGCGCGGTGATTCAAGCCATCACCATCGACGAGAAGGCCTTTACACGCTACCGTGCGACCAGCGACTTTATCCGCGAGTACATCTTTCCGGGCGGCATGCTGGCACCCGTCAACCGATTCATCAAGGATGCCAATGCGGCCGGGCTGGAGGCAGGTGCGCCTCACATGTTCGGGCTCGACTACGCCGAAACGTTGCGCCGCTGGCATGAGCGCGTCAACACGACGGTCGACCATATCAAACCGCTTGGCTTTGATGAGAAGTTCCTACAGCTCTGGCGTTTCTATCTGAGTTATTGTGAAGCGGGCTTCCGTGCCGGCCGTACCGATGTCATGCAGATAATGCTGACGCGTGCGCAACACAAACGACTGGGCGGCGCATGAACCGAAATTTCATGAACGGATTTGGTGTGGCACTGTTGTTCAGCGTCGGCCTTGCGGTCGCGCAAGACACACCGTTGCCGCCGCCATTGGCCGCGTACGCCACTGACGGAAAGTCACTGTCACAACGCGGCGCGGCCGTGATGCGATTCTTCGGCTTGAAGGTATACGACATCCGGTTGTGGTCTGTCAGCAAGCCGCATCGTGACGATGAGGTATTTGCGTTGGAGTTGGTTTACGACCTCGGCTTGAAGGGGTCTGAAATCGCAAAACGCAGCACGGCGGAAATGCGCAAGATTGGCTACACGGATGAGGCAAAGTTGACACGTTGGACCGAGGCGATGGTGCGTGTTTTTCCGGATGTAGGGCAAGGTGACTCGCTTATCGGCGTCTCGATACCAGGCAAGGGAGCGCGTTTTTATTCCAAGGAAAAGTTCATTGCCGCCGTGCCGGACCCGGAGTTTGCCAAGGCGTTCTTTGGTATCTGGCTCTCCGAGAAGACCAGTGAGCCACGGCTGCGCGAACGCCTACTGGGCGGAAAGTAGCGCGACGTAATCATGGTCAACAGCTCACCGGCGGCCGCGCGCACCTCGACTTGGCGGCTGATCGCCTATAGCCTTGCCGCCATCCCGCTGGCAATGGCCGCGTTGCCGATTTACGTCAACGTGCCGAAGTTCTATGCGGATGTGATTGGCTTGAATCTGATCGCCATCGGCGGGCTGCTGCTGGCGGCGCGCGTCTTTGACGCGGTGCAGGATCCGCTGCTGGGTTACTGGAGTGATCGCACGCGTGACACGCGCTATGGCCGCTACGTTTGGGTGGCCGCCGGCGCGCCGTTGCTTGCTGTGTCGATGCTGGGGCTGTTCAACCCGCCCTCGCTGGCGCCGCACCTGATGATGTGGTGGCTGGTGGCGATGCTGTTGGTGGTTTACACCGCATTTTCGATGCTGCAAATCAGCTACCAAGCCTATGGCGCCGAGATTTCTGACGACCCGGTCGAGCGCACAAGGGTGGTGTCGTTTCGCGAGGGCTTCGGTCTGATCGGGGTGTTTCTGGCGGCTGCCCTACCGCAAGTGTTGTCAGCGCAGTACGGCCCGCGCGAAGGCTATGCCATCTTCGCCATGATCTTCATCCCGTTCGTGTTGTTGATGGTTGGGCTCACCATCTGGCTGTCGCCACCTACCAAGGTGCGTGAGCAGGCAGTCGGCAAGAATGCGTTTCGCAATATGTTTCTGCCTTTGAAGAACGCGCAGTTCAAAAAACTGTTGGTCGTATTCGTCTTCAATGGCATCGCGGCATCAATCCCGGCCACGCTGGTGCTGTTCTTTATTGAGGACGTGGTCAAAGCGCCCGCGCAGGCGGCGCTGTTCTTGATTGCCTACTTTGCCGCCGGCGCTGCGGGTATGCCGTTGTGGGTCTGGCTGTCGGCACGCATCGGCAAAGGCCGCGCTTGGTTTGCCGGCATGATCCTCTCAATCATCGCCTTTGTCTGGGCCTTCACGCTTGGCGCTGGTGATGTCATGGCGTTCGGCATCATCTGCGTGATGTCCGGCCTCGGCTTGGGGGCGGACCTGTCATTGCCGCCGTCAATCTTGGCGGACGTGATCGACGAAGACGAAAAAGCCGGGCTCGCCCGTACCGAGGGCGCGTACTTTGGTTTGTGGAATCTTGTCACGAAGATGAACCTCGCACTCGCGGCCGGCATTGCGCTGCCCGCGCTTTCGCTGCTGGGCTATGTGCCCCAAGGCACAAACTCTGAAGCCTCGCTCATGTATCTTGCCGCTATTTACGCGCTGCTACCGTGCGTGCTTAAAGCATTGGCGGCGTTGGCATTGTGGAAGTCGCCGTTTTTCGCGAGTGCAGACCGCAGCAGCGATGAACGGGTCAACGTAGCCGGAGACATCAAATGAATGCAGTCTGTAAATGGGCGTCAGCCCTGTTGGTTGTCGCGCTCGCCGGTTGCGCATCCGCACCGAAGCCTGCCGACTATGGGTCGGATGGGCCAAAACTCGACCTTCGGCAGTATTTCAGCGGCACCGTGGATGGCTGGGGTTATGTGAAGGACCGCTCCGGCAAGGTGGTACGGCGCATGCATGTGGAAATTATTTGCACGTGGAACGGTTCCGAGGGAACGCTCGATGAGTCGTTCAAGTGGTCGGACGGCAAGACCGAAAAACGGGTCTGGAAGATTCGCAAAGACGGTGACCGTTACATTGGTACGGCTGGCGATGTTGTCGGGGAAGCGGTTGGCGTCGCCTCCGGCAATGCATTGCAGTGGAACTACGTACTGAAACTGCCGCCGGAACAGGGCGGCTATGAAGTCAACATGGACGATTGGATGTGGATGATCGACGACAAGACACTCGCCAATCAGACCGTCATGACCAAGTTCGGCATCAAGTTCGCCGAGATCAATATTTTCTTTCGTAAGCGTTAGTCGCAGAACCTCCCTATGAGCTTGAATAGCAAAATCACCGATTGGTCGAAGAAACGTGTGTGGATTGTCGGTGCTTCGACCGGCATCGGTGCGGCGCTGGCTGACCTGCTACACACGCGCGGCGCGAAAGTGGCGGTGTCCGCGCGCAGCGCAGACAAACTGGCGGCGATGGTGACGCGCTATGGTGCATCACGCGCGATAGCGCTACCGCTCGACATTACTGATGTGGAGACGATCAAGGTAGCCGAGCAAGAACTGATTGCCGCGTGGGGCGGCTATGACATGGTGATCTTCATGGCCGGCGACTACACCGCGATGCGTGCATGGGAGCTTGATCTCAAAGTTGCGCAGCGCATGGTTGATGTCAACTGGAGCGGCTTTATGAACGGCTTGTCGGTGGTGATCCCGACGTTGATGAAACAAAAAGCCGGTGCCATTGCGCTGGTCTCGTCCGTTGCGGGTTACCGTGGACTACCGAAGTCACTGGTTTATGGCCCGACCAAGGCGGCGCTCATCAATCTTGCCGAGACCTTGTACATTGACTTGAAGGAAAAGGGGCTCGATATCTATCTGATCAATCCCGGCTTTGTGAAAACACCGCTGACCGCCAACAACGATTTTGAAATGCCGTCTATCATTACACCGGAAGTGGCGGCGTTGGAGATCGAAAAAGGCTTCGCCAAGGGCGAATTCGAAATTCATTTTCCGAAGCGATTTACCAACGTGCTAAAGATGTTGCGACATCTGCCGTACTCTTTGTATTTCCGGGCGATCAAGAAATCGACCGATCTGTGAGGCCACATTGCCAACGCCGCTTAAACGATTCGTTTCCTATTGGAACAACCTGACCGCTGGTGACGTGGCGAGGCTGGGTGAGTTCTATACGGAAGACGCCGTGTTCCAGGATCCGTTCAACCGCGTTCAGGGGCATGCTGCGATCAAACATATCTTCGACGAAATGTTTGTCCGCTTGATCGATCCCAAGTTTGTGATTACCGAAACGGTACAAGAAGACAACCGCGTGTTGCTGGTGTGGGACTTTACCTTTCACGTCAGAACAATCAACCCGAATCTGAAACGCAAGATTCACGGCACGTCGCTGGTACGCTTTGCCGCAGATGGACGCGTACTGTCGCACCGTGATTACTGGGATGCGGCGGGGGAACTGTATGAACAGTTGCCGGTGATCGGGAGCGTGATACGGTTTCTCAAACGGCGCATGGCCTGAGGTGCAAAGTCACCTATTGGCGGGCGCTTCCAAGCTTTTTGTGCCCAAAACGCCTGTCAATAGGCGACTTTCTTTAGGCGTTGCTTATCGCGTTCGGACTCTGCAGGGTGTCGTCGCGCCGTCGGCAAAGTGACAATTGGTTGCGTGAGTGGTGGTATTGCCGCGTGCAGTGGGGGCGGCCGGACTGTTCCTTACCCACATTGCCACGAAGGCGCGCGCAGAACGAGACCGACGTGAAGGGATTAGGAAAACAGACAGCCGCTAGCATCGGTTGTTGTGGAGTTTGATAGGAATGATCAAAATCCATGGCCCGTTTAGAGCGGTAGCCGCCTGCTTGATGCTCAGTGCGGCAGGGTACTGCTTGGTGAGCGTTTTCTTCGACGCATGGTTGGAAGCAAGCGGTACGTACTCAACGCAATACGCCGCAGTCTGGACGCTCGGGTCTGCAGTGCTTTGTGTGTTGTTTCTCGCGGCGGCTGTCTGGTTGTCGCTGCCATTCTTCAGACGCAAGAAGTCTGGTGCTGCAAAGACGACATTTGATTGAGCAAGTAGCCCGGATGCAGCGCAATCCGGGATGCAAGTTTGCCGTCAACCCACGGAATGCGCTTGCCACTTCAAGGCTGGTTTCTAGCGTTTCGGCGCTTTGTCGACGTACTCAAACACCCTGACGATGCGTGACACGCCTGAAGTCGTGCGCGCCACTTCAGTTGCGGCGTCACCTTCCTCCTTGGTGACGATGCCCATCAGGTAAACGACGTTCGCTTCGGTAACGATCTTGACGTGGTTCGATGAAAAGCCCTTGGCGGCGAGAAAGCGCGCTTTGACGCTGGTGGTGATGAGTGCGTCGTTGGAGCGCGCCGTCAGAGATGACTTACCGCCGACCGCAAGCTCGTTGGTCACGTTCTTCACACTGGCCACTTTGCGGATGGCGTCACCCACATCAGCCTTTATTTTTTCGTCGGCCACTTCGCCTGTTAGCAACACGCCGAGGTTGTAGCTGGTGACGTTGATGTGCGTGCCCTTGAAGCGCTCGAGCAGCACCGAGCGGGCTCTCCATTCGATATTTTCATCCTCGATATAGAAGCCCGTTGATCGACGGTCGTCGACCACCAGGGCCGTTGCGCCGACGCCGACTGCGGCGATCGGAAAGCACCCTTGCAGGGTGACGGCGGCGGTGGCGATAGAGAGTACAAGTAGCAAGCGTTGCATGGGGGCTCCTACGGGTGTTGGGCGGTAGATGCGGTGTTTCGGCGCGCTCGGGTTGTCAACTGCTGATGACGTCCTTGATCCATTCGACGCTGTCTTCATCCAATTCGTTCATGAGTATGGCATCAAAGCGGCAGGGCGGAGTCTGCCGCAGGCCCGCCAAGTAGTGTTGTGCCGCCGCGATGAGACGTCGCTGCTTGGCGACGTGGATGCTGGCACCTGCACCACCAAATGCTTTTGATGCGCGCATGCGAACTTCCACGAACACCAGCACCTCGCCGTCGCGCATGATGAGATCGATCTCGCCGAAACGACAGCGGTAGTTGCGCGCCACTAATTGCATCCGTTGCTTCACCAGAAAGCCTTCGGCGATGCGTTCGGCGCGGTCGCCGGTGGATTTTGTCGTGGCCTCAGTCAACTTGTTTTGGTTTCGCGCAAATCGGTTGGGCGCAGCTACTCAGCCGGCTTTGCGATTTGTGGCTTGCCGTCGCGCATTTCAATGACCGGCAGCGCGCGCAAAAACTGGTTGCCGTCGAGGCTGATTCGACCGGTCACGCCATCAATCGGCGCGAACGGCTGTTTGGCATTGGACCGCGCCGCTTCACCGGTTTGCGGCGCACGACTCACCAACGCAAATATGATGCGCCACGCATCGATGCCAAGTGCATAGAGCCGCTCGTATTCCGCAGGAAGCGACTCTAGCGGCCGAGCGTAGCTCATTACGGCCGAGTGGTCGCGCTCAACGAACCAAGGAATCTCCGGGTATTTCACGCTGTCGAGGTCAAGGTTTTCCAAGGCACCGGCGCGTGGGTCAAACGATTGGGCGGTTGCAAACACCGGCAACCCCTGCGGCAGAAAAGGCCGCGCGAAACGTGCCACCTGCATATCCGCGGCGATGAACGCCACGTCGGCTTTTGCCGCATCGGGTTTTTCCATGGCCGCTTTCACTTTCGAGCCGTCATTCAAATCGCCAGAAAACGCGATTCGGGTAGCGACCGTGCCGCCAAGCTTCAGCCACTCCTTTTCGAACGCGTCCTGGATACGCTTGGCAAGTGTGGCGCTGCCGTGGATGATGGCCACACTGCGAAAGCCTTCGTCGGATGCCGCACGCGCGGCGAGCCTGGCATCCCAGTCAAGTGAGAGCGAAATGTGGAAGAAATTATTTGCGTCTGCGCGGCCTAGGTCAGCCGGCGTATTCAGCGCAAGCGTCGGCAGGTAGCCGGCTTCCCGCGCCACCATGGTCGCGCCATCACGCGTGAGACCGGCAACGACAGCAACGGCGCCATCGGCAACGGCTTTGCGATAAAGGTTGGCCAGGGATGCCGCCTCGTCGTCGGCCAGATAGACGCGCACTGCGAACGGCGTTTTGCCGCTCAGTTCAGCGGCAACGAGAAACCCGCCACGCGCAGCCTCAGCGGCGCGGCCAAGCGCCTTTGAGGAAATCGGCAGAATCAGGGCGATCGACTTTGGCGGCTCAACTGGCGTCTCCGCGGGCTTCTCGTCTCCCTTGTCGGCGGGCTTGCCGCCTGCCTTGTCTTGGCTGGGTGCAGGGGGAATAGCGGGTAGCGCAGGCGCGACGACGAGCGGTGCGGCATTCTGCGCCGGCTGTTTCGGCGGCGAGGGCTTTTCTTGCGATACTGCTTGGGTTGCGGTGACGGCCAGTGTCAGCACCGCGAGCATGCCGCCGACAGCTGCACAACGCGACTGCAGTGCCGTCTTGGCGGCTGAAATAGCGCCGCAAATGGATTCCCGTATTACGACCATTGATTGATGCCACCGATGCAAAAAGAGGAGACAGAAAACGTCAAACTTGAGCCCGCATTATATGTGGTCGCCACCCCCATCGGTAACCTAGGCGACGTGACCGAACGCGCGTTACGAACACTTGAATTCGTCGATGTTGTTGCCGCCGAGGACACCCGCAACACGCAGTCACTGTTGGCGCACTTCGGTATCAAGGCGCGCATGATTGCGGTGCATGATCATAACGAGCGGCACGCCGCCGACGGTGTGGTGAAGCTGATTAGTGAGGGTAAGAGCGTCGCACTTGTGACCGATGCCGGCACCCCCGCAGTCAGCGATCCCGGTGCGCGCGTCGTCGCTGCCGTGCATGCAGCGCGCCTCAAGGTCGTCCCAGTTCCCGGTGCATCGGCGGTGGTGGCGGCAGTATCGGCCAGCGGGTTGTGGTCAGAAGCGGGAGAGGGTGGATTTTTGTTTCACGGCTTTCTGCCGACCAAGTCCGGCGATCGCAAACGCGCGCTGACCACACTGTTGAATTGCGCCTACCCGATCGTGCTCTACGAATCGCCGCACCGCATCGTCGAATCGATGGCGGCCATCGCCGACGTGTTTGGAGATACCCGCGAGATCGTTGTGTGCCGCGAGCTGACAAAGAAATTTGAAACCATTCAACGCCTGGCATTGGCCGACGCCGTTGCGTGGCTGGGATCCGACACCAATCAGCAGCGCGGTGAGTTTGTGCTGGTCTTGTCAAAGCCCAATCAGGACGGCGCACTTGAGGCAAAAGAGGCCCAAACGGCAATGCTGGAGCGGACTTTGCGAATTTTGCTCGCTGAACTTCCCCTTAAACAGGCTGTCGCAATGGCGGTACAACTTACCGACATGAAGAAGAATGCGGTCTATGACGCGGCCTTGCGGCTAAAGGAAACACCAAAAGATCCGGACGCACTTCTATAATTTAGCCATGCAAACACTTACCATTACCCAACCCGACGATTGGCATTTGCACCTGCGTGACGGCGATGCCCTGAAGGCCGCGCTGCCGCAT
>Ga0209181_10003640_pt1 | contig 23554 bp, 19 predicted proteins | sample MAT05_FD_187208 | JGI IMG/M metagenome (GOLD analysis project Ga0209181, IMG submission 187208) | Freshwater microbial communities from Lake Fryxell liftoff mats and glacier meltwater in Antarctica - MAT-05 (SPAdes) (version 2) | ecosystem: Environmental > Aquatic > Freshwater > Ice > Liftoff...
GAAGTTATCATCAACAAAATTTATCTCATTAGGGAGCAAAAAGTTATGTTGGATAAAGACCTTGCAGAAATGTATGGTATTGATACAAAAGTTTTAAAACAGGCAGTAAAAAGAAATGCCGAAAGATTTCCTAAGGATTTTATGTTTACCCTTACTCAGAAAGAGTTTCAGAACTTGAGGTCACAATTTGTGACCTCAAGTTGGGGTGGTATTAGATATCTTCCCACAGCTTTTACAGAGCAGGGGGTTGCTATGCTTTCCGGCGTTTTAAACAGTCCGGTTGCTGTGCAGGTTCATATTCAGATTATCAGGATTTTTACCAAAATGAAAGAAATGCTTTTAACCAATAAAGACATTTTACTAAAACTGGAAAAAATGGAAAAAGATGTAAAAGAAAATAAAGAAGATATTGCCATGATATTTGAGGCGTTGAAACAACTGTTAAACACACCTCAACCAAAAAGAAGAACGATTGGGTTTAACAGGAAGGAAGATGAATGAAAGTAATTTTGGCGTGGGAGAAATTACCGGAAAGAGTTCGATTGAGTTTTGGATAAAATTGAAGAAGAGTGCAACCAAATGGAATGCGGAGGCGGGGGTGAACTGGATTTCTTAGAACACTGATGACACGGGTTGGACGGATGAAAAAGGATTTTTTTCTGCTTTGCAGAAATTAGATATTTTTAGTATGAAACATGAACAACTAACAGAAAAAATTATTCAGGCGTTTTATAAAGTATATAATACACTTGGGTATGGATTCCTGGAAAAGGTGTATGAGAATACCATGTTTATAGAATTAACAACAATGGGATATAAAGTTGAAAAGCAAAAAAAGATACTGGTCTATTATTTTGGAAGTATTGTAGGGGATTATAATGCGGATATGATTGTTGAGGATATAGTTACAGTTGAATTAAAAGCAAATGAATGCCTGGCTGAGGAAAATGAAAATCAGCTAATCAATTATTTAAAAGCAACAAATATAGAAGTAGGTTTACTGCTGAATTTTGGTAGAAAGCCCCAGATAAAAAGAAAAATATTTGATAATGATAAAAAGCCAATGCTAAAATAAAATTATTCAGAACATAGATAACATTACTTTACACGATTTATTACGTAAACTGATTTATCGAAATTCTACGAAGTAGAATCAATCCTTTTTTTATCCGTTAGACCTGTGTTATCCGTGTTCAAAAAAAATAAAATTATGAGTACAAAAACAATTTCTGAAGCAACCGAAATCATCCAAAACAATCTTGACTACACTTTATTTAGCTGGAGCAAACAAAAAGGCATTGCCCCAATCGCTATTAAACATGCCGAAGGTGTTTACCTGTATGATTATGATGATAACAGAATCATTGATTTTTCATCGGGTCTGATGAATGTAAATATTGGACATGGTAATCAACGGGTGACGGAAGCCGTAGTAAAGCAAATGCAGGAAGTAAGTTATGTTACGCCGGCATGTGTTACAAAAATAAGAGGAGAGTTAGGAAAAAAACTCGCTTCCATAACTCCCGAAGGATTGAATAAAACTTTATTTACAGTTTGTGGCGCAACAGCCATTGAAAATGCAATTAAACTGGCCCGATTATATACGGGCCGCCATAAGATTATTACTAAGTACCGGGCTTTTCATGGTGCCAGTTATGGAGCTATGACGGCGGGAGGAGATCCGAGAAAATTACCTGCTGACAGTCAGCAGGCGCCCAATTTTGTTCATGTGGAAGATCCATTTTGTTATCGTTGTCCTTTTGGTCAAACCTTTGGCAGTTGCCAATATGAATGTGCAAGTCATGTAGAACGTGTGATTCAATTTGAAGGGCCAGAAAATGTTGCCGCTATTTTAATAGAAGGCGAAAGCGGCAGCAGTGGCTGCATCAAATATCCGCCTGATTATTTTAAAAAGATAAGAGCCATCTGCGACCGGTATGGCATTTTATTAATTGTAGATGAAGTTATGAGTGGCTTTGGAAGAACCGGAAAATGGTTTGGTATTGATAACCATGGCGTAATACCGGATATGATTGCCACTGCAAAAGGATTAACCTCGGGATATATACCATTCGGCGCTTTAATTGTAAGCGATAAAATTGCAGCGGCATACGATGATAAACCTTTAATGCTGGGACTCACCTATTCGGCGCATGCAGTTGGCTGTGCCGCTGCTTTAGAAGTATTGAAAATTTATGAAGATGATAACCTGGTAGCAAATGCAGCAGCTATGGGAAAATACATTGAACAAAAAGTTGAAGCCATGAAAGCCATTCACCCTTCCATCGGCGATTTTAGAAACACCGGTTTGCTGGGTTGTATTGAATTGGTAAAGAACAGAACCACCAAAGAACCCATGGCTCCATTTAATGCAAAGCCTGAGGAAATGGTAGTGATGAATAAAGTAGCTGCTAAATTGAAAGAACTTGGGCTATACACTTTCGTTAGGTGGAATTATATTTTTGTTGCACCACCTTTGTGTATTAATAAAGAACAGATTGATGAAGGATTAGCGATAATCAGTGAAGCGATAAAAATTGCTGATGAAAGCCTCCCCAACCCCTCCACAGGAAGGGCTTAAGAACCCTAAACTTTGATATTTAAAATGAATAGCGAAAGTTCTAAATACCCAAGCTCTAAGAACCCTACTTTGGAGGGTAGGGAGGCTTCTCTTTACAACAAAGACCTTGCACCCATTCCGCAAAACAAGCGTACCTGGGGTACCTGGAACTATGCAGCTTTGTGGATAAGCATGAGTTTATGTATACCTACATACATGCTGGCAAGTTCACTGATCGAGGGCGGGATGAACTGGTGGCAATCTATCCTCACCATTTTTATTGGTAATACGGTTGTTTTAATTCCCATGATATTAAACGGACATGCTGGAGCAAAATATGGCATTCCTTTTCCTGTTTTTGCAAGAGCAAGTTTTGGAACAAAAGGAGCAAATATTCCGGCTATGTTAAGGGCCATCGTTGCCTGCGGTTGGTTTGGTATTCAAACCTGGATCGGTGGCTTTGCCATTTACCAGATGATGAAAATGTGGATTCCGGCTTTGGCAACCTTACCACAAATTTTTCCTGATTCATTCGGATTGCAGACCGGTCCGGCTATTTGTTTTTTTGTTTTCTGGCTCCTGAATATGTTTGTGGTTTATCTGGGTGTGGAAAGCATCAAAAAATTATTAGTCTTTAAAGCATTCTTTTTGCCATTGGCTGCCTTGGCTTTATTGTTTTGGGCAATTAATGCAGGTAATGGTTTGGGGCCAATATTATCACAGCCTTCCAAGTTATCCGGCCCTGCGTTTTGGTCATATTTTTTTCCGGCATTAACAGGAATGGTTGGCTTTTGGGCAACACTCTCTTTAAACATTCCTGATTTTACCCGTTATGCAAAAAATCAAAAAGCACAGATCAATGGACAAATAATCGGCCTTCCACCTTCCATGACTTTGTTTGCATTTATTGGTGTGGTGGTTACATCAGCTACCTTCATAATTTATGGTGAGAGCATCTGGGACCCAGTAGTTCTTGCCGGTAAATTTGAAAATAAATTACTGGTGAGTATTGCGATGATTGCTGTTTCAATATCTACACTGGCAACAAATATTGCAGCCAATATTGTTAGTCCGGCAAATGATTTTGCAAACCTTTCTCCTAAGAAAATAAATTTCAGAACAGGTGGATACGTAACTGGGGTTATTGGCATATTAATCTTTCCCTGGAAATTAATAGCAGACCCAAATGGCTATATTTTTACCTGGCTCATTGCATATTCCAGTTTGCTTGGCCCGGTGGGTGGCATCATGATCGCTGATTATTATTTTATAAGAAAACAACAATTAAATGTTGATGAGCTTTATCAGCATAAAGGTCAATATGGATTTGGAAATGGATTCAATTCAGCAGCTATCATTGCTTTACTGGTTGGTATCGTTCCAAATATTCCCGGTTTTTTATTGCAGATAAAATTAGTTTTTGCAACCACATTTCCGGTTTGGATATCGGACTTGTATCATTATGCCTGGTTTGTTGGGTTTTTTGTAAGCGGAATTGTATATTTAGTGTTGATGAAGAAAACTATTACTTATGCAACTGCAATTAATTCAGAACAGAATTTATGAAGTTAGAGGCGAAAAGGTAATGCTGGATTTTGATCTTGCCCAATTATACGAAGTTGAGACAAGAGTATTTAACCAGGCTATTAAAAGAAATGTGGAAAGCTTTCCTAAGGACTTTATGTTCAGGCTGACAACTAAGGAGTGGAGGGTGATTTCATCATCACAAATTGTGAACAAGGATACTACTGATAAATTGAACTCATCACAAATTGTGATGAGTTCGAAGAAACATCGGGGTGCAAAGTATTTGCCTTATGCTTTTACGGAACATGGTGTTACCATGTTGGCAAGTGTCTTAAAAAGTCCTAGGGCAAGAAAAATGAATATTGCCATTGTGAGAGCTTTCATAGCACTTAAGAAATTTGTTGATAGAAATAATAATGTATTAGAATTGGTTAAGGAACTGAAAGAAAGGATTGGCGAACACGATATTCAACTGAAAAGTATTTATGACGCCATAGAAAACCTGTTGGATGAAAAGGCAGAAGAGAAATCGAAAAAAATAAATTGGGAGGAAAGAGAAAGAATCGGATTCAAGAAATAAAATTAACTATGTCTATATTAATTAAGAACGCAAATATTATCGGTGCTGCCGAAAATTTTACCGGCGATATTTTTATCCATGGCGAAAGCATTGCCGCCATTGGGAAAAACCTCGACATCAACGCTGATAAAATAATTGACGCTACGGGCCTGCTTGCTTTCCCCGGCTGTATTGATCCGCATGTACATTTGGAGATGCCTTTTATGGGTACATTCAGCAGCGATAATTACGAAACCGGTACCCGTGCAGCTTTGCATGGCGGTACCACAACGGTAATAGATTTTATTTTGCAAACCCAGGGTCGCTCACTCTACGAAGCTTTCAATGCGTGGAGTAGCCGTGCTAATGGAAATGCAGTGGGTGATTACAGTTTTCACATGGCTGTTACCGATTTTAATGAAAATACCTGTAAAGAAATTGTAGATATTGTTGAAAAAGAAGGCATCACTTCTTTTAAAGTTTTTATGGCTTACAAAGGCGCCCTCATGATTGACGACCGGCAAATGCTGGAGCTGATGGCAGAAGTAAAGAACCGTGGGGGAATGGTTATTGTTCATGCTACAAATGGTGATGTGATTGATGGCTTGATTGCAAAGAACCGTGCTGCCGGAAATATGGCACCACTGTATCATTATTTATCACAGCCCGAAATTACAGAAGCGGAAGCATCGGATCGATTTGCAACCATTGCAGGCTACGCCGGTTGCCCGGGCTATATTGTACACATGACCTGCGAAGGTGCTTTGAATGCAGTACGGGATAACAACCGAAAAAATGAAAAGGTTTTTGCCGAAACCTGTATTCAATATTTGTTATTGGATGCATCTTTATACGAACAGAATTTTGAAGGAGCTAAGTGGGTAATGAGTCCACCACTTAGGCAGAAGAAAGACCAGGAAGCTTTGTGGGCGGGCATTAACCAGGGATTGGTACAGGTGGTGGCAACCGATCATTGCCCTTTTAAATGGGAACAGAAACTGATGGGTAAGGATGATTTTTCAAAAATACCCAATGGCCATCCGGCAATTGAACATCGTGTTGAACTATTATTCAGCGAAGGTGTACGCAAGGGGAAAATCACTATCAATAAATTTGTGGAAGTATTGTCAACTAATCCTGCAAAGATATTTGGTATGTTTCCACAAAAAGGTTGCATAGCGCCAGGTAGTGATGCAGATATTGTATTGTTCGATCCGAATGAAGAACATACCATCAGCGCAGCAACGCATCACATGAATACTGATTACTCAGCTTATGAAGGTTGGAAACTTACAGGTAAATGCAAAACTGTTCTATTAAGAGGGCAGGTTGTTATTGATGATGGAAAATGTTTGGTGGAGAAAGGGAATGGAAAATTTATTAAGCGGAATAAAGTGTCTCAATTAATTTAGTTTTCACACAAAGAAGCAAAGGAGCAAAGTCGCAAAGAACTTTGCGAACTTATTTACTTAGCGGCTTTGCGTGAAAAATATAAAAAATCTAAACAATAAAAACGATGCCTAGAATTATTAAGTCAGGTTTAATACAGATGTCTCTCCCTAAAACAGAAGGCGAAGGAACCATACCGGAAATTGTAAATGCGATGGTGGAGAAACATATTCCGTTGATTGAAGAAGCCGGCAAGCAAGGTGTGCAGATACTTTGCCTGCAGGAAATTTTTAACACACCTTATTTCTGCCCGGGGCAGGATAAAAAATGGTATGAAAGTGCAGAATCCGTTCCCGGCCCCACAACCGACCTGATGGCAACTTATGCTAAGAAGTATAACATGGTGATCATCGTTCCTATTTATGAAAAAGAACAGCCCGGTGTTTTGTACAATACCGCAGCGGTGATAGATGCGGATGGAACTTATCTGGGCAAATACAGAAAAAATCATATTCCGCATACCAGCGGTTTTTGGGAAAAGTTTTTCTTTAAGCCCGGAAACCTTGGCTACCCGGTGTTCCAGACCAAGTATGCAAAAGTAGGTGTGTACATTTGTTACGACCGGCATTTTCCCGATGGAGCAAGATGTTTGGGTTTGAATGGTGCCGAGATCGTTTACAATCCTTCGGCAACTGTCGCCGGCTTATCACAATATTTGTGGAAACTTGAGCAACCGGCACATGCTGCGGCCAATGGATATTTTATGGGTTGCATAAACCGTGTTGGTGAAGAAAAGCCCTGGAATCTGGGTAAGTTTTATGGCAGCAGTTATTTTGTTGATCCACGTGGACAAATATTTGCGCAGGCCAGTGAAGACAAAGATGAATTACTGATAGCAGATTTTGACCTGGATATGATTGAAGAAGTGAGAAGTGTGTGGCAGTTCTTCAGGGATAGAAGGCCGGAGACTTATGGAAAACTAACAGAGTTGTAATTTTCACGCAAAGATGCAAAGGAGCAAAGGAAAACAAAAGAAAATCTTTGCGACTTATTTTCTTTGCCCCTTTGCGTGACAAATAAACTGGAAACTATGATTAAAGATAATCGACTAACTACAGCACAATACGCCGAAAACTTCAGCGACATTCATCCGCCGTTTGAAACAAAGGATGCAGCTTTGGTAGAAGCCAACCGCTGTTTGTTTTGTTATGATGCGCCGTGTATGAAAAGTTGCCCTACAGGAATTGATGTGCCAAAATTCATCAAACAGATTGCTACAGAAAATATCAAAGGTTCGGCACATACCATTTTTGTAAGCAATATTATGGGTGCAGGTTGTAGCAAGGTTTGCCCTGTTGAAAAATTATGCGAAGGAGCCTGTGTGTATAATTTTATGGAAGAAGAACCTATTGCTATTGCAAAGCTGCAACGTTACTCTACAGAGATTGCCATGAAAAAAAACTGGCAGCTATTTCAACGCAAACCAGCTATAGGCAAACATGTAGCCATTGTTGGTGCTGGCCCTGCAGGTTTGAGTTGTGCCCATGTTTTATCAAGAGAAGGAATTGATGTAACGATTTTTGAAAAAGAAATTAAAGGTGGTGGCTTGATGACGTATGGTATTGCTGCATATAAAGTAACTCCAGAATTCTGCGAGGATGAAGTGGATTATATTTTAGGTATTGGAGGAATTGAAATAAAGTATGAGCAGGAACTGGGAAAGAATATTTTGTTAGCAGATTTGCAAAAAGATTTTGATGCGGTCTATTTAGGAATTGGCGTTGGTCTGGCAAGGCAATTAGATATCCCCGGCGAAGATTTGAAGGGAGTTGAGGATGCAATCAAATTTATTTACGACATAAGAGATAAGGGATTTGATAAAGTTGCCGTAGGAGAAAAAGTTGCTGTGATTGGTATGGGCATGACTGCCATTGATGCCGCCACGCAGGCAAAGCGGCTGGGTGCAAAGGAAGTAACAATGTTGTATCGCCGCACACAGGAAGAAATGCCCTGCACCCAACATGAACTGGATATAGCTATGTTGGATGGATGTAAAATAATCTGGCTGGCATCTCCCAAAGAAATAAAAGGAACTGATGGAAAAGCAAATGAACTTGTTTGTAGTATTATGAAACTGGGAGAGCCTGACGAAAGCGGCAGAAGAAGCCCGGTTGATACCGGCGAAACATTTTCTTTGGCTGTGGATATGGTGATTAAAGCAGCGGGGCAAATGCCTTTTGAGCAATTGATAATTGATAATGGCATTGCAAATAACCATGGCAAAATAGTTATTGATAACAATTGCGAAACGAATATCAAAGGTATTTTTGCCGGTGGCGATGCAGTGAATGGTGGAAAAGAAGTAGTGGATGCAGTGCAAGCAGGGAAAGATGGTGCAGCCGCAATTTTAAAACACATTTTTCACGCAAAGGCGCAAAGTTGAAAAGACGCAAGGGATGCTTACTGAAAATGAAATAGCAAAATTGATTGTAGATCTGTGTTTTAAAATACATATACAATACGGGCCAGGTTTATTTGAATCTGTTTACGAAGAAATATTTTGTTATGAATGGCAAAAGAACGGTATTCCGATTTTAAGACAATATCCTGTTCCTTTAATTCATGAAGAAATAAAGATGGATGCTGGATTTAGAGCTGATATACTTATTGCGAATAAAGTGATCATCGAATTAAAATCAATAGAAGCATTGGTACCTGTTCATTACAAACAAGTTCAAACATATTTAAAACTTACAGGCTGTAAATTGGGGCTATTAATAAATTTTAATGTCCCCTTAATAAAAGACGGTATTCATCGTATAGTAAATAACTTATAAACTTTGCGCCTCTGCTTTCTTTGCAGCTTTGCGTGAAAAATTGTAAAACATGGCAGACATTAGTTCAAACTTCCTCGGCATAAAATCTCCCAACCCATTTTGGTTGGCGAGTGCGCCACCTACCGATAAAAAAATAAATGTACTCCGGGCTTTTGAAGCAGGCTGGGGTGGTGTAGTTTGGAAAACGCTGGGCAGCCAGGTAAAAAATGTTTCATCGCGATATTCTGCATTGAATTTCGGCTCAAAAAAAATGATGGGCTTTAATAATATTGAGTTGATCAGTGACAGGCCATTGGATTTGAATTTAAAGGAGATTGTTGAATGCCTTAAACTTTTCCCCGACAGGGCGATGATAGTTTCTTTAATGGCTGACAATGATAAAAATAGTTGGCACGAACTGATTAAAAAAGTAGAAGATACCGGCGCTCATGGATTGGAATTGAATTTTGGTTGTCCCCATGGCATGACCGAAAGAGGCATGGGCGCTGCAGTTGGCCAGGATCCGGAAATTGCCAGGATGGTAGTGGAATGGGTGATGGAAGCGGCACATATTCCGGTGATAACAAAACTTACACCCAATGTGCATTCGCCGGTACCCACAGGTAAAGCCTGTGTGGAAGCGGGTACAAATGCGCTTTCATTAATCAATACCATTCAATCTATAACTGGTATTGATCTGGATACGCTTGTTCCCAATCCCTACGTAGCAGGTAAATCTGTTTTTGGTGGTTATTGCGGCCCGGCGGTAAAACCCATTGCATTAAAAATGCTCACCACCATTGCACAGGATGCAACAACATCAAAAGTTCCAGTATCGGGCATTGGCGGTGTAAGCACCTGGAAAGATGCGGTGGAATTTATGTTACTGGGTGCAAGTAATGTACAGGTTTGTACCGCAGCCATGAACTATGGGTTTAGGATTGTGGAAGACATGTGCGAAGGAATGAATAACTGGATGGACGAAAAAGGATTCAAAACCCTGGATGATTTTATTGGTAAGTCTGTTGAAAAGATTACGCATTGGGAAGACCTTGATATTAACTATCACCACATTGCTAAAATAAACCAGGATAAGTGTATACATTGCGGACTTTGTTATATCGCCTGCGAAGATGCATCGCATCAATCCATTAATTTAGAATATGGTAAGCCCTATAACAATTATACCATTAAGGAAGATGAATGTGTTGGCTGTAATCTTTGCCAATTGGTTTGCCCGGTAAATGATTGCATAACCATGGAAGAACACCGGGTGGCACCTGAATATCTGAATTGGATTGAGTTTCAGAAAAGGCGAATGCCGCTCAACGATCATTGATGTGCATAATTATGTGCTAAACAGGTGCAAAACCAAAGTGCATATTTTTTGGAATTAGGATACAGTATAAACTATCTTTATTGTCCAATCGAAAAGTAGAAGTTTTTATTAGGATTGAAGTCCCTTAAAAGATAGAAGTCGTAAAAAAATGAAAACCAATCGAACGGAAGCATCGGGTTAGTAAGATTACAGATTAAGCAATTATGAAGTAAGAATCAAACTTGATGCTTTTTTTTAAAAAAAAATCAATTTTCTATACTGTAGTGTTTAACAAAAAAAGCTGTGGAATTTTCCACAGCTTTTTTTGTTAGGGCTTTTTTTTTAGGCATTAACAGCTTCGTGCAGATCCCTGTATTTTTTAATAATGTCATGCGAAGTTTTCAGCTTTGCCTGTTGGCCAGATATTAGCTGACGCATATCAGCATTTATTTCTGTATCAGAAGCAATTGCAGCTTTGTATGCTTTCTGAGCAGCATCTTCTCCAAATTCACACAATTCAAGCAAAGATTGACGGTTATGACCGGAAAATAAGGTTTTGATATCCATCCATACCCGGTAAACCTTTCCACTGTTTGTTGTACCATCAGCAGGTGTGCCACCTAACTCAGATACAGTTTTTGAAAGCTCTCCGGCATACTTACGGCTTTCTGAAGCCATACCACTGAAAATTGTTTTCAGGTCTACGTCAAGTTCTTTGGTTTCTTCGATAGCTTTTTCATAACCATTCACCCTGTCATGGTTGATCTCGATAAGGCCATTTAGTACCTCTATCAATTTTTCATTTGTTTCCATAATAAAATTGTTTTCTAAAACTGGTTCTAAAATTATGCCAACGAATTTTTAAATGCGAAGGGGAGTGCCAAAAATGCATATACGGACTAAAAATGTAGGAATTATATAAGAGATTCCCCCAAATAGTACAAGTAAAGGTTGATAGAAATTAAAGAACTCCAGCGAGTTCAAGGCTTCGCTTACTTATCTTCTTATATTCCATACTTTCAATGATTGCATCGGGGCACAATATTAAAGAAACCCCATCCTGCTTCCACCAGCCAGTTGCAAACAATTTTTCAATATGAATTACTGCAACAAGCCAACTATACCTAAATCCATTGTGCCATTCTTCAATCAATTCAAAATCATCTTTATTTATTTTGCCCAGATCATCGGTGCTGATAAAAACTTTTAGATAATAATCATTGCTGAGTATTGTATCAGTTTGATGATAGATTTTTTTATACTCGTATTTATAATTATAACCCAATGCTGATATATCGCTCAGTACAGCAGAAGCTGTTGGGAATGCACCAGCACCTTTGCCTTTAAAAAAATGCTCATCAGCAAAAGTACTTTCGGTAGTTAATGCATTAAACTCGTTTTGTACGTGGTAAAGATTATCTGATTGAGTTACAAACTGCGGTAATACAAATGCAACCAGTTTACCATTCTCCAGTTTTTTTGCTGTTGCTACCAGCTTAATGGTTTGTTTTTTCTCTTTGGCGACAATAGCATCGGGCAAGGAAATATTTTCAATACCATTAAAAATAAAATCGACTGGTTTTGCAATTACGCCGAATGAGTGCGCCAGTAAAATACTCAATTTGTTTGCTGCATCAAATCCGCCAATATCCAGTTTTGGATTGCTTTCTGCAAAACCGAGTTGTTGAGCCATTGCTAAAGCAGCTTTAAAATCCAGTTGTTCCTCCAGTATTTTAGTGAGAATGAAATTGGTTGAGCCATTGATTATTCCACGGATCGATTTTAAAAGGTCATTGTCATAATACTCTTCCAGGTTGCGTACAATGGGCATACTTGCACAACAGGCTGCTTCGTATAAAAGGGCAGTACTATTTTCCTGCTGCAGTTTTAAAAGTTCTTCAAAATGTTCGGCAATCATTTTTTTATTGGCACTAACTACCGATTTGCCATTTTGCAAAGCTGTTTTCACAATTTCAAATGCAGCATCTGCATCGTCAATCAGTTCTACAACCACGTTAATAGTTTCGTCGTTGAGGATTACAGAAGCATCAACAGAGAAATTTTCTGAAGCAATGCTCCTTTTTTTATCAGCATTTTTAATTACTATTTTTTTTATAAATGCCTGAAGCGTTGGGGTGGTATGCAATACATCGTAAAGGCCTTTACCTACTACACCGAAGCCGAATAGGCCAATATTGAGTTTTTTGTGTGACATGATTCGTGATTTATAAAAGCTGTCAGTCTGAGCCTATCGAAGGCTGAAAGGTATTAGATATAACCCGCCTTCGGCAAGCTCAGGCTGACACACTTTAGTTTACAGATATTTCCTTAGGCAGTGATGCCTGGCTCAAAATATTTCCTTGCTGTTTTAAGTTTAGCAAATGCCTGTTCCAGATCGGTTATAAGATCTTCAACATCTTCCAATCCTACACTTAAGCGGATAAGACTGTCGGAAACACCGGCTGAACGGCGCTTTTCGGAAGGAATACTTTTGTGCGTCATTTGAGCAGGATGGCAAAGCAGACTCTTTATACCACCAAGGCTTTCGGCAAGCTTAAAGTATTGGGTAGAAGTTACAAATGCAGTGGCAGCTTCTTCTGTATCATTTTTCAATGTAAAGGAAACGATACCTCCAAAACCTTTGCTTTGTTTTTTTGCTATGTCGTGGTTAAGGTGTGTTTTTAAACCAGGGTAAAAAACTTTGTCAACTGCGGGGTTTGTTTCAAGCCATTCTGCAACCGCCTGTGCATTGCGGCAATGCTGTTGTACACGAAGATGTAAAGTTTCAATACCACGTATAACCAACCAGCTATCGAATGGTGCTAAAATTGCGCCGCTTGCATTTTGTATGAATTTTATTTTTTCTCCCAGTTCCTTTTCTTTGGCAACAACCAGTCCTGCAATCAGATCGCTGTGTCCTCCCAGGTATTTGGTAGCACTGTGAATTACAAGATCAGCTCCCAGCGTGAGAGGTTGTTGTAATGCGGGTGAAGCAAAAGTATTATCCACGCAAAGCAAACACCCATGGGCCTTTGCAGCCTGTGCAATGGCCCGTATATCGCTTACTTTTAAAGTTGGATTGGTGGGTGTTTCCAGCCAGATGAGTTTTGTGTTTGGCGTAAGTGCATTAAAAACATTAGCAGCATCGGTTGTGTCAACATAGGTTACCGTGATGCCAAATTTTTCGTAAATATGGGTGAACAGGCGAAATGCGCCACCGTAAATATCATCTACTGCTAAAATTTCATCACCCGATTTTAAAAGTTTAACAACTGCATCAATGGCTGCCAATCCGCTGCCGAATGCAACACCAACTGTTCCTTTTTCAAGTTGTGCAATAATGGTTTCTAACGTTCCCCTGGTTGGGTTATTGCTGCGTGCATAATCATAACCTTTGTTTACGCCAGGCGCATCCTGCACATAAGTGCTGGTTTGGTAAATGGGAACACTGATTGCTCCGGTTAATGGATCTACAGGAATGCTGTGGATCAGTTCTGTTGCGTTGCTCATCTGTTTTGTTTTTTGGCCCTCTCCATCTCCTCCGCCATTAGGCGGAGAGGGAAAAGACAGTGATGAATGATTGTTATACAGTTTCTGTACAATCACTTACCAGGTGAGCAACCTTATCGGAGGATATCTTTTGAATAACCCTGACTGGAGGGCATTAAAAAAGCTCATCCGAAAAATCAGATGAGCTTTAAATATGTGGAAGTATTTTATTAAGCTTTGAATCTGACTTATCTATCCGCCTAAGCGGTTGGAATTGGCACCTTTTCCCGATAAAATCGGGATAGGTTGTCAAGGTTTCATCGGGCCATTACCCTCTACCTTTCTTGATAAGTGATATTAAAGAACTGGTGCAAAGGTATTGGCGAAAGTTTTAAATTTCCAAATAAAAATTGCACAATTTTTTTATAAAAACTGTAAAACCTTTACTGTAAAGGATTTCAGGCAAAAATTATTTTACATTCTTCCGCATCCATTCTTCTTGCGAAACAGCCGATTGCTCCAATGTAACCTGTTGAGCAATCTTTTGCTGCCCTTTGATAATTGATTTTGAAACCATCGCATGTTCAATCACTTCGTCTTCCTTCATGCCCATCATTTTCATCAGCGGAATAAGTTTGTCGCTTCCAAAATGCTTAAAGAGTGCTTCGTCTAAAGCACTGTACACAATAATTTTTTCGCCAGGCCAGTTTTTTATAAGGTCAGTTTCTTTTTCGTGTAATGGATAATGCTCTGTAAATACCGGCACTTTACCTTGTATTTTAGATGTATGAACATGCCGGGCTTCTATAATCCGTTCTTCTTCTAATTCCTGGCGTTTAAAGTATGATCTGAAAGCATCTGCTGTATTGGGAAACCAGCAAATAAAAATGGTATCGGGTTTTTCTTTTGCCAGGTCAGCACAGGCCTTCATTTTAGCTGCCGTTGATACATAGGCCCTGTCGGTGAAAACATGGTTTTCATCGCCGGCATCCTTCTTTCCAAATAAATTAAATAACATAGCTTAAATTGAATAACAAATTTACATAACAAAGCTGCCTTCAACAAATGAACGTGCAAATTGTTAGTACCTTTGCAGTAAGAAAATACAAATGGCGAAAGTAAAAAAGGCTTCTTCTGAAGATATTATTGATAAAGATTTTATAGAAGTATTTGGGGCAAGAGAGCATAACCTGAAGAATATTGACATTAAAATTCCTAAAAACAAATTGGTTGTTTTTACCGGTGTTAGTGGCAGCGGTAAATCTTCGCTTGCGTTTGATACCATTTACAACGAAGGGCAGCGCCGTTACATGGAAAGCTTTAGTGCCTATGCCCGGCAGTTTGTAGGTGATATGGAACGCCCCGATGTAGATAAAATAACCGGCTTGTCTCCCGTAATTTCCATCGAACAAAAAACCACCAACAAAAATCCACGCAGTACGGTTGGTACCGTTACAGAAATTTATGATTTTCTGCGCCTGCTGTATGCAAGGGTGGGAGAGGCTTACAGCTACAACACCGGAAAGAAGATGGTGAAGTTTAGCGAAGAGGAAATTGTAAGCAACATCTTTGAAAAATTTGAAAATAAAAAAATCAGTTTGCTTGCACCGTTGATAAGAGGAAGAAAAGGGCATTATCGTGAGCTGTTTGAAGACATTCGTAAGAAGGGATATTTAAAAGTTAGGGTTGATGGAGATGTAATGGATCTAAAGCCAAGGATGCAGGTTGATCGCTATAAAATTCATGATATTGAAGTGGTGATTGACAGGATGGCGGTTACCGATGATATGAAAGTAAGGCTGAGCCAGAGTGTACAGAAATCGTTGCAACTGGGTAAAGAACTGATGTTCCTGTTGATTAACGACGATAACAAAGTTGTGCAGTATAGTAAGCAATTAATGTGTGAGGAAACCGGTATCAGTTATGAAGAACCTTCGCCCAATGCATTTTCGTTTAACTCGCCTTATGGTGCATGCCCAGCCTGCAGGGGATTGGGAAATGTGTACAGCATTGATATGGATGAAGTGTTGCCCGATCCTTCTAAAAGTGTTACGGAAGGCGGCATAGCTCCATTGGGTGAAGAAAGAGATGCAAGTGTTTTTCAGCAGGTAATCGCCTTTGCCAGAAAGCATAAGATCAATTTAAAAAAGCCAATAAAAGAATTACCAAAGCCACAGCTTGACCTGCTGTTATATGGCGACCTAGGCATAAACTCCGAATTGCAACTCGATATGAGTGACGATTCCGTTCCGGAAACATTTACAGGAAGTTACGAAGGAATTATCCCGATGTTGAAACGATGGTTCAGTTCTACGCAAAGTTCTGAAATGTTGCGGAGTTGGGTTGAAAATTATATGCAGCTAGCTACCTGTACATCCTGCAACGGTGCCAGACTTAAAAAAGAAAGTCTTTGGTTTAAAATTGATAAAAGAAATATTGCCGAACTGAGTAACTTAAATTTGGATAACCTGGCAGCCTGGTTTGATGGTATTGAATTGCGCCTGAGCGATAAACAAAATGCTATTGCCAAAGATGTTTTAAAAGAGATAAGAGAGCGCTTGCAGTTTTTGCTTGATGTAGGATTAACTTATCTGTCTCTTGACCGACCTTCTAAAAGCCTGAGTGGTGGAGAATCGCAGCGAATAAGGCTTGCCACGCAGATAGGTTCTCAACTGCAGGGCATCACTTATATTTTAGATGAGCCGAGCATTGGCTTACATCAACGGGATAACCAACGATTGATTGGGGCTTTACAAAACCTGCGTGATATTGGCAACAGTGTTTTGGTGGTGGAACATGATAAGGACATCATGCTGGCATCTGATTATTTAGTTGACATTGGCCCCAAGGCCGGCAAGCATGGTGGCGAAATTGTAGCCATGGGTACACCGCAAACTATTTTAGATTCCAATTCGGAAACGGCTAAATATTTAATGGGTACAAAAAGTATTGCTATACCCAAAGAAAGAAGAAAAGGAAATGGAAAATTTATTGAGTTAAAAGGAGTGAAGGGAAATAATTTACAAAATGTAGATGTAAAATTTCCGTTGGGTAAATTAATATTGGTTACAGGTGTGAGCGGAAGTGGTAAATCTACATTGATAAATGAAACGCTGTATCCGCTGTTGAGTAAATTCTGTTATAATTCAAAAGCAAACCCACTGGAGTATAAATCAATAAAGGGTTTAGAGCAGATTGATAAGGTAATTGAAATTGACCAAAGCCCGATTGGACGAACTCCCAGAAGCAACCCCGCAACCTACTGTGGTTTCTTTACAGATATCAGAACTTTATTTGCCATGGTGCCGGAAGCTAAAATAAGGGGCTATACTGCAGGCCGCTTTTCTTTCAATGTAAAAAGTGGCAGGTGTGATGTTTGCGAAGGTGGCGGCATGCGGGTGATTGAAATGAATTTTTTACCCGATGTGCATGTGCATTGCGAAAAATGCAACGGAAAAAGATACAACCGGGAAACGCTGGAGATACGTTACAAAGGAAAATCCATCAGCGATGTGCTGGATATGACGGTTGATGAAGCGGTTGAATTTTTTCAGCTCGTGCCATACATATACCGCAAAATAAAAGTATTGCAAGATGTTGGCCTGGGCTATATTACCCTTGGGCAAAGTGCGGTAACCCTTAGCGGTGGGGAAGCTCAGCGTGTAAAACTTTCAACAGAGTTAGGTAAAAAAGATACCGGAAAAACATTTTATATACTTGATGAACCGACTACTGGTCTTCATTTTCAGGATATTCAGCATTTGCTTGAAGTAATTAATAAATTAGTTGACCGGGGAAATACCGTGCTGGTAATTGAACATAATATGGATGTGATAAAAGTTGCCGATCATATTATTGACATTGGCCCCGAAGGCGGCGACGGAGGAGGCAGGGTTTTATTTGATGGCCTGCCTGAAGACCTGGTAAAAGTGAAAGAGAGCTTTACCGGAAAATATTTAAAACAGGAACTACATTAAAATTAAGCTGTCAGCTCGCCTGTTTCGATTATATCGGGGAGCCTGTCGAAGGCGGGGTGATAAATAGTACCGGTTTCGACAAGCTGCTTATGACAGTTATTTTAAGGCTTTCACTTTAAAACTATCAGGCTGTCAGCCTGAGCCTGTCGAAGGCGGGTTCATCACAGCGAACCAGGTTCTACAAGCTCACCCTTACAACATTTTGATAGCTGAGTTTGTCAGTTGCAACCTGTCCCGACTTTTCGGGAAGAGCCTAAAACAATTTTACGAGTGCCTCAACCTGACAGCTTTGGAGGACTATATTTAATGTTTAATTATTGAAATTAAAAAAAATCCATGTCTCATAAACATGGATTTTTCATTTTAAAAGAAGTGTAAAAAGATTTCAACGAAATTTAAAGATTGTGGTTTCAGGGGTAATCTTTGAATATAAAAATATTCATAGCTCCTCTTTGGGGTCAAACTTCTGTTGTATCATTTTACACTTAAAAATGTAATAGCTATTTAAACACTTCGAATGCTATTATCAGACAGGCCGTAAAAAGCAATACCGCCTTGTATGATCCCGGATTTAATTGATAATTGTTACTCATGTTTTTATATTTTTATCTCCTTAATATACTGTTGGACACCGGAGCTGCCTTAATCCGGGATTGTTGTTAACAGGCCCCAGGCGTATTCCCAATTTCAACACCAATGAAAAATAGGTATCCCCGTCCTTGGTGTCACCACGTTGGGTTCCTTCTGAAAATCTTGACATTCCCGGAAAAATAATCGGCTTTACTTTGTCTGATAATTGGGATGCAATAGCAGCATCGGCAGCCGGTAAATATTTACTGAAATTATTCGGGTTAATGTATTTCGCACTCACATCATCTATATTATCGGTAAATGTTTTTCGGTATAAAAGCTCAGTACTCAGGTTAACACGCTCAGATGCGTAGTACTTTAAACCGGCACCAATTGGTATGTTTATTTGTGTAAGTTTATACGGCTTCACGCCAGGGTACTCGGCCATACCTTGCCCTTCCAAACGCAATGGATGCAATGCGTACCAGGTTTTGTTTCCGGCCGCATCCGATAAAGAACCTTTTGGATTAAAATGAAAAACACCAACACCAATCAAACCATAGGGTCTCAGTTTGGGTTCATATTCCTTATCTCTTCTAAACATCATGGTAGGAAAAAGTTCCAAAGCAAGATAGCCTTCCAGAACTGTGGTTTTAAAATCAAGATTACGTTGCTTGCGCCACAATTCATCAATGCCTGTTGTGGTGATAATATCATCGCTTCCTTCAAGATAGGTAACATCAGCAGCAAGTCTTATACCGAGCCAGCCTTTTGGATAGGCCGTTACAAAAACGCCTTTCATCATTTTTGTAAACTCCAGGTTAATGTCTTTTATATCATTTGTGCCTTTACCGGAATTACCTCCAAGATCGCCTAAAAAAAAGCTTGGGCCAAAGTTTAAACCAACTTCCCATTTAACTTTTTTGCTGCCGAACATGAATGCCTGAGAATATGTTTTAGATAGAATGGAGAAGCTTAACAGAAGCAGCAGAAAAAACTTTTGCACAAATTTAGGTAAATATGGCTTCATCAAAAATCAGATTTAGTCTTTCTATATTATTGGATAATTGGAATGGTAAGAACAGAAACCCACTTTAATGAGAAGGATAAAATGTACAAACCACGTATGTAAAAACGGCAATCTGTTAAAGATATTGCCCAAATAGAAAATTATTTATGCAATATCATTTCTATATGCGGAATACCATCTTCCAGGTATTGGCTGCTGCAGGGTATAAAACCAAGTGATTGGTAAAAAGCAGTTAGATACATCTGGGCACCAATCTTTATTGCAGTACAATTAAATTGGCTAAAACAGCGGCTGATGCTTTCTTTCATAAGCTGCTTGCCAGCGCCAGTTTTACGGTGTGCCGGCGATGTTACCACCCGGCCAATGCTGGCTTCGGTATAGGAAATTCCCTGCGGAATTATACGTGTGTATGCAACAAGTTTGTCTTCATCCCAACCACACAGGTGAAAGGATTTTTGATCTTTATCATCTGCATCCTGGTAAACACAGTTTTGTTCTACTACAAAAACTTCGTTTCGTAACTGCATGATGTAGTATAATTCAGCAGCAGTTAATTCGTCAAATTTTTTGAAAATCCAGTTTAATTGTAATTGCATTTTTATTTTTTTGGGCCGAACATTTGTGATGCTATTGGGCTTCATTGCAGTTTATCCTGAGCATAGCCGAAGGACACACTTGTACCAATTATCTTAATTGAACATTAAAGACCCTTTTTTGAATTTTCCATTTTAAATAGCATTACTGCTGCTATTGATCTGGCTCTTGTTTTAGCCAATGCAGCAATCTTACCTTCAAACAAATCATCTACTGTTGAAGTAAATAAATAAACCCAGCTGGTAAAATGTTCTTTTTGTAATGGGATCTTTTTATTCAGGTCATAATGCACTTCCATCGCATTTTTTGTGTAAACGGGATTGTCAAGCAATATTGTTTCCCAAAAATCCACAATCACCGGAATGTGTTTTTCCCAGTTCATGTGTACTACCTCAGTAAAAATAAATCCAATGGTTTCATCTGCTTTTACTTTTTCGTAAAATTGCAACACCATTTTTTCTATATCAGCCCTGCTGTTTATATCAGCTTTCATTTTTTTATTTTAGAAAAGGTAAAATATCTTTTATACTCACTGCTTTTTGCTGGTCATCAATTTCAATAACCACACAATAGCCATTAGCGTCTCCTGCTTTCTTTACAGCATTCACTAATTTTTGCTGGTCACTTTCCATTCTTTTTCCATCAACGGCACTCCATATTTCTTTTGTACATAAGCAACCTTGTGTTGGTGTTAACGGGTAATAAGGCTGCTTTGCATAATATGCAGGGTTTACTGTTGTGCCATGTGCAATAATTTCGGTTCGACCGGCTTTGCCGGCATAATAAGCTTCATAAACCGGGTAATAGTTTTTCCAGGAAAGCGGAAGCAGGAACCTGTAATTATCGCCCAGCGACTGCGTAACCGAATCACTTACATCACTGGATTGTTCGTAAGGTAAAACCATTTGTATATTGGTAGTAGGGCCAATAAAACTGCCTTGAGAAACTGCAAATCCGAATATTTTAAAAATACCCTGCGGAGTATTGCCATTAGTAAGATAACCGGGCATATTGCTACCACTTCGTGCCAGTTGCGGAACAGCAAAATATTTTCCAGAGGCATCTTTAATGAACTTGCCATCCTTAGTTCTTACCAAAACCAAACCTGGGTAATTCCTGTTTTTTCGCTGAAAACTGTAAACTACCATTTCGTTGGTTAAAAATGTATTACTCAGCAAATCTGCTACGGGCGGTTGTTTTAGGCTGGTAAGTAAAAGTTTGTTTTTTAAAACTGAGAAAAAAGGAATTTCTGTTGCACCTCCGGCTTTAAGCTGCATTTCTTCCATGCGCTTTAATAAAACAGCTTTGTAAATTTCTTTTTTGTTATTCATAAAAAGATATTCACTGCACATAGCAAATAATTTTGGATCGTTGGTTTGCTTTGTCAGCGATGCAACTGGTGTTACAAAATCTTTGGGATAAAGGGGGTAAATCAACTGCAGTAAAGCTTTTTGAAATGCAGTGCTTCTGTATTCAATTGAATCCATTGCAGAGCGAATTCTTGCATCAATAAATGGAGTCCGGTAATTCAACAATTCTATTGCATCAAAAGCGTCCTGCCAGTTCTCTTCAGTGCTATCCGTTAAAGGAAGCAATAGGTTTTTACCGATGCTGTTGCTTAACAGATATTTATATTCCCTAGCTCTTGCTTCCTTTTTAGTGTTGGCCGCATAGAGTGGCTTTTCTGTTTGTGCCTGAATATGCAAACACAAAAAAAGGCTGGTGGTAAAAACGAAAAAGGAAAACTTTATCATCATTGCAAAGTAAATCAAAATAAACATCCCGCCGGCTGGCGGGATGTTTATTATATTTCAAGATTTAATTTTTACTGTACATGTACACCTAAAAATGCCTGTATTTTATTAAAGGCATCCGTATAAGTGGCGGCGTCCCAATCGCCATGTCCGCCGGCAGGATACAATACATACTGATTGGGAACAAGAAAAGAAGATAACCTTGTGGCCAAAGCCTGTGACTGTCTTGTGGCATTCACCAGGGGATCTAAACCGCCTTGTATGATAATGGTTGGACTACTGGTTGCTGTAACTTGTACAATCGGGCTCGATTGCTGATATAAAGTGGGATTTGTTGTGGGAGTACCACTCATTAAAGCAGCTATAGCCAATTGCGGAAAAGCTCCCGGGTTGTTGTAAAGATCAACCATATCAGTGGGGCCAAAGAAATCAACCACGGCTTTTACTTTTACCGGCGAAGCATATTTATAAGAATGTAATAATGCTAAATGCCCGCCTGCACTGGCACCCATCATAACAAATTTATCGCTTACCAGGTTAGCGGTTCGGTTGCTGTAAATGAAGTTAACTGCGGCCTTAACATCATTTTCCTGTGCAGGAAAAGGATTGGTTGAAGGTAGCGCAGCAAGACGGTAATTGATATTAAAAATGGCATAATCCGGCAGGCGTTTTTTCAATGTGTCAATAAATGTAAGATTAAAATCTGCTTTATCTCCTTGTGTCCATCCACCTCCATGAATCAAAACTAAAATTTTTGTGCTTGCCGTATTCCTGTTGGCAGGTAAGTATATGTCCATTTTTTGCAACGGATCGGCTCCGTAAGCCACATCAAGTGTTGTTACAGCGGCCACAGGTGTTGGTGTTGGAGTAGTGCCACCTCCACCATCGCTTTTACTGCATGAAGCAAACAAGACTAAAGCTAAAACTGATGAGGCGAATAAATTTTTTATTTTCATACATTAAAATTTGAGCACTAAATTACGGATTTATTACTATTAATAAATACGGTTTAACAGTACGATTGAAGCAGGGATAAAATTCGGATGTTTCGGGCTCCTAATACTTATATTTATCCTTCCAGAGTGCTTTTAAAAATTTGCGAAACTCCTCTTCCCGTAAATTTTTACCCGGTTCAAAAAAAGCAGTGCCGCTGATGGCATCGGGTAAATATTCCTGCGGCGAAAAATTATTTTCGTAGTTGTGAGAATATTCATACCCTTTTCCATAACCTTCTTTCTTCATTAGTTTGGTGGGGGCATTGCGTATGTGTAAAGGGACAGGCAGATCACCATGTTGCTTTACCGCACTCATAGCGGCTCCAATAGCAACCGTGGCTGCATTGCTTTTTGCACTGCTGGCCAGATAAATAGCACACTGCGACAGTATCAATTGCGACTCAGGATAACCAATTTTATTTACCGCATCAAAAGTTGCATTGGCAAGCAGTAAGGCATTGGGGTTTGCATTGCCGATATCTTCACTGGCCAGTATCAACATTCTCCGTGCAATAAATTTTACATCTTCACCACCTTCTATCATTCTTGCCAAATAATATACGGCCGCATTGGGGTCGCTGCCACGGATGGATTTTATAAAGGCAGAAATAATATCGTAATGCTGTTCTCCTTTTTTATCATAAAGTGCAATGCGCTGCTGGGCAACATGCATCACAAGAATGTCTGTGACAACAATTGGGTCCAGTCCCCCTCCTTGGGAGGGGTTAGGGGAGGCCACCAGTTCCAATAGGTTTAATAATTTCCTTGCATCACCGCCGGAGATATTTATTAAAGCTTCAGTATCTTTTAGCTCAATTTTTTTCGTTTTTAAAACTTCGTCATTGTTGATGGCATGTTGCAATAAAGCAACCAGATCTTTTTCATCCAATGCTTTTAAAATGTACACCTGTGTTCTGCTCAGTAAGGCACTGTTCACTTCAAAGGAGGGATTTTCAGTGGTTGCCCCAATCAACGT